>Ga0233421_10000240_pt1 | contig 25547 bp, 33 predicted proteins | sample Watercolumn_Mata_3_FD_182725 | JGI IMG/M metagenome (GOLD analysis project Ga0233421, IMG submission 182725) | Freshwater microbial communities from Lake Matano, South Sulawesi, Indonesia - Watercolumn_Matano_2014_107_MG | ecosystem: Environmental > Aquatic > Freshwater > Lake | place... | reverse complement strand
ATCGGAGCTATGGCTGTGCCAGCCCAAAGAGCATCCTTGAAATCCGGCGCGTGGTTTGATATGTACTCAACGCGGCCACTGTCTAGATTAAGAATGGAAATTTCCACATCCAAATCGGTCCGCTGATCGTAGATATCAACTATCTTTAAAATCTGTTTTTCCAACGCCTTGTGTGTGCACAGCGAATCAATGCGACGGTTTTTTATCCACTCTTTCCATGCCGGATGAAAAAAATGGCGCCCGCGGACATTCCGCCAAAAATCGCAAAGACAGCCGGCATTCCCGCCCTTCGCTCCCAAAATAGAAGCGTTGATGATTCCGATGGACGAAGCGACGATGTAATCGTACTTGACGTTCCTTTCTTCAAAAAATTTAAGCACTCCGGCCTGGAACGGGCCATGAAACCCGCCGCCGGGGAGAATTAATCCCAGCTTCCTGCCGCCAATCGCCATCTTTCCTCCTTCTCTCGCGCATTGATTTCAAAAAACTGACTAAATTTTAACACGCTTGCCGCAGGATTGGCAAGGAAACGGCCGAGGCGCCCTTTAAAAAAGAGACGCCCCAATGACCATCGGAGCGTCTCTAAAAAGCGTCGAAAGAATTTTTAATAGTTAACGAAATAATAAATTTTGGCTTGCGACCTCAAAGAATCGAGCAATGTTTGGTATTCCTTGCTAAGTTTCTGCTGCGCCAGCTGTTCTTTGATTTGATTTTTATACTCGGCGTCTTTGCCTTTTGGAATAGTCACTTTATTGTCTTTGAGGTATTGTTCCACCTCACTATCTTCAACCTTGGTTTTATCAGCCAATAATTTTTCCACTTTTTTCTGACCGGCAATCCGCTTTTCCAAATCGGCCCGCGTCATATTTTGCATCTTAAGCACGTTGGCTAAATCCTGCCCCTGCTCTTTAAGTTGATCTTCTATTTTTTTTATCTCAGATTTAATCTCGTCGGCGCTTACCGCAATTCCTTTTTTGCCAACCTCGGTATCAATCAATTTTTGAATAATCAACGCGTCCAGCGCGTCTTTGCCCGATACTCTTTCCAGTTCGCGAATAACCGTAAACCGACTTACTGGAACGCCATTTACCACCGCCGCGACAAAAAAACCTTTAACCAGCCAAATCAAAGTTAAAACCGCAACAACGGCAACGACAATAATGATATGCTTAATGTTGATTTTTATATTGATGGCTTTGCATTTTGGCGCTTCGGACGGCGCGGTTGACACCGGCACCGATGGCGCCCCGCCTGTCTCTGGCCGACCAGCTTCGGACTTAATATCTTCGGACTGTTTTGCTTCCGGTTGATTATTTGGAAAAAGATTGTCCATAATAAAATTTTAAATTAATTTAAAATTCTAAATTCAAATTTCTAAATTCTAAGCTTAGTATCCTTCGTATTCGCGCATTGTCATCTGCGACTCGATCTGTTTTACGGTTTCAATGACTACAGAAACGACTATAAGAAGCGAGGTGCCGCCGATAACCAAACTCTGCGTGCCGGTGAAAGATTGAACAATAAGCGGCAAAATCGCGATAATGCCCAAAAATATCGCGCCCGCCAGAATAATGCGCCGCGTTACATATTGCAGATATTCAGCCGTCGGCCGGCCCGGGCGGATGCCCGGAACGAAACCGCCCTGTTTTTGCAGATTGTCGGCGATTTTATCAGGATGAAAAATAACCGCCGTGTAAAAATAAGTAAAAGCGACCACGAGAACAAAATATAAAATTCCGTAAATCAGGGTATTCTGAAAAATATCAACTATCTTTGTTGAAACGCTCGCGATCCATGCGGTCTTCGCGGTCATAAAAAAGCGCGCGATCATCGGCGGAAAAAGAATAATTGAAATGGCAAAAATAATCGGAATTACGCCCGCCATATTCACGCGAAGCGGAAGATGCGTATTGACCCCGCCGTACATTTTCATTCCGCGCACCTGACGCGCGTAAGAAACCGGAACGTTTCTTTGCCCCTCGGTAATTACCACAACCGCGGCTATTGTCACGAGCGCTACCGCGGCAAAAACAATCAAATTAAATATTTTCGACGGATCAAAAGTGACAATCGTTTGTTGAACGGTTTGCGGCAGAGCCGAAACAATGCCGGCAAAAATCAAAAGCGAAATGCCGTTTCCGATTTTACGTTCCGAAATAAGTTCGCCGATCCACATCATTAAAATTGTTCCGGCAGTGATTGTCAAAATCATTGTCGGATATTTAAGCGGGCTCAAGTCGGTAAAAATCTGGCGCGAAGATTGGTGCAACAGATTGATCATCCCAAAAGCCTGAAGCGCCGCGAGCGGAACCGTGAGCAATCTTGTGTAGCCGTTGATTTTTTTTTGCCCGTATTCGCCTTCTTTTGACAGTTCCTCAAGTTTCGGGACAATCATTGTCAAAAGCTGCAAAATAATAGAGGCGGTAATATAGGGAGCGACACCGAGCATTACTACCGAAAAATTCTCCATCGTGCCGCCGGAAAAAACATTAACCAGCCCGAAAAGCTGATTGGACTGAAAAAATTTCTTTAACGCGACGAGGTCAGCGCCCGGAATCGGGATATGCGCAAAAAAACGAACAATCGTAAGCATACCCAAAACAATCAAGATATTATTTCTTAAATCGCGCGTCTTCCAGATTTGACTAAATTTTTCAAGCATGGATTTTAAAAAATCATAGAATCATCGAAACATCAAAGCAAAATCGCTTATTTGTTTCTATGCTTTTATGTTTTGATGATTTATTTTACCGAGCCGCCCGCCGCTTCAATTTTCGCTCGCACGCCGGCCGAAACTTCGCACCCGGAAATATTATACTTCTTCTCAAGCTTAAAATTGACAGAGTCGAGAATTTTTATTCCACCACGAAGTGACGGTATAAGACCCGACTTAAACAAAATTTTCGGCGTTATCGCGCCAGACGGAACAGCGGATGACAAATATCTCAAAGTAACCACGGCTGATTTAGCATATTTACTCTTAAACCCGCCGATTTTTGGCAAGGCCATAATCATACGCTTCATCCCCATCACGCGGAGCCCTTTCCTCCCGCCACTTCTAGCCCGTTGACCCTTGGTCCCACGAGTAGCCGTGGTTCCGTGCCCGGAAGCGTTGCCGCGGCCGATACACTTCGATTTCTTTTTTGAGCCGTAGGCAGGTTTTAGATTAGATAAATTAATAGTCATAATGTCGTTAAATCCAAAATTCGAATATCGAAATTCGAAACAATATCTAAATTCCAATTTTAAATGTTTGAAACTTCTGAATTTGAATCATTTGAATTTGTTTCGGATTTCGTATTTCGGATTTCGGATTTGATTATTTTTTCGACCCTCAACTTCTTGAGCGCCTCAAACGTCGCCTTAATATTGTTAATTTTATTTTTGCTACCCAAAAGCTTCCCGACTGCATTAGGAACGCCGGCAAGCTCCAAAACTAAACGGAGCGCGCCACCGGCTTTAATGCCCGCGCCGCGTGGAGCCGGTTTGATCAAAACCTTAGCCGCGCCAAACTTGGCGTCAACTTCGTAAGGAATCGTTTCATTCAAAAGCGGGATGGCCATCAAATTCTTCTTGGCCTTTCTAGTAGATTTGCTAATTGAAATAGCGACATCCGCGCCTTTTGCAACGCCATAACCGATACGCCCCTTTTTATCGCCAATTAAAATCAACGAACGGAAGCGCATTCTTTTTCCGCCCTTGGTGACGCGGGTGACGCGGGATAACTCTACGGTTTTGCTCTCAAACTCTTTTTCTTCGCGCACCTCGGAACGCTTTTCTTGCAGGTCTTTTGATGTTGCCGCTTTTTGTTTAGCCATAATAAATTTAATTCAAAATGTAAATATCAAAATGTAAAATTTTTGATTTTTTGCTTCGCTCATAATATTTATATACCGTCGCGGAAGCGACACCATAATTTTGCATTTTGATTTTTTAATTTTGCATTAAAACTCGAGTCCTCCCTCGCGCGCGCCTTCGGCAACAGCCATAACGCGACCATGATATTTGCGGTGCGCGCGATCAAATACAACTTTTTTAATTCCTTTTTTATGCGCCAGTTCGGCCAATTTTTTTCCAGCTAAATATGCTTGAGCAATTTTCCCACTTCTTCCTTCGGCATTCTCCGCCTTCAAACCAGCGTCACTCGCATAGACCAAGGTTTTTCCAACCGAATCGTCTATGAGCTGAACGTATATATGTTTCAGAGTTCTCCCAACCGAAAGTCTCGGGCGCCCTTCCGTGCCAAAAATTTTGGCGCCAGTTCTTGCTCTGCGCCGTAATTGCTGTTCTTGTTTTTCTTTCGCGATATTTTTCATATTTTAAATTCCAAATTCTCCGCCAAGGGCGGATAAATTCTTTTATTTTCCGGCACCGGTTTTAGCCGCTTTTCCCGCTTTTCTCCTAATAACCTCATCAACGTACTTTATTCCCTTTCCCTTATACGGTTCCGGTTTTTTAATCCTTCTGATTCTTGCCGCGGTTTCACCAACAAGTTCTTTGTCGACTCCGGAAATTATAATTATATTTTTATCAATTTTTGCCGAAATGCCGCTTGGCAATTCAAATTCCACAGGATGTGAAAATCCAACCTCCAATATTAGTTTATTGCCGCTTTGCGCCACTTTAAACCCAATACCAACCATCTCGAGTTTTTCTTCAAAACCCCGTGTTACCCCATCCAACATTCCTCCAAAAAGGCGCACCGCCAAACCCCACAAAGCGCGCTCGGTTTTATTTTCAAGATTCGCAACCGAACTCGCTACTTCGTTTTTTTCTTTATCAAAATTAAAAATCACGGCTTTTGGAATGCTGCGTCTTACTTCGCCCTTCGGACCCTTAACAAAAATTTCTCCATCGCCAAAAACAACATTTACGCCCTCTGGAATCTTAATTGGTTTTTTACCCAAACGCGACATTTTTATATATAGTTAATGGATTACCGGAACTCGTTAACCCGTTAACTCGTTAATCAATAATTAAAATTAATATATTTCACAAATTACTTCCCCGCCCAAATGGCGCTTTCGCGCGTCTTTATTTGTCATAATCCCTTGGGAAGTAGAAATAATCGCCAAACCGATATCGCTTAAAACCACCGGAAGTTCTTTATACGCAGCATAAATGCGTTGACCTGGACGACTTATTCTTTTTATGTTCCTTATAATCGGCGCGCCATTTTCGTATTTCACTGATAATTTAAGTTCGCGCGGGTTTAAGTGCGCCACATCTTTAATATACTCCTCGCGTTCCAAAATTTTAAGAATCTCAAACTTGACTTTTGAGTACGGCAAAACAACCTCCGTCTTTTTGGCCATCGCGGCATTTCTAATTCTTGTTAACATGTCTGATATTGGATCAGTAATCATATCTCATTTTTTCTTTGATATCGTTATTTATGATTGATTATTTTATCTTTCTATTTACCACTTTGATTCTCGCGAATTTTCAGCGGATTCTCGCGGATGTATATCTGCGGGAATCCCCAAAAAAATCTATGAAAATCCGCGAATTTACCAGCTGGCTTTTTTAACACCAGGCAATTCTCCACGATTAGCAAGTTCTCTAAAACAAATTCGGCACAACTTAAAGTCGCGCATATATCCGCGCTTTCTTCCGCAACGCCAGCAACGACGAACAGCCCGAGTCGAAAACTTTGGTTTTTTAAGTGATTTTGCAATTTGTGCTTCGGTGGCCATTTTGATTTTGTCTACGGACTACCGACTGCGGACTACGGCTTTTTCAACTACTGTAGTCTGTCATCTGTAGTCTGTAGTCTATTTTTTGCTAAACGGAAAACCTAAATGCCTTAAGAGCGCCTCAGCTTCCGTGTCTGATTTTGCCGTAGTGCAAATTACGAGTTCAAGCCCGTGCATCCGCTCAATTTCTTCCGCCGAAACTTCCGGAAAAGCAATATTTTCTTTGAATCCCAAAGATAAATTACCGTGACCATCAAATTTTTTCGCGGAAATACCACGAAAATCCCGCACGCGCGGCAAAGTTACATTGATAAGCTTATCTAGAAAAGAAAACATCTTTTCGCGCCTTAAAGTAACCATCATTCCGACAATCATTCCTTTTCTTATCTTAAACGCCGATATTGATTTTTTGGCTTTTTTTCTAACCGGTTTTTGCCCTGTAATTTTGCGAAGAGTGTTTTCCACGATATCCAAAAATTTAGCATCTTTCAATGCCTGACCGAGTCCCACGTTTATAACAATTTTAGAGAGGCGTGGCACGGCCATAACATTTTTATAACTGAACTCTTTCGTCATGGCCGGAACCGCTATCTCTCTGTATTTTTTAAGCAATCTGTTCATAAATCGTTCAATTGTTCAATTGTTGAGTGATTGAATGTTGAATTGCGAATGCTATAAAAAACAATTTAGCAATTTAGCAATTTTTTAAATCAGCGCCTCCTTGCATTTTTTGCAGACACGCGCGTATTTGCCGCCATCTAATCTTTTAATATTAAGTCGCGTTGGTTTATTGCACTTTGAACATACAAACATTACGTTGGACGCATCGAGTGGCTTCGGTATCTGTATCCGTTGGCCTTTTTCACCTTGTTTTTTCGGCCGCGTATGGCGCACAGAGATATTTAAGCCCTCAACGGCAACTTTATTGCTCCCTGCAATAACATCAATAATCTTACCGGTTTTACCCTTGTCCTTTCCGCTTATAATTTTTACTAAATCGCCCTTCTTTAAGTTCATATATGCTTTCTAAAATATTTTATCTAATCAAGTTTATTCTACTCTTACAATACTTCCGATGCCAAAGAAATAATTTTCATAAATCCTTTATTTCTAAGTTCTCTCGCCACCGGACCAAAAATGCGCGTACCCTTCGGTTCTTTGCTTTTTTTATCTACAATCACGCCCGCATTGTCATCAAATCTAATATAAGAACCGTCCGGACGGCGATATTCTTTTTTTTGTCGAATAAGCACTACATGGATAACATCGCTTTTTTTAACCATACTATGCGGCGTAGCTTCTTTTATAACACAAGTCACAATATCGCCGATCTGCGCGTATCTTTTTTGATATCCGCCCAAAACACGAATCACCTGGAGCTTTCTTGCTCCAGTATTATCAGCTGGAATTAACATTGTTCTATGTTGAACCATTTCTCTAAGTTGTTAGCTGTTAGCCCTTAGACGATCTAAAAGCTACAAGCTATAAGCTAAAAGCTATTTAATTATTCTCCATCTTTTATCTTTAGAAAGCGGCCGGCATTCAACAAACTTTACCGAGTCGCCAATTTTAAATTCACCGCCGTCATAATGAACCTTAAAATTTCTACTCTTCGAATATTGTTTTTTATATTTGGAATGGGTTATAATCCGCGAAACTTTCACAACCAAAGTTTTCGGCATCTTCACGCTGGTAACAATGCCGCTAAAAGTTCGTTTGGTTTTTTTTGATACTTCGTTCATATTCGTTTTTTGACTTCGGTCCTCAGACTTCAGACTTCAGACTTCTCCGCCAGAGGCGGAAGCCGAAGACCGAAGTCCGAAAGCCGAAGTCAAATTTATTTCCCAACATTCTTCAGAACGGTAAGCGTGCGGGCAATAAGTTTTTTAATACTGCGAATTGCTCTGATATTTTTGAGTTCGTTTCTTGCAACCTTAAATCTCGCCTCTCTAAGCTCTTCGCGGCTTAAAGCTAAAATTTTCTGCAACTCAACTTCATTTTTTAATTTCAATTCTTCAAATTTCATAAGATTGTTTTTGGTTTTCGGTCTTCAGTCTTCGACAAACTACCAAAATCTGATTGTCGAAGTCCGAATCTCGACTGCTGAAATCTATTTTGTAACAAATTTATTTTTAACGCCCAATTTGTGTCCGGCAAGCCTAAAGGCCTCGCGCGCCACATTCTCCGCCACGCCATCCATTTCAAAAATAATTGTGCCCGGGCGAACACGCGCCACATAATAATCAACCGCGCCCTTGCCTCCGCCCATTACCGATTCGTTACCGTGATTACTGATCGACTTATCCGGAAAAACCCTAATCCAAATTTTTCCGCCGCGCTTAATGTAACGGGTCATTGTGCGACGCGCCGCCTCTAATTGTCTCGAGGTGATCCAAATTCCATCTAGTACCTTTAGCCCAAAACTTCCGAATGCCAAATTAAGCTTCTGCGTCGCCACGCGCTTTCCCGCCGCTCTACCCTTATGCCACTTTCTATGTTTTACTTTTTTAGGAATAAACATGTTGGTTAACTACGGTCTACTGACTACAGACTGCAGCCCAAAAAAATTCTGTAGTCTGTGGTCAGTAGTCTGTTGACTACTTTTTATTAAACACTTCTCCGCGATAAATCCAAACTTTAACGCCAATTTTTCCGTAAATCGTGCTTGCAGCGCCGCGCGCGTAATCAATATCGGCGCGCAGAGTGTGAAGAGGAACCTTACCACTCTTCAAAGTTTCCGATCTAGCGATTTCCGCGCCATTTAATCGCCCCGATACCCAAACTTTTATACCGCCCGCGCCGCCTTTTTCCGCCCGCTCAATCGCTTGCTTCAAGACGCGGCGAAATGGCATACGCTTTTCTAAATCAACTATCATGCTCTGAACCAAAATAGCGGCCGAAAGCGCGGGACGCGAAACTTCAATAATATTCAAATTGACAACCGCTTTTTTATCTCTCGGAAAAAATTTCTTTTTTATTTTATCCTTGATTGCTTCAGCACCCGTGCCTGCGCGACCAATAATAAAACCCGGTTTTCCACTGTGAACGACAATTGTGATTGCGTTGGCCGATCTTTCAATCTCTATCTTATCAAGCGCTGCTTCTTTAAGCTCGGCTGACAAAAATTTTCTAATCAAAATATCCTGACGAACTAAATCGCCATAACCTCTTTTTTTAGCAAACCATTTTGAATTCCAACCGGCTGTCGTGCCGATTCGGAAGACCCTTGGATTAACTTTATGACCCATATTTTTGATTGCACCAATTTTCGCGAATTACGCAAAATTAGCTTGGCGAAATTAGCGAAAATTCGTGAAATTAAAACACCTATTTTTTAGTTGACTCTTTCTTTTTTACCGCAGGCGTCTTTACCATTAGCTCATCAAGCACAATCGTAATGTGCGTCATTCTCTTCTTGATGCCGGCTGCGCGGCCGAAAGCTCTTGGACGAAAACGTTTTAACGCCGGCCCCTGATTGGCTAATATACTTTTAATATATAAATTCGCTTCATCAATTTTAAAATTATGCTTGGCATTCGCAACGGCAGAATTTAGAAGCTTTAAAACCGGTTTTGCGGCAACACGCGGAGTAAACTTTAAAATCGTCTGGGCATCCAGAGCTCGTTTTCCGCGAATCATATCGATAACAAGCTTGATTTTTCGCGGCGACATTCTGATATATCTTGCAAAAGCTTTGACTTCCATATTGTGCACGAATTACGAATTTTCTACGAAACTACGAATTCACGAATTCGTAGTATGTTCGTAACCGTAGACGGCTTATTTCTTCGTTGTTGCGGCGGTTGTCGCGGCTGCAACTTGCGCCTTTTCCGCCTCAGCTCGTTTTAATTCTAATTCTTTCTGCATTTTTCCGCCATGTTTTGTGAATTTTCTCGTCGGAGCAAATTCTCCTAAACGATGGCCGACCATATTTTCCACCACGAATACCGGTAAATGCTGTTTACCATTATAAACACCAAAAGTAAAGCCAACCATCTCTGGCGAAATTATGCTGTCTCGCGCCCAAGTCTTGATAATTGTCTTGTCGCCGGCGCGCAGTTTTGCAACTTTTTTCATCAAATTTTGATCCGCAAACGGACCTTTTTTTAAACTTCTAGACATCGTTTTGGACTACGGACTGCGGACTACGGACTACGGCTTTTTTAATTGCTGTAGTCTGTCGTCTGTAGTCTGTCGTCCGACTATTTCTTCCTTCTTGAAAGAATATACTTATTGCTCCATTTTTTATGTTTTCGAGTTTTTACGCCAAGCGCGTGCTTGCCCCATTTTGTTTTCGGGAATTTCATACCAACCGGATGCTTGCCTTCGCCGCCCCCATGGGGATGGTCAACCGGATTCATCGCCTTTCCGCGCACCGTTGGTCTAACGCCCAAATGGCGCATCCTGCCAGCCTTTCCAAGTCTCACGAGCCGCGCGTCCGGATTCCCAAGCATTCCAATGGATGCCATGCAATTCTTACTGAACTTGCGGATTTCGCCCGAAGGCAATTTAACTAAAGCATAACCACCCTCAAGCGCCATAATATGCGCCCCAAGCCCAGCGCCGCGGACAACCTGTCCGCCCTTTCCCGGGAATAATTCCAAATTATGCACCACAACGCCAACTGGGATAAACTCAAGCGGCATTCGATTGCCAGTCTTGATATCAACTTTTGTTTTAGAAGAAACAACTTCATCGCCAACTTTTAAATCCGCTGGCGCTAAAATATACTTTTTTTCTTTATCTTGATATTCAAGAAGCGCAAGTCGCGGACCGCGATTAGGATCGTATTCAATCGCTAAAACCTTTCCGGGAACGTCATATTTATTTTGCCCAAAATCAACTAACCTAATATAGCGCCTCGCTCCGCCGCCGCGATGCCGGACTGTTATTTTACCCTGCGCGTTTCTTCCACCCGTTCTCTTTTTGATGACAACAAGTCCTCGCTCCGGTTCTTTTTTAGTAACGTCCAAAAACGCGTCAACCGACGCATGCCTTCTCGCTGGAGTTGTTGGTTTAAAATACTTTAAAGCCATACTGTGCACGAATTACGAATTTTCTACGAAACTACGAATTCGTGAATTCGTTGTATATTCGTAATTCGTGGGCAACTATCCTTCAATAATATCTATCTTATCGCCTTTTTTGAGAGTAACAATCGCCTTTTTCCAATCGCTTTTTACCCCCTGAACTTTTCCATATCCGATCTTCTTCCCAAGCATATTGACGATGTTAACGCTCTGCGGACGCACGCCATAAACTTTTTCAATCGCTCTGGCAATTTCAATTTTATTTGCGCCGGAATCAACTTTGAATCCATACTTGCCCTCGGCAGTCAATTTCTCAGTAATAAGCGGGCTAAGCAAAATACTGTAGGCTCGGCCAGTATCTTCTTTTTTAATTTTTGCCGCAATTTTTTTTCCACTTTCTGTTTTTTTGGCGGACAAATCCAAAATTTCTTCCTTTTTAGATTGCTTGCTCTCCAATCTTTTTTTATCAACTTTTTTTCTAAATTTATCTAATAAGCCCATATCTATGTCTATAGACTACAGACCACGGACTACGGCTATTACTCATTAGTGTCGAGCCGTAGTCGGTAGTCTGTAGTCAACTTACTTTCCTCCAAATATCTCTTCCATTTTTTTTATCCCGCCAACCGTCGTCACCAATAAATTATTATTCAAAACATCATAAACATTCAGGCTGCCGACGTTCGTCAACCACAATTTTGACAAATTTTTTGAAGCGCGCATCAAATCCTCTTTAATAGTTGGAATCGCCAAAAGTATTTTACGGCCAAAATCCACGCTCACCCTATCTTTTAAAATTTTTAATATGCCGGCCATTTCTTTTGTCTTTGGAGCTGATAATTTTAAATCTTCCAAAATAATCACTTTATTTTCAGCAACTTTATCGGAAAGTACGCCCAAAAGCGCCTGGCGTTTCATTGACTTATTGATTTTTTGGCTAAAATTACGATCGCTTCTGGGGCCGAAAGTTATACCGCCGCCGCGCCAAATCGGCGATCTGGTTGACCCATGACGCGCGCGCCCAGTGCCTTTTTGCTTCCATGGCTTTTTACCGCCACCGCGAACATCGCCGCGGGTTTTTGTATGAGCAACCGCGCTCCGACGATTTGCCAAAATAGCGGTGATAACATGATGAACCAACGCGCCGCTCGCTTTAACGCCAAAAATCTTGGGATTCAATTCCAATTCACTGACCCTATCTCCACCCTGATTGTACACCGATAATTTGATCATCGTTATTTGTCTTTGTGCACGAATTACGAATATATTACGAAACTACGGATTCGTGATTTTGCGGTATATTCGTAATTCGTGGACATTTATTTTGAGCGAATCAATAAAATCGCTCCTCTGCCACCCGGTACCGCGCCTTTTAGCGCTAAAATATTTTTTTCTTTATCAACGCTGATTATTTCCAAATTTTTTATTGTCACTTGATCGCTTCCCATTCTGCCAGCCATTCTAAGTCCCTTGAAGACACGCTGATTTCCGCCAGAACCAATTGAACCGGGCATACGCACCGCATCTTTCGTGCCATGCGTTGTCGGATGACCATGAAAATGATGGCGCTTAACCACGCCTTGAAATCCTTTACCTTTGGAGATGCCTGTTACTTCTACCGCATCGCCGACAGAAAAAATTGAAACATCGATTTTATCGCCACGTTTTAAACTTGTGTTCTCCGCCCGAAACTCTTTTAATACTTTCGCGCGTTCCAAATCTTTAAGATGGCCTGCCTTGGCTTTATTATTTTTTTTGGCAACTCCAAATCCTACCTGAACCGCGCCATACCCATCCGAGGCGTCGGTTTTAACTTGCACAACCGTGCAAGGTCCGGCCTCAACTAGAGTAACTGGAACAACCGTTCCGTCTTCACGAAACTTTTGCGTCATTTCAATTTTTTTTGCAATGATGAATTTCATTCTGTTGTCTACGGTCTACCGACTACGGACTACGGCTAATTCACTCCGTGGTCGGTAGTCTTGCGTCTGTAGTCCGTCTTAAAAACAAAAACCAGAAATCCGCCTAAATTCTTGAAGCCATATTTCAAAAACTCTAGTGGATTTCCGGCCGACTTCCCCCCAAAACAGTTGGCCAATTTTTATTGATTGAAACTAACTCCTTTGCGCAACTCATTCGAGATAATGTAGGTTATCCCCAAAGGGAGCTTTCTACATATTCTTAAAGTCGCTTATTGTTACGAATCTATGAATTTTTTACGAAACTACGAAATTGACGCCCATTGTTTCATAGCTCAATTCCTAAATTCGTAAACAAATTACATTTTGATCTCCACATCCACTCCCGCTGGTAAACTTAAGGTCATGAGAGCATCAACCGTTTTCGGCGTTGGTTCAACAATATCAATCAAACGCTTGTGCGTGCGCATCTCATATTGATCCCGCGCATCCTTGTGAACAAACGTAGAACGATTAACTGTATATCTGCGTTTTTCAGTCGGAAGCGGAATCGGCCCCTGAATACTAGCTCCGGTACGTTCGGCAGTTTCGATAATCGTTTTCGCCGATTGATCAATAATTTTATTATCGTACGCGCGAATTTTAATTCTTATGCGCGTTTTCGCCCCCTCCTCGTGTATTTTCTTTTTTGCTGATTCAGTCATTGTTTTGATAATGAACTATTATTTGGAGGGAACTCCGATAAGCACCGGAGCTCCCCACAAAATCCATTACTTAATAATTTTTGTCACCACACCCGCACCAACTGTTTTTCCGCCTTCGCGGATGGCAAAACGCATTTTTTCTTCCAGCGCCACCGGAACGATTAATTTAATTGTCAAATTAACCGTATCGCCAGGCATTACCATCTCCGTACCAGCGGGCAATTCCACTTCGCCGGTCACATCGGTCGTGCGAATATAAAACTGCGGTTTGTAGCCCTTAAAAAACGGCTTGTGGCGACCGCCCTCTTCTTTTGTTAAAACATAAACTTCGGCGGTAAATTCGGTATGCGGGGTAATTGAAGCTGATTTTGCCAAAACCATACCGCGCTCAACTTCATCTTTCTTTGTGCCGCGAAGCAGTAAACCGGCATTGTCTCCGGCACGACCTTCGTCCAATGATTTGTTGAACATTTCAACGCCGGTAACCACGGTTTTGCGAGTTTCCCCCATTCCGACGATTTCAACTTCATCGTTAATGTGAATCGTGCCGCGCTCAATTCTGCCGGTAACCACGGTGCCGCGCCCTTCAATTGAAAATACGTCTTCAATCGGCATCAAAAAAGGTTTATCGGTTTCGCGAACCGGTTCCGCAATATAAGAATCCATCGCCTCCAAAAGCTCCAAAATTGGCTTAGTCGCCTCTGCATCGGTCGGATTTTCCAACGCCTTTAAAGCTGAACCACGGATAATCGGCGCGGTATCGCCAGGAAAGTGGTATTTCTTCAAAAGATCGCGAACCTCTTCCTCGACGAGGTCAATCAACTCCTTATCTTCCACCTGATCAACTTTGTTTAAAAAGACAATAATATTAGGAACGCCAACCTGATAGGCAAGCAAAATGTGTTCACGAGTTTGCGGCATTGGACCATCGGCGGCCGAAACAACCAAAATCGCACCATCCATTTGGGCGGCGCCGGTAATCATATTTTTAATGTAATCTGCGTGGCCCGGACAATCAACGTGCGCATAGTGACGCTTCTCGGTTTCATACTCAACATGCGCGGTAGCAATAGTAATACCGCGGGCTTTTGACTCCGGCGCTTTGTCCAAATCATCAACGCCCTTATTTTGCGCCACCCCGCCCTTCGAGCGGAGAACCTGCAAAATTGCGGCAGTAAGCGTTGTTTTACCATGATCGACGTGACCGATGGTGCCCACATTAACGTGCGGCTTTGTTCGTTCAAATTTGTCAGCCATACATTATGCAGTTCATAGCCAAATACTGGTAGCCAATAGTTTTTAATTTGATTATTGGCAAATGGCTTAGAACTTTTTTATTATATTTTAGCTAATTTTTAAATGTAATGCCAAATTACTTTATTAAGTATAACATGGGGCAAAAAATATGTCAATACGAACATCTTGCACATGACGCAGGCGGATAAAAATACACAAATCGACTTTCAAACTTTTCATAAAATTTCGTATGGGCTATTCCAACGGCTCCAGATAATATTTTTCCTCTTCCTCGAGATCGGACATAGCCGAATTTGACGTCGATTTTTCTTCCAAAACATCAAATCGTGGCGCCATTTTAGTTTCCACCTCTCTCCACGCGGAAATTTCTTGATTCATTTTTGAAAAAAGCTCTTCCTCGGTCAATCTCGCCGGCGCGGATGTCAACGGCGTGGAAGAAGATGGGGTGGATCCATTAGACGGCTTCCGGGATGAAAAAATTTTCTCGTAATCCGCAAGTCCCATCACAACATACGGCTCGCCGTCATCTGGATTTATCCAAATAACTTTATCGCCTGTTTTTTTTACTATCTTTAAAATTCGTTCAAAAAAATTTTGTGAGCTCATAATAATCTTCAAATTTTATCATCGCGAATCATTTTACTAAATTAGTTGAACAAATGTCAAGCTTTGTTTTTGATCCTAACGCTTTGCAGAATTCCGACGAGAATAAAACTTGAAATCAACGAACTGCCGCCATAGCTTATAAATGTAAGCGGCACGCCGGTAACGGGCGCAACCCCGAGATTCATACCTATATTAATAAAGTTTTGCAAAACAAAAAGAATTACCGCGCCGATGCATAAAAATAAAGTAAAATTATCACGCGCCCCTTCCGCCATTTTAACAATGCGATAAAAATAAAAAATAAACAACGCGAGGATCAAAAAGACAATCGCGAAACCCATCTCCTCGGCGATAACCGCGAAAATAAAATCCGTGTGGCTCTCCGGCAAAAACTTGAGCTGGCTTTGCGAACCCAGGCCAATTCCCTTTCCCCAAAATCCGCCGGAACCAATAGCGATGGTCGCTTGCGCGATATTATAACCGGCGCCCAAGGGATCGCTCGCGGGATTTACAAAGGTCGCGAGCCGCGCGCGCTGATAATCTTTAAGAATAAAAAACCAACCCATTGTCCCCAAAAGCGCGATGATAAAAAAAAGTATCACAAGGTACCGCGCGCGAATGCCGGAAAGCGCCAGCATAAAAAACCATGCGCCGCCCAAAATAATAACCGATCCTATGTCCGGCTGAAGCAAAATGGGCGTCGTCAAAAGCGCCAGCAAAAATCCACTTTTTAAAATATTTCTTACAGGCTCAACCCGCATATCGTGCTCGCTAAAAAACTTCGCCATCGCCACAAGCAAAACGATTTTTACAAATTCAACCGGCTGAAGCCCGAATCCTCCCAGTCGAAGCCATGCCGTATGTCCGCGGATTGTCTGACCGAAAAATAAAACCGTAAGAAGCGACAAGAGTGAAAGGACGATTAAAAATTTGCTATAATTTCTAAGCTGCCGATAATTTGCGAAAGCAAAAAAGAACATTAAGACAATGCCCGCAATTACGAACCCGACCTGTTTTTTAAAATTCAAAAAGTCGGGATTATCGCGAGATAACTCCACGCTATAGATTGCCGTAAGCCCAATCGCCACAAGCGCGCCAACGGCTAAAAAACTTAGCCAATCAAATTTTCGCGCCTCCTCTCGCAGTCCGGTAAACATAATAAAAAATCAAAAGCCAAAACTCAAAAGTCAAAATCTCGGATGTCGCTCCTATATCAATCGGGGCTCCTTAATTTTGCATTTTGATTTTTGATTTTTGATTTATTATTTTACCGGCATATACACGCTCGGATCAAAGATATTAACGCTCGGCGCGATTTCGATTTCCGTAGGCGCGAGATCCGAATCTTTCCACACAAGCGAAATATCACGCTCCTCGCCGGACAAAAACTTATTCAAGTTGATAAAATTCACGCCCTGAAGCGTTGAGCCTCGCAACAGCAAAATCGCCGTATCCACATTCCAATAACTATAGGCCGTAGCGTTTTTAATCTTGAAATCCAATTGATTAAAATTTCCAGTAGCGTCGATTGCGCCAAACTTTTTGTTACTGATCTCAAAATTAAGATGATCGCCGCCCCACTCTTTATAATCAGGAAGCTGATGCGCGTCGATTCGTTGCCACTTGGTATCATAAAAAACAACCGCGGGACTTGCGGGCTTATCGGCCGGCGCGACGCCGAGATTCATCAAAAATTTTTCTTCTCCCGGCAAAATAAATCCCGCGCGGCCCGGAAGCTCTTTGTCGCTTCCCACAAATTTATAACTAAAAACAACATACCAATTTGGATTGGGATTGGCAACGCGAACCACGAGATCGTATTTATCGCCGCTACTAAAAATCTTAACATCTTCAACCGCTAATTCCCGCGGACGGCGCGCCGCGAGCATTTCTGGATTTAAAAGTTCCACCGCAAGTTCATTAAATGCCAGCCGTTCTTTCGGCCCAGTGATAAAATAGTAATCCAAAAATCCATAAATGGTGTATCCCCAAGAAATTGCTGAAATTACAATCATCGCGGCAATAACCGCAAATTTAATTTGTCGGTAATGATTTATCACCCAGAGGCGAAAAGCGATCTCTCGCTCTTCCGCATCCTCGTTATTTTGACTTGAGATGAATGGCATAAAATTTAACTCCTATTCTTGTAGCGAGTTATTTGTAAAAATGACTCGAGATTCTTCGCTTCGCTCAGAATGACAGTTGGTTGTTAAGTTAATACCCGCTATATATTTTATTATATCAAATTTTTACAAAAAAATATCATAATCCCTTGTCAAGGCTCCCTGGAGAGGTGTAAAATATACTCGGGAACACTGAACGTTCCGAGGAGGAATTGAAAATTATTGTCTTCTGTCGTCAGACTTCAGTCATCGGCCATATGCCGTATATTTTTATTACCGAAGTCCGAAGTCTGAAGTCAAATCTATGTCCAAAATCAAATCCAAAAAAAGCAATGGTTACGGCGCCGAACAAATTACTGTTTTAGAGGGTTTAGAGCCGGTCCGCAAACGACCGGGAATGTATATCGGCGGAACCGGAGCCGATGGCCTGCATCATTTAATTTGGGAAGTTGTTGATAACTCCATTGACGAAGCAATGGGAGGTTTTTGTGATACCGTCATCGTTACACTGCATCCAGGAAATAAAGTTTCCGTAAGCGACAATGGCCGCGGTATTCCAGTTGATATCCACAAGCAATTCAAGGTTTCCGCGCTCGAACTCGTGATGACCAAGCTCCATGCCGGCGGCAAATTCGGCGAAGGCGGCTATAAAGTTTCCGGCGGCTTGCACGGCGTCGGCGTTTCGGTTGTGAACGCGCTTTCTATACATATGAAAGCCGAGGTTGAACGCGACGGTGAGGCGTGGATGCAAGAATATAAACGCGGCAAACCGCTCGCGAAGGCAAAAAAAGTCGGCAAAAGTAAAGCCCACGGCACCACGATTACTTTTGAGCCGGACGCGGAAATCTTTCAAACGATTGAATTTAATTGGAAAACAATTTTAGACCACTTGCGCCAGCAAGCATATCTCACCAAGGGCGTAAAAATTTTTCTTCACGACAACCGCGTAAAAGACGCAAAACTTTCCTATGTCTTCCATTTTGAAGGCGGCGTTGCTTCTTTTGTCCGACACTTGAACCACTACAACGAACCAAAACACGAAAATGTTTTTTATATTTCCAAGCCACAGGATGAGATCGAAGCCGAAATCGCACTCCAGTATACGAACGATTACAAAGAAACGCTCCTTTGTTTTGCCAATAACATCTATAATCCCGACGGCGGCACTCATTTGGTCGGCTTCCGCACCGCGCTCACTCGCGTCTTAAACAGCTACGCGCGCAAACAGGGATATTTAAAAGAAAAGGATGATAATTTGAGCGGCGAAGATGTGCGCGAGGGACTTACCGCCGTCATCAGCGTCAAGATTAAAAACCCACAGTTTGAAGGCCAAACTAAGGCCAAGCTCGGCAATCCGGAAGTCCGAACCGCGATGGAAGCGATTTTTGGCGAATCATTCGCGACTTTTTTGGAAGAGCACCCGAAAGACGCGCAGGCAGTTTTAGAAAAGTGCTTGCTTGCCTCGCGCGCCCGTTTAGCGGCCCGCGCCGCCCGCGAAACTGTTCTCCGCAAAGGCGCGCTTGAAGGGCTGACGCTCCCCGGAAAATTGGCCGACTGCTCGTCAAAAGACGCGAGCGTTTCCGAACTTTTTATTGTTGAGGGCGATTCGGCTGGCGGCTCGGCAAAACAAGGCCGGAACCGCGAATTTCAAGCCATTCTTCCGCTACGCGGAAAAATCTTAAACGTTGAGCGCGCTCGCCTTGACAAAATGCTCGCAAACAACGAACTCCGCGCCCTTGTGGTTGCAATGGGCACAAACATCGGCGAGCAGTTTAATTTGGAAAATCTCCGCTACGACCGCATCGTCATTATGACCGATGCCGATGTTGACGGCGCGCATATCCGCACCCTGCTTCTTACGCTTTTTTACCGTCATTTCCCGGAACTGATTTTAAAAGGACACATCTATATTGCCCAGCCACCGCTTTACAAAATCCAAAAAGGAAAAGAAGCGAGATATGCCTACACCGATGAGGAGAAAGATAAATTTATCGCGGAATTACAAAAGACGTCGAACCAACGAAACATCGAAGCCAAGAAGCAAAAAACAGAAGAAGAAACTACCGAAATTGTGGAAAATGACGAGGGTACGGTTGTGGTTTCCGGCATCAATATTCAACGCTACAAAGGTTTAGGCGAAATGAACCCAGAACAACTCTGGGAAACCACCATGGACCCAAGCCGCCGTTTGATGAAGCGCGTTGCCGTCGAAGACGCCGCAAAGGCGGACGAGGTGTTTGATATTTTGATGGGCGCGGACGTTGAACCCCGCAAACGCTTCATCCAAACACACGCAAAAAATGTAAAAAATTTAGATATTTAAATATTTGTTTTAAATCCAAAACATCCCCTTGACATCCACATTCTTTTATATTATCTTATAAGCATAAGACCCGCAGGGGGTCTTTTTAGAATCAGATTATACAGACTTCGGCTAAGAGACTTCAGGCTTCGGCCTTAACCGATTACTGAAGCCCGAAGACCGAAAGCTGAAGACAAAATATATGTCCGAACCAATCAATAAAGTCATAAACTACGTCAAAGAATCAAAAACGGAATTAAAAAAAGTCGTTTGGCCCTCAAAAAAAGAAACAACCAACCACACCCTTCTTGTAATCGGCGTAAGCTTGGGCGTCGCCATTTTCTTGGGCGTAATGGATTATATCTTTAATTTCGGATTGCAAAAATTTATTTTGATAAAATAGTAGTAAGTAGCGCGTAGCAACTAGTACGCAAAAACGCTTACTGCTTACTACATACTGCTCGCTAGTTAATCGCCCTTTATTGCTCAACCGCGCTTGACTTTGCCAATTTAACAATTGCCAAGCAAGTGTAGTGGGCGGCAAAATAATGCCAAAACAAACAATACGGCAAGGCCGCAGATGGTACGCAATTCACACTTATTCCGGATACGAAGAGAATGTGGCCGAAAATTTAGAGCGCAGAATCGCCTCTTACGGCATGGAAGATAAGGTTTTTAATGTCTTAATTCCTACGGAAAAGAAAATTAAGATTAAAAACGGCAAGCGCAAGGTTATCACCGAAAAAATTTTTCCCGGCTATGTTTTGGTCGAAATGGTCGTCACCGACGATTCGTGGTATGCTGTCCGAAACACGCCGAATGTCACCGGATTTATCGGCGCCGGCACCACCCCGACTCCGATTGACGAAGAAGAAATTAAAACGCTCCAAAAACGCATGGGCGTGGAAGAGCCGCAATACAAACTTGATGCCGAAGTTGGCGACGCCGTACGCATCACCGACGGACCGTTCAAGAATTTTGAAGGCAAAATTGCCGAAATAGATTCCGAACGCGGCAAGGTAAAGGTACTCGTCAATCTCTTCGGCCGCGAGACTCCGGTGGAGCTTGATTTCCTGCAGATTAAAAAAATATAAATACGAAGCACGAAATCCGAAACAAATTCCAATGACCAAAATTCAAAAGTTTAAAACATTTAAAAAATTTTGAATTTAGATATTGTTTCGAATTTCGAGATTCGAATTTCGAATTAAAAAAGTATCAAAGACGCGATGGGCGCTTCTACCATCACTCGTTTGAGACAACAAGAATATGGCTAAGAAGATAAAAACCATCATCAAACTCCAAATTCCAGCCGGCAAGGCCAACCCGGCGCCGCCGGTAGGGCCGGCACTCGGCCAACACGGGCTTAATATCGCTGAATTTTGCCAAAAATTCAATGCCGCGACCGCAAATTTGGGCGGCGATATTACGCCAGTTGAAATTACGGTCTTTGAGGACCGCACTTATAGCTTTATCTTAAAGACGCCGCCAGTGCCGGAACTTCTCAAAAAAGCGGCCGGGATTGAAAAGGGCTCGGGCAAACCGAATCGCGAAAAAGTTGGCAAGGTAACGCGCGCGCAAATCAGACAAATTGCCGAAAAAAAGATGCCAGATTTAAACACTACTGACGTTGACGCCGCGATGAGAATGGTGGAAGGAACCGCCAAACAGATGGGGCTGGAGGTGAAAGAATAGATCACAGACCACAGACCACAGACGACAGACTACAGGATACAGAACAAGCCGTAGTCCGTAGTCGGTAGTCCGTAGTCAAATCACTATATGAACAAAAAACGCGAAGAAGCAAAAAAGATGGTAGACCCCAAAAAGGTTTATTCTGTAGACGAAGCGATTGAACTTACAAAAAAAGTTTCAGTTGCTAAATTTGACGCTTCCATTGACATCCATTTTCGACTGGGGATTAATACCACAAAAAGCGACCAGCAAGTGCGCGGAACGATAATTTTGCCGCACAATTTCGGCAAATCAAAAAAAGTCGCGGCCTTTGTAAGCGCGGATAAACAAAAAGAGGCCACCGAAGCCGGCGCGGAAATAGTCGGCGGCGAGGAATTGATCAACGAAATCGCCAAATCCGGAAAGTGCGATTTTGAAGTTGCCGTCGCCACCCCGGATATGATGCCTAAGCTTGCAAAAGTCGCAAAAATCTTGGGACCAAAGGGTCTGATGCCTAATCCGAAAACTGAAACAGTCGGGCCGAATGTCAAAAAAATGATTGAAGAAGTTAAGCGCGGAAAAATTACTTTCAAAAATGACGACACCGGAAACATCCATCAGATGATCGGCAAGGTTTCCACCGAGAGCGCGAAGATTAAAGAAAACCTTCTCGCCGTCATTGACGCCGTCCGCAAAGCAAAACCTGCTTCGGCCAAGGGAACTTATATACAAGACGTCTACCTCGCCCCCTCAATGGGCCCGGCTATGAGAGTGTCTATTTAGGATTCTCGCGCCTGTCCGCCTCTGGCGGAGATTGCTGGCCGATTTCCATAGATAATTTAAAAACCGCCTCGATATCCATCGGGACGGTTTTGATTTTGCGCGCTACTTGCCCTTCCCTTCTATAACTCTAAACTCTCTTTTTGCATCTTTGCCGTAGCCCTTGCCGCCGCCATTGTATACCTGAAAAACGATCCCTTCGGAATCTTCTTCTGGGACATCGCCCTTAAGGCAATGCTCTTCCCGCATCCAGAAACCAACCAACGCTGCAATGAAAAAGGGCGCATCTATCAAAATAACTGGAAAGGCCTGAGTATACAAGATAGGTTTCTTAAAAATAAGACAGCTCACGCAAAATAATACTGTAAAAAACATAACGGACGCAAACAAAATACAAAGACCCATCCAAACTTTTCCTTCGCGAGTATATTTTGCGAAACGCGGCATTTTTCCTCCCCACAAAAGAACAGTGTTTCAAACAGCTTAACATACGATTTGGATTTTTGACAAGGATGCGATAAAATAACTGTAAAGATGCGCACTATATAACATATGGAAAAAAATTACGCCTACATAGACGGCAATAACCTATACCGCGGGATTAATGACTGCGGATGGAAATTGGATTTCCATCGTTTTAGAAAATGGCTTACAGATAAATATAATATTGTCAGGGCATACTATTTTATAGGTTTAGTGCCAAAAGAAAAAGACTTATACGCCTTTTTGCAAGAAGCCGGCTATACTTTTTTGTCGCCCAGCGCCAATGAAAAGTGTTCTATTCTATTAAAACGCACTGGCGCGCCAATCACTTTTTTAAATGAAATAAAAGGAAAAATTGAACTAAAAAGAAAAAACCCCCGATAAGGACAAAACCTTAGCAGGGTTTTTTTCTTAATAATTCTAATTTAGTTATAAATCGTTAATAAAAAATTGTCAATAGTATGGAGTATTCCCGTCCGGTATGGGATGATTATTTTATGGCCATCGCGCGGATTGTAGCGACGCGCTCCACTTGCGACCGCCTTCGCGCCGGTGCAGTCTTGGTCAAAGACAACCGGATAATTTCTACCGGCTATAACGGCTCGCCCGCTAGCCAGCCGCATTGCGATAGCGAAGCCGGACACTTGATGGAAGAGGGACATTGCGTCCGCACCATCCACGCGGAGCATAACGCGATTCTGCAGGCTGCGATTGTCGGCGGGCTCTCCACTGACGGCGCGACCCTTTATACCAAATCCTCTCCCTGCATCCACTGCGCGAAATATATCATTGCCGCCAAAATCAAACGTGTTGTTATCGGAAAATTCTACCGATGCGAGCAGGTGATAGAAATCTTACGCTCCGCCGGCATCGTGGTCGATATTTACAAAGAAAATCCAGGGTGGAACGCCCGCATCCAACAAATCTTCGGTAGTGAAATCGAAAAGATGCCCTCCAAAGAGGGTGCGGTGATATTGGAAACGATTCAACCACCAGTACTATGAAACTTAAAATCAAACGCATTGATCCCACACTGCCCCTGCCCGAATACAAAACTCCGGGCTCAGTGGCTTTTGACGTCGGCTCGCGCGAAGACGCGGTGGTGCCACCACGCGGAATTAAACTCGTGCCGGCGAATCTGATTATCTGCACACCGCCTGGATATATGACAATGATCGCGCCGCGCAGTTCCTTGCCGATTAAAAAAGGCCTTACGCTTGCCAACTGCGTCGGCATCTTGGACCAAGACTATTGCGGCCCGAATGACGAATTGCATCTTGAACTTTTAAACCTTACGGACGCGCCGGTGGAAGTTAAGCGCGGCGAGCGGCTGGCGCAAGTCATCATCGCCAAAATCGAGAAATGCGAGCTGGAGGAAACGGCAACGATTGACAGCCCAAACCGCGGAGGGCTTGGGTCAACAGCGGGATATCGGAGTTAGACTACAGACTACGGACTACAAAAAAGATGGTTGCGCTGGCCATCTTTTTATGATTAGATAAAAATAGTTCCTTGCAAGGAGACAAAGATGCGCGGGCAAAGCTATCCGAATTTTGTCTTTAAAATTCTACCGCTCGGTAATATTCCTGAAACATTTGTGCAAATCGCGACCCTGACGATTGACGCGACCTACGGCGTCGCCTGCGAATGCCTTGAAGAAATCGCCCTGCCCGATGACTGTTTTCTGGAAGAACGAACCGCTTACGAAACCGACAGGCTGTCAAACTATGTCCGCGATCGGATACCGAAAGAAACCCGCGTTGTTTGCCTAACCGACGCGTTTTTGTATCACGCGGCAAACGGACTTTTAGCGGAGGGCGTAAGCGATCTCGGCTTGCCGACCAAGGGGACGGTTTCCATAATCTCATCAATGTTTCCGATACTACGGTTTATATCTCATGGAAATATCGACTTGTTCAACAAAGAAATCTGCATCACCCTTATTCACGAAATTGGACACGCGCTTGGAGTCGGACATTGCGACAGCCCTGAGTGTGTTATGAGGCCCGGCGGAAAATTATTTGAACCAGATAAAACCGCCGAGTATTGCCCCAAATGCCACGCCGATATTTTCATCCATCTTGATTTGGCAAACCGATACGCCGAGCTTGAAAAAATGCCGCTCGGAGAAAAAATTCAATGGTACAAGGATTATATTTCCTTTTTAAAAAAACCCGTCTAATTGACGGGTTAATTTTTTACCGAGATATCTAGTTTTACGCTATTTTGTGCAAATCTTTCCAATACAGCGCGCCGCAGTCAAAACGTGGGCGGAGCGGGGCGTAAAACATTTTAAGCGAAACGATTTCTTCAGAGAGCGGATCCAAAACTTTTGTCACATTGTAAAGCACTTCGCCATATTCGCGAGCGCCGCGCTCAAACTCGTAAAGCGCAAAAAGCCCGTAACCAAAAAGCTTGATTGCCTTGTAAATCTTTCCTTCAAACGACTGCGCGTCCTTTTTCAGCTCAAAACAATCGGAAAGAAACGCGCGCATTGATTCCGGAAATTCCTTCGCCATTGCCATAAAATGCTCGCGCTCAAGCTCGTCGCTCGCGCCATCGGGAAAGTCTTTATCGTGCTTCATCCGCCACGGCCAAACAGGATATGTCGCCTTGCTGAAATTGCGGACCAAAAGCGCGGAAAGCACTTTATAAGCGTCAAAATTCGGCCGCTCGCGACGCTCAACCGCGAGCATCGCGCATCCCAAAAACACGCCCTTCATCACCCGCTCCAAAAGATCCTCCTCGGCCGCAAATTCCGGCCAGGCCTTAACGGACTTCCATGAGGCGATAATCCGGCGAACAAGCGGCTCAAATTCCAGCTCGGCAATTTTTTTCGCGCCCGGCACAAAAAGCAGCGCGACAAAATCTTTCAACCGCGAAAAATCCTCTATCAATGGAGGAAGATCGCGGCGCACCCGCTCAATCACTTGCGCGAAATCCAAAACTGTGGACGGCAGAAGATTCGGCATT
>Ga0233421_10000234_pt1 | contig 25980 bp, 23 predicted proteins | sample Watercolumn_Mata_3_FD_182725 | JGI IMG/M metagenome (GOLD analysis project Ga0233421, IMG submission 182725) | Freshwater microbial communities from Lake Matano, South Sulawesi, Indonesia - Watercolumn_Matano_2014_107_MG | ecosystem: Environmental > Aquatic > Freshwater > Lake | place... | reverse complement strand
CATTTTTTTGCAAATCTCGAATGGAACGGAGCACCTCCCGATCAAGCAGTGAAGGTTGTGTCTCCATGGGGGCAATTAGAGCGCCAGGATCAGCCCCCGGATCTTCCCGGTCCAGAAATTTTCCACCGGATACAGTTTCCTTGCCGGCCACTGTAAGGCTTAGCCATCTTGCCAAGATCTTGGCTGCCTGCTTCCGGGAAAACGGCTTGCTGAGAAAATCATCCATGCCCGCTTCTAAACATTTGTCGCCGTCCTCCTGGAGGTCGGACGCGGTCAAGGCGATAATGGGAATGGGAGATAAAGAGCCGGTTTCGGCTTCCAGAGCACGGATGGTTTGGGTTGCCTGATAGCCGTCCATCACCGGCATTTGGCAATCCATGAAAATGAGATGATACTGCTGCTCAGTCATGGCCGCGACGGCCTTTTGGCCGTTATCCACCACGTCCACCTGCAGGCCGCATTGCTCCAGGACGGCCTTGGCGACTTGTTGACTCACCCGGTTGTCTTCGACCAGCAGGACCCTGGAGGCTGATTTCGGGGTTAGAGCCGCGTCCTCTCCTGGCCGCGGCGGTTCGGCGCCATCCGCTTGCTCTTTAATACTCATCAATCCATCCGGTCATCCGCCAAAAGAATTGGGCTATCTTGTTTTCGGGATAAGACCGCCAAAACTTTAAGAATCGGCCGGTCAATCCTGGTAGTCCCGAAAGGGAGAGTCATTCGAAGAGCGGATTTTGACTTGAGGCCCCGATGAAAGTCGCAATTACACTTCTATCAATCAAAAGGGAGGCGTAAGCGCTTTCTTCAGCAAAGGAGGCATCGTTGATTAATTCTCGCAGCAGGTTGCATACACCTTTCAAATAGCAGGAAAAACCAAAAGGATTACTTGTTTAATAACTGGAAAATGCCGATAAGATAATGAAAGTATTTATAAATTTATTGAGCTTCACCGGTAGGGGCAGTCTTAATCCATCTTTCTTAAGAGTTCGGGCATTCATCCGTAGATTACATTTACCGGCGGTTGGGTGTCTAATTAATGCGCCCTTATTTTTTGGGTGGGGAAATCATGGCCCGCCTGCCGCCATATATTTTTCCAGAGGATTTGGGCTTTAACGGCCGCGGGAGCATGGGGGATATCAGCCAATATACATAAATATTATATTATCTACTGCTGGTTAACAGCATGACAAGCGATGAGCTTATGCCAAAGAAATTTTTTTGCCTCTTGGTTTCTCCTCAGCCCGATGACCTCTCTCTGTTGGAGGAGGCGTTGCGCCAGTGGATGCTTCGTTTTCAGTTTGCTCTGATAGGCGATGCGCCGGGATGGGAGCAGGCACTGGCTGAGGGGAACTTTGACCTGGTCATTTTAGCGGACCGGCTGCCCTGGATTGACAGCGCCACCCTGATCAAAACCCTAAAGGAGCGCCGGCCCGACTGCCCGGTGATCATGTTGGCGGACCCTGGACGGAAAAAGACCGCATGGAAGGCCATGCTCAGCGGTTTGGACGATTATATTCTCAGGTCCCCGGAGGATTTAGCGCGACTTCCCGCGGTGGTCCGGGCCTCCCGTTATCGGGCTGAGCGGAATTTTGCCTGCCATCAGGCCGAACAAGCCCTCAAAGCCTTGGAAGCCGGCTGGCGGGCGATCTTTGACGCCACGGACAAAATAATTTTTATTCATGACCCCGAAAACGGACGCATCCTGGAAGCCAACCAGGAGGCCTGCGACCGCCTGGGCTATACCCGGAAGGAATTTCACAGCCTGAACCTGGGCAGCCTCTCCCTGGGGGAACCTTTGTTCACCCAGTTGGACCCTCTGAGACGCATCAAAAAGGTCGTTCGAGAAGGCCCCCAATCTTTTGAATGGCTGCTCAGGCACAAGGACGGTAAGCCGCTTTGGGTGGAGATCACCTTGAAACCAGTGATGCTTTGCGGTCAGCAACGGGTGGTGTCCCTGGGGCATGATATCTCGCGCTTCAAGCGGATTCAGGAAGCGCTGTCAGAGGCGGAGGAGCGTTATGAGACTCTCCTGGACAGCGCGGGGGACGCCATTTTTATTCATGACCACGCAGGCAAGCTGCTGCAGGTGAATGAGGCCGCATGCAGGCTTTTGGGATACTCCCGGAGGGAGTTGCAGGGGATGGCGTTAAAGGACATTGACGCGCCTTCCCACGCCTCTATCCAAAAAGGAATAAGGGAATCTCTGCATCAGGATCACGGCTTCCTGGAAACTCATCTCAAACGCCGGGACGGGACCCTGGTGCCGGTGGAATTGAGCAGCCGTATCATGGAGTATTCCGGAGTCCCCGTGACCTTTAGCATTGCCCGGGATATCACCGATAGGAAAGAAGCAGAAGAAAAACTGCGGCAATCGGAGATCCTGTACCGCAGTATCTTTGAGACCACGGGCACCGCCACCTGCATCGATGATGCGGATACCACCCTCTGCCTGGTGAATTCGGAATTTGCTAGACTTGCGGGCTACTCCCGGGAGGAATTGGAAGGGAAGAAAAGCTGGACCGAATTCATTGTTCCCGAAGACCTGGAAAGGCTCAAAGAATACCACCGGCTGCGGCGCGCCGACCCCCAGGCCGCGCCTACCAGCTTTTTCTTTCGCTGGCGGGATCGCCAGGGGCGGGTTAAAGACATTCTGGCCACCATTACCCTGATTCCCGGGACCGGCAAAACCGTGGGTTCTTTACTGGATATCTCTGAACATGTATTACCGCCCTGGCGCAGCCCCGAAACCTCCAAGCTGGAGGAGCAGAAACCTGGGGAGGATTTCCACGGCTGATTTGGGACTCTCGCCGGAGATCATTCTTTTAATTTAAAATAAACCTTGCGAAAACCGGATAAATAAAAGTTAGCGGCCCATAGGCTTTTTAAAGGAATGATTGCAACCTTCCCCCAATTAATTCTTAAACCTCTAAAAACTATTTAAATAATCTTCTTTCACATGGCATAATAAATAGGAGTGCGGCAGTTTCCTGAAAAAACCTTAGGAGAAGCCTGGAAGCCCACAAGGAGCGGTCATGGGAATTGACCAGGAGTTAATCGAGGAGATCGTCGGGCGCATCCTGGCCGTAACGCAACCGCAGAGAATCATTATTTTCGGCTCGGCCGCTAAGGGCGAGATGACCCGTGATAGCGACATCGACATCCTGGTCCTCAATACTGCGCCTGGCAATCCCCGCCAGGAAAGCGTTATTCTCAGGCAGGCCCTGGGTGAATTGGGCTATCCTTGTGACATTATCGTCATGGCCACGGAGCGCTTCGAAGAAAGCAAGGAAGTCATCGGCGGCCTCGCCTATCCTGCCAACAAATACGGGAAGATCATTTATGAGGCCCCCTGAGGAAGTGAAACGCGACTTGGTCCGGCAATGGGTGGCCAAAGCTGATGAGGACCTGAACGCGGAGAAACTACTCTTGTCACTGGGAACATCTTTTTTCTCCACCATCGCCTTCCATTGCCAGCAGGCTGTTGAGAAGTATTGCAAAGCATTTCTAACTTGGCGGCAGAGCGAGTTTCCCAAAACCCATGATCTGGAGCTGCTTTTTAGCCTTATTTCATCGACAGATGCATCTCTGTCCTCATCTCTCAAAGAAGTTGCAGTACTCAATCCCTTCGGAGTAGATGTACGCTATCCCGGCGATGTTCCGGAAATCACCCCTGCAGAAGCTGAAGAAGCGGTGCAATTGAGTGAAAAGGCGAGGGAGATAATCCTCGGTGCCTTGGATATAAAGAAATGAGAAGAAATATCTAATGTTTTTCATAGGCCATCGCTGGTAAATGAATCTCCGGCAAACCATAAGGCTCAAAAAAATTTTCGACGGCAGATCAAATGACAAATAAGGCGCAATCTTCAAGGTTTGCGCCTTTTTATTTTGCCGCTGCTTGCCGATGTTGCTTTTAATGTTCAATTTTTGGATATTCCGAGTACCATATAAGGCAATGTCCGATAAGAAAAGGGCCCAGGCCGGCGGCTGGGCAAATCCTTTTGCATGAGGTAAACAGGCATGTACCAAGTGAATTTTGATGAAAAAGACACGATTGTGCGCATTGACCGGGAGTTGATGGACCCGGAAACGGTGTCCAAGTTCCTGGATCTGGTGAATCTGGCCGCGGCCCTGAAGGACAGCAGGTTGGCCGATGATTGGGAAAAGATGTTCACCAGGATGCTGGGTTTTCCCACCGGCGTGCGCCTGATCCGGGACCCCGCGGTTAATAAAGGCACGGCTTTTACCGAGAAGGAAAGGGAAGTCCTGGGACTCCGGGGTCTCTTGCCGCCCAAGGTGCATTCCCTGGAAGACCAGGTGTTGCGGGTCCTGGAAAATTTCCGCCGCAAACCCAATGACATCGAGAAATACATCTTTATGATTTCCCTCCAGGATCGCAACAAGACGCTGTTTTACCGGATAGTGACGGATCACATCGAAGAGATGATGCCCATCATCTATACGCCCACGGTGGGACAGGCCTGTGTGGAGTATGGCCATATCTTCCGGAGGCCCCGGGGCATTTTCATTTCCGCCAAGGACCGGGGGCGCATGGCGGAGTTGCTGCGGAATTGGCCCTACAAAGACATCAGCATTATTGTGGTGACCGATGGGGAGCGCATCCTGGGCCTGGGTGACCTGGGCGCAGACGGCATGGGCATTCCCGTGGGGAAGCTGTCCCTGTATACCGCGTGCGCGGGCATCCACCATTCCCTGAGCCTGCCCATCACCCTGGACATCGGCACGGAAAACGAATCCCTGTTGAACGATCCCCTCTATATCGGCTTGAAACAGCGAAGGCTCCGGGGCGCGGCCTACGACGATTTTGTGGAAGAATTCATCATGGCCGTGGAAGAGGTCTTCCCCCGGACCCTGTTGCAATTTGAGGATTTTGCCAATATCAACGCGTTTAGGCTCCTGGATAAATACCGGGAGCGCATCTGTTGCTTCAACGACGACATCCAGGGCACCGCGGCTGTGACCCTGGCCGGGATTTACTCCGCGCTGCGCATTACCGGCCGTCGGCTCCGGGAGCAGAAATTCCTGTTTCTGGGAGCCGGGGAAGCCGGGTTGGGCACCGCGGACCTGACCGTCTCTGCGCTGGTGGGGGGAGGCTTATCGGAGAAAGAAGCCCGGGAACATTGCTGGTTCGTGGATTCCAAGGGCCTGGTGGTGAAAAGCCGCAGCGATCTTTCCGGGCACAAGCGCGTCTATGCCCATGACCACGAATTTATTCCTGATTTTCTCACCGCGGTGGAGACTCTGAAGCCCACGGCCATCATTGGGGTCTCCGGCAGGGCCAAGATGTTCACCCAACCCATCCTGGAGGCCATGGCCCGGATCAATGAGCGCCCCCTGGTCTTTTCCCTGTCGAATCCCACTTCCAACACCGAGTGCTCCCCGGAAGAGGCTTATACCTGGACGGAAGGACGGGCCATCTACACCAGCGGCAGCCCCTTTGACCCCGTGGTCTATCAGGGAAAGAAATTCGTGCCCGCGCAAGGGAACAATGTCTATATCTTCCCGGGGGTGGGTTTGGGCGTCATTGCCAGCGAGGCCCGGCGCGTCACCAACGAGATGTTCTCCGTGGCCGCCAAGACCCTGGCTTCCCTGGTCTCCGAAGAAGACCTGGAGCAGGGGAGCCTTTTCCCGCCGTTGACCAAAATCCGGGAAGTGTCCCTGGCCATCGCCACCGCGGTGGCAGAGGTGGCTTACGAGCGGGCCCTGGCCGCGGCCCCGAAACCCGAGGACCTCCAGTCTTTCATTAAATCCCGGATGTATGAGCCGATATATAAGAGTTACGTTTAAAGGAAAGTTCAAGGTTCAAAGTTCAAGGTTGGAAAAGCATACCCAGAGCTTTTCAAGTTTCCTGTGGACCAAAGGCTAATAAATGAGCCAAAACCCAAACTTTGAACTTTGAACCTTGAACTTTGAACTAATGGAGGTAGAAAGGGCAGGGAAATTAATATATTTAAGATAGGCTAAGCACCCACCAGGTCTAAATAAGTCTCTTTCGCGGCCCGGCAGATGGCCAGGGGCGCGGTTTTGGCTTGGCTTTCATATCTCTTGCATCTGATGGGGCTGTAAAAAGAGGCCACCCAGAATTCCCCGGAAACACCTAGAAAAACATCCAGTTTCAGCTCGCACTTATGCTTGCTTATCATCTTCTCCACTACCTGCCAGGCCAGGCCAATTTCCGAAGTATAGAAAGGGCTCCCTTTGTGGCCCATAATCCGCGCGGCAAGGAAGCGGTCCAGTTCCCGATCAGTGTAATCAGACCTCAACGTATATTCTCCTGAACACCGGAATCAGGATACGCTTATCATATTTTGGCGATTTCTTCCAAATATTCCTGGAATAAATCCACGTCTCCGTTTTGAGCCTTCTGCTTGTCTTCGTATGCCGCGGCCACACGGCGGTAAAATTCATCGCTGATATTTTTGAAAACTCCGGTGATGATGGCAATGAGCCAATAGCGCATCTCGCCGAATTGTTGGCGGACGATCTGCAGGGCCAGGCGGGTGCACGCATAATTGAGCAGGCCCGGGAAAGCGGCGGAGTCCCCGGCCTTTTGCGCCTGGGTGACGATGCCGGTGGCCAGTTGATCAATCAGCACATCAAGTTCCGGCCGTAAGGGGGCTTTGATGTAGGGCATGGCGGTTCCTCTGGTAAAGCCTGGTGTTTAACCTCAATTCTCAATTCTTTCCAATATTTGATAATGTTTAATTTCGCCGACAACAATGTAGCGGTTATGGATGAATTGATCCAAGTAATGAACTTCGCTGCTTTGGGAGCTTAAATTAGGCTCTTCCTTGAACATATTGCACAGTACTAGATACTTAACATCTCCGGATTCGAGTCTGTCCGCGATTTCCTGCTGAACTGGCAGAGTGGTCGCCTGCCCGGGATGCAACTCGTGATAGCGGCCCGGACAGTCCCGTTCTGCCAGGAAATACAGCATAACATCATTGGCATAGATAGAATCATGCCGTAAAACCCCCGAAAATATCTTGTCATGCGGTTTAGTAACCGTTTGCAGAAACTGGATCACCAATAATTGCTCGGGAGACAACATTATTCCCTGGGCGCGCTTGACACCATGCGTCGGGGCCGGGCCGGAGGGCCAGGTTCTGGAGTAGATCGGGTTGAATGCCAGGGTGATAAAGGTCACACTTAGAATTGAGTACAACAAAAACCGGTGCTTCCCCAGAATCAGTTTGCCTCTGACCCATAAAACGGGCAACAGCGCCACCGCCGGCAAGAAGAAGGGCGCCACATGGATGGAGTCCGCCCTGACCCTGGCTTGGTTAAACGCGAGCAAGCCGAATAAGGCGATCAAGACGAGCCCCCATGCTTGGTTACTATTGCTTTCGTCGGCTGCACGGCGAAAAAACGAGGGTAATAAAGCAATGACAATGAAGTAAACTAAAAAGGGAAAGTAAAAATGGAAATTATCAAAGTTCAGTGGGGGATACGGCAACGACCTCACCTGGGGAAAGATGGTGAGGGGAAAAACCAATAGTTGCTGGGCCAAATCGGCGTGGGGCACGGTAATCAAAAAATACATGATTACCGGCGCGTTGACCATCAGCACCCCGGCAATCAAAGGGAAAATTGCTCCTTTTGTATCCCCAAGTCGGCCCAAAATAGTCTTTCTCGTGTCTGTGTGCTTGAAAAATGCAAATGCCAGAAGCACCATGATTTGAGAAAAAGCCGCGTAAGCGCCCAGATCATGGCGGAAAAGCATGGCCATGCCGGTAATGGCTCCCGCCACCCAGCGCCATTGAGGCTGATTAAAGGAACTGATCAGCACTTTCAGGCTGAGCATGGCTAACAACAGAGCAATGAATGCCGGGTAGCCGTAAAACCCGAAATAGGTCAACCATATCAAGCTGATAAACCATGATAATAAGGCGATCCGGCGATTTGACAACTGCGCGGCCAGCAGATATACGATGAGAGCAAGGACGGCCCGCACAATGATGTCGTATAACCTCTCCACCATCAGCGACGGCCCGAAGATGCTAAAGAGCAAAGCCAGCACATAGAATTGTCCAGGAGGGTAAACCGTCCAAAAGTCCCGATAAGGAATTTGGCCGTCAATAATACGGGAGGCCCCATAGACCATGATCCCCTCATCGTAATAATAAGGGGTGCTAATAAGGCCTGGAAATTGATACGCCACAGCCGCCGCCACCAAGGCGACTGCCAGGGCCATCTCAACGAATAGGGAAGGGCGGCCACGGAAGACGGAGAAAGTCATGACTCGGGCAAAAATGATAAAGCGGCGTTGTCCATTCCAATTAAAGAAATATGGAACCAGGTAATGGCGAGTAACTGCCGAAAAATTCTCACCTTATAAAGCCGAACCAGTTTATTAAAAACATGCTATCATAGTTTTTCAGCAAAGGGAAACCGTTGACTTTCCCGCCGGGTTTGGATAAGGTATGAGTGTTAATAATACTTTATCCAATCATTTCGAGGGGTTCAGGAATGGTTGTCACTTGTGAGAAGTGCCACACCAGATTTCTCCTGGACGAAGCGCGGATAACGGGCGCCAGGGTCCAGGCCCGCTGCTCCCGTTGCCAACATGTTTTTTGGGTGGAACGGGAAGAGGTAGTCCGGGAAGAGGCGCATCCCGAAGATGAGGAAACCGGCCTGCATTCTGCCGTAATGGGCGAACCGTCTTCCGAGGCAGCAGAGGAAGCCTTCCGGCTAGAGGCTGCCCTGGAATCAGAAACGGTGGCGGCCGCCGAGAAGGCCGAGATGCCCAAGCCTTCGACCCTCTTTACCTCCCCGACCAGTCGTTCCTCCCGGACCTGGATCATTGCCGCGGTTTCGGTCCTGGCGGGTGTGTTGTTGGTGGGTGGGGTTTTCATGTGGTTCGGGGGGTACGGCTGGGTTACCAAATATCTTAAATTCAAGGGCAAGCCCCCGGCCCCTGCGGCCAAAGTAGCCGAGCCTCCGCCGGTGGTGGAAACGGTGCCTCCGCCTCCCGTCCCCCAGGCTGCTGCCGAGGATTTGCAAAATTTGGCGCTCAGCAACACGGAAGAGCGTTACCGGGGGCTGGTGAACACCAAAGGCGGACAATTGTTGGTAATTCAAGGCAAAGTGAAAAATTCCTCCTCCCAACCCCGAGGTCCCATTAAGATCAAAGCCGTGCTCACCGATCCTCAACAGAAAACCGTGAAAGAGCGGGAATTCTATGCGGGGAGTGTGGTTTTTGACGACGAGTTGCAGAACCTGGAACCGGAGGAAATCAACCGCTGGCTGGATACCCCCGGAGGCCGGGCCCAGAAACAAATGATTGAGCCGGGGGAGAGCCAGTCTTTCATGGTGGTGTTTTTTGGGGCCCCCCAGAACCTCTCCGGATACGGCTACAAGATGCAGGTGGTACAAGGACCAGTGGCTTCCAGCCCCTCGCGCCGCAAATGATTAAACGTTTATTCCAGCGGTTCCGTCGGGACCGGGGCCGGCATTTGGCCTCGGTGCGCATTGATTTTTTCCCCGAGGGGAAAGTCAAGCCCTCCATTTACTGGCACCACAGCCAGGACCAGGAAAACGACACCGTTCCCCTGGTCCTTTACCTCTATGGCCGCATCCTCTTTGAACTGGCGGAGCTGAACGAAGTGCGGGTGGCCCGGGAATTGATGGGGTTCGTGACCCAGGTGTGCGAACTGGTGTTGGCTGCGGAAGGGCCGCCGAGCCGGATCCGCCTGCCTTTAGGCGATTTACATATCACCGGGGAAACGCCGGACCCGCCGGAACGCTCTTACCGGGCTGAATTCCACCGGTTTCAGGACGGCCATTGCCGCCTGGAATTCCAGGGCAGCATCGGTAAAGAGAGCTTCTTCCTGCCCGGCGCGTTTCTGGTGCTCCTGCAATCATGCCTGGACAATCTAGGAGACGATCCCTTGAACCTGTTGGCCCGGGGGCTGACCAGGCTGCACGATTACTATCGCTATCGCCGGGATTTCTGGGAAAGCTCGGCCCTTCTGGGCGGTCCGGCCTTTGCCCTGGGCAAAGAAGAACTGCGCCCGGACGCAGCCGCGCCGGAGGCTTGAAGAAAGTGAATGTGGGGGGAGGGGCCAGGGTCCATAGGGGCGGGTTTAAACCCGCCCCCACAGCCCTCCCCCTACACCCCCCTCCCCAACCCGCATAAAGTTAGAGTTATCAAAGATTCTAGGAACAATCCGAGTCATCACTTGCAACCCCTGCCTCGATGATTAAAATGCTAGAGCCTATTTCAAAACCTATTCCAAGAGTCAGATAGGTTTTCAACCCGCAAATAGTTGGAAGGGGCAGCTTTAAGTCCCCCTTTTTTAAAGGGGGATTTAGGCAGTAGTGTCCGGCAAGATATTTGCTATTGGAAAGGCAGAAAATTTGGGTTTGAAAAAAGTAAGTCGTTATTGACGGCCATCTAATGGAATTTCCAAACTTTTCCCCTCTCCCCCCTTGGGGGGAGAGGGCAGGGTGAGGGGGGCCGACGAAGATGCCACCCCTCACCCCATCCCTCTCCCCTCGAAAGGGGAGAGGGGGATTTTTCTTCGATCGACTTTAGCCTGCACCAGCTCTGGATAATGTGCGGCGGCTAAATTTTTAATTAAAAAGTTCCCGCCGCTTATGCAAAAACTCTAGCGGACACTATTGGGATTTAGGGGGATTTACAGGTGCTTACAAAATCCCCCTTACCCCCCTTTAGAATAGGGGGGTATTTCACCCGACATTTCCTTCCGCGACTGATTCACGATGACGCCGGAAGCAGGTTTTGAAATGACTTCTAATCAACCCACCGGCGTTGACGCGTCGTTTCTTGGCAAAGGAGAAGTTCAAATAAATAATGAGAAAGGAAAGACTATGCCTGCTCCTGGCGGTGATTTCGGGGAATTGATGGCCATGGCCCGGGGGTTCCAGGCCGCCAAGATGTTGATGGTGGCCGTGGACCTGGCGGTTTTTGATTTCTTGGAGGAGCCCCGGAGCGCGGTGGAGGCCGCGGCCTGGCTCAAGGCCGACGACCGGGCCGTGGGTATCTTTTTGAACGGCCTGGCAGCCCTGGGGTTGGTGCAGAAAGAGGTGGATTACTTCCGCAACAGCGAGCGCGCGTCCCGCCTTCTGGTGCGGGGCAAAGACGACTACCGGGGCGAAATCATCAAGCACATGGAGCACACCTGGGAGCGGGGCTGGAATGATCTGCAGCATACCGTGCTGGGTGGCCACCCCCGGGACGCGGACCCGGAGAAGTGGCTGGACGCCAAACAGGAGCGGGACGAAAGGGAAGTCCGGGCCTTTATCTGCGGCATGGATGCCATCGCCCGGGACCTGGCCCCCAGGGTGACCGCGGTCCTGAACCTGAAAAATGTCCGGCGGCTCCTGGACCTGGGCGGGGGCCCCGCCACCTACGCCATCACCTTTGCCAAAGCCAATCCTCAGCTTCAAGCCACGGTCTTTGATCTGCCCCAGCCCGTGAAGATCGCGCAGGAACAGATCGCCAAACACGGTTTGGGCGGCCGCGTGGACACCCTGGCCGGGAATTTCCTGAAAGATGACATCGGCCAGGACTATGATTTCATCTGGGTCTCCCAGATCCTCCACAGCCACGACGAAGGGCAATGCAAGGGAATAATCACGAAATGCGTCCAGGCCCTCAATCCCGGAGGCACGCTGGCTATCCATGATTTTTATCTCAATAAAGACGGGGCCAGCCCCATCGGCCCGGCCATATTCAGCGTGCACATGCTGGCGGTTACCCCCCGGGGCCGGTCTTATACCTGGGGCGAAGTCGCGGAATGGATGGCGGCGACGGGTCTATCCCAACCGGAACACGTGCGCTACGGCGAAGAGGAGTCCAGCATTTTGCTGGCCCAAAAGAAATAGCCGTCTTCTCGTGCGCGGCTCAAGCAAGGCGCAATCTTAGCAGGTTGCGCCTTTTCTGTGGGCCGTCTGTCCAAGTTGGTCCCCGTTTTCCAGGCAAGACCTTAAGACTTCCCGGGGCATATTTTCCAGGGGCACGACTTTATCGACCCCGCCCAGTTTGATGGCTTCCTGGGGCATGCCGAAGACCACGCAGGATTTTTCGTCCTGAGCCAGGGTAGCCGCGCCCGCGTCCTTCATTTCCCGCAAGCCTTTGGCGCCATCGTCCCCCATGCCGGTCATAATTACGCCCACCGCGTTTTTCCCGGCATAGCGGGCCGCAGAGCGAAATAACACATCCACCGAAGGCCGATGGCGGCAAACCAGGGGGCCGTCCTTGATCTCCACGTAGTAGCGGGCCCCGCTGCGCTTTAGCAACATATGGCGATTTCCCGGAGCAATCAGGGCCCGGCCTCGAATCACGGTATCATTATTCTCGGCCTCTTTGACCGAGAGGCGACAGAGTCCATCCAGGCGTCTGGCAAAAGCCGCGGTAAAATGCTCCGGCATATGTTGGACGATAACTAGGCCGGGCGCGTCCGGGGGAAATTGTTCCAGGAAAAACCTCAGGGCTTCGGTGCCGCCGGTGGACGCGCCCACGGCCACTACTTTTTCGGTGGTTTGCATCATCGCCTTGGAAGAAGGTTTGCTGATAACGGCATCCGCGGTGAGTTTGGGTTCGACTTTCGCCTGTTCTTCAATGCGCCTGACTTTGGCCATGGCCGCAGCCTTGACCGCATCGCAGATTCTTACCCTTGATTCCTCCAGGAATTTCTTGGTGCCGAGCCGGGGCTTCTGAATAATTTCCACCGCGCCGTATTCCAGGGCTCTCAATGCGGTCTCCGATTTGGCTTCCGCCAGAGAGGAACAGATGACCACCGGCAGGGGATGCTGGCTCATAATCTTTTGGAGAAAGGTGAGGCCATCCATCCGGGGCATCTCCACGTCCAGGGTGATGACGTCGGGGACCCCGCGGCGCAGCTTATCAGCGGCAATAAACGGATCGGCCGCGGTGTCCATCACCTCGATCTGCGGGTCTGCAACCAGGATGGAAGATAATGTCTGCCGCACCAGGGCGGAATCATCGACTATCAGAACTTTAATTTTCCTGTTCATTTCCCCGACATTTCACTCAGCCAGCAGACTTTGCCGATTTTTTTCACCAGAACCTTGCCGCATTGGGTGTATAAAAAAATTTTCAGACCCGTGGGGCCGCCAAGACTGGAGGCCTTTAAGTTGAGCCCGTGGGCTTCCACCAATTCCAAGGCTTTCTTCGCGTTTTGCTGGCCGATGGCCACCCGGCGATAATCGCCTTTATCATATTCCCGCAGGTCTGACCCGCCGAAGAGCTTGACCTGGACCTGCTCCATTTTGACTCCCCGGGACTGAAATTGCTCCAGCATCCAGGAGAATACGCCGTCTACGTATTTGCATCGATTCTGGTTCTCATGGGCGCTGGGTAAGAGGGCATGGCTGATGGCGCTGAGGTTTGTCATCCGGTCGAAAAAAATTATGGAGACGCAGGAACCCAAAGTGGTGGTGACAATCGCGGGTTGATCACCGATATATATCTCTGCGGGTTTAAGAAAAATTATGGGCAGTTCCGAATGTAGGGGATTCATTGTATTTTCTGGTAAATGGTGGGCGCGGCCTGGACCAACGGCAAATCCAAGCCGTGGAGGGTTTCGGAATGTCCCACAAAGAGGTAGCCGCTTGGAACCAGATACCGGCAGAGCCGCTGCAGCACCTCTAATTGCGTGGGCCTATGAAAATAGATGAGCACGTTCCGGCAAAAAATCACGGCCTGGGGTTCCTGGTGTCCAAAATCGTCCGCCAGGAGATTGAGATGTTGGAATTTCACCAGGTTCCGTAGTTCCGGGACAATGCGCACCAGGCCTTTGGTCCGGTCCTTGCTGCGCAGCAAGTATTTCTGGCGCCAGGATAAGGGAATGGGTTCGACTTTTTCATGTTCGTAAATGCCACGTCTGGCAATATCCAGGACCATGGTGGAAATATCCGTGGCCAGAATCCGAAAATCGATACTCCCGGTGGTACGGGCAAACTCACTGAGACACATGGCCAAGGTGTAAGGTTCCTCGCCGGTGGAACAACCCGCGCTCCAGATATTCAATCCGGTTTTCCTCCCCAGACCGTAAACCTCCAAGAGATGCGGCACGGCCTTCCGGGTCAGATAATCGAAGTGCTGGGGTTCCCGCAGGAAATCGGTTTTATTGGTGGTCACCGCATCGATCATGTGGAGGTGTTCAGGGTCCCCTGCGCTGCGGCTGAATACATAATCGCAATAGGCCCCGAAGTCGTTGAGGCCCAGGGCGCGCAAGCGCTTGCGCAACCGGCCTTCCAACATGGTTTTCTTGGCCGGGGGCAATTTAATGCCGCATCTGTCGCTGATAAAGGAACTTAAACGGCGGAAGTCGCGCTCGGTCATCTCCACGGTGTAGATGCTTTTGAGGGAGACGGCGTCAAGGGTTCGGGAAGACATGAGAGTTATCTCAAGATCAAGTTTTATCCGGAGAACAGCCGGAAATCCATGGCCACGGCTGTTCTCCGGAAAGTCCAATTATTTATTAGGAGCCAAAGGGATTGCTCGCTGCCGAATTGTTAAGCGAGAATTCATCCGCAATTCCTGACACCTATTTCAAAACCTAATCCGAGGCCCCATAGATGATATTAGTGGGATCAGAAAATCAATTGCATCAGCGAGCCTTGATGGAGGGGCGGGTTTTAAACCCGCCCCTACGGGAACGCAATTGCTTTTCGCTCCGAATAATATTAACCAGCAAAGAGTTCGAAGAGACGTTTTTAAGTCCCCCTTTATAAAGGGGGATTTAGGGGGATTTTCAGGCGCTGATAAAATCCCCCCTGCCCCCTTTAGAAAAGGGGGTATTTCCAAAAATCCCCTCGCCTAACTGGTTCAATACGTCTCAAATTCCGCGTCTTCTCCGTTGCCCTTCTGCCCGCCCAGGTCCAGAGCGATGCCCACGGGTTTGTCGCCGTCGGTTCCGTCCGCATGGCTGCCGATTATCCGCGCCGGGCTGACGCCGCCCAGCTTTTTCCGGCCCGACTTCTCGCCCCGGGCCCGGGGCGCGGCTTTGGCCGGTGGCAAAGCCTTGGTGAATCCCGGCCCTGCCTCCGCCTCGAGCTTAAAAAAGACCATGGCGCGGTGAAGTTGTTCGGCTTGACCTAACAACTCTTCGGAGGTGGAGGCCATTTCCTCCGCCGCGGCCGCGTTTTGCTGAATGACTTGGTCCAACTGCTGGACGGCGGCATTGATCTGATTCGCGCCGGACCTCTGTTCATTACTGGCCGCGTTGATCTCTTGCACCAGGTCCGCGGTTTTTTGAATATCCGGGACGATTTTGGCCAGCATATCTCCGGCTCTTTCCGCGACTTCCACGCTGGAGGCCGAGAGCTTGTTGATCTCCCCCGCGGCCGTCTGACTGCGTTCCGCCAGCTTGCGCACTTCGGAGGCCACCACCGCGAAACCCTTGCCGTGTTCCCCGGCCCGGGCCGCTTCAATGGCCGCGTTCAGGGCCAGGAGATTGGTCTGCCGGGCGATCTCTTCAATGATGGAGATTTTGCCGGCAATCTCTTTCATGGCGGCCACCGTGCTGACCACGGCATTGCCTCCCTCGGTGGCGTCTTCCGCGGCCTTAAGCGCGATCTTTTCCGTCTGTTGCGCATTGTCGGAGTTTTGCTTGATGTTCGCGGCCATTTGCTCCATGGAGGAGGAGACCTGTTCCACTGATGCGGATTGCTCCGTGGCTCCTTGGGAGAGCTGCTGGGCGCTGGCGCTCAATTCCTGGCTGCCGCTCATGACTTGACGGGCCGCGGATTGAATATTGGCCACCACCTCGGACAGACCGGTGACCATCTTGGCCATGGCCTGCATCAGTCTGTCCTGCGCGGACCGTTCCACCACTTTCACGGTCAGGTCACCGTCGGCCAATTCGCTGGCCACCTGGGTCACTTCATTCATGGCCGCAATGAGGATATTGAGGTTGTTCTTGATTTCGTTGAAGTCCCCTTTATATTCCTCGGTGATATGGGGCGGAATGTCGCCTTTGCTGATGCGGTCCACGTACTCCGCGGCCACGTTTAACGGTCCGATCACCGCGTCCAGGGTGCGGTTGACGCCGTTGATGATCTTGCCATAATCGCCCCCATGTTGGGTGGCGTCGGCCCGGGTTGCGAGTTTGCCCTCCATGGCCGCGTGGGCCAGATGGTCGGCGTCCCGGACCAGATTATCGATGGCTTTAATGGTGCCGGCCAGGCCTGCGTTGATCTTTTGAAAATTCTCCCCCACGGCCCTGGTGTCTTCGTCAGTCTCGGTGGTCGCGGGGGTTATATCCAGGTCGCCCGCGGCCACTTTGCCCAGATTAACCACCAGTTTGTCTACCTCCCGGGCCTGGTATTCGGCCTGTTTCTGGGCCAGGCGCGCCGCCTTTTTGATAGCTGTCAGATCGGTGATGATCTCCAAGGCGCCGATGATCTTGCCTTCCAGATCTTTAATGGGAACGCCGGTGTAGGAAATGTCAAAGTGTTGCCCCTGGGGATGGGCGTCCGTCTCCGCGGTGGCTTCCCGGCCCCGTTCCATGCATTGGCCACAGGCGCACCTTTCCGTCCGGCAATCCGGGGTTTTGAAGTGGTCGTAACATTTGGTGCCGATGAGGGCTTCCACGGAGAGGCCGGTAAGGCTGGCGCCCACCTTGTTGATGTATTTTAGGTTAAATTCCCGGTCGATGATCAAGGCCGGCGCGGGCATGGAATCAAGATGGCCCACCACCGAATCTATGGTGAGGTTTACCCCCTCAATGATTTTGCGGAAATCGCCTTGGTGTTTGACCGCGTCGGCTCGCAGGCGCAGAGTCGAGTAGCGCGGGGGAGTTTCACCCCCACGCCCTCACAGTTCCGGACGTGAGCCTCTCGGCTCATCCGGCTCCTATCGACCGGCCAGAAGGTGCGAGGCCAGTTGCCAGTGAGAAAACAGCGAAGGCTTTTGGCTTCTGATGCGCCTGAGCCAACGAGCTGCCTGCCTCTGACGACCCCTCAACCTCTTGTATTTCCGCATTGCCCATCTCTTCAGCGAGCGATTGAGCTGATCAAATAAGGGATAAAGGGCAGACTTGTAGAAGCTGCCATAATAATTAATCCAACCACGGATGATGGGATTAAACATGCGGGATAGATCCAGGAGACCCTTGTCGCTGAGACGGTGCAGGCGCCAGCCCCGGATGACACTCCGGATTGATTTGGCCGCCTTCTTGCTTACTGCCGGGAGGAAGCTGACAAAGTATCTACCCAAGCGGCTCTTGGCTCCCCGGGGCCGAAACTCGAACCCCAGAAAATCGAAGCTTTCCTTTGGATAGTTGTCTGTCCGATCCACATCCTTGCAGTAAACAATCTTGGTCTTCTCAGGATGGAGTTCCAGCTTGCACTTAGCCAACCGCCTGATCACGGCAGTTTTCAGCCAGAGGGCCTGCCGCTCGCTCTTACAGTGCACGATGATGTCATCGGCATAACGCTCGAAGGGGATGCTCGGATAGTGCCGCTGCATCCAGACATCGAAGGCATAATGCAAGAACAGGTTGGCCAGCAGAGGGCTGACAACCCCACCTTGAGGAGTGCCCTGCTCCCGAGCCACCAGCGTACCATCCGGTAATTGCGCCGGGGCTGTCAGCCACCTCGCAATGTAGAGAATGATCCACCGGCAGTCGGTGTGCTTGCGCACCGCCCGCATCAAAAGAGCGTGATCCAGGTTGTCAAAGAAACCCTTGATGTCGAGATCCAGCACCCAGTCAATGCGCCAGCATCTCTGCCGGGCCACACCCACTGCCTGAATCGCCGACCTGCCAGGCCGGTACCCGTAGGAATCCTGATGAAAGTGAGGCTCCACCAGGGGTTCCAGGTACATCTTGACCACCATCTGGGCCACACGGTCGGTTACCGTGGGGATACCCAACGCCCGTTTCCCCCCATCGCTTTTCGGTATCTCTACCGTCCTCACCGGAGGCGGGAAATAACTCCCGGATGACATCCGATTCCAAAGTTTGTAGAGGTTATTGGTCAAGTCCCTCTCGAACTCCGCAATCGATTCTCCATCCACACCAGCAGCACCCTGGTTTGCCTTTACCCGCTTATAGGCCTCCCACACCACTCGCTTGGCAATACCAAACGGCCTTGCCTTATTCAATGGCTCCTCCCATTGCTGGTTGACCATCCAATAAAGCCGATCGATACAACCCCTTCGCTCCATCCCTATTACGGGACTTCCTCGCTACTACGGGTTGTTCCGCCCCTGTGCCCCGCCTCGGTACTCTCACTCTCGTGGGTCCTCCACTTGAGTTTCTCCCTTCACATCGGGACGACAGGTTCCCACGTTCCGCCCGAGAGCCTGGATCAGGTTCACGCCACCTTTATGCCGGACGCCACCCAGGCAGTAAGCAGGTTTCCCCTGGGTTTATCCTGGAGTCAAGCAAGCCTCCAGTTCTGACGTCGTCTTTAGTGTTTCGACACCTCATCAGTGGTTCGCGGTTGCTCGTCTCCCTGAACCTCACCTGCCACGGTCTTTAGCCATGACTTGTCCTTAACGCTCACCACCCTGGCTCTTAACCAGCGCAGCTTAAGGTGGTTTGGAGCCTGCTCCTGCAAGCCGGCTCCGGGGGGCCTCCCCCCATCTCTCGTGCAGTTGCGCACGCCTCCTATGATACCAAGCGCGCTCGTGGCGCACTCACTTGCCATTATTCTTTCTTCTCAAATATTCCAATAAGTTAAAGGTATGATCTGCATAGCGAAACCCTTCAAAATGATTATTAGAAGCGGAGATAGGGCAGTTAGCAAAAATCTCTTTTCGGAAAACATAGGGGGCCTTAGGCCGGGTCATGATGGTGGCGCAGCCAACTCTCTCGTTGATGCTCCTCAAATCCTTTTGAACAGAAGGAGCCAGACGAGGATCAAAAGGAAAAAGAGCAGCGACAGGCCTTCCGCAGCCACCACGAAAAAGACGGTGCGCCGGCCTGAGGGACTCATTTTCAGCCAGTAGCGGTCGAGAAACCACTTCCAGGCGCGGCTCACCGGGCTGTTCCGCTGGGACACCAGGATGTAATTGGCCGCGCTTTTCAGCCAGAGGGTCAATTCCATCTGCTCTTTGCCGGACAGCGGCTGCTCGACCTCCTCCCGGTACTTGAGCAGGGTGACAGTGCTGGTGGGGATCACTTCAATGGTCATCTCCCTGGGAGGCTCGCCCATGAGGTGCAGGCTTAGGGAGCGTCCCGGCGCCACTTCCGTGATCAGCCCCCGGTAAGAGACTTTCAACTCTGCGCGGTCATACTCCACGTCCAGAGCAAAGACGCTCCCCTCCCGGAGAGCGGGGTTCCCATGGAAAGAGAGCACCTGCCATTGGGGATTGAGGCGGAACCAGGTCTCTAGACCGTTGAAAAAAGCGAAAACCGGCTCCGGAGGCAAGTCCAGTTCAATAGCGTGTTGGAAGCGCACCTCGGGGTCACCTGACAAACAGCATGGGGATGGGGGACTGGGAAAAGATCTTTTGGGGCAGATTGACGGATTCCCAGCGCTCCCGCCAGCCTTTCAACAGCCTGGCGCCCATAACGACCATATCGTAGGAGCCTTCCCCGATTTCCGCCAGGATTTCCTCATCCGGCGGACCGCAGCGGAATTTGGCGGCAAAATCCACGCCTGCCTCCCGGCAGCGCTCCTTCAGGGCCTCCAGGGCCTTGCCCCCCTCCTCCCGCAATGCCCGGTCCAGATGCTCCCGGCAGGCCTCCCGGCCCACTGCATAGATTTCATGCGTGAATTTTTGCAGGAACGGGTCCACCACGTACAGGCCCACCAGGCGGGCCTGAAACTGCCGGGCCAGGCGCAGGGCCAGGTCTTCGGCGTTTTTGGTGTGCTTCTCGCCGTCGGTGCACAAAAGCAGGGTGCGCACGGCCGCCCTCCTAAAGAAATGGGACATACCCCCTCTTAGGGAGTATGCCCCCAAACGTTGCCTCCAGGCAAGGAAATTTATTTCACCGTAAAGGCTTCGGCCCCGATGAGGATCACGGCCACCGCAGCCAGCACAGCCTTGAGGGTGGCGGCGATGAAGCCGATGGCGAAGGCCTTGCCCCCGGCCTTGCGCAGGTCGCCGAAGGCGATGTTCAGGCCCACGCCGGCAAAGCCCACCGCAAAGAAGATCTTCAGCAGGTCCTTACCCAGGATATCGCGCTGGGTCTGGGTGAAGAAGCCCAGTTCGTTCAAGGTCACCATGACGAAGAAGCCCAGGATGAAGATGGGGAACTTTTCCCGGATCACCTGCAGCACGTTGAGCTTATGGTTGGTGTCGGCATTGGCCGCAGCCGGTTTGATGACATAGTAGTAAATGGCCCAGAGGACGATGAGGGGAATGAAACCTACCCGCACGATGTTGATGATGTTGGCGGTGAGCAGGGACTGGTGGCCGTACCAGGTGGCTGCGGCCACGAGTTGCGCGGTGTTCAGGATGGCGGTGCCCACCCAGGCGCCGAAAACCGGCTGGCTCATGCCCAGCAGTTGGCCGATATAGGGGAAGGTGAAGAGGCACAGCGTACCGAACAGCAGGATGGTGCCGATGGCGTAGAAGAAGTCCCGGGGCTTGGCGTTCACCACCGGGGCCACGGCTACTGCCGCGGACACGCCGCAGACGCCGGCGCCTGCGGCCATGACGCCGGCCAGACCGTCATCCACCTTGCCTTTGCGGCCCCAGACGCAAATCATGATGGCCGTGCCCATGACGAAAGCCACCACCAAGGCCAGGCCGATGACCCCCACCCGCAGGACGTCGGACCAGAGATAGTAGGCCCCCAGGATGACGATGCCGGGTTTAATAATGGGGCGGGCGGCGATGGTGCCGGCCTGGAAGATGGCCGGCAGGCCGATGGTGTTGCGGATGAGCATGCCGATGAGCAGCAGCACCGCCACGTAGGTCATCTGAATCTGAATCATGAAATTGCCGACTTTCAACTTGGGGGGGATGCTGCCGGTGGTGGTCACCGTGTTGTAGGTGGCCTCATTCAAGATGAAGGGTTTTTTGGGTTTCTGCTTCTCCAGACCTTGTTCGAACCGGCCCAGGGCTGCCTTAAATTTGTCTTCTTTGGCCTTCTTGTAGTCGGCAAAAGTCGCGGCCGGTTTGTCGCCTTTGAGGGTATTCAGGACCGCCGCAGCTTCCTTGTACTCCCGTTCGTATCCGTGAATGGTTGCATCCCACTGCAACGCCGCCCAGCCGAAAAAGATACACAGCAGCAACCCCGGCAACATGCGGGGCAGATTCCTGATGCTGAAGTCAACTCCGATGCCTCCACCAGCCATGACGTTCTCCTTATCTATTGGGTAAAAATTGATGTTCGGTTAGAAAAACAGCGACTTAAAAAACTGCGGCCCCGCCAGCCCGGTCCAGACCACGGCAACGGTGACGGCCGCCAGAATCAGGACCACGAAGTCTTCTTTCCGTTCCGCGGAGAAGGTTTGACTGGCCCGGTTTTCCCATTCTTTCTGCACATTCTGTTGATTGCAGTTTTCATTCATGACAAGCTCCTCTTTCCCCCTGGGAGTAATTTTGATCGTTTTCTGATCCTTTTCCCTATCAAGGTTCGTGCCAGAGAATATTAATCATAATTTTCAATAGGTTATATATTTGCTGAATAACTGTGGACTCTGCCGCTAACCGCAGTTTGCATGCCCTTTTTTTAAAATATGCTGATTTAATTATATATTTTCCTGATTTCCCGCATGCTAACTTTAGTTAGCAGAAATCAGTTCGGTTGGCAGGCCTGAGTACTGTTTTTTTACTGTGAGTTCGGGGGATTCTGATTAAAATATAAGGAAGGACTTAAAGGAAGTTTCTCCAAGGGTAATTAGATGGCAGAAGAAAAATCCCGGACGCGCTCCGGAGCCAAGGGCGGCTGGCTCTCCCGGCATCTCGCCTCCTTCAGCCTCCGCACCCGTTTCTTCCTAGGGGTGGGCTTCATCCTCCTTGGTTTCTGCTCCATCTGCGCGTACATCATCTATCGGCAAGGGCGGATGCTCATCGAAGAGGCCTCTCGGGCCAAGTCCCAGATCGTCATGTCGGCCGTGGAGGCCAACCAGACATACGTCCGGCAGGTGCTGCGGCCCAAGCTCTTTGAGATATTGGGCAAAGACGCCTTCGTCCTGGAGGGCATGTCCACCTCCTTTGTGTCCCGGACCGTCATGGACCTGTTCAACGAAGCCAATCCCGAGTACCGCTACCGGCGAGTGAACATCAACCCCCGCAACCCCAAATCCGAAGCCAATCCCACTGAAGTCGGCATGTTAAAATATTTTGCGGCCAACCCTGACAAACAGGATTGGGACGGCATCATGACCATGGGCGGGGAACAGCACTACATGCGGTTCCGGCCGGTCTACTTCAGCGCCTCCTGCCTGCTCTGCCACGGCAAGGTGAGCGACGCGCCCAAGGCCCTGCTCGAAAAATACGGCAGCGAGCGGGGGTTCGGGCACAAGGTGGGCGATCTGGCGGGCGTGGTGGCCATCGGCATCCCTCTGGAAATCGCCCTGGGGCAACTCAAGGGCAAGGCCTTTGCGGTGTTCATGTCCTGCCTGTTCGGGGCCGTGGTGCTCATGGTTCTCATCGGCTCCTTCTTTAACCGCTTGGTGGCGGGCGACTTGCGCAAAATCCTCAACATCTTCCGTGAGGAACTGCCCGAGGGGCAACAGTCCGGCCCCCAGGCTGAAGCCCGGCCCCGGGACGCGGGACTGGGGGAGGTGCCCCAGAGCCTGGCTTGGGCCGACGATCTCAAGTTGTTCGAGGCGGTGCAGGCCCGGGACGAAATTGAGGAGATCACCTTGGCGGCCCGCGCCTTGGCCCGCCGCCTCCGGGAGAACCAGGGCAGGCTGTTGCAGAGCAATGAATTGTTGCAGTCCGTGGTTAACAGCACCACTGACATGGTGGTTCTCATTGACCGGGACCTGCGCATCAAAATGGTCAACCAGGCCTTTCTTAAAAATTTCCGCCTGCAGGAGGAACAGGTGCAGGGGCAGCTTTGCCAGGAAGTGCATGCCGGTGATTTATGCCCCCTGTTCAGCGCGGGGCTCAAGAAGGTGCTGGAGTCCAGGCAGCCGGTCACAGAGGAATTGGCCGGACCGGACGGCGAAATCTTCCTCATGCATTTCTACCCCGTGCGCAGCGGAACGGGCGACATTGGCGGCGTGGTGATCTACGCCCGCGATATCACCGAAGCGCGGCGTCTCCAGCAGAGCATCCAGCGCACCGAAAAGCTGGCGTCGCTGGGGCAGTTGGCCGCGGGGGTGGCCCACGAGATCAACAACCCCCTGGGGGTGATTCTCACCTATACCGATCTCCTGAAGAAGGAGCTGGCGGGCCAGACTGAGCCCCGCCAGGACGTGGAGACCATCGAGAAGCACACCCTGACCTGCAAGCGCATCGTTGCGGACCTGCTGAAGTTTGCCCGCAGCGAGTCCACGCAGAGGCAGTTGACGTCTCTGAACCGCTGTCTGGAAGAGGCCCTGGGCATGATGACCCACGAGCTCAGCCACGGCCACATCGCAGTGCAGCTGGACCTGGATCCCGACCTGCCTTTGATCAATGTGGACGCAGACAAGATGAAGCAGGTATTCCTGAATCTCCTCATGAACGCCCGCCAGGCCATCGGGGAATCAGGGGAAATCCGGGTGGCCACCTCGTTCCACGAAGCCCTGGGCCAGGAGCGGGTGGTCATCCGGGACAGCGGCAAGGGCATCCCCCCTCACCTGCTGGAGAAGATTTTCGATCCCTTCTTCAGCACCAAGGCTGCGGGCGAGGGTACCGGGCTCGGCTTGTCCGTGAGTTACGGCATCATCCAGGAACACCGGGGTGAAATTCAGGTCAGAAGCGATCCCGGACACTGGACGGAGTTCACCATCATCCTGCCCGTGAGCGACACTCCATGAACAAAAGCGCCATGCCGCAGCGCCTGTTGATCGTAGACGACGAGGCGGACATGCTCACAGGCCTGAAGCGGTCCCTGGCCTACGATTTCCCGGAAGTGGAGATTTTCACTGCGGCCCGGGTCCCGGAGGCCCTGGCACTGATGCGTCAGGAGCCGGTGGATGTGGTCCTGACGGACATCCGCATGCCCGACATGGACGGGCTGGAGTTGTTGCAGCACCTGCTCAAAATCGATCTCCACCTCACGGTCATTATGATGACCGCATACGGCAGCATTGAACTGGCGGTGGCGGCCATGAAGCGGGGGGCCTATGACTTTGTCACCAAGCCCTTCGACAAAGACGTCCTGCTGCGCACCATTCAGAAGGCCCTGGAGCGCAGCAGCCTCATCCGGGAGAATCTGACCCTGCAGCAACGGGTCGGTGAGAAGGCGCCGCTCAAAAACCTGGTGGGCCAGTCGCCGGCCATGTGGCGGCTGTTGGAAAGCATCCATACCATCGCCCGTACCGACTACACCGTGCTCATCCGGGGTGAGAGCGGCACGGGCAAAGAACTGGTGGCCCGGGCCATCCATGACTTGAGTCCCCGGCGCAACCGTCCCCTTGTGACCGTGAACTGTCCCGCCATTCCCGAGCATCTGCTCGAAAGCGAACTGTTCGGCCACAAAAAAGGCGCATTCACCGGCGCGGATGCAGATCACCAGGGGCTTTTTGACGAAGCCGACGGCAGCAGCCTGCTTCTGGATGAGATCGGCGACATCCCGGTGTCAATCCAGACCAAGCTGCTCCGGGCGCTCCAGGAGCAGGAGGTCAAACCCCTGGGGGCCGCCCGCGCCCACCGGGTGGACGTGCGCATCATGGCCTCCACCAACCAGGACCTGGAGCAGAAAATCCGGGAGCGCCACTTCCGTGAGGACCTGTTTTACCGGCTCAACGTGGTGACCATCCGCACGCCGCCCCTGGCTGACATGCGGGAAGACATTCCCCTTTTGGTGAGCCATTTCGCCCGGCTGGCCTGCCACGAAATGGGGATCGAGCTGAAAGGATTTTCCCCCCAAGCCCTGGAACTGTTGATGCAACGGCCCTGGCCGGGCAATATCCGGGAGTTGCAGAATTTTGTGCGCCGGGCCGTGGTCTTCTCTCCGCACCGCCTGATCCAGACGGGCGATGTGGACTTCGACCGGCAGGCGAGATCAGTCCCGGCTCCCTTGGAGGCGGAGGCGGAGATCGCGGCCGGGGTCATCGAGCCTTACAAAATAGCCAAAGAACGGGTGGTGAACCGCTTCACCGTCCGGTACGTCTCCTTGCTGCTGGAAAAAACCTCCGGCAACATTACTCGGGCCGCCGAACTTAGCGGCCTCAGCCGGGTAGCCCTCCAGAAAATCATGCGGCGCCTGAGCGCCCCAAAGTAGCCTCCGGACGAGGTTCTCCCCCTCAAGAGTCGAGTAGCGTGGGGGAATCTCACCCCCACGCCCTCCCAGAACCGGACATGAATCTCTCGACTCATCCGGCTCCCACCGATCAGCCGCAACTCGGCCTTGCCTTACGCAATGGCTCCTCCCATCGCTGGTTGACCACCAGGTAAGGCTGATCGACACAACCCCTTCGCTCCATCCCCATTACGGGACTTCTCTGCTACTACGGGTTGTTCCGCCACTGTGCCCCGCATCGGTACTCTCATCCTTGTGGGTCCTCCACTTGGGCTTCTCCCTTAGCATCGGGACGACAGCTTCCCACGTTCCGCCCGAGAGCCTGGATCAGGTTCACGCCACCTTTATGCCGGACGCCACCCAGGCAGTAAGCAGGTTTCCCCTGGGTTTATCCTGGAGTCAAGCTAGCCTCAAGTTCTGACGTAATCTTTAGTGTTTCGACACCTCATCAGTGGTTCGCTTGTGCTCGTCTCCCTGAACCTCACCTGCCACGGTCTTTAGCCATGACTTTTCCTTAACGCTCACCACCCTGGCTCTTAACCAGCGCAGCTTAAGGTGGTTTGGAGCCTGCTCCTGCAAACCGGCTCCGGGGGGCCCATCCCCATCTCTCGCGCAGTTGCGCACGCTTTCCCTATTACTCCAAGCGCGCTCGTGGCGCACTAACTTGCCA
>Ga0233421_10000233_pt1 | contig 26198 bp, 17 predicted proteins | sample Watercolumn_Mata_3_FD_182725 | JGI IMG/M metagenome (GOLD analysis project Ga0233421, IMG submission 182725) | Freshwater microbial communities from Lake Matano, South Sulawesi, Indonesia - Watercolumn_Matano_2014_107_MG | ecosystem: Environmental > Aquatic > Freshwater > Lake | place... | reverse complement strand
TTGATTGCATCAATTCTTAATTCGTAAAATTGATCGGGATAGATTTGAGCAATTATTAAATTACTTGCAAGAAAGTAAATTGAAGTTAATATGTATAAAAAATTTTTCTTAGCCATGTTGTTATATTAAACTATCTATATTCAGAGAATTTGATTGTAAAATAGGAAATAATCTAAAACCTAAAATCTTTAAGAAATTAGAATTCTGTTTGTTAACCTAATTTTTTGGTAAACTTAATTAGCGGGTGATAAGCAATCCTTCCCATTGCAATCGGAAGTTTATCTTCAAAAAAACTTACTAGTTTAAGAATCAATCTTCCCAGTAAAAATTTATGAATATAAAATTTTAATATATTATTATTTAACAGTTGAAACGCAGCTATTTCGAAATCAAAGGCAATATTCTCTTTAAACCATTTATAACTGTGGGAATAGAAATAAATTTTTTCCGTATGATGTGCGCTTCTCTTACCAATTCTTTTCTTCAAAAAATTAAACAGCTGAAACGGAAAGGAAATAATATTTATCAAAGTTGCGTGCACTCCAAAATTATAAATTATTACTCCGGTGCAGCCTGGTTTTAACACTCTATATAATTCATCAATTGCTTTCAACTGTTCATCTTTTGGTACGTGATAAATTGTATGCAAAGAAACAACTGCATCCATGCAGTTATCGGGAAGCGGAATATTAGTAATATCACCTAAAATATATTTTCCCTTGCCGCCTAAATTTTTTTCGGCTTCTTTTAATGCATTTTCGGAGAAGTCGATACAATAATGTTTATTGTATTTCTTGGAATAATAAGTATCCTTACCATTTGGTACTGGTCCGCTTGCACAATCCAAAATACAATCGCCCTGCTCATTGATATATTTTAAAATTCTGTTTTCACATCGCTTTTTATATTCTTCTACAACCTGCTTAGTGCTGCTGAATAATATCGCATCAACATATTTATTGTTTTCTTTTTTCCATCCGACCTGGTTATAAAATTCTTTTACATTTTTTTTATATGTTTCACTTTCTTTCACAATCAGTCCTTTTGTCTACCTTTTGAAATTTTTACTCATGAAAAATATAAAATACCTAACGAGAATCATTCATCATTAAAAAATAAAGAACAAATAATTTCTGACGGAATTATTTGTTCATATAGTTTTTAACCAGGTAAACAATCCTATACTGCACTCCCAAAATGTGAGGCACCTAAGAAGTAGATTAATAGGGATTAGTTCAGAGACACGAAGCTGAGCCCCGCAAAACGGGATAAACTCCGCGAAGCTGAGTGTCTCTGAACATTGCAAAAAATTGTTACCTATTAATCAAGAATAAATAATAATTGCCTCATAAAAAAGGAGCGGGTCGGAAAAAAAACTCTCAATCATACTATAAGTACTAAAAGGAAGGATTTCGGTATCGGAGATATGTTCAAAGCATTGAGAATCTCGAGCGTGGTATTATAAGTTGTGCGATAAGTTTTTGGAAGGTGGTAAAAAAGCCGTAACAATACCCATGGAATGAGTAACAATCATGCTGAAAAAACAAAGATCGAAGAATTGGAAAAAGTCACCAGCCTCGCCTATACGGCAAGTCTAGGCGGGTTGGTTGTCAAACGGTTGAAATACAGATATTAAAAAAAACTTGAGCCTGGACTAAGCTGGCAAGTATTTTTTGCAGAAGGGGAAAATAAAATTAAAGCGGTTGGATATGATGATTCTAAAATAACTGATGAAGATAATTTGAAAATCTTTTTTACTACCGAAAAGAATGGTAAGCCGGAAGAATTGATACTTCAAAAAGAACGATCGAAAAATGGTAATTATTTAATTAGTGCCCTTGCAATTGATAAAGGTAAAAACCGTTGTCTTGATTTTAATGGAAGAATTTATTTTTCAGCTTTGAACGCAGGAAGATTGTTAAATAATCTTGGTACTTCTGTTAGAAGCAGTATTATAGAAATGGCAAACGGCAAAGCACAAATAAAATATAAACACATTCCGTTGCATAAAGGAATAGTAGAGGTTAGGAATCAAGATTTCAAAGGAACATATATAACGATTGATGAATGATATTATTGATTTTTATATTTATTTATAAAAAATTACTTAATGTAACAATGTAGATTTTGAAAACTTATTATTAACTAACTATATACACATGGGTTTCGAAATGTAAGAGAAAGGAATATTTCAAAAAACTATTTATCGAAATATAATGCAAAGCATCAACACGAAAAATTTATATGATATTTGTCTCTCGCTGAAAGAGAGAGATGAAAAAGCGATCAAAGATTTTTTTTTATTAATGCAACCGCAGATATTTTATTTTTTGTATCGTTATACCAGCGTAAAAGAAGTAGCCGAAGATCTTACGCAAGAAACTTTTGTAAATTTTCTATGTTCGGTAGAAAATCTTAATCCCGAAAAATCATGTGTATCTTATCTATATAAGATTGCACGTAATCTTGCAATGAACCATCTAAACAAAAAAGCACAAATAACTTCATTTAATGAAGAGGACACGATTTTAAATTTAAGTAACAACATCATTGGAGAAATCGAAGCTTCTTTTCTATTAGATGATTATCAAAAAGCCATTAATGCACTTCCCGAAAGATGCAAAGCCACATTTCTATTAAGCAGATTTAGCGGCTTTGACTATTCAGAAATAGCTGAAATAATGGATGTTTCAGTTCAAACCGTAAAGAACCAAATGAATAAAGCACTGGCAGTGCTGAGAAAAAGACTCGTAAAATATTTGGAATAAATCCTCAATCCGGCATAGTACTTTTACTCCGCTAATTTGTATTAATAGTAACAATAATTTTAATTATGATAAAATTACCCAAAAATGCAGATTATCAATTCTTAGTCCGGGCTTTGAACAATAATTTAAGTCCTGAAGAGAAAGAATATTTTGAGGATTGGCTTGCTGAATCGGAAAAAAATAGAGAAGATTTTGGCAGTATAACTTTGCTGTGGGATAGATTTGATTCTATTAAAACTCCGTTACCTCCAAATGCTGAAACGCAATGGGGAAAAATATTATTCGCATTAAATCACAACGGCGCACAAGAAGTTAAGCAAGAAAAAATATTACAATCGGAAACTAAAAAAGAAATTGATACAACAATTTATCAGTTAGATGGGTATCAAACGGGGTACTTGAAAAGTATTTTAACAAGTCGAATGTTTCAGATTGCAGCTGTTCTCTTAGTCATTGCAACAGCAGGTTTATTAACACTTAGAACGGATTTTCTTAAAAGAATAAATATTCCTCAAAGCCAGAATCAGGTAACAAATCTCATCGAAGTAAAAACAAAGCCAGGAGAAAAAGTTACACTTACACTTTCTGATGGTTCAAAAGTCCATCTTAATACATTGAGCAAATTAACTTTTCCAGAATTTTTTAGTGATTCGACAAGAGATGTTGAATTAGAAGGCGAAGCATATTTTTCTGTAACATCAAATAAAAACAAACCATTCACTGTAAAAAGCGGAAACACAGTAACGATTGTTAGAGGAACAGAATTCAATATAAAAAACCGCGGCGAATCAGTAAGCGTTGTCGTTGTTAAAGGTGCGGTTGATGCTTACAGTCATAAGCTGGAAGAAATTTATAAATTGAAAAAAGGTGAGATAATATCTTACAATGAACAAACCGGATTTTCACTTCCGCACAAAGCCGATATTAGACCATACCTGGCATGGAGAAAAGATAAATTTTCGTTTAAACAAACACCTTTAGTGGAAGTGATGGAAGAAATTGAAAGGTATTATAACTTCAAAACTATTTTTGAAAACGATTCCTTAAAGTATAAAACGATTACTGGATTATTTAATTCCGGTTCGATAAATAATATTCTATCTATAATCAGCTTAACGCTGGATTTGAAAATAAAAAACAGTAAAGGGAACATTATTATAAGTAAAAATTAGTTGTTATTAAGCTCAGGAAAAGTTTATGAAATCGGTTGTGATTTATTTTGCACTTTTTGTTTTTGCTATCAGCAATGCAAATGCATATTCATTTCAAGCCGATGAAATAAAAATTTCCTTAAGTGAAGTGAACAATAATGAAATGGATTCAGATCTTCAATCGTTAGGAATTGATGTAAACAAAAATATAAACACCCCACTCAGAACAATTATAACAGCACAGTATTCTAACACCAATCTCACTGAAATCATAAAAGATATAGCTGTTAAAAATAAAATCAATTTTATTTTTGACGACCGTCTTTTAAACGTTCGCAATGTAACAATTGATGCTGAGCAAATACCATTATATGAAGTTTTAGACCAATTACTGTCAAAACACAGTATTGGATATTATGAATTTGAACCCGGACAAATTGCATTAGCTAAACTTCGAAGAGTTGATGAAACTACCGGAGGAATTCAAGGAAACGTTAAAGATGAAAACGGTGAAAAACTTTTTAGTGTAAATATCCTCGTTAAAGAATTAGGTATCGGATGTGCAACAGATTTTAACGGAAATTATATTCTAAAAAAAATAAAACCCGGAGAATATACACTTGAAGTTTCATGTATGGGCTATGAAAAAATTTCTCGCAAAATTAAAATAACCGCTGGAATCATTATAGAATTAAACTTCACATTAAAAACAACAGCTTTCCAAATCGGTGGTATTGAAGTTATTGGAACAAGTGAACTTCTTCCTACTGAAGTAGGAACCAAAACAACGATTACCGGCGGAGAAATTGAACACTTTCAAGCATCAAGTATAAAAGATGTTTTAGATCTTGTTCCCGGAGTTCAGAAATCGGAAAATCCGGGTTTAGGTAAGACATCTCAAGTTGCATTAAGAGGAAATGATAATGATAATCTAAGTACATTCGGAACACTTGTTGTGATTGACGGAACACCGGTTTCAAACAATGCTAATTTGCAATTTCAGAGACCTGTAAGCTCAACTTTCGGTTCATCTAACATGATGGGAAGTATTGATCTAAGAACAATTCCAGCTGATAATATTAACAACCTCGAAATTGTTACTGGATTACCATCTGTAAAATATGGTGATGCAACATCGGGTGTGATAAATATTAAAACTAAAATTGGAGTTTCGCCGAATAGATTTAAGTTCAAAAATAATCCAGATACACGCGAAGGGAATTTTGAAGGAGGAATTAAAGTTGGCGATGGCTCGTTAAGTTATAATTTGAATGCGGCTCAAAGTGAACGAGATGTTAGAATTTCTGGAGATGAATATTTACGTGTAACCGGTCAATTGGTTTATTCGAATAATTTTTTCGACAACTCTTTTAATATGAATAATAAAATTTCTTATCAAAGAATTTTAGATGATCAAGAACCGCGAGGAGATTTACGGCAAACTTTTAATTATAACCATAGCTATTCTGTTTCGCTTTCATCTTGGGGAAGTTACAAATATGATGACGCAGTTTCTTCGCTTGAATATAATTTGTATTCTACAATGCGAAGAGAGAATTCCATGAAATCAAAATTAGTAACGGATTACGTTATTCTTCCGAGCGGTGATACAGTTACAAGTTATATAGGTAAAGTTGAAAACAGAGGAATTGAATGGACAGTTGGCGGCCGGCTGGAATATACAACGGCATTTTATACCGGAGATATAATTCACAAAATATTGATTGGCATTGAACCGCAATATAATGCAAATACAGGTGAAGGAGTTGTCTTTGATACATTGTTAAGTTACTATGGACAAGGTTCAGGTAATCGTCCATACTCATTCGATAATATTCCCGGACAATTTCTAATTGGAATGTATTTCGAAGACAAAATAACCGGGCATTTGTTGTTTGATTTTAATTTGATGTTGGGTTTTAGATATGAAATGTATAGACCAACTAAATTTAATTTATCGGGATTGTGGGGAAATGGTGATTTGGTCGAATCACATCAAGGAACATTTTTCAATCCACGTTTAAATTTGATGATATATTTCTCAGCAGAAAACCAACTTCGTTTAAGTGCCGGTACTTCATCGAAATCACCGCCTATGAGTATGGTTTATCCACCAGAGGATGTAACTCCATGGAGAAATCCACTTGATGGGAAAAATTATTTCTTTAGACAAAACTTATGGCAGTCTGATCTCAAAGGTTATCGTGAATCATTATTTGAAATTGCTTACGATCATAAATTATTTAACAGAATTGGTCTAACATTTTCAGGCTATTACAAAAATAGAACCGGAAACTTACTTGGTTATGCAATCCCAATATTTTTTATAGGACAAACTGGAAATAAGTATAAGGCGTTTTATGTTGATTCATATTCGAAATATTCAAATGTGGGTAAAACGGAAACAAAGGGATTGGAATTTTCGATTCGTTCATCAAAGATTGAATCACTTAATATGGATTTTATTGTAACCGGCTCTTATTCATTTATTAAATATCCGGGAATAGGAAATTATTATTCCAGCACTACCGATGCCGGCAAAGGACAATATCCAAACTTTAAAGTTCCTTTAACCTTGATCGATACATTAATTGGTTGGAATTATCCAAGGGGAGAAAAATGGAATGACCGTTTGCAAATCAATTATATGATTAAATATACGTTACCTACATTGGGCTTATGGATAACTCTGCGCGCCGAGCAATTGCTTTTTGAGAGAACTCAAACATTCGATCAAACCCCGATTGATTTAAATGTTGCAAATCAAACAGTGATAACAAACTATCTCTTCGACAGAGAGATTAAAACAAAACCGAATAAATGGTTATTCAACTTCAATATGAGTAAATCATTATTTAAGGGTGCCGAAGTTTCTTTCTATGTAAATAACTTTTTTGATGATCCCGCAATTAGAAGATATTATACTTCGCCAACAGAAGAAATTGATGAGATTAGAAATCCGGATTTATTTTATGGCATTGAGTTTAGTATGATGTTCGATAGTTTTTTTAAGTAGAGGAAAGAGATGAAAGCTTATAAAATATTTATAATAATTATAATACTTGCATTCGTTATTGGATGCAACGAAGCTCCACCGCTTTCCGTTGAAGGTAATTCCAAGGTTAGATTGGTTATCATCGGAGATACAACTGTAACCGGAACAACTCCTTCTTATATGCCTCTTAGAAATGCAAAAGTAATTCTATCATCAGAATACGGAATCATTATTAAGTTCACCGATGCGCAAGGTAAATTAGATATAGATGGATTACCTTCATCAACTTATAGTATTTCTGCACGATTGCAGCATCCAAAATATTCAAACATACTTCTCGTTGGTTCTGTAAGAGATAAAGAAATAATCTCCGGTAAAATTTATCAAGACACAATTAAAGCTGTGCAGATTGCTAATACAGGCATTGCAATAAATGAAATTTATTCTTGCGGTCCAATCAATAATATTTTTTTCTTTTTCGATCAGTTTATTGAATTATATAATTACAGTGAAGAAGTAAGGTATCTTGATGGAATGCTTGTGATGAGAGTTTCGGGAAACAATGACGGAAAAGGACCTGGTGCCGATGAAGGCAATGATGGTGATATTGATGGTGTTACATATATTTTTAAATTTCCGGGAAAACCAGGTGAAAAAAAATATCCGTTTTATCCTAAAACATACAAAGTGCTTGCCGCGACAGCAATCAATCATAAAAATTCTGTTTCGACAAGTATAGATTTATCTAAAGCAGATTGGGAATTCTACAACCAATATTCAACTTCGGATTTTGATAATCCAAACGTTGCCAATCTAATTAATATTAGATCCGATAGAACGGTTGATTTCTTAATTAATCTTGTAGCTGATGTAATAGTCCTTGCCGATGGTAAAGACGCTGTTTGGGAAGATGGGATTGATATCAATACAATAATTGATGGTGTTCAATATGCATCAAACACAACAATGAAAAAAACTATTGATGCAAGAGTAGATAAAAGTTTTACAATTAGCCCACCAAGATACAGCGGTAAATCAATGCAAAGACGCGAACCCGGTGGCGATTCTAACGATGCAATTTCTGATTGGGAAATAATTCCTGCACCTACTCCGGGTAAACGATGAAACATATAATGATTATAAAAAATATTTTTTACTCCACTCTTGAGGAACAACTGTTAGTAAAAATCCTTAAGTCGATTTTAATAGTGTTGATTTTATCAGTTGGTATTTATGCTCAAAAAACCAGAACCGAAAGCATGGGTGGATTAACTTACTCTATAATAGATAGAGAACAATCATTAACACCTTATGATTTTGGAGGGAATCCCGCCTGGTTGTATATGGATGAAAAAGCAACTTTTTTGAGAATCACTCCTTATTTAGGAAACAGTTGGGGTGCTTATAGAAATAAATATGATTCTGAAGGTAATATAAATATAGGCACTGCATTTCATGGAATAAAAACTCTTGGTACTCTTGGTACGTTTAGCGGTTATACTTCTTATAATTATGAAAACAGAAGAAATTATTATCGATCATTGAAAAAAGATCCTTATAACGGAGAAGCATTTTATTTTGCTGATACAACATCAAGCGATTTCAGATACATGGGCCCAAAAGTTGTGTTAATGTACAGTTGGGAGCCATTAGATAAATTATATGCCGGTGGATTTATATCGTATGAATTATTGGATGGTCTGAAGGAAAAATTTTCTTATGCTAAAACTATTTATAGAAATACCGAAGCAGATGCCGGATTAGCATATTATCTTTTTGATAATCTAATTGTTGCCGGAAATTTTAGATATTTTGATTCGCAAGAATCAATTGAAGCAAGCGATGTTAATTTGTTTGATGTTGAGCTATACTACTTTAGAGGGGATCATTTTTTTGTAAGTAAAAGAGGCTCAAGCATGACCGGGAAAATCAGAAAGACCGGTTTTACTATGAGCTCACAGCTTTATTGGGATGATGGGAATAAATTATCAATTGGACTGCAGGCTAATTATACTCCATCAAATTCAAAACTATTAAGAGCTTACTATAGTAGTTCAACAAGTCAATCTTTCAGTGAAGGCGAGGACAGTTATACATCATTTGAAAATTTTGATGTTCAAATAAAATCTCAATACAAATACAATGATAATTTGTTGTTAGGAGCTTATGCTGGATATTTTCATAATAACAGTTGGTCTAAAATTACCTTAAAAGATTTACTTATTTGGAAATGGGATTCAAAACAATTTGTTGCCGGAATTGGAGGAAGTTATATTATTTCGAATACATTGCTGTGCGGGCTTGAATACGAAATTTCTAAATGCAATTCAGACTCGAGCAAGTTTATTGATAATATTAATCCAAGTCTTTCATCGTTAGATTATTTAGTAAGAACCGGAATTGAATATAAGCTGGGGAATGAAATATTTGTCAGAGCCGGTTTTAATTTTGGGAAAAAGCAAAATGATATAATGTACGGCGGAAAAGATTGTAAAATTTTTAGATCAACATTCGGCTTAGGATTTCCTCTGTCCGATGTTATAAACATAATTACCGGTATTCAGTATTTGCAAGTATCCCCTAGTAATTTTTCAAACGTCTCAAGAAACTATTTGAATGGTTTTATTTCAATTGAGCTTAAAACATTTTAAATAAAAATTCACTATCAAATGAGGTCATTATGAAAAGTAAGTACATTCTAACATCCTTAATGGTTTTGATACTTCTCGTTTCGTTAAATGGTCAAACCTGGAAGAAAATTACCGCACCGTCAATTACAACTTATTCCGATAGTTATTTTTTAAATGCAAATATTGGATGGCTTGTAGGAACAGCCGGGTCTATTAGAAAAACTACCGATGGCGGAAAAACCTGGAATGCAATATCAACTTCAATTACAGAAGATTTAAAATCTGTTTTCTTCTTAAACGAAACTACAGGTTTTATTGGAAGTGCCGGTAAACTTTATAAATCCACAAATGGGTTTTCATCTTTCACCTCTGTTGATGTAACCGGTGCACTGACTACATCACCTTCATATTTTGGAGTCTATTTTACTGATGCTCAAAAAGGTTGGTTCCTTTCATCCACTTCTTCTGCCGCAAAAGTTATAATTACAACAGATGGTGGTACGACTTGGACCACAGGTGTTAACCACACTACCGGTAACTTACAGGTAATGAGAATTTTTAGTCCTACTGTAGGAATTGTTGCTGGCGGCGGAGCGGGCAAATGTGATATTTATTATACAAAAGATGGATTGACCTGGACGAAAGGAACAGCACCAACTTTTCCAGCTGGAGTTTACACAAGAACTGATATTAGATCATTAAATATCTTTGACGCAAACAATGCAATAGGAGGCGGCTGGGGTTCTTCCGCTGCAGGATTACAACCAACAATCTTTATGAAAACATCGGATGGCGGAGCTACCTGGACTTATCTTACACAAGCTGATGTAAACAAAACTTATGAATATGCTTATGATATTGTTTTCAAAGATGCTAATAATGGATTAGCAGCTGGCGGTGCAACAAAATCTGCTAACGTGTTAAGAACTTCCGACGGCGGTACAAATTGGGTTCCGTTAACAACACCAAATTCTTTTCAAGTGAATAAATTATTTGCTTTCGGTGATAATGTAATTGCCGTAACGAATTCAAGTGCATTATTTAAATCCACTAATTTTGGAACGAGCTGGGAAGCACTAACTCCAATTCCAAATACTACAATGACAAAAGTTTTTGCAGTGAACGATAATGTGATTTATGTAGGAGGTCAGAAAGGTGTAATTCAAAAAACAACAGACGGTGGAAAAACTTGGAAAACTTCATACCAAGTAGCAAATAATGTTTGTGTGAATATTAACGGACTATATTTTGTAAATGAAAATCTTGGTTATTCAGCAAACAGTTATGGTGTGATTTTAAAAACTACAGACGGAGGGAATAGCTGGACAGCAATAAAAAGAGATACAACTGCTGCTACAGTCACAAATAATGCAGTGGCATTTACAAGTGCAAACGTTGGATATATTGTTGGTCAGTTATCCAGCAGCATTGATATTATATATAAAACAACTGATGGCGGCGCAACACTTACAACCACAAAAGGAATTGTTGCGGCATCTCTAAATGCTGTTTCTTTTTTCAATGCACAAGCCGGAATAGTAGTCGGCAGTAAAATGAAAGTACTTTACACTAAAGATGCAGGTACAACATGGACAGCTGGAACTGTTAGCGGAGTGCCAACTGCAATGGCAACTAATACATTAAATGGCGTTGCATTCATTAATGCAAATGATGCTATAGCTGTTGGCGATAAAGTTACGTTACGAACTTCTGACGGAGGTGTAACCTGGAATTATATTAATGTAACATTTGATCAAACGTTAAATGCAGTAGCTTATTTAAATAATAACACCTGGGCTTTGGGTACTAAATCAAGTACACCAAAAAGTATTGGAATTTTACAAAGTGCAGATATCGGTTTAACATGGTCTAATAAAGTAAATTATTCTGTGTTTGATACAGCAAGTGTTGTATATAATGATTTGGGAATTTCTCAATCGGGTGCAGTTTTTGTTGTTGGTGGTTCAAGCGCAATTTATACTAACTCCACAGGTGTAAGTGTTAAAGATTTTGAAAATGAAATTCCAACCGCAATTGAGTTAAAACAAAATTATCCGAATCCATTTAATCCATCAACTAAAATTAATTACACAATTGATAAAGCCGGGTTGGTGAAATTAAATATTTATGATGTGTTAGGAAGATTGGTAAAATCATTAGTGAATGAAATTCAATATCCGGGAAATCATTCAATTGTTTTTGATGCCAAAGGATTAGCAAGCGGAACCTATATTTATTCTTTAATGATTAATAATTCTATTGTAAGTAAAAAAATGATTCTTATTAAATAAACTTTTGGGGAATCTTTTCCCCCTAAATTCTAAAAAAAATTTTTGCACTAATTAATGATGTGATAACTAATTCTTATTCAGGAGACAAACATTGGGAAATGCAGTTGAAATTAAAGACTTGACTCACTATTATGGGAAAAAATTAGTCTTCGAAAACCTAAGTTTTAATATCCGCGAAGGTTCCATTTTCGGCTTGCTTGGAAAAAACGGAACGGGTAAAACTACCACCATAAATATTTTGAATGGTTTTCTAAGACCTAAATCCGGAAAGTGTTTAATGTTTGGAGAGGATTCCTACAATCTTTCTCCGGTAACTAAATCACGTGTAGGTTTTTTAATTGAAGGACATATTCAATATAGTTATATGAATATTAAGCAGATCGAAAAATTTTATTCTGCTTTTTATCCGCGCTGGAAAAAAGAACCATATTATGAATTGATGTCCAAGTTAGCTGTAACCGAAAATCAGCATATCTCTAAAATGTCTTGCGGTCAAAGATCTCAAGTTGCATTAGGGTTAATATTAGCACAAGATCCCGATTTGTTAATTCTTGATGATTACTCTATGGGATTAGATGCCGGTTATAGAAGATTGTTTATTGATTATTTAACAGAGTATGCTAAAGCTGAAAACAAAACAATTTTTATTACATCGCATATCATTCAAGATCTGGAAAATTTTCTGGATGAATGTGTAATTCTTGATTACAGATCTGTATTATGTACAATGCCGATCAAAGAATTTCTAAAAACATTTAAGCAATTCAGATTTGAAACTTCTGTTGCAGATTTAAAATTGGGAAAAGATAATGTGATTAAAAATTCCGAAATATTAAAAAATAAAGTTGCGATTTATACATTCTGTGAAAAAGCAGAAGTTGAAAATCATCTTAATAGTAAGGGAATTAAATTCACCAATTTGCATCAAGAACCAATGTCTTTAGAAGATGCTTTTATTGGTATAACCGGTAAATATTGAGGATAAAATTATGTTCAAATCACTTGTTTATAAAGAATGGTTAAAGCTAAGATGGATATTTGTAGGTCTGGCAATTATTAATTGTCTTGCTGTAATAAATATTTATTTTGATTTAGCCAATACATTTAAATCTTTCAGTGCAAACGTTGTTGTCGGTCAGTATCAATTCTATGAAGTAGTTTATTATTCTGATATTAAATACGTAGTGTTACTTACAGGATTAATATTAGGAATCTTTCAATTCTTCCCCGAGATGAATCAATCGCGTTTAAAACTAACGTTTCATCTTCCGGTAAATGAAAGTAAACTGATGTTTCAGATGACAAGTATAATAGTAATTCTTTTGATTTCAATTTTTCTTGTAGATACATTAATCCTTTCAATAGTAAGCTTAAAATTTTTACCACGCGAATTTTTTGAAAATATGCTGACCACAACTTTGCCGTGGTATATCGGAAGTATTTGTGCATACTTATGGATTGTAATTATTTTTATTGAACCTAATTGGGTTAAAAGAATAATTTCTGTTTTAATTGCCGCTGGATTTGTTAATTTATTTTATTCCGGAGTCGGTTATAGTAAATACAATCCATCCATTTTGTTTTTCGTTTTAGTTGCAATTGTTTGCGGTACCGTATACTTTCTTTCTGCATATAATTTCAAGAGGGGAATATGTTAAAACAGATAAATGTTATCCGAATTTTAATGATGCTTATAATAATTCTTATCGCTTCAATTTATATACCTGATATTTATTGGAAAATAAATAAGTATGAAGTGAAAAGAACAAATGTTTATTTCAGTCCTGTTAGTAAAAAATTCATTCTAACAAAATCAGATGTGCGGGGATTGGCTTATAGTTATTTAAACGGAAAGACATTATCAAGAGATGAATTTGAAGAAGCAATTCCATTTATGAATTTTAGACAACTTATGATTTCGGGTAAACTGCCGGATTCAATTGATAATGTTCAGCTTGTTCCGAAAGTGATCAACCTGAATAATATTATGTTGCGAGTTACACCAATTGGAATAAACTCAAGACCTATGCAGCTTTATCCGCTTATTGAATCTGCTTCCGGCAGAGCGCGGCTTGAAATGCCTCCGGACTATTTCAGAATTAGCAATCGAATGGAATTTGTTACATCCATGACAAACGAAGTGAATGAAGAAAAAAGTCGATTGTTCACAAGCGCACTTCAAAAAGAAGGATTTAGTTTTCCATCTAAATTTATTTATGGAAATCCCACAACTAAAAAACCTTTTGACGAAGGATATTTTGTTATCGATAGTAAGAATCAAGTTTTTCATATCAAGATGGTTAAAGGAAAACCTTTTTGTAAGAATACCGGAATTCCAAATGATTTAGGTATTGTTTTTATCTCTACAGCTGAATACGAATTACGAGAATTCTATGCGATGGTTGTTACAGCTAACAATGAAGTTTATTTTATTTCATACAACAATTATAAGTTGATAAAACTTAACGTAGATAATTACAATCATCAAGAAGATGTTTTACAAGTTAAATGTGATTTATTTTATAGAATTTTAGTAGTGAATAAAGAAAATGGATTAAATGCGGTTGTAGTTAATCGGGATTATAATATAGTAGATAAGTATTCTGAAACCCGGGAAGGAAAAGAGACAAAATCAGCCGGCATAATTGCATCATATTTATTTCCATTTACCATTTCAATTGAAAAGGATACAACACCATTTATTAATTTCTATTTTAGTTTCTCAGATGCAAGATGCCTTATAATTTCATTCTTACTTTTTCTGATAACTATTATTTATTTCAAGAGGAAAAATTTCTCTGTAAAAAAAATCGGTTATTATTCAGCAATAGTTTTAATTACCGGCATCTACGGATTTATTTCAATACTTGCAGTAAAAGATTTTGATGACGATCCGGGAACTAAGTAGAGATTCCAATTTTAAAAAGAAAAACATTATTAAAGACTAGAGAATTAATAATTAATTTCATTAATAAATAAGGAAACCAATATGAAAAAAATATGTGCACTTCTAATTGCGGTATTAATCGTTACTCCAGTTTTTGCTCAAGAAAAAGATCATGAAGTTAAATCAGAAATTAAAGAGCTGACAGAATTTCATGATGTGATTTACCAAATTTGGCATACAGCCTGGCCCGAAAAAAATGTTGAACTGTTGAAATCATTAGCTCCCGATGTTGAAAAAGGATATGATAAAATTGTAAAAGCGGAAGTACCCGGAATTTTGCGCGACAAAAAAATGAAATGGGAAGAAAGTGTAAAGAAGTTTGGCGGTACCGTTAAAGCATATATGGATGCTTCAAAGAAAAATGATGCTCAAGCTTTCTTAAATGTTGCAGAAAAACTTCATTCCGAATATGAAGGATTAGTAAGAGTAATTAAACCTATGATTAAAGAAGTAGATGCTTTCCATCAAGTGCTTTACATGCTTTATCATTATTACTATCCGGAAAATAAATTTGATAAGATCAAAGAATCTGCTGCGCAGTTGAAAATTAAAATGGAAGCTCTAAACAAAGTACAGCTTTCGGCAAAAATGAAAGCAAAGGAAGAAGCTTTCGGAAAAGCCCGCACAGAACTTTCTACTGCTGTTGATAAATTGATTGAAGTTACAAATGCCGGTAATAACAAAAAGGATATTGATAATGCCGTAGATGGAGTTCACTCCAAATATGAAGCTTTAGAAAAAATATTTAACTAATTAATTCTGCATAAGAAACTAAAAAAAGCCTGAAACATGTTTTCAGGCTTTTTTATTTGATTAAATATGTTTTGTTTTATGCTTAAAATCATTAATTTGAAGATGAAAGAGTACATTTATTATCTGTGAACAAAATCCCCTAAATAATTTATTTGGTCTCTCAAAAAGATTATGGAATTATATTCTTTTATTACTACCTATTTGTGTATTGCAACAAAATTTAACTAAAACTAAAATGAATTATCGCTTAAACATTATACTAAAATTATGTTCACTTGTGATTTTGATTTTATAAATATTTTTAAAAACAATTATCAACATAGGAGGTACTAATGAAAAGATTTTCTATTCTGTCTACAATAGTTTTATTTGCTTTCGTAGTTCAGTTGCAAGCGCAGCTATTTACACGAACCGCAGAAATTAAAGAAAAATCTGGAATTGAAGTAGGCGGTTTTGGCAATATCATTGCCGGTGTTGATTTTGATAAAGACGGCAGACCGGAAATATATGCCGTTAATACTAATGCTGTTGATAGACCTGATGAATTGATTCCAAGAATTTATAAGTTTGAGCTTAACCCGGCTACTGGTAAATGGGACGAAGTTTGGTCAGCAACTGCTCCAATTGCTACTCAAAACACATGGCCAGCATTAGCATGGGGAGATACAGATAAAGATGGTAGACCGGAAATTTATTGGGGTATTGTTAATGCAACCGTGCCAGCTATTGGCGGTACATATCAGGACGTTCCAAGAATATTGGTTTTTGAATATCCTGGCGATGGAAGTGATAATATGGGGGTAGCGGATGGTCTTGGCGGATTTATGCCAAATGCATCAACTAATATTCTTCCTTATGTTCCTTTAGCTCCGTTAAATATAAGACCTGTGAGATTTATAATAACTGATATTGATAATGATGGCAAAGATGAATTGATTTTTAGTGACAGGGCAAGCAATGTTATGAATGTTGGTGTTCTATCAGTTGATGTAATTCCAAATAACGGAGGCGGAACAGAAAAATGGACCGTAGAATATTCGGGTCAAAATAATGCAGCTTTTGCAGGAACTTCAACTAAATATGATATTGCAATACTCGGTAATGTTATCTATTTGTTTGATGGTGCAACTTCCAGTACAGCAAATGGCGGCGGTGGAAAAGTTTTTGGAATTAAATATGCTAATGGCGCCTGGCAAACACCAAAACTTCAACTGGGAATTGCCGGAGGAAATGCGTCATTTAAAGGAAGTAAAGTAGTTGATATTAATAAAGACGGCACGAAAGAAATTCTTTGTGCTGAGTGGAATGGTAATGGAAAAGGGCAAGGCGCCAGGGTATGGTTACTTCGTCAAGTAGCTGATACACTTACCTCTACTGAGATTGCTAATGTTGAATCTCTTGGGGCTGTGAGATTGAACGGTGCTGATGCTGGTGATATTGATGGAAATGGAAAATTGGATTTTATTTTTGGTTCGAGGTCAGAAACTAATAACACAAGAAGAAAAGCACTATTCAGATTGGAATATCAAGGTGGTGATATTGCTCTAAGCTCCAGTTATACTACTTCTGTTATTGATTCTGCATATGGAACTAAAACCGGTGATTTAGATATTGTTGTTCTAGCCAATGTAGATGGTGATATAGACCATGAAATTATTTATACACAAGGCTATCCAAGACAAGATGCAACAAATGATAGGATGCCCATAATAATTCTCGATAAAAAGTTTACCCCAGTTTCTGTCCGTCAAGAAGGTGAGGCAATTCCAACAGAATTTTATTTAAGCCAGAATTATCCGAATCCGTTTAACCCTTCAACAGAGATTAAGTTTGGAATAACAACTTCATCAAATGTAACTCTTAAGATTTTTGATATACTCGGAAAAGAAATTGCTACAATAATTGACAATCAATTTTTAACACCCGGTTCTTATGTTTCAAAATTTGATGCAAAGAATTTATCGAGCGGTGTTTACATTTACACTTTAAGTACTGGAAGCGGTTCATTATCTAAAAAAATGCAGCTGCTTAAATAATTTATTATTCGAAAGGTTATCAGAAAAATCTGTCTTACAGAAAATTCTGATAGCCTTTCTTTTTAAAATTGCATTTTAACTCTTTAAACGAATGACCTTTCACAAGTCGATTTTTATACATATAATTTTGCTGCAGAGGTAACGATGAAAAAGTTTTTGCCTGCTTTTGCCTTCATTCTATTCATTCTAATAATAAGTTCACAAATTTTTGCCGGAAGTACCGGAAAAATTGCCGGCAAAGTAACCGAAACCGAAACCGGTGAACCATTGATAGGAATTAATGTTATTGTAATGGGTACTTCACAAGGGGCGGCAACTAATACTGATGGTTCATATATCATCAATAATATTGAGCCCGGTGTTTACTCTTTATCATTCAGCGGTGTCGGATACCAGAAAAAAATTGTTAATAACGTTAGAGTCTCCAGCGATTTTACAACAAGGATTGATATTAATCTTCAAAGCGAAGCGGTTAGCATGAATGTAATTGTTGTCGAAGCAGAAAAACCTTTGATAAGAAAAGATTTAACTTCATCTCAAACAACAGTTGATGATGCACAAATAAAATCTTTACCCGTCGAAGGAATCAGCCAGATACTTTCTTTGCAAGCCGGAATTACAAGAGGATCAGGCGGCGAGCTCCATATTAGAGGCGGTCGTTCAACAGAAATTGCATATAACGTAAACGGAGTTTCAGCAATCAATCCGTATGATTTTGGTAGAACGGTTCAAATATCTACTAATGCTGTGCAGGAATTATCTGTTGTAAGCGGAACGTTTAATGCCGAATACGGCAATGCGCTTAGCGGTGTTGTAAACACAATTACTAAAGAAGGTAGCTCAAAGTACAAAGGAACACTATCTTATTATACTGGAGATCATCTAAGCAAACACTCGGATGTGTTTTTTAATATTAATAAAATTAGTCCATGGAATAACCAGGTTTTTGAAGGAACATTTGGTGGTCCTTTTCCATTATTTGAAGATAATTTCTCATTCTTCTTATCCGGAAGGTTTAACCGCGATAAGGGATATTTATACGGAATACGTGAGCATACAATTTATGATTCACTTTCAAGAGATCCCGTTCTTGCAAATGTTTACAGAATTGCTTCAACGGGTGACGGTCAAATTGTTTCCATGAATCCAAGTGAGGATTTGAATCTTACCGCTAAGCTTACTTACAAACCTATCTCAAATGTAAAAATTAATTATGATGTTGTTTATTCTAAATCAAATTATCAATCTTATGCACATGATTATAAATATAATCCCGATGCAAACTATCACCGCTATCAGTGGGGATTATTAAATTCTTTAGAATATCGTCACGCAGTTAGCAGTTCAACATTTTTCTCTTTAAAAGGATCATACAGCATTTACGATTTCAAGCGGTACCTTTTCCCTTTACTTGATTCAAACGGAAATGAAGTTTCATTTAATCCGGGAAAGAGTTTATCGGGTCTTCATGCAGATCCAAGATATCAGCCGGTTGATAAATCTAATAGTTACAGTTCTTATACATTTGTTGCGGGCGGTACTCAGCCGGAACATTTTTATCAAAGATCTTTTACTACCGAAATAAGATTCGATCTCACAAGCCAAATTACAAATCAACATGAAGTTAAGCTTGGTTTAAAAAACAAGTGGGATACAATGGATTTTGTTTACTTTACTGTTCTTAGAGACCGTACTAAATATTTAACTCCAACAATTCCGGATGCGGTAAATCAAAAAGGCTCGATTGATATTTATTCAAGATCTCCGAAACAATTTTCTGCTTACCTTCAAGACAAGATGGAATTTGAAAGCATGATTTTAAATGCGGGAGTTAGATTAGATTATTTCAAAGCAAATGCTGTTTATGCACCCGATCCATTTAAGCCGACAGAAAATTTAATACAAGCTGAAGGAAAGTGGACTTTAAGCCCAAGACTTGGAATTTCATTTCCGATTACTGATAAAGGCATAATACATTTCTCGTACGGACATTTTTATCAACTGCCGCCATTTAGGTTTTTATACAGCAATCCTGAGTTCGAAGATATTGCCGCACTGCCCGTTTATGGAAACGCCAACCTCAATCCGGAAAGAACTGTTACATACGAAATTGGTTTACAGCAGCAGCTAAGCGAAACAACGGCATTTAATATTACCGGTTTTTACAAAGATGTTCGTGATCTTTTAGCAAGTCAACAAATTAGAATCAGTACAAATTCTATTTATCAAAAATATGTTAACAAAGATTACGGCAACATTAAGGGAATTACTTTTTCATTAACAAAAAGAAAATTACCCGGCAGTCTATTAGGTGCATCGCTCGATTATACATTTCAGGTTGCCGAAGGAAATGAAACCGGTGCTGATGCATTTTTTATTGATCTTCAATCCGGACGTCAAAGTGAAAAAGTGCCGGTTCCATTGGATTGGGATCAAGCACATACGCTAAATGGTGTAATTACTTTTGGTAATGAAAAAGATTGGAATTTAACACTTACTGCAACATTAACAACCGGGCTTCCATATTCACCGCGGCTTTATGAACAACAAATTTATTTAAGATCGAACAGTGAAAGAAAACCGGTTTATGCAAATGCCGATCTACTATTTGATAAATCATTTTCTTTCTTCGATAACACAATTTTCACTTTGTTCATAAAAGTATTCAATTTGTTTGATACACAAAACGAAAGATTTGTTTATGACGATACCGGAAGAGCAACTTATTCTTTGGAGCAGACTCAAGGCGGACCTGAAGCTACAAATGCTATTTCATTAATTTATCCGGCAATAAAATCGGCAACGGAATATTTTAATAGACCTAACTATTATTCTGCACCAAGAGAAGTAAGGCTTGGATTTACTTTTGAATTTTAATTTCTAATGCAGACGAATATAAATCTTTTGCAATTGAAATAAGTTTAACTATTACCCGCACATGTGCGGGAATATGAATGAAATTTATGGAGCTATTTTATGTTGAAATCTAAAACAATATTTTTCTGTTTGTTTAGCATCACGATTGTTTTACTTACTGAATGTGTGATTGCTCAATCCGAATCGGTGAAACTTAAAAAACAGATTGAACATCAAGCCATAATAGACTTTATTCAATCCAAGGTAGCTGCTGCACCGATTAATACAAATAATACAGGTCCTGTTCTTGACAAATACTATTTAAAAGAAACGTTACGAAAAACTTATGGGGATAAAGATAGAAAATCATTCTTCATGAATGGAAATAACGTATCTGTTGAAATTGAAAACTATGGCGGTATCGCTCCCGGTTACGGCGGAATAAGAGAAATAACAAATTTAATCTGGCGGGATGCACCTTATATTTTTCAGTTCTGTCCTATAGTTGGTGCATCTGTTGTTGATACAACAGGAAAAAGAATTCATATTATTACCGATGCAATGAATGATTATGATAGAGCAGGCTTAAGAGAGATCGATCCGGCAACCGGACTTAAGTGGCAATGGCAGCCGCTACCAGGTTATGCAGACCCTAATCAACCATATATTGCGTCTAATCCAGCATTTGATTCTGACCGCGATGGCAAACCAGATAGCTGGCCAAGAGATTGGTACAATGCAACATTGGGACAGTATGTGTGGCCGGGATATTTAGTCCAAGGTGAAAATAATGCTGATCTTGAAGCATACTGGGCAATGGATGACAGAGACAATAAAGAATTTGGTTACTATCCTTTTAAAAATGATAAATCGAGAAGAGGTCTCGGCGTTCAAATTGATGGAAGAGCTTTTCAATGGAGTAATTCATTAGCATCCAATGCAATATTTTTTGTTTGGTCAATTACAAATGTGAGCGATAAAAATTTAGATTCAGTTGTGTTTGGAATTTATGGCGATCCGGATATTGGCGGTGCAGATAATAAAGATGATAACGGATTTTTTATTTCACCATTTGATACAAAAATTCCTTTGTATGCACGCAACATGGTTTACTTTTGGGATCCGGATATGTCAGGCGACTACGGAAAAAAACTCGGCTACCTTGGTTGTAAATTTCTTGAATCTCCAGGTAACCCGAATGACGGAAAAGATAATGACGGCGATGGTTTAATTGATGAAAGGCAGGACAATAATATTGATGAAGATCGTGATTGGAATCCTGAGACTGATGATGTTGGAAAAGATGGAATTCCTAACACACATGATGTAGGTGAAGGAGATGGAATTCCCACATTAGGAAATAGATTACCAGATGGAAGACCCGATCCGTTACAGCCCGGTGAACCAAATTTTGGTTACACCGATTTAGATGAATCGGATCAAATTGGTTTAACAAGTTTTAAAAGTTCGCAATGGGCAACAGATTTAAGAATTGCATACGATGAAGAAATTTGGAATGAAATAAAACCCGGTAGTTTTAACGAGATAACCCAGAACCAGGATATAGTTTTCATTTTTAGTTCAGGTTATATTTCTTTAGCTCCGGGTGAAACAAAAAGAATTTCAATGGCATTTTTATTCGGAGAGAATTTAAACGATTTACTTACTACTGCAGAAACTGTTCAGGATATTTACAATAAGAATTACAGGTTCTTCAGACCGCCGAGTTTACCGCGGCTTACAGCAATCCCTGATGATAAAAAGGTTACATTGTTCTGGGATTCAAGTTCCGAAACAAGTATTGATCCAATTACCGGAAATGATTTTGAAGGTTATGCAATTTACAGAAGCAATCGTCCGGATTTTGCTGATGTGCAAACTATAACTGATGGTAAAGGTGCTAAATTTCTTTATCAACCGTTAAAAGATATAAAAGGATTTGATGCAAAGTGGGATCTTAAAAACACATGGAAAGGTTACCATCCTGTTCCTTATTTAGGCAGAGGTATAAATTATTATTTAGGAGATAACTCCGGTTTGGTTCATACTTTTGTAGATTCAAACCAGGTAAGAAACGGACAAACTTATTATTACGCAGTTGTTGCATACGATCATGGTGATTCGCTTGGTATTCCGCCGTCTGAAACAACAAAGAAAATTTCTTCCGATCCGATTACAAACAAATTAATTTTTGATGTAAACACAGCAGCAGTAATTCCAGGGCCAAGAGTAAGCGGTTACAATAGACCGGAAATTAAAGTTACTGATATAGCACATACAAAAGGAATTGCTAACGGAACAGTTTCTTTTAAAATAATGAACGACCTTGATACCAGGGATGAAAAATATACTTTGGTATTTAAAGACACTTTATATCAAGCGGGCAAACCGACTCTTGCAAAAAATTATTCTATTACAGGGGAGAAGACATCTAAAGAAAACTTTTATTTGTACGGAACTAAGTACACAAATCTTTCAAAGAAAAATATTATAAAAGATGCATCCCTTCAGGTTACCGATGCCGGCGGAAAGATTTATACTTATGGTGTTGATTACGAAATAAATCTCGAAAAAGGTTCGATTAAAAGAACAGATAAAAGCACGATGGAAGACGGAAAAGTATACACCATCACATTCAAAAATTATGGAATTTTCCAAAGCACAGCTTTAAGCGGAGAAGATTCAAATCCTGTATTTAACGGTGTTTTGCTACGTGTGAAAGATTATCCTTCATTAAGTGTTGACGATACTAAATCGAAATGGTCTTCAACTATCGGGCTTCCGTTTAGAATGTACTTAAGATCTGCAGGAAATCCTAAAGCAGAACCGGCAGATTATATTGTAACGTTTTCAAATCAGAATATCGGTACGGCAAAGAAGTTTGTTATTGGAACCGGCTTTATAGATATACCGGTAAAATATAAAGTTGAAGATGTAACCAGTGGAATACCAATTACTGTTGTTACAAACCTTCAAGAACTTCCTTCAACAAATGATAATGCATGGACTTTAGGTGAAGAAATTGTTTTTTACAAAACCGGTTCTGCCGGAGGTGCCGGTGCGCCAATTGCGTGGAGTCTTGTTGTGTCAGCGGCAGCTGATGGATCAATTAAAATACCCGGACCGGGTGATGTGTTATTCCTTTACACAAAACGGCCGTTTACATCTTCAGATGTTTTTGTATTGAACACAAAAGCCGGTTTTGTTGAAAATGAAAAAGCTGCCGGCAATCTTGATAAAATTTACGTTGTGCCAAATCCTTATGTGGGCGCAAGTGAAATTGAACCTGCTAATAAATTATCCGGACAGAATCGCGGTGAAAGAAGAGTTTATTTTGAAAACCTTCCGATGAATTGTAAAATAAAAATCTATACGCTAAGCGGTGAACATGTAACCACTTTAGAACACAACAGTAATTTTGATAACGGGCGCGAATACTGGAACCTGCTTAACAAAGATGGGTTTAGCGTTTCATATGGAGTTTATCTTGCACATATAGATGCACCCGATATTGGCCAAAAGCTAATCAAGTTTGCACTAATTAAATAAGGCAGAGTATACTATGAAAAAAACATTTTATTCAATCGTTATTTTATTAGTGCTTGTATTTGCTTTTAAAACCAACGCACAAACAAATAAAACCGGAACAACTGCAGTACAGATTTTAAAATTCAATGTTGGTCCAAGAGCAATTGGAATGGGCGGTGCTTTCACATCAGTTGCAGATGATATTACTTCCATTTATTGGAATCCAGGCGGCACTGCAAACATATATTCTAATGAAGCATTTTTTAATCACACTTCTTTATATGCCGGCATAAGTCATGATTTTGCAGCATATGCAACAAACATTTCGGGTGTTGGAACAATTGGTGCATTCGTCTCGGCTCTTTCTATGGATGATATGTTGGTAAGAACAATTGAAAATCCGGAAGGTACAGGAGAATTCTTTTCATACCAAACATTGGTAATGGGTTTGAATTATTCAAAGTACTTAACTGAGGATTTTGCAATTGGATTTAACGCAAAGTATATATCCGAAAATCTTTGGCACATGAGTGCTCATGGATTTGCAATTGATATCGGAACAATTTATAAAATTCACATTCTTAACGAAGTAAGAATTGCTTCCAGCATCTCAAACTTTGGTACAAAGATGCAGCTTGCCGGAAGAGATGTTACTGTTATTTATCTTTCAGGTGCCGGAAACGAAAATTTAATTAACAGCAATATCGAACTTGATAAGTTTGATCTTCCGTTGATTTTTAGATTTGGTATTTCGGCGGATTTGTTGAAGAATGAAAATTCACGGCTCACGCTTGCATTAGATGCAATTCATCCAAACGATAATACTGAATCAATTAATACCGGCTTTGAATATTCATGGAATGAAAGTGTTTATCTAAGAGCCGGATACAATTCCCTGTTTGAGTCTGATTCAGAAAAAGGATTAACATTTGGATTCGGATTGAATTATAGAATTATCGATTTGGTAAAAGTAAAACTTGATTACGCATATCAAAGTTTCGGCAGGCTGAAAGCAGTTCATTACTTTTCAATGGGAATTACATTCTAAGAAGAACAATATAAAAAAAATAATATGAGGTCGTCTCAAAAATAATTTTTTTGAAATGGCAAACAGATATTACTGATTAGAACTGACCCGCCTGCAGTTTACCTGCCTTAGGCATGGCAGGCAAGTTTAACTTTTGAAAAATTACTTTTGTGACAGCCTCATTTTTTATCAAGCGAGTATGAAAAAAAACTTTGTGCTTATATTTTTTGTTTTGTTATGTTCTTGTAAAAGTGAACCCGAAACAACAAAGAATGAAATTATCAATTTACCCACGGTTTCTAAATTTTGTTTTATTAATGCTATTGAATTTAAAGAACATGCTGTGGCTTCTGTTGATTTCATTGAACACGAAAAACTAAGTGATGCATCAAAAAGTGAATTAGGAAAACCAATCATAGAACTTCCGGATGGTTATGGATATTTTAATAAAGAAGAGAAACTGGAATTTTTTGTAATTGCAGATTCAGTAAAAATTGTTATGCAAAAATTCAGTTATGATACGGAAGGAAATTTTTTATTTAATCAAAAAATCATTTTGCCTGAACTGAAAGAAAAAGTTGAAAAAGAAAAACATCCTAAATTTATGGCTTCGCCGTATTATGTAGAAATTAAAGGCAATAAGATTATTTTTTTAAAAGAGATTTATATTCCCTAAAAAGATTTATATGAAAAAAATTCTTGTTTGTTTTTCAATACTATCATTTTCATTTTCATCATTTGCCCAAAGTGTAATATTTGAATCCCGTTATGAAAAATTACCATTTAACATTAGAATTGATAATTCCGGAATTTATTCCATTGCTTCATTCAATGTTGAAAAAGACGGAATTTATTTTTCATCATTTATTGATAAAACCATTTATAAATATGAAGCCGGAAAAAGATTTTCAGTAGCTCATCAAAAATATGTTTACAAAGATGTTCCGGCACTTTTCAAGAAAAACAGTTTACCAATTGAGGATTTATCAAATAACACATTTACTTTTCAGAAAAATTATTTTAACGGCAATTCACTTTTAATAAACACCGGCGGAAATATTACCGGGTCTTACGGTGAGGAGATAAAAGTTATTGTTTCTAACCGAAATGAATTGATTATCCAATCCAACATTGAAAATGCAAATAAGAAAATCACATTAAACTTCAATTCAGATTTAGTTTGTGCCGATTTAATCGGAATCGATAAGAACGGGAA
>Ga0233421_10000232_pt1 | contig 26227 bp, 28 predicted proteins | sample Watercolumn_Mata_3_FD_182725 | JGI IMG/M metagenome (GOLD analysis project Ga0233421, IMG submission 182725) | Freshwater microbial communities from Lake Matano, South Sulawesi, Indonesia - Watercolumn_Matano_2014_107_MG | ecosystem: Environmental > Aquatic > Freshwater > Lake | place... | reverse complement strand
TCTCAAAAAAAGGTCTCCAACGAAGTATCGGAGGCTATAACGCAGCAGCAGGTGGCTGCATGAACAACCGGCGGGTTACCAGCTTAAATTCAGCCTGTTTTTGTCTACTGCCTGGGGTCCACTTCAGTTTTCTCGCCCCTGATGGCTTCAATCGCCACTTTGGCCTTGAACTGTGACGTAAAGCTGTTCCTTTTCTTTTCGCTCATAACTTGTCCCGTTTTAGGGCAAGTTACCACCTTAAACCTCTGTCTGAAAATCGGGGTCCATTATAGTGAATGGTATAAAAGCAATTATATTAACATTATTATGGATCGTTTATGGGTATTTATGTTGTGTTATAATGAGGAGTTACTTCTTCCTTTTACACTTGATTATTATTCTGAATATGCAGAGAGGATATTTGTATGGGACAATATGTCAACGGACTCTTCTGTCGAAATCTGCAAGCGCTATTCCAATGTTTCTGTTGAACATTTTGATACTGGCGGTTTGGTGAAAGACAAGGTATTTCAGTATATAAAAAATAATGCATGGAAAAAGGCGCGTGGTAAGGCTCTGTATGTAGGAGTTATCGATACTGATGAAATCATCTACTATCGGGAAGGCCTCGATATGTTGATTGATCAGGCTTATGAGGCAAAAGCGGGTATTGTTAAACAGACGAAAGCCTATACGGTCTATTCGGCGAATATAACCCGCTCAGCAGATGAATTCTTACTTTCTCCGACAAATACGAGCCTTCTTTGCGGCCCATCAGGCGGCAAGGTTTCAATATTTTCACCGGAATTGCGTGAAATCAATTACAAGCCAGGTGCTCATCGATTAAGGCCGAAGGGTAAAAATCTGACTGAATTTGTTGGTGGACTCTGGTTTCATTACAGTCATGTTCTTGGTGCCGAGGTTATGGCTAAAAAATATGAAGACCGCTTGTCTCGACTAAGCTACCAGAACAAAAGGCATGACTGGGGAAGTCATTATATACTTGATTATGAGGAAATTGTCGGGCAAATGTCACAAGGAACTATACCCCTGGCAGATATTCTTTGAATTATACGCTGTCACTTCTTGATGCAGAGCAGATATTTGCTGTTTATTTCTTGCGCGCGGCTTGTCTGTGCTCGTGCAGGATGGTTGCTATTTTTTCCTGTACCCGCTGACGTTCATAGGTCGCGAGGAAGTGCTTCAGGCTCTCCTCTCCCATTCGGAGTCGCGTTTCAGGGTTCGAGACGAGCGACTCGATGGCTTTTTCCCATTCCTGTTGAGAGTTGGCAAGAAATCCGCTTGTTTCGTTGATTACGGCATTAAGATTCGCGCCTACCGCGGAGGCTACCACCGGTTTTCCGTGTGCCATGTACTGCAAGAGCTTGAAGGCGCACTTGCCCCGGCTCCACTCGTCATCCTCCAGAGGCATGATGCCGATGTCTATCGATTCGAGCCACTCGTGTTCAACCTCTTTCGACCATTTGACTAACTCCCATTTCGTTTTAAGCCCTTCCGGCACTTTTCCGCTCATGACCGAAAATCTGACCGAGGGGTAGCGTTGCTGGATGGCTGCACAAGCTTTATCGATCATCGAGAGGAAATAAAGGTTTCCTGTATTGCCGATCCATCCTATCGTCACCGGTCGGTTTGATGATGGCGCCGGGATAGGTGCTTTCGGTAGCCAGCCATAAGCAGTGGGAATGATAAAGGTGTTCGAGGGATTAACTCTTCGGGAATATTCTGCAAGTGCTTCGCTGCCGGCAAAAACAATGGATGACTGTTTCAGTATTCCGTTCAGTCGCCGGATCATCTGCTTCGAGCCCGGCTGCGTCGGTTTGGGTTTCCCTTTCAGGTAACTTTCTACGGCGTAGAGGGCATCGTCGTAATCGTAAATCAGCCGTGTGTTGCGGGCGATGATGGAGGTGAACAGCGGCGTGAGTGGTTTGCGTTGCAGCCAGACGTAATCGTACTCTCTGCTTCTCAGTGAAATCGAAAGTTTTTCGGTATAGCTTTTACTGGTAATACGCAGCGGGTGCATATCAATGTCGTACTCTTTCCAGAAGGGGAGGAACTGTTCGACCCGGTAACGGTAACTGGCCTGGTTTTCGGCGATGTGCAGACAGAGAATTCTGATCATTCTGTAGCGTCACGGTTTGATTTACTTGCCCGAAGCGAAGCGCGTCGATACGAGGCGCTATGCGACAGGCCAGGCGTTCAGCGAGTGGCAGGGTTGTAGCCCAGCCCGTCCACCAGTGCAATCCAGCGGCCATCCGGCATTCTGTGCGGATCGACCGTGTGCATCCCTTTATTGTTCCAGATATCGACTCCCTCCTGAATGACCGGCGTTTCGGAAACCGGCTCCTCGCGATAGGTTTTCGGCGTTAGCTCGGTGATTCTGAAGCTCCACGCCTTGCTGCCATAACGGGGCTGGCCGTCCTGCGCGTACCGGTAAAGCACAGTTCCATCTTTGATGACCCGCCCGCCGGGACGTGCGAAATGATCGCTGTTTCTGAAGACGGGGCTTGCCGGATGCTCCTTCCATGGGCCGGTAAGTGATTCGGCCACATAGAGATGGAGATTGTTGACCTTTCGCATGTAGCTGAAGAGATACCAGTGGCTGTCATAAAACACGACCGACGGGTCGAGCAGAGGTACCTCGCGTTTGTCGCCACGGAGCAGCGTCGAGACTGGCCGCCAGTCGTTCGGAAACGAGGTCGCACGGTAGAGCCGGACTGATTTCGATTTTGCGCACTCGGGGATCATGTAAATTTCGCCATCGTTTTCAAAAACATAGGGATAGGAAAGATGAAAGCGCTCCCTGAGCACAACACGGGTATAGCGCCACGTTTTGAGATCGTCGCTGACGGCGTGGCCGATTTCGCCCATGTTCCGCTTCGTGTTGAGGATCTCGAAAAAAAGGTGGAACTGCCTGTCCCGCTCTATCATGAACGGATCGGCCACGAAACGCGCGGGTACATCGGTGACATCATTCGCTGTCAGGATGGGGTTGCATATCCCTGGCGCGGGCGCGAGCGTGATGGGATCCGGCCCCTCGTAAAGGCCGATCGACCAGATGTCGTTCTGCTGGCGCTGCTGTTTTTGTTGCCAGCGTTTGATCCGGTGATTGACAAGCAGGCCAAGTCCGGCCAGGAGCGAGAGCGTGATGATACTGAGAACAAGGGCCATGTGCCGGGTGATGCTTGATCGGAGAAACAGTATCAGTTAATTTAGACGATTTCAGGCTTCTTTCCCAATGGCTCGGGCCGAGAGACGCTGAACGGCGGTTGCGACTTCATCGGCCTCGATACCTGACACATCTCCGGTAGGCGATATGACGGTCACATAAGGAATGGCGTAGGGGCCGAACCTTGAAATGTCCTGTGGAGCTTCACGGTAGAGGCCGGCGACGGGTGTGCCGGTTGACGAGGCGACGTGCACCATCGAGGTGTCGGGGGTGACCAGCAGGCGGAGCCGAGCGACAATGCAGCTTGCCTCGTAGAGGTTTCTGGTGGGCGGGGAGGCGATGACGTTTTTACAGCTTTGTTCGAGGCGCTGTTTTTCTTCGGTTTTTTCCGGACCGGAGAGCACTAAGAAGCGCTTGTCGGGAAATCGCCCAATCAGTTGTTTCCACTTTTCCTCCGTCCACAGGCGGTTCGGTTCGCCGGCGCTGATGTTGATGCCGACGGGGGCAGCATTATCGATTTCGCCCAGGAATGCCTCCAGTGCATCTGGTATGGGCATGGGTGGAAGCGAAGGACGGCATTGTTCCGTATTCGCACTGATTCCGAGCATAGAGAGGAGGGCGCAGTTTTTAAGCGCCATGTGGGTGTGGAACTCCATATCGATGAGCCGGTCGTAGATACTTTCGTGGAAGGGATTCCGGTGGGCAACCCTGAAACGCGCCGGAATAAGCACCGATTGGAGCAGGAAGTGGGTAGAGGGGTGGTCCTTGGTATTGAAAAGCAGGTCGAATTTCCGGGACAGCACCTCCCTGAAGTACCGTACGGGCTGTTTTTTTGCCAGGTGCACCGCCGTTATCGCCGTGTCGTTCATGAAGAACTCGGCCGAAGCGCGGCTGAAGGCGATGATATGGATTTCAAGAGCGGGATATGCCTGGCGCAGTTTCCTGATGAGCGGGGTGAGCAGGACGCAGTCACCTAGTTTCTCCTGGGCGAGAATGGCGATGGAGTCAAGTGGGCCGCTGAATTCGGCGACGCCACTTCTGGCTGGTGTGATACGTTGCAGGAAATAGGCAAAAGCCTGACGGAACTGCCGTTTCTTTTTTTTTGGGGGGTTCGTCATCTCCCTTTTATTTCTGAGAGTTTTTGCTGCAAGTGCTCTTCGAGGTTGTCGATCATGATCGGAACGGTGAAATGTGTTTCGACCCGTTGACGGCCGGAACGGCCATAGGCTTCCAGGGCATGGGGTGTGTCGATGATCTCTTCGATGGCAGCAGCAATGGCCTGCGGGTCTTTCGATGGAATGATCATTCCTGTATCGCAGACTGGGCTTATCGCGTCTGCTCCCATAAGCTCCCGCGCACCGTTCACGTCGGTGGCGATGACCGGTTTTTGCATGGCCATGGCTTCCATGACCACGTTGGGCATGCCTTCAAAAAGCGAGGTGAGCACGAACAGGTCGCACCCTTTCAGGTATGGGTAGATGTCGGGGGTGAATCCGAGGAATACGAAAGAGTCTTCGACTCCGAAATCCTTCACTTTGCTTTTCATTTCGATTTCGAGCTTGCCTTCGCCCGAAACGACAAAAAGCAGGTCATTACGCTTGTTTCTGAGATAGCTGGCCGCTTCGATCAGGTAGCCGAAACCTTTCTGTTTTGACAATCGGCCGGCGCTGTAGATGATTTTCCTGCCGGGATAGTGCGAGGCGAAATCGAAGGGGATTACATCCTCCGGGATTTTGAGGCCGTTGTAGATGACCTTGACGAAGTTTTTATTGAACCAGCCGTAGTTTGCATAGGCCGCTTTGATGGTTTTGCTGTTGGTGATGATACCGTCCGTAAGACGGGTGAGCGTCATTTTATGTTTCCATTTCCGGCTGCAGAGCAACATGCCGTGGCGCGCCAGCACCACTGGCCGCCCGATGATCCGGGCTGCAAGCCCGGCGACACGCACATCCTTGTTGAGGTTGCAGATGAGCACGTCGGTCTGATTCTGTTTCATCCACCAGGCGATTTTCAAGGTCGTAAGGGGGCTGAAATCGCCCCCGATATTCATGATTTTGGTTCGGACGCCGCGTTCAGAGGCGTATTTCAGGAGCCGGGAATTGCGCTTGCTGGCCAGCACCACCGAATGGCCCCGGTCGGCAAGGCCTTTTGCGGCATTAACCATCCATTTTTCTCCGCCTCCGAATTTGTTCCGGCTTATGGAATTGATGAAGAGAATGTTCATTGGTGCCTGTTTGCTTTGATTTCTGAGCAGAATGCCACGATTTCCTGTTCTATCCGGTTTGCCGAATATCGTTCCGAGACGCTCGTGTGGGCCGATTTTCCGATCTGCCGTCTCCACTCAGGCTCAAGGTAGAGTTTCATGAAGTGGTTCGCAAGGGCAATGTAATCGCCGTAATTGAAAAGCAGCCCGTTCTGGCCATCAGTTATGATTTCGGTGACGCCTCCTCCGGCAAAGGTGCTGACCGGAGCGTTCCCGAGATACATCGCTTCGAGCAGGGCGATGGAGAGTCCCTCGCTTTCGGAGGTCATGGCGAATACGTCGCTTTCTGCCAGATCGGGATATGGATCGGAGACAAATCCTCGAAGCCTGACTCGCTCACCGATGCCCAGTTCTCCGATAAGCTGTTCGAGACGGGCTCTTTCGTTACCTTCTCCGAGAATCTGCAGTCGTGCCTCTATACCGGGCCTCAGGTTGAGGAAGCGCGCAAAGCCTTGCAGCAGAAGGTCATGGCTTTTGTTCTTGTCGAGACGTCCCATCGCCGTGATCACCATCGTTGTTCCGCGCTCCTGTCGGGGTGATATTCGGTACCTGTCAAGCACCGTTGAGTTGATTCCCCGGTAAAGAACCTTGATGTTCTGCTCCTGAACAAGCCCGCCAATGGTCAGGGCTTCTTTGATCCTCTGTGCATTGACGATCATACCGTCGGCAAGTGAGCGGTATACGAGCCTGTTTATCCTGTTGTTTTTCAGTTCGCGTCTTGCTCCGAGCCAGATAATATTGACAATATCGCAAAGACGGCTTACTATGCCTGCTATTGCGTAATCCTTGCGCTTTGAGGGAATGATGACATCGATATGGTGCCGCCTGACTATGGCTGCCAGGCCGGCTATAGTATAGAGGTCACCCTCGAAGAGAAAGGGCAGGCGATATTTAGGGAACGCAACATGGCTTCCGATTTCTTCCTCGCGATAAGCAAAAACAACCTGATGCCTGGCCGCAAGGATTTCGGCTGTAAGAATGATCGATTGTTCGTTGCCGCCCCATCCGCGGCTTGCGGAATTCAGGAAGAGAAAATTCATGCATGAAGAAATGGGGATTGTGGCCCTGAAAGACCATACTGGTGGAACTGTGGAAGTTACAAAAAAAGCTTTCCGGTCATACAGTTGGGGGGATGTCGTTCGTCATTTTATCGATTGTTGCCTGCAGAAATCCTCGATCTCTTTGGTCATGGTTTCCATCGAGAATCGATCGGTGATCCGTTTCCGGGCTTTTTCGACAACGCTTTGCCGCAGTTCGGATGAGCGGCACAGCGAATTCAGGGTTTCGGCAAGGGCGTCCTCGTCTCCGTAATCGATCAGGAAGCCGTTGACGCCGTGGTCGATGGCTTCATCGGTGCCGCCCGCCCTGGTGCTGACGGGGGCGTTGCCGAGGTACATCGCTTCGAGCAGGGCGTTGGGCAGCCCTTCGTTGGTCGAGGTGACGGCGAAGATGTCGCTCGCTTCGAGCCAGGGGTAGGGATTCGACAGGAATCCCGGACACAGCACCCGTTTTTCAAGACCGAGTCCGGTGGCAAGCTGCATGAAGGCCTCTTTCTGGGCGCCTTCTCCGATGATGACCAGGCCCGCGTCGCGGTTTCCGGTCTGTGCGACGAAACGCGCGAAAGCGCGGATGAGGAAGTCGTACCCCTTGTTCCAGGTCAGCCGGCCCATGCCGGTGATGGTGACCGGGAAAGGCTTTTCTACAGGGTATTCCGACCGCAGCCGGTCGATCTCTCCGGTGTCGAGCCCGTTGTAGATGACCCTGATTTTCTTTTCGGGGATGTAGCCGGTTTCGAGCAGGGTTTGTTTGATTTTGCCAGCGTTGACGATGATGCCGGAACTGAGCGTGTGGTACATGAAGCGCTGCCAGGGCCATTTGAGCTTCCGGTCGGCACCGAGCCTCACGATCACCGGCACCCCCGTGATGCGACCGGCGAGGCCGCCGAGCAGGTAGTCCTTGCGTTTGGTCGGAATGATCACCTCCGTGCCAGTTCGCCTGATGATGGAGACCATGCTGAAAAGCGTGTAGAGATCGACGTGGCTCAGGCAGGGGAGGCGGAACTTCGGCAGGTCGAAATTTTTTCCGACACCCTCCTTCCGGTAGATGAGCGAGACCTCATGTTTCTCCGCAAGCTTGCGGGCGGCCATCCTTGTCCATTTTTCCGTGCCGCCCCACTCTCTTGCGGAGTTGATGAAGAGAAGCTTCATGCGTTACAGCCTGCCGTCGATATCCGAGGCCGGAAGCACTCCCTTGACATCAAAGATCACGGTTTTCGGACAGGAGCAGAACGAACGGATGTTCAAATCGGCGAATGCCTGATGGGCAACGGCAAGGATGATGGCGTCGTAACACTCACCGACGGGTTCCCTGATGCAATCGAGATCATATTCGTGTCTGACCTCTTCGGGGTTGGCCCAGGGATCGTAAATATCGACCTCAATGCCGTACTGCCGGAGTTCGGCGACAATATCGACCGCCCTGGTGTTGCGGATGTCCGGGCAGTTCTCCTTGAAGGTGATGCCGAGCATGAGCGCTTTAGAGCCCTTGATCATGATGTTTTTCGAGATCATCAGTTTCACTACCTCCGAGGCGACGTACCGGCCCATGTTGTCGTTCAGACGACGTCCGGCCAGAATGATCTCCGGGTGATAGCCGTACTCCTGCGCTTTCTGGGCGAGGTAGTAGGGATCGACGCCGATGCAGTGGCCACCGACCAGGCCGGGCCTGAAGGGAAGGAAGTTCCATTTGGTGCCGGCAGCCTGGAGCACTTCGAGGGTGTCGATACCCATGCGGTTGAAGATCATGGCCAGCTCGTTGACGAAGGCGATGTTGATGTCCCTCTGGGAGTTCTCGATCACTTTGGCGGCTTCTGCGATCCTGATCGAAGAGGCAAGGTGCGTGCCCGCAGTAATGACTGAACGGTAGAGATCATCGACCTTGCGGGCAGCTTCTGGTGTTGATCCTGAGGTTACCTTTCTGATTCTGGTGACCGTGTGTTCCTTGTCGCCAGGATTTATCCGTTCGGGGGAATAACCAGCGAAGAAGTCACGGTTGAACACCAGGCCAGAGACCTTTTCAAGCACCGGAACGCAGTCTTCCTCGGTTGCGCCAGGGTAGACGGTTGATTCGTAAATGACGATATCGCCGTGTTTGAGTACCTTTCCCACTGTTTCGCTGGCCCTGACCAGAGGCGTCAGTACCGGACGGTTGTGCCGGTCGGTCGGGGTCGGAACGGTGATGATGTAGATGTTTGCTCCGGCAATCTGGTCGATGTCGGAGGTGACATAAAGTCCATTCCCTTCATCCGTGGCCATAGGGTTGTCTGCCGTGAGTACTCCGGCAAGCTCCTTTGCATCGACTTCGAGTGTCGAATCGCATCCATTTTTCAGTTCATCGATTCGATCCTGTTTTATATCGAATCCGACAACAGGAAACTTTTTGGCGAATTCGACGGCAAGCGGCAGGCCGACATAGCCCAGGCCGATCAGTGCTATTCTCGTTTTCTCCATGAGGTGTGATCAGACGTTGAAGAATTCACGGTACCAGGCGATAAAACGGGTTACCCCTTCCTGTACTGTTGTTTCCGGTTTATAGCCGAGTTCCGCCACAAGGTCGCTGACATCGGCGTAAGTGGAGGGCACGTCACCAGGCTGAATAGGCATAAGGTTCTTTTCGATGGTGACACCAAGTGCGTTTTCGAGCGCTCCGATGTAATCCATAAGTTTGACCGGCTGGTTGTTGCCGATGTTGTAAATCCTGTAAGGTGCGGAGGATGTGCCGGGATCAGGTGCTGCTCCGCTCCAGTCGGGGTTTGGACGAGCCGGATGGTCGAGTACCCGGATGACCCCTTCCACGATGTCGTCGATGTAGGTGAAGTCGCGCTGCATGTTACCGAAGTTGAAGACATCGATCGGGCGTCCCTCGATGGCCGCTTTGGTGAAGAGGAAGAGCGCCATGTCGGGTCGTCCCCAGGGGCCGTAGACCGTGAAGAATCGCAGGCCGGTGGTCGGAATGCCGAACAGGTGGCTGTAGGTGTGCGCCATCAGTTCGTTGGCTTTCTTGCTTGCCGCATAAAGGCTGACCGGGTGATCGACATTGTCGTGTACCGAAAATGGCTGGCGTTCGTTCAGGCCGTAGACTGATGAACTCGATGCATAGCAGAAATTGCCGAGGCTGTTATGTCGGGAGGCCTCCAGGAGGTTCACGAAGCCGACGATGTTCGAGTTCACGTAAGAGGCGGGATTGGTGAGTGAGTAGCGGACGCCGGCCTGGGCGGCGAGATTGCAGAGGGCATCGAATTTTTCCGTTCTGAACAGATTGTCGATTCCCTCCTTGTCTTCGAGGTTGAGCTTGATGAAGCGGTAGCCGGGATATTTTGTCGACTGCACTGTCTTGCCGTATCCGATAGCAGATTCATCGATGCCCGACCAGGCGAGGCGGCCATATTTGACCCGCTGGTCGTAATAATCGTTGATGTTGTCGAGGCCGACCACTTCATCGCCTCTCGAAGCGAGACGTTCGCAAAGATGGAAGCCAATGAATCCGGCGGCGCCGGTAACAAGAATTTTCACGATTTATGAACGTTGAACCCGGCGTCCGGGCGGTTAGCGGAATGGGTCGTGCAGGGCTGAAGGCCGCTGCATGTTCTTACAGAATATTAGCTTGCGGTTATGGCTCCGGTACATGGCACTCTTTGCTTCTGTTAGTTTTGTCCGATTGTGCCCTTTTTTGCCGAAATAACGAACTGCTCTGAAAAATGTGAAGATAAGCAGTTTTTTTGTAAAAAGGCTCATATTTCAGACAGAACCGGTTTTCGTATTTGTTTATTGGTTGTAATACCGGATAATAGAGGGTATATGCCATGCAGAAAAGGGCAATTGTTAACCGTCGAACCGTGCTTCATGAATTCAGTTGACGAACAGAGAAATACCGGGCACCCTCGCCTTTTCAGTGTCATTCTGGTGTTGCTCATCATCCTGGTGGCCTATCCGCTTGCCGGCACTCTTCTGACCATGCTGGTGACCGGAGGCCGTCCTCTTGACGACGGTTTCAGATGGCTTACCGATGCTGTGCTGCCGAAGTTGCTGGCTGTTCAGGCTGTCGGGCAGATAGTACTGCTTGCTTTGCCCGTATTCTGGCTTGTCAGCCGGTTTACTGCCGGAGGCGTTTTCGGGAGGGCCACTCTTGACTGGCTGGGCTTAGGCCGACGCGGAGGTTTGCTTTCCGTAATGGCTGCCGGAGCCGGCATGCTTCTTCTGCAACCTTTCCTGTACAGCATCGTCGAGTTGCAGATGCTTTTGTTGCCACTTTTTGGAGAGGCGGGCAGGTCTATCATACAGGAGCAGGCACATCTCGACCTTTTGATCAGCAAACTTGCCGGAGGCACCTCTCCGGCTGCCTTCTTGTGGTCTGTGCTGGTGCTGGTGCTCACACCTGCGTTTTGCGAAGAGCTTTTTTTTCGCGGTTACGTGCAGAAAAGCATCGCGGTGAACCTGTCACCGCAAAGAGCGGTGCTTTTGACAGGTCTGGTATTTGCACTGTTTCATATGGAGTGGTTCAATCTCGTACCCCTGACTTTACTTGGCTGGTATATTGGGTATATTTATGTAAAATCGGATAATCTCCTGGTTCCTGCCACTGCTCATGGTGTCAATAACCTGTCGGCACTGGTGTTTCTGAAAGCCGGGAGCAGTACAGGTGGCTCTGTTGCTGCGACATCCGGTATCCTTTTACTGTGGCAGTGGTGGCTTCTGGTGCTGGTTTCATTGTTTGTTTTTTTTCTTCTTATCCGTTATTTCCCGGGTAAGCTGGTATTGCAGCATACCGATAACCCGATGCCCGACGGGCATCGCTGACATTCTTTTCCTGATGCAAAGCAATCTCAAGCAGAGAGTGGCGGTCGCCATAGTGGGTATTCCACTGCTTCTCTGGCTCAATATGAAAGGCGGTCTCTATTTTATGGGTATGGTGCTCGTACTCAGTCTCATAGCCACATACGAGTTCCGGCGTCTTGCCGAACACCGGGCGCATCCTCCGTCGATTTTTATTCTGTTGCCGCTGACGGTGTTCATCCAGCTCAATTTCTATTTCGGATTTCTCGAATACTGGGAAGCGATGCTTGCTGTGGTCATGTTTCTTTATGTGCTTGAGTTGTGGCGCAATCAGGGCTCCCAGTTCCTGAACATCGGTTCGACGCTTGTCGGTCTTCTGTATGTGAACCTGACCTTTGGTGCGCTTCTCAGACTGCGCCTTTCTGATCCATCCGGCACCGGTTCCGGCCAGGCTCTGGTGCTGCTGATGTTTCTGTGTGTCTGGTCGGCGGATATTTTCGCCTATTTTGGCGGCAGCCGGTTGGGGGGAAAGTTCATCAGGCGCAAGCTTTTTGCCCGCATCAGCCCTAAAAAAACCTGGGAAGGTTACCTTGCCGGTATTGCCGGAAGCGTCATGGCTGCATGGTTCTGCTCATCGTTTATCGCCGGTTGTCCGGATGGTAGGGCAATTTCGGCTGGCCTGCTTATTGGCCTGGTGGCACCCGCAGGTGATCTGCTTGAGTCGATGTTCAAGCGTGATGCCGGTGTCAAGGACTCTTCCGGCATCATTCCGGGGCACGGAGGCGTGCTCGACCGGTTCGATACCGTGATGTTCATTTCACCTCTGCTCTATTTTCTCGTTCTTCACATCTGATCTTTCATTGATGGAAGCCGGGACGAGAAGATTGTTTTTCTTATATTCACGTTCTGTTTTTATTGAGCTGTTTCACTGTTGTTTTTATCGTAATCTCCGGTTTGCCCTATCCGGCATGACTTACAGGAGATTGCGGTAACGCGAGCTTGCGGCTACATTCTGCAATTCTGTCATTGACCATGAAAATTGAAGCCCTTCTCACAGAAAAGCAAATCAACCTGAATCTCGGCGCTGAGTCCAAGGACGAAGTGATCGATGCACTTATTGCTATGGTGGCCGGTCACGAAAAGGTCAGGAATATCAGGCTGCTTGCCGAAGATGTGCGCAAGCGTGAACGGGAGATGTCCACGGGTATAGGCAAAAATATCGGTTTGCCTCATGCCAAGACCTCAGCGGTAACAGAACCTGTGCTCGCGCTCGCTACGCTTACGAACGAAGTTGATTTCGAATCTATCGATAATCAGCCAGTGAAGATCGTTTTTCTGCTCGCCACCCCGGAATCCATGCTGGCCGAGCATCTCAAGCTGCTTGGCCGAATCACCAGGCTTGCCGGCCGTGACGATGTCCGTCGCAGGATCATGGAGGCTGCGACTCCAGGCGAAGTTCTCGCTCTTTTCCGGGAAGAGGAAAAGGATTTACCCCAGATATAACAGTGTTGACAGCAAGGCAGAATATGGCGCAGTTCCAGGCCGTGAAAGGAACAAGGGATATTTTTCCCGACGAGATGGCAAGATGGCACTATGTCGAGGGGGCCGTTCACTCGGTTGCCTCGCTCTACGGATTCAGCGAAATCCGTACGCCCGCGTTCGAGTACACCGAGCTGTTCCAGCGCGGCATCGGTACGAGTACCGACATTGTCGGCAAGGAGATGTTTACTTTTCTTCCCGACCCCAATGGCCGCTCCCTGACGCTCCGTCCCGAGATGACCGCAGGCGTGATGCGTGCCTGCCTGCAGAAGAATCTGCTCTCTCAGTCGCCGGTGCACAAGCTCTGGTACATCAGCGACCTTTTCCGCAAGGAGCGCCCGCAGGCCGGGCGTCAGCGCCAGTTCACGCAGTTCGGCGCGGAGCTGCTCGGCGTGTCGTCCCCTGCGGCGGTGGCCGAGGCTCTGACCTTCATGATGCAGGTGTTCGAAACCCTCGGCCTGCACGGCCTGCGTCTGCGCATCAACTCGCTCGGCGACCTCGATGACCGCGCGCGTTATCGCGAGGCGCTCCGGGCATACTTCCTGCCGTACGAAGCCGACCTCGACGAGCCGTCGAAAGAGCGGCTCGAAAAGAATCCGCTGCGCATTCTCGATTCCAAAAATCCCGCCCTTAAGGAGATGATTGCGGGCGCGCCGAGGCTCTACGCCTCGCTCAAGCCGGAATCCGTGGCCGAGTTCGAACAGGTGCTGGCCTATCTCGACGACAGGGAAATCGCTTACGACGTAGATCACCTGCTGGTGCGCGGCCTCGACTACTACTGCCACACCGCGTTCGAAGTGACCAGCTCCGAGCTTGGCGCGCAGGACGCTATCGGTGGCGGCGGACGCTACGACGGTCTGGCGCGTGAGCTCGGATCGCCGAATGATCTGCCCGCCGTGGGATTCGCGGTTGGCATGGAGAGGCTGATGATCGTCATGGAGAAGCAGGGGCTTTTCGCGACGCTTAACCCGCGCGGGCCGCTTGTCTGCGTCATCGTGCAGCAGCAGGAGCTTGCCAGCCACGCCATGCAGGTTGCCTTCAGGCTGCGCAAGGCAGGCATCAAAACTGAGATCGACCTCGCAGCAAGGAGCATGAAAGCGCAGATGCGCGAAGCCAACCGCATGAACTCCGCCTACGCGCTCATCGTCGGACAGTCGGAGTTCGAGTCGGGTATCTATGCGCTCAAGAATCTCATCACCTCGGAGCAGACCTCGATCGATCTCGACGCTCTAATCGGGATTCTCCATGAGCCTTCGATAAGAGACGCGCTCCGATCATGAGTACTGTGGTGATCATTTATGGCAAGCCGGAGTGCTGCCTCTGCGACGATGCGCTCGAAGCGCTCGAAGCGGTGCGGAAGCTTGTCCCGTTCGAGATCGAGAAAAAGGATATTTCCGGGGATGCCGATCTTGTTGCGCGTTACGGGATGGACATTCCTGTCATTCTGATCGACGGCCGCGTGGTCTTCAGACACCGCGTAGACGAAGCGCGTCTTTTCGCTCATCTCCGTGGGGACGTTCTTCTGAAAAGTGATTTTTGAAACCTGATTTTGTTTCTCTGTTGTCTATGCTGAAATTCATTCTTCTCTTGATCGTCTTGTGGCTGACAGTACGGTTTGTCTTGCGTCTGACCGGCTTGACCCTTGTGTCAAGGAATGATCGTTCGACAGGCGGCAAAACTTCATCTTTTTCTTCTTCCGACAGGAAGGGCAAGGTCGAAGAGGCCGATTTCGAGGTGATCGATACAAGGATCAGGCATGACGATTGATTTGCCTTCTGATTGGATGAAGAGCGTTTTGCTTGTGTGCGGTTTTTTTTGTACATTGTTGATTACCGGAGCACTGGCCTGTAAAAAGAACGGTTTCTGAAAGTGGGGTATCCCCACTTTTTTGTTTTTGGAAATTCGAGTTGATGAACGCGATGATGGATGAGTTGATACAGAAGGCGATTGCCGAGTCTGTCGCCGATCTCACCGCCACAACCGGCAATGAGATATATGTCGTCGAAGCCGCTATACGCAGCGGTGGCAGGAAAATCGAACTGACCGTCGATACCGACAAAGGCATCAGCATTGATCAGTGCGCCAAACTGAGCCGGGCCATACGGGCGCGCCTGGAAGCTTGCGAAGAGCATCTCATCCTTGCGGAGGGAGATTTCGATCTTCTCGTTTCTTCTCCCGGCATCGGCGAGCCGGTCAGGGTGCAGAGGCAGTATCTGCGGCATCTGGGACGGTTGATTCGCGTCAATTACCTGGATGAAGAGCGTCAGCCGAAGGAGATAGCGGGGCGCTTGCTTGAGGCCTCTGTGAGTGACACTCCGGAGCCTTCGATTACCGTTGATCCTGTCATAGCGGGAAAGAAAAAGAAAACAGCAGGACATTCTCCCTTGACGCTGCGTCTTGCCGACGTCGTCAGGGCTGTAGTACTGACTGATATTTGAGATTGGGTTCCGGGATGTGCCAGAACGAATCGCAGACTATTTTATAAAAAAAAGATAACACAGCGATGCCAAGAAAGCAGGTTAAGGGTGAAACTCATGATCAGAAGGCGCTGATTGCCAGTGCTTTCGGGGAAATCGAGCAGTCGAAGGTTTTTCTGGACAAGCGCTCTGAAAGTGCTGCGGTCAAGATGGATATTGCTGATCTGCTCAAGGAGATCATCCAGAAACAGCTCAGGAAAGATTACGATCCCGAGGTCGAGGCCAATATATTCATCAATCCCGAGCGAGGTGATTTCGAGGTCTATATCCTGAAAAAAATTGTCAGGGAGGTCGATCTTCCGACCATCGAGATCGGTATCGACGAAGTGCGCAAAATCGATGATTCGCTTGAGCTTGGCGATTACTATGAGGAGGGCCCGATCAAACTCGACGACTACCTGACCCGAAAGTCAATTCAGATTATCAAGCAGTCGGTGCAGAAAAAGGTTCGTGATCTCGAGCGTCTTGTTGTTTATGAAGACTGCCTGGAAAAGGTTGGTGAAGTTGTTGCCGGCGAGGTATATCAGGTCAGGCCGAACGAAGTGATTTTCACCTACAATACATCCAAGGATCATCGTGTCGAACTGGTGCTTCCCAAAGCCGAGATGATGAAAAAGGACAATCCGCGCCGGACTCCGAGGATGAAGCTGTATGTCAAGCGTATCGAGCGGGAGAAGGTCAAGCTCCGCAACGATGATGGTACGGTTGTCGAGCGGGAAAAGCCGGACGGAGGTATGAAGGTGATCGTTTCGAGGGTAGATGACCGGTTCCTTTACAAGCTTTTCGAAAGCGAGGTGCCCGAGATTCTCGATGGTCTGATTGTTATCAAGGGTATTGCGCGTGTTCCCGGTGAGCGGGCAAAGGTCGCTGTCGAATCGACCAGTTCAAGGATCGATCCGGTCGGCGCAACTGTTGGGTACCGGGGCAAGCGTATCCAGAGCATCGTCAAGGAGCTGAACAACGAGAATATCGATGTCATCTATTATACAGACGAGCCGCAGATATACATCGCCCGTGCACTGCAGCCGGCAAAGATCGATCCGATGACGGTTCATGCTGACATGAAAACCCGCAAGGCCAGGGTCATGCTGAAACCTGACCAGATCAAATATGCTATCGGAAAGAACGGTAACAATATCCACCTGGCCGAAAAGCTGACGGGGTACGAGATCGATGTTTATCGTGACGTGATCGACAAATCGCTCGAAGACCCGAATGATATTGATATTATCGAGTTCCGCGAGGAGTTTGGCGACGACATGATCTACCAGCTTCTCGATGGAGGGCTCGATACGGCCAAGAAAATTCTGAAAGCGGGTGTCGAACAGATCGAGGATGCCCTGATCGGGACGCAGAAAAGCGAAGAGCTGTTTGTATTCACCAAGGGTCGCAAACCTCTCAAGCCGCGCGAACGCAGAGTATCCGATGAAGAGAAACGTTACTGGAGGAAGATTGCCGATACGATTTACCGTACGGTGCGGGAGCAGTTCAGTGAGGAGGATCTCAGGGCTTTGCTTGACGACAGCCGTGAAAGGCTGCTCATGGGCGAGGGTATGAGCCAGGAAGAGCGCCGGGAAGAAGAAACAAACTGAGAATTACTACGGGATTTCCATGCAGGCGTCAGTGCGGCGGTTTGTGAAGGAATTCCGGCAAGCGGATAATTATCCAGGAGAAGTCAATGGCCATCGAGGAACAGCAGATAAGGTACCGAATCAGTGATATTGCCAGGGAGCTGCAGGTCAGCCCTCAGGAGGTCCTGCAGTTTGTCAAGCAGGAAGGGGGCAAGGTGGCTTCCACCTCCTCTATGGTTGAAGAGAATATGCGCGATATGATTTTCGGCAATTTCAGCCAGGAAAAAAAGCAGGTTGATGAGACCAGAAAGATCAGGGCTGAAAAGCAGAAGCGCCTGACCAGGCTTGAAGAGCAGTCAAGGAAAGCGTATGAAAAGGAGCAGCAGCTCAAGGAGAGTCTCAGTTTCGCTCCTGTGGTGCATGTCCCCGAAGTCAGAAAGGAGACCCCTGCTGAAGTTTCTGTGCCTGTTGCCTCTGTACCGCCCATAGTTGTGCCGGTGGTTTCCGAGTTTTTCAAGCCGGCAGATGATGCCGCTCAGCCGCCTGTTTCCGTTCCGGTTATTGAGGCGCCTGCGCCTGAGGCGGTGCAGCCTGAGCCCGAGCCTGAACCTGTCGCCGTTGCTGAACCTGTGCTGCCGGAACCGGTTGTCGAAGAGCCGGTCGTGGAGGTCAGGGAGCCTGAAGTGATGACCCCCCTTGTTCAGACCTTGCCCGAATCGATGCAGACCTATGAAGCTCCTCAGAAAATCGGTGGCCTGACGGTTCTTGGTACGATCGATGTTGTGTCCGAGGCTGACCGCAAAAAGAAGTCCCGCAAAAAGAATTTCAAGGAGAGTGCTGTCGAACTCAAGGGAGAGTTTGAAAATGTCGTGAGTTCCGGAACTGCCGGAGCTGATGAGGGTGAAGCAGCCAGAAAGAAGGCCGTCAAGGCTCCTGCTGAGGCCTCGCCGACAGCTTCAGGCGAAGAGTCGGGGGGGAGTGTAAAGAAGAAGAAAGGCAAGAAGAAAAAGAAAGTTGAAGTCGACGACAAGGTCATTTCGCAGAATATCAAGAACACGATCAGCGGCATGGACGAGAGCAGTTCGTCCGGTTCCCGCCAGAAGTTCCGCAAGATGCGTCGTATGGAGCGCGAGCGCGAGTTTGAGGCTGCCGAAGCTATTCGCGAAGCCGAAAAGAGCATCGTCCGTGTGACCGAGTATGCCTCTCCTCACGAGCTTGCTGAACTGATGGGCCTGACTGCCAAGGACATTATCCAGAAGTGCTTCTCGATGGGCAAGTTCGTGACTATCAACCAGCGTCTCGACAAGGAAGCCATCGAGCTGATTGCGCTCGAGTTTGGTTTCGATGTCGAGTTTATCTCGGAAATCGAGGCCACCGCGATTGAAGAGCAGTATGACAACGAAGAGGATATGCAGATCCGTCCGCCGGTGGTCACGATCATGGGGCATGTCGATCACGGCAAAACCTCGCTGCTTGACTACATCCGCCGGAGCAACGTGGTTGCAGGCGAATCAGGAGGCATTACCCAGCACATAGGCGCCTACGAGGTGTCGCTCGATGGTGGCCGTCATATCACATTCCTCGATACACCGGGTCACGAAGCTTTCACGGCCATGCGCGCCCGTGGTGCGCAGGTGACGGACATCGTCATTCTTGTCGTGGCTGCTGATGACAGCGTTATGCCACAGACTATCGAGGCCATCAACCATGCCAAGGCGGCTGGTGTGCCGATTGTCGTGGCACTTAACAAGATCGACAAACCCGAAGCAAACGTCGAGAAGATCAAGACACAGCTTTCGGAAGCTGGTGTGCTTGTTGAAGACTGGGGTGGCGAGAACCAGTGCCAGGAGATTTCAGCCAAAAAGGGTATCGGCATCAGCGAGCTGATGGACAAGGTGCTGACCGAAGCTGAAATCCGGGAGCTGAAAGGCAATTTTTCGAGAACGGTTCCGGCCTCAGGCATCATTGTCGAATCGGAACTCGACAAGGGTAAGGGCGTGGTTTCCACCGTGCTGGTGCAGCGTGGTTTCCTGAAAGTCGGCGATCCTTTTGTTGCCGGTAACACGATGGGCAAAGTCAGGGCTCTCATGGATGAGCGAGGAAAGCGTATTCCGGAAGCCGGGCCATCCAGGCCGGTGCGTGTGCTCGGTTTTGAAGATATGCCCCAGTCTGGTGATGCCCTTACGGTGATGGCTACTGACAGGGACGCCCGCGATCTGGCCCAGAAACGCCAGATCATCAAGCGCGAGCACGAGTTCCGCCGCAGTACCCGCGTCAAGCTCGACAGCATTGCCCGTCAGATCAAGGAGGGGCTCAAGAAGGAACTGAGCGTCATTATCAAGGCCGATACTGACGGCTCTATCCAGGCGCTCGCTGATGGGCTGATGAAGATTCACAATGAAGAGGTCAAGGTGCAGATCATTCACCAGGGGGTGGGTCAGATCACTGAAACCGACGTGCTGCTCGCAGCCGCTTCGGATGCTATCATTATCGGCTTCAGGGTACGCCCGAATGTCAATGCCAAGAGGCTCGCCGAGAAGGAGGATCTCGACGTGCGTTTCTACAGCGTTATCTATCACGTGCTCGAAGATGTGGAGAAGGCTCTCGAAGGCATGCTTTCGCCTGAACTTCATGAGGAAAGCCTTGGCTCGATTGAAATCCGACAGGTTTTCCGTGTGCCTAAAGTGGGCAATGTCGGCGGTGCATACGTGCTGGAGGGCAAGGTGCCACGCGACTCGAAAGTCCGTCTGCTGCGCGATGGCGTGCAGATTTACGATGGCCAGCTTGATTCGCTCAAGCGCTTCAGGGATGATGTCAAGGAGGTAGATGCCGGTTACGAGTGCGGTCTCAGTCTGAAAGGGTACGACGACATCAAGGTCGGCGACGTGGTCGAGGCTTACAAGATCGTCGAACGGAAACGCAAACTCTGAGCAGAAAGAGGGAGGGGAGATGTCGATACGAACCGATAAGGTTTCCTCGCTGTTGCAGCGGGAGTTGAGCGCTATTTTCGAGAAAGAGTTGCCGAGAAGCGGACCTCTGGTAACGGTGACCGAAGTGAGGATCACCGCTGATCTCGGTATCGCCAGGGTCTATGTTTCTGTCATAGGTTCCGAGGCCCAGCGGGCCGAAGTGATGGAGCATCTCCACGCTGAAAACAAAATGATCCGCAAAACGCTGTCTTCAAGGATACGCCACCAGTTTCGCCGGATTCCGGAACTCGAATTTTACGAAGACCGTCTTTTCGAGCAGGCCAATCGCATTGAGCAGTTGCTCAGGTCGGTAAGAGGCAGCAAGGAACAGGATCAGTAATTGTCATCGTTTTTCCGGGGAAACAAGCACGTGATGACCATACAAGGCCACAAGTCCGTACTGAGTGAAGAGGGCGATTATCTTCTGATTGACAAGCCGCTCGACTGGACCTCGTTCGACGTGGTAGCCAAGATCAGAGGCGCATACAAAAGAAATGGTTCTCCGCGGAAGGTCGGTCACTGTGGTACGCTCGATCCTAAAGCTACGGGGCTGTTGATTCTTGCCACCGGACGAAAAACCAGGACGATCTCGTCGCTCGAAATACTTGACAAATCTTACGAAGGTGTTGTCAGGCTGGGAGCCAGAACGGCAAGTCACGATACGGAGACTCCGGAGTATGATTGCAGAGATATCTCCGGCCTTACCGTAAAAGAGATAGAAGAGGCTGCCGCATCTTTTGTTGGCCAGCGTTTGCAGCAGCCACCGATGCATTCCGCCGTATGGCACAACGGTCAGCGTCTGTACGAACTGGCACGAAAAGGACACGAGGTCAGGGATCGAAAGGCTCGCCAGATAGAGATTCAGCGCTTTGAGATCACCGGCGTATCGTTTCCCTTTGTCAGTTTTTTCATCAGCGTTTCCAAAGGCGCCTATATTCGGGTGATTGCCCATGAACTGGGGGAGCATCTCGGTGTTGGCGGCTACCTCGACTCACTGAAAAGGGTTTCTATCGGAAAGCACCATCTTTCAGATGCCATGAGCGTCGCAGAGATCGTTGACGAAATAGCCCGTTCTGCTGCTTTGGAAATCGAAGAGTAAAAACTGTCAGGGGATATGCGCATTGTAGTATTGCAGGGCGATACGGTTCATGATCCCGATACCGGTCTGGTGTTGTCGTTGATGCCGGAGCCTTCGGCGGTCACCATAGGGTCATTCGATGGGCTTCATGTCGGCCACCGGAAGATCATCGGCACCATGATCGAACATGCTCGTGAAAAAGGGTTGAGAAGTGTCGTGGTGACCTTTGAACCTCATCCGAGGTTGGTTCTCGAAAGCGGTTCAGGTTGCCCTGTAGAGTTGCTGACCACCTTTGAGGAGAAGATTGCCCAGTTCAGTGCCATGCCTCTCGATCTTCTTTTCGTGGTGAGTTTTGATCGCCGGTTCTCATCGAAAAGTTCCGAAGCGTTTATCCGGGAGGTGCTGGTCAGCAGGCTTGGCACCCATCATGTGACCATCGGATACGATCATGGATTCGGCAGCCGGCGAAGTGGCAGCGGTCAGACATTGCATACGCTTGGCGTTGAGTGCGGTTTCAGTGTCGATGTTGTAGGTGAAGTGATTGTCGATGATGCTCCGGTATCGAGTACCCGAATACGGCATCTGCTCGCCGACAGCATGATAAGGGAGGCCAATGATTGTCTCGGATATCCCTTTGCGATCAGCGGAACGGTGATCGAAGGCGAGAAACTTGGCCGGAAAATCGGTTTCCCGACGGTCAATCTTGCCCTTCCTGAACCATGCAAGTTGTTGCCGGGCTGTGGCGTCTATGTGGCCAGGGTGGAAATTGACGGAAAGGATTATCCTGCCATGACGAACATCGGTCGTCGGCCAACTGTATCGCAGGATGGCAAGGTCAGGGTCGAAGCCCACATCATCGGTTATTCAGGGAATCTGTACGGGAGATTTCTGATTTTGCGCCTTCTTGATTTCATAAGGGCTGAACAGCGTTTTGATTCAATCGATGCACTTCGGGAGCAGCTGGCGCTTGATAAAAAAGAGGCAATATTATATAAGAAATAATATTATATTAAATATCTTATTTTTATTTCGCTTTATTAACGTTTTATACAATGAGAGCCATGGGTCTGACAAAAGAACACAAAACCGAGATTATTAAAAAGTTTGGTGATTCTGCGACGGATACCGGAAAAGCGGAGGTTCAGGTTGCCCTGTTCAGCCGCAGGATCACTGATCTGACCGGTCATCTGCAGCAGCATCCCAAAGACAAGCATTCGCGTCGCGGTCTGCTGATGTTGGTCGGCAAGCGTAAGCGTGTGCTGAACTATCTGAAGAAAGTCGATATCGACCGCTATCGCAAGGTTATTGCCGATCTCGATCTGCGCAAGTAACGGGTGACTCATGTCGCCTCGAGCCTGCGGAGAGATTTCTCTCCGCAGGCATCTTCAAGAATGTTAGAGGGTAAGGGTACTTGTATGTTGGAAAGCATGACTGGATACGGCAGTGCCGAACGCTCTGAAAAAGGCATGAAAGTGCTTGTCGAACTTCGTTCGGTGAACAATCGCTTTGCCGAAATCGGAGTCAAGCTGCCAAGACAACTGTTGTCATGGGAGCTTGAGGTCAGGGAGCTGATACTTTCAGGGTTCCAGCGAGGCAAAATATCAGTATTTGTTCAGCTTCAGCTTGAAGAGGCCGAACAACTGCCTGTAACCGTGAATGCTTCAAAGGTCAGGGGCTATAAAGCGCTTCTGGAAAACGTACGCATGGAGGCCGGTATCGAGGCTCCTGTAACCCTTGATCATGTTTTGCGGTTTTCCGAGATTTTCGAATCGGACCATAGCATTCTGGAGCGTTCCGACGAAATCTGGCCGATTGCTCATTCTGCCATTGTGGAGGCTATCGGCTGTCTCAAGGAGATGCGCCAGAAAGAGGGTGAGGAGCTTGCCGGTGACTTCAAGGCAAGGATCGCCGAAATAGAACGCACCCTCAGAGAGATCAGGGAGATTGCCGCTGACAATCTAGAAACAATACGCAAGCGTCTTTCATCAAAAATCAGCGCCATTGCCGATCGCGATATAGATTACAGCAAGGATCGCCTTGAAATGGAGATCATCATGGCCGCAGAGAAGCTCGATATCACCGAAGAGTGCACCCGGTTCAACAGTCATAACAAGTTTTTTATCGAGGAGCTGAACAACAGTTCAAGCGGTTCGGGTCGAAAACTCAATTTTCTTTTGCAGGAGCAACTCCGGGAAGCCAACACTATCGCGTCCAAGTCGCAGAACGCCGATATTTCCCAGAAGGTGGTTCATATCAAGGAAGAGCTTGAAAAAGTCAGAGAACAGCTGCAAAATATCGAGTAGGATTTTATGAATATCGGACAGCTTTCAGGTCAGGGGCGACTTATTGTGTTTTCAGCACCGTCGGGCACCGGAAAATCAACGGTCGCCAGGCTGGTTATGGAGCGTCTCGGTTCTCTTTCGTTTTCGGTTTCAGCCACCACACGTCCCATGAGGAGCGGTGAACGTGATGGTGTCGATTACTATTTTCTGTCCTGCGATGCCTTCGAAAAAAAAATCAGTGAAGGCGGCTTCATCGAACATGAATTCTTTTTCGGTAATTTCTACGGAACCCTTCTCGAAAAGACCATCGAGGCTGTTGAGGCGGGCAGGCATCTGCTGTTTGATCTCGATGTGAAGGGAGCGCTTAATCTCAAAAGAATTTTCGGTGAAAGGGCGCTGCTTGTGTTTCTCAAACCGCCGAGCATGAAGGTGCTTGAAGAGCGTCTCCGGAACCGTGAAAGCGAGGAGCCCGAGGTGCTGAAAATGCGTCTCGAAAGAGCGGAGATGGAGCTGTCCCATGCCGGGCAGTTCGATTTTGTCGTGGTCAATGACGATCTTGGTCGTACTGTCGAAGCCGTCGCCACAAGGATCGCCCGATTTCTTCCACAATAATAACGCAATGTTGCAATGTCGGTCAAACCAGTAGATCTGAACAGGCTCAGAAGTACACATGCCAATCTTTATGAAACTGTTGTAGCCATTTCAAAGAAAGCAAGAGATATCCATGAGGAGGAGCGATCCGAACTTGAGGATCGTCTGCTTCCCTACAGGGAGATGATCCGGAATCCATCTTCGGAGTCAGAGTCGGAAAAGGTGTTCCCGGAACAGATTGCCATCAGCGTTGAGTTTGAGTGCCGTGAAAAGCCCGCTCTGCAGGCGGTTTCACAGTATTTTGAGCAGAAGTACGATTACGTTCTGGAAAAGAGCGTCGAAACCAGGTCCGTAGAGACAGAGGATGAAGATGAAACTGACGGGGATTAACCAGATTACCCTTCGAGTCAACGATGTGCGGTTGTCCGAAGAGTTTTATGCCGGCATTCTGGGATTCAGGGTGGATCATCGTGCAGGAGCCAACATCTCCTATCTTCGGCTCAATTCGGATCTTCTCGTTCTAGTCAAAGCAGAAACGCTAGGTATGGCCGATGCTAGGGATATCAGAGTGGATCATTTCGGTTTCAGGCTGGCCTCGGATGCCGAGGTGGAAGAGGCTGCCGTTTATCTTGATGATCGTGGTGTGCATCTGGTTACCCGTCCTGCACATCGTCGTGAAGGAAAGGCGTTTTTCGTGATGGATCCTGATGGTAACCTGATCGAATTTTATTCCATGAGTGCATCGGGTCTGCAATCTTTTCCGGAAAACATCGATACCCGTACAGCAAGCGATATTGCTACAGGCTCCCGCAGGGATACGCCGACTGGAGGTGAGGTCAAAAAGACAAGGCGTTCAAGAAAGTAGTCCAGCAGTTTCGTTTCTTTGTTCCGTAACTCTTCGACGGGATCGCTGCCCATGCATATCGGGGTACTGACGGGAGGCGGAGACGCCCCAGGAATCAATGCCTGTATCAAGACCATTGTGACGATCAGTGCCGAGAAGGGTTATCGTGTCACCGGTGTCCGCAGGGGGTGGAACGGACTGCTGGCATACGATCCTGATGATCATTCCTCCTATGATGAGCATATCATAGATCTCGATCTTTCGCTGGTAAGGAGAATCGACCGAACCGGCGGTACGCTTCTTCATACCAGCCGGGTCAATCCCGGCAACCTCAGAAAGAAAGAGATTCCCTCCTTTCTCCGGAATTCGTTACACCTGCTGCGCTCCGGTCTGTTTCAATCCGGAAACTTTGATCTTACCGACCATGTGCTGAGAAGCATAGATACGCTTGGCCTCGATGTCATCATCGTCATAGGCGGTGATGATACTATCAGTTACGCCAATCACCTTTCCAGAGCCGGCATCAGGGTGATCTGCGTGCCCAAGACGATGGATAACGATGTCTATGGGTCGGACTATTGCATCGGTTTCGGAACAGCCGTCACCAGAAGTGTCCAGTACATTCATCAGCTTCGTACCAGCTCCGGTTCACATGAACGCATCACCATTGTCGAACTGTTCGGACGCAGCACCGGAGAAACCTGTCTGATCAGCTCATATCTTGCAGGTGTTGACCGGGCTCTTATTCCTGAGGTTCCTTTCGACCCCGAAACTCTGGCCGATTTCGTTCTTGAAGACAAATCAGCCAATCCGAGCAAGTACTCCATGATCGCCATCAGCGAAGGTGCAAGAATGATCGGAAGCAAAATGATCGAATATTGCGGTCGCCACTACGACGAAGACGGTCATGAACTTGCCGGCATCGGTCAGTTGACCAGGGAAACCATCTCGATGCTGACCAGTCAGGAGGTCATCTGCCAGCCTCTCGGTTATCTGATGCGTTCCGGTATTCCTGATGCACTGGACCTTATGGTTGGCTTCAATTTCGCTCAGCTTGCCGTGGAACTGATTTCAAAAGGTACGTTCGGAGTCATGGTTGCGCTGCAGCACGGCCTTTACACCTGCCTGCCGCTCGAAGAGGTATCGGCCAACTCCAAGCAGGTTGATATCGGCGAGCTGTACGATCCATCAAGTTATCGTCCCAAGATGAGGAGTGTCATGGGCAAACCGATGTTTCTGTATTAGAACCTTCAGTGGTGGCTTAGGAAAGCGGGAGTGCTTTCGCGGGTTGGTTGCTATAGGTCTTATGGGTCGTATAGGACTTATAGGAAAAGAGGGAAGTTGGTTTTCCGGAATTTGTCCATCAAGTCCACCTCGTCCATTTCTTATAAATACTCCTCGCCTTGCAGCAGCAGTTCGGCTTCCCGGAGTTGTTCTGGGGTGTTGATGCCGCGGATTTCGTTGGGGTCCTCGACTCTGAATGCGCATACTTTCCTGAGTTCGCCAATTAGTGCGAAAACTCGGATACTCCAATTTTTTCGAGTAAACTGTTCGCAAGTTCACTTGTTTCCATCTGCATAACATGCATCTCGCCAGTTCTCTGATCGAGTATCTGC
>Ga0233421_10000230_pt1 | contig 26364 bp, 33 predicted proteins | sample Watercolumn_Mata_3_FD_182725 | JGI IMG/M metagenome (GOLD analysis project Ga0233421, IMG submission 182725) | Freshwater microbial communities from Lake Matano, South Sulawesi, Indonesia - Watercolumn_Matano_2014_107_MG | ecosystem: Environmental > Aquatic > Freshwater > Lake | place... | reverse complement strand
ACCCTATCGCCGGGTTTAAGGTCAGAACCTTCCCTGTTTACACGGCTACCGTTGTGGCTGTGGGTAACCTCGTTAACATGGAAGGTTCTGACCTTAAACCCGGCGATAGGGTCATGTTGATGGAACGCTGTGGGTTTAACGTCAAGGATGGTACCACTATAATCACGTGTAATGATGTTATAGGTGTTATCGGTGAATCTAGTTTCAAACCGATGCACGAGCGCGTGCTGGTGCTGATGGACGATGTTAATGACTTGACCGCAGGTGGCATCATATTGCCCGAAGATGGTGTCGATATAGTCAATACCGGCACGGTGAAGGCGTATGGCTCGCTCGTGAACAAGCAGGGTGAAGACATTGAAGTGGGTGATACCGTTATGGTCACCAAGTACGCCGGGCTTAACGTCAATGTCGGTGGTGTTGACCACAAGTTATTGTTGTGTAATGATATGATTGGTGTTATAGAACAATAATATATGCTTGTAGGTGTTGATTTAGAAGAAGACAAGTTGCGTGTATCGCATTACGATAGCGACGGAAGGCTGAAGTTCATAAAGAAGCAGATTAATGCTGACGACATGTTCAAATGGAACGTGACGGAACAGCCAACAAGGTGGAAGACGTGGAACAACGCGTATATTTACCCGTCAATGACCAACAGGTTATCTAGGTTCAGGTTGGAGGAGCTGATGTTGAAGTACATCAAGGGTGATAGCCTCATGGTGCTAAATGAATTCAACAAGCCAAAGATAGCGTACCTCGATATAGAGAATTACGTTAACCAGAACAATGATTTTACAAAGCCGGAGCTTGCCGAGTTCCCTATAAACATCATATCCGTCCTTGTCGAGAATTGCGTGTACGTGCTGACTACATTGCCACAGATGTCGCCTGACGATATACGTAGGATGGAATGCGAACTGAACGCTTACTTCAAGAAATACAACACGGCGTACACCATAAACTACCAGTTCTTCCAGAAGGAACTGCACTTGCTAACTTTTTTCTGCCACCACATGTTGCCTAAGCTTGGGTTCATCACCGGGTGGAACGTGCTAAACTACGACTGGCAGTATATAACCAACAGGTGCCAGAAGCTGGATATTGATTTGACCAAGAAGTTACCATCGAGTGATCTCGGTATAAACAGGATACCGACGCATACAGCCATGATAGATTACATAGAGGCTGTCATGACGATGCGTTCAGTAAAGGACTTGGAGAACATGTCTCTGGAAACCGTGTCTAACAAGGTGCTCGATGTGGCCAAGTTGCACAACCCACATAAGTCGTTCTACGACTTCATCAACGACACGTACATGTTCACGCTGTACAACATGATAGATAGCTGCCTTATACAGCTGATAGAGAACAAGACATCCACGCTAGACAGGTCTTTCGCAATAGCCAAGATAGCCAACATAGAGTTAAGCAGGACGTTCTCTTCGGTGTATATGACCGAGATGTTCCTTTGCCGGCAGTTCTACAACAACGGTATATTCTTGCCTGACATAAGGAAGAAGAAGGTGCAGAAAGACTTCAAGTACTCTGGTGCGTATGTCAAGCAGCCTATACCCGGGTTCTACGAGTACGTGTCGTGCTTCGACTTCAACTCGATGTACCCTAACATAGCGGTACAGTTCAACATATCGCCGGAGACGTATCTAGGCATGTGGGACAAGATAGATAAATCGACTTTACCTGACAATTACACGAGGACTGTAAAGGGTACCACGTTCGATAACACATATGATTCGGCAACTAGGTCGTTGCTCATAAAGTATTACGACACGAGGAAGATGTTCCAGAAGAACATGGCTGGTATAGAGGATGAGTTGAAGGAATTGCGTTCAAAATTACAGTGTGTGTCGTGAATATCTGCATAATTGGTATGGCATAATGTAAAAATATCATATATGTTAAAAAAAATAAAATCTATTATGGATGGTTTCGGGTTTAATTTAAGGTCTGTCGAGAAGCAGTACGTTGGTAAGAATTTCAAGCACAAGGTCGATACCAGTTACGATAAAGCCGGTAGTTACAACAAGTGTTCTGGTATTAGCAAGGGTGAACACGGGGAGTACATGTTGCAGATGGTTAACGGTGAACCGATACCGTTGCGTAACGTCGATTACTACCTGGAGCCAATCAACTTCGACCCCGGTGAAGTTCCTGTTCTTGATGATTTCCAGTTCTCGGATGAAGAAACAAAGCGCGAGTACGAGGTTGCTAAAATGAAGAAACTTGGTGTTGTCGCGCCACAGGAAATGTCACCGAACGTGCTTCTTGGTACACCAGTTGCCATTACCAAACAACCTGTTGTTAATGCCGTAAGCGATGTTAAACCGATAGACATGTTCGGGAATCTAACGACATCCAAGACTAGCTTCAAGATGGCTGTCGATGTTGATATGCCCGACTTCATGCTAGTCAAGATGCTTTACAAGAACTCTGCAGATAAGGATAAATTCATAAACGACTTGTCTATCTACATAAAGAACGCTATGACGATTGATGATATCAAGAGTTGCGTCGTGGCTAAACTAGGTGATTCGCAAGGCAAGAAGAGTATATAATCATTTTTGTATTAACCTTTAATTTAGAAAAATAGTGGTAACATTTTCGGAGAACATAGAGGTGTTCGAGAAGGCTATTCTCAAGTACTTGATAACGCAGGACGACGACTACGTTCTTGTTGATGAATTGAACGTTGATGTTGATAAAGCTAGTATAATAAACCACATCCAGCCGTCGTTTTTCTCGATACAGGCGCACGCTGATTTGTTCAAGTGCATAAAGGACTTCTACAAGTCGTACAATAACATCCCGAATAAGGACGAGTTGTTGAAGATGGTTGAACTGAAAGGTATAACAGTAGACCATAACGAGTTCAAGGAAATGATGCTGATATCGCTGCACAAGTACTCCCCGGAATTCTTGTTCAAGTACTTGAAATCTTTCATACTCGTAAAGACGCTTAACAACCAGATTTCTAAGGTTGCCATCAAGTTGAAATCTACCAAGATAAACCCCGATAACATTAACGCTATATTCGATTACGTAAGGACATCGCTCGGTGAGGAAATTGACGTTGACTTGACCAATTCGAGCGATGGTCTCGATATATACGACCCCAAATCGCACATACAGCCTATAAAGAACACCAAATCGACAGGGTTCATGTACCTCGATACCGTTCTAGGTGGTGGGTGGGAGCCGAAGACATTCGTCGTGTTCGCTGGTCCACCCAAATGCGGTAAGTCTTTAACCCTTAGTAACCTGGCTGTACGTGCTGCTAACCTTGGTAACAACGTCGGCGTGTTCACTGTGGAGCTTGGTGACAGGAAGTACACTAAACGTTTAGGTTCTAACCTTTTCAGCGTTCCGTACACCGAGTACAAGAATTATTACGACGATAATAACCTCGGTAGCTTGAGGATGGCTATAAGCAGGTACAAGGAAGAGAACCCCAATGCAGGTGTCATCGACGTTAAGGAGTACCCGACTGGTTCGGCTAGTGTCATAGACATAGAGAACTACTTCTTGAAGATGCAGAAGAAGAAGAACATAAAGTACGACCTCGTAGTTGTTGATTATGTCAACCTTCTCAAACCAGAGGAGAACGACGAGGGTATGTACATGAAGATCAAGAAGATTTGCGAGGGATTGAGGAAGATAGCGCAGAGGAATAACTGGTGTGTTGTATCCGCGACGCAGGTTAAGCAGCAGTTCTTCACATCTAGTGATATGACTATGGATGCCGTGGCTGAATCGGCTGGTCTTGTCGCCACGGTCGATAGCTTGTTCATGATAAGCGGTGATGAGCTTGGTTTGAAGTTCAAGAACGTCGCCAACCGGGACGAGGGTTACATGAATTCTTATGCTAATTACAAGAAGGTGTTCGATTACTACAGGCTGGTTGAAGATGGTGATGGTTATTCGCACATGGAGCTTGGTTTATCATCTACGATAGATAAGTACAACCAGACCTATAACATAGGTGGTAATATTGGTAATGTTGGTAATACTAGTTTGAATTTAAACTTGAACTCTACTTCTACTGCTAGTGTTAATGTTAACGGTGGTGTCTCGAATCAACTATTGCAGCATGCAGTGCAGCAACCAGTGATGCCTCAACAACAACCTATGTTTAATAACGGTGGTCACATCAACGTGAATGATGTTCTAAATAATATATCTTTGTCCCCGGTGAAATAATCCATATAGTGTTATTGGTATCATAGATATTTGTATATTTGTCGTGTAGTTTTTAATTTATAATTTATATGGTTAAAATTGGGTTTATATCGAAAGTAGATGCTATTGGTAATATTCTGTATATAACAACAAAAGAGCTTGGGTTGCCTATTGAACTCACGGATGTTGAGCGATCATGGGTCGGGTCACAATTTGAGCACAACAAGGATTTGGTGCATATTAACAGGTACGATAAACAAATTTATATCCTCTCTGTACCATCAAAGAAACAAGCGTGGCAAACATCAGAATCATTGCGGTGTAGCGGTGCTGATGTGTTAAAGATGCTTAATACCTTGAAACAAGGATCTGTTTCAGTCGTCAACATGACTGGTGATTCTGGGGTGTTGGTTGATGTTGTCGAGGGTATGTACCTAGCTTCGTACCAGTTCATAAAGTATGTATCAGAGTATGACAAGAAATTAAACAGTGTTAAATTAATCAACGTCGTTGATGCAGATACTGATATATTTAATGGGTTGATAAATCTGTGGGATTCTGTTGGTGAAGTTAAAACTCTTGTTAATGAACCTGCCATATCATTATCAACCGTGGATTACGTGGATTATCTGCGTAAAATGTGTGGTAATTGTGGTATCACCCTCGATGTATTTGATAAGGAATGGCTCGTTGATAATGGTATGGGTGGTATACTATCTGTAAATATGGGTAGTGTTGACCCGCCGTATTTATGTTCTATGGAGTGGAAGCCAGATGGACACATTAACAGTAAACCAATCGTTCTTATCGGTAAGGGTATCATGTACGATACGGGTGGATTAAGCCTCAAACCGTCTTCTTCTATGGAGACTATGAAGTCTGACATGGGGGGTTCAGCCGCTGTTACTGGTGTTATGAGGGCAATCGCGTTAAATAATATCCCACTAAACGTAATAGCTTTAATACCTATGACGGATAATATACCGGGTCCAAACGCGTATGCACCTGGTGATGTTATAAAGATGCATAGTGGTATTTTTGTTGAGGTTCTTAATACTGATGCCGAAGGGAGGATGTTGCTTGCAGACGCGTTGAGTTTTGCTAAGAAATTCGACCCGCATATAGTTATTGATATTGCTACACTCACTGGTTCTGCTAGAGCTGCTGTTGGTGAAAATGCTTCTGTAATTATGGGTACTGCCGAGCAGAAGTATATAAACGACATCATCGAGTGTGGTCTATCCGTCCATGAGAGGCTTGTTCAGTTCCCATTATGGGATGATTACGGGGATATGATTAAATCTGATATTGCCGATATCAATAATACGGGTGGTCTTCTCGCCGGTGCGATTACTGCTGGTAAATTCCTAGAGAAGTTCACGTCATACCCTTGGATGCATATAGACATCGGTGGGTCAGCGTATAACACCAAGGGTGGTGATTACCGTGGTAAAGGTGCCACAGGAATGGGCGTTCGTCTCTTGTATTCATTCTTGAATACATGTGTTAGTGGTTTAAAAGGTTAATTATATTTTAAGATGCTATTGGTATGTTATTGTGAAATACTATAATAGCCAATAGCATCTTAATATTTCTCGGTGTATTAATTATCTTTGTGTATCGCGCGTTCTTATATAAGAAATGGTGTAACCAGTTCAAAATAATTAAAAGCACGTGACGCGTAAGAATAGCAAGAAGATACTAAATAACTCGTACACTAAGGGTGAAAACCTCAAGGGTGACGAATACGAGTTCGGTACAAAGTTGATTGTTGATGAGTCCCTTGTGTCGATGTACATGAAGGACACGTGTGGTATAAATGACATATTGTATTCGGATCTTGAATGTATTGTAGATGGTATAATGTGTTCTGACGATAGGGTCAAGACGATTGTTAATTCTGATGTTAAAGTGACGAGGGTCGATATCAACTACGTGTTCGATGTCGTGTACGGTAAGTTCTCGACTGACATGAAGCTTGTTTCGAGTATAAATATATCGTACTTGTTCGAGATAATGGTTGGTTATCTTAATATATCGCATGAGTATATGTTCTCAATGTTGTCTTACCGCAATAAGGAAATAGTCGTATCGTTTCTTATCAACGATGTTGATAATGATATAACTCGTAATGTTAAATTCATGGTTTAAAAATCGTGTATTCATGGAAAATGTTGAATTTATTGATAGTATGTTTTATGGTGTCGGTACTACTTTGTATTGGCTTGGCAAGTACCAGTTCACGCTAGACGAACTCGTGAGGGATAACGATGGTAAACGTATTATCGTCAATAAGAACTCGTTACCGGAGGTTTATTTTTGTATTATAAATGATTAACACGTAAAGTATATGTCTCGTATTTATAAATTATTATCCAAATTCAGTGATTTACATATAGTTGATTTGTATATGGTTTACATAGTGATGGTTGTTGTTTTGGTTTGTTTTCTTTATGTGTGGACTTATTGATTTTATGTAATGTTTAAAAACTGGCGTAGGATATACTTGGTATCCGATTTGCACCTGGGGGTGCGCAACAATTCATTGTTCTGGAAGGACTCTATGGTTGGGTTCTTCGGTTGGTTCGTTGACGATATACGGTCTAAGGGGTTCGACCCCGACAAGGATGTTCTTTTCGTCCTCGGTGATGTGTTCAACTCGCGCGAGTCGGTGAACCTGATGCTTCTCGAGGAGTCCATAAACATATTCACCATGTTGTCGTCTGTTTTCAAGAACGGTGTGCATATAGTTGTGGGTAACCACGACACGTATTACGTGGACCACAACACTATAAATTCGGTTTCGTTCCTTAGCAGGATGGTGGATGGTGTCACGTGTTACCAGGACTCGTGCGTCCTAGATGTGAACGGTGTATCATTGAGGATATTGCCTTGGGTAACGTCGTTCGATTCTATACATTCTACCCTCGGTGATGACACTTCGGACTACCTTTTCTGCCACATGGATATAAACGGCATGAAGTATTCTAGCGGTGTGGATATAGACAAGTGCGTAAGGCGTGACGTGCTTGATAAATACAAGGGTGTGTACTCCGGGCATATACACGTCAGGCAGTACAACGGTAACGTTGCCTATGTTGGTACACCTTACCAGTTGGATACTGGCGATATAGGCAATTCAAGGGGGTACCATTACATTGATACCACGTATGGTTGGGAGTTGAATTACGTCGAGAACACATTTTCGCCCAGGTTCACCATAATCACCATGGATAAGATGCTCGAGTTGTCTGTACCCGAGTTGGATGTGCTTATAGGTAACTCGTTCGTGGATGTGATATGCAATTCTAGGTTGTTCAACAAGATGGACCTTGTGCTTTTCAGGAAGAACCTATCCGAGCTGGGTGTATCTTTCTTGAAGATGGAGTTCACGGAACGCATGGATACGGAAGGCGTGGATACTGTCGAGGATATGCTAGGCAAGTTCACGTTCGATATATACGATTCCAGCATCTCCCTGTTGAAATCTAGCAAGAAGACGGATTCAGAGATAGAAACCGTTATGGGTTACTTCGATATCCTGTACAAGAAGGTAAAAATGCAATGATATGGCTGAATATAATTTCCAACACGGTAGCTTCATAGTCCCCGATAATAATATAGGTTCTGGTTTCATATATTCGAGCGATTCTGTTTTATATGATGGAGTCGATTACAGGTTAGGTACACTTGACGAGTACTCGGTATTCTTCAAGACGGTCATGTCTGATATAAGGGAGACAAGCAACATGAACAAGTACATACATGATGGCATGAAGGTGGCGTCTGAACATACGAAAAGCAGGCAGAAGGAAGTCAATTATATCAATAAGATGTCTAATGTAGGTAAAAGAGTGGGCGGCGATGGAAAAAAATAGAGTTGTCATGATTCCATCTGGATTCAGCAAAGGTAGGGAATCAATGGTGTTCTTCACATCCATACACAGGATTATACGGGAGTACGAGATGGAGTTCGGTATACATCCAGACACCATAATATGTAAAGGTAACAGGTCTGATTTGATAGCTGGTACCATACGGAGTTTAATGAGTAATTACAACGTGTCGAACGCTGATGGTGATTATGATACTATAACATTGAAGTGTTCGAGTAAACCTACCATTAAGTGCATTGACAACGGTGGGGATATTCCGATGGGCAACTCGTTTGACGGTATGGTATGTAACGGTATACAACGTCCGCAGGTATGGCAAGTAAAGGACTTAAACGCAGTATGTATCAAACTACACCGCACTTTATAGAAAGCACATCCTTTACCTTACCACGAATACCTTTATTTGCTATACCTGTTGTTAGCAACAGTGGTTTTTAATTGTTTATTTTTTAAAACATTATATATGATACGAAGTTTAAATTTAGATGGAATGTTTGTTCCAACACCCCAACCAGAAATTGAGTTTGAAATGATACAATTCAATGGCGGGGAAATGCACATAAAATTGAATAATAACATTGATTATTCAGAAGTTGAAAAAGTTGTAATAACAAACCGATTTAAAAACGGTGATGATGTTATTAAAGTGTTGATTGCTAAAGATGCACTAAAAAGAAAAGGAGTTAAAAACTTTGAATTAGTAATGCCTTATATTCCTTACGCAAGACAAGATAGGCAATGTTTTAATGGTGAGAGTTTTACTTTGAAAGTATTTTCCGATTTGATTAACTCGGCAAAATTTAATAATGTAATTGTATTGGATTCTCATTCAGATGTTGCGCCAGCTTTAATAAACAACTGTAAAAATATACCAAACGACAAATATGTTGAATTGGCTTATTTTGATATTAATGAATTTGACAATGCTGAAATATTGCTTGTTTCGCCTGATTCGGGGGCAAATAAAAAATCAAATAAACTATTTGAAAATTTGAAACTCTTTAAAAACATTGTGAAGTGTGATAAAAAAAGAGATGTTTCAAATGGGAAACTAAGCGGATTTGAAGTATTTGCAGATGATTTGAATGGTGCTTGTTGTTTGATTGTAGATGATATTTGCGATGGCGGACGAACATTTACGGGAATAGCCGAAGCATTGAAAGCTAAAAATGCTGGAAATATCTATCTTTTTGTAACGCACGGGATTTTCTCAAACGGATTTGAAGAACTTGGTAAATACTTCAAAACTATATACACAACCAATTCATTCAAAGATGTACAAAACACCAATGTAAAACAATTTAAAATACAACTATAATGCAGGATAGATATTTAGATTTAAACGAAAGTGTAAAAAGGCTTGTAGCTGATTATAAAAAGGCACAGTAATTTATTTATAGCTTACGATTTTGATAATACGGTTTTTGACTATTTCGGAACTGGCGAAACATATCCGAAATTAGAATCATTGCTGCAATTCTTGAAAATAAAAGGGTTTAAGTTGATTTTATTTACTGGAAATGAAGGTGGAAAATTACAAGAAATTATAAAATACTGTAAAGAACATGGTTACGAGCCTGACTTTGTAAACGAAAGTCCTGTAATGAAAACAACTAAACCTTATTACAATATTCTGCTCGATGTCCGTGCGGGATTAAACGATGCTTACCAAACATTAGTATTAACATTAAATATTTTAAATTATGATTACAAGTATTAATCCAATGTGCTTAATTGATGGGTATAAAGCAGACCACCGCAGACAATACCCAGAAGGAACAGAGTTCGTTTATTCAAACTTTACACCACGCCAAAGCCGAATTGATGGTGTAAACGAAGTTGTATTTTTCGGGCTTCAATATTTCGTAAAGGAATATTTGATTGAACGATGGAATAAAGGCTTTTTTGAAAGACCAAAAAATGAAGTTTTGCGAGAATATAAACGCAGAATGGATAATTATTTGGGTAAAGATGCTATTCCTTGCGAACATATTGAAGAACTCCATGATTTAGGGTATTTACCTATAAAAATAAAAGCCTTAAAAGAAGGAACAGTAACCCCAATTGGTGTACCTGTATTTACGATTGTGAATACAATTCCTAAATTCTTTTGGCTTACCAATTACTTTGAAACATTGATGAGTAATGTTATTTGGAAACCTATTACTTCTGCCACAACCGCATTTCAGTATCGTAAACGATTTGAGGAATATGCTGAAAGAACTGGCTACGATAAAAGTTTTATTCAATGGCAAGGACACGATTTTAGTTTTCGTGGAATGAGTGGAAACGAAGATTCTTTAATAAGTGGTGCAGGACACTTACTTTCATTTACTGGAACTGACACAATACCAGCTATTGATTTCTTAGAAAAATATTACAACGCTAATTCTGATTTAGAATTAATTGGCGGAAGCGTGCCAGCTACGGAACACTCAGTTATGTCGTTGGGTTCTATGTATGAAGAAGAATACTTAGTCGAAGTTATTTATGATGATAATGGAAATATTTTAAAAGAAACTGAGATTTAACTTGGGAGTTGTGGAGAGTATTTATATATTTGCAATAAAAAAACATATAATCCTCCTGTAAACACATCTTTTATTAAAGATTGTTTCTTATTATCTTTTTTGATAGGTTTTATTGATGGTGATGGTTCTATTCAATTTAGAAAAGGCAAATTTCAATCAATAAGAATTATAATACATGGTAATTGGCATAAATTTTATTCTGAATATTCAAGAAGAATAGAAGAAAATTTCAATTTAAAACTGACTGTAAACATAAATAAAAGAGGTAATACGAGTATATTAATTTGTGGGATAAGTAATTTTAACATTTTAAGAAATCATATAATTATTAATAATTTACCTATAGTAAATAGAAAATGGAAACAAGAATAGAAAAAAGAACAAGAAAAGTAAATAATGATTTAGTTGTCTTTAAAAGACTTATAACTGAATTATATCCTAATGGGATTGTATCAATAGTTAGCGACACTTTTGATTTTTGGAAAGTAATGACCGAATATTTGCCTGAGTTGAAAAGTGAAATACTTGCACGAAATGGACGTTTAGTTATTCGCCCCGATAGTGGCGACCCTGTTAAAATTATTTGCGGAGATAATGAAACGCCACAATCATTAATTACAGATGCACAGCGTAAAGGAGCTTATGAATTACTTTGGGAAACTTTTGGCGGTGAAATAAACGAAAAGGGGTTTAAAGTTCTAAATGGTAAAGTAGGTATGATTTATGGAGATTCGATTACTTTAGATAGACAAAAACAAATACTTTCAAACTTGGAGGCAAAAGGATTTTCGGCAAGTAATTTAGTTTTTGGCATTGGGTCGTTTACTTACGAATATGTAACACGAGATACTTTCGGGTTTGCAATGAAAGCGACATGGGGGCAAGTAAATGGAATTGAAAAAGATATTTTCAAAAATCCAAAAACAGATTCAGGTTTCAAAAAATCGGCAAAAGGGTTGCTTCATGTTTATTCTGAAAAAGGTAAACTAAAACTAAAAGACCAAGTTTCAAAAGAAATTGAGAATACTGGATTATTGGAAACTGTTTTTATTGACGGTAAATTGGTTAAAGAAACCAGCTTATCAGAAATAAGAGAAACACTTAAAAATCAGCTATAATTTTAGTTCGCTCCGAGTTTGCACAACTGTTGATTCGGAGCGACTACCATTGTGGCTAACCACCAGATATATCCAAGTATATGGGTTTTCATATTTTATAGAACGAATGGTCAGTACCGATATGGAATTTGACGTGCTGGTGTTTTGATTAAATAAATAACAATAAACTTAACATATGCTTCGTGGTTATCCAGAAGGTATATCCGTGTCGTTCAATCTCGATTTATTCAGCGACGTACCCCGCAACAAGATAGCCAACATGGTGGCTGCTTCGACCAAGATGAACACTACCTACACGTCATCGTATAAGCCGAACGATGTTAAAGAAGGGTTCAGGGTCTGCATGAACGAGGTCGGTGGTAGCAAGATGTCGCAGTTACAATCGCAGTTCTTCAATTACGCCGAGGCTGTAAACGTTATGTTCAAGTTGTTCGATGTCATTTATTCTTGCGGGTACACAACGTCGAAGTGCGTTGCCGAGATGAGGGTTGTCTTCGATGGCGATATAACTAAACTAACAAAGTTGAAGGATATAAACACGATACGCCTCGTTAATGCAGTCGACGAGTGCTGTGTGGACAAGAGGTATTCTAGCGAGAAACACGTGTCCGAGTACGTCGGCAACTTGAAGTACATGCGCCGCAAGATGTCTGGTGTCGTGCCTAGTGGTGTTGGTTTCCACAACGAGTATTCTTTCCCAGCCAACAGGAAAACACCGTTATACGTGCCTGATTTAGAGTCCAACGTGTTGACTATACGGTATAATAAGAACACTAACTACCAGAAGGAGAAACGAGGTGCGAGTGCTTTCCTGTCCGGTGTTATAAACGCCACCACATCAATACTCGGCTCCAACAACAAGTACAGCGTGGCTGAGATGTCAAAGGTAAACGATGTCGCTGTGGCTCAGAAACGGGTTGCCGACCTAGCGCATTCGTTCGATTTGTTCTCTGTTAAATTCCCCAACATAGAGATATCGGTTGATTTGAAACAAGACGAGGCTGTTGTTAAATCAAGGTACAATGAATTCAGAGGCAAGTTGTTTGACCTCGTGTACTTCTGTGGTGTTGAGGATTGCCAGGTGAATTACGATTCTGAACGGGGTGCTTTACAGGTCAAGGAGGCTCATATCAAGAACGGGATGTTCGTAAGCGACATGGAGATGTTCTACTGCGACATAAGCGGTGATATCTCTGGGTGTGTATTGGTAGAATGTAACGTGAGTAAATCGAACATTAAGGATTGCGAGTTGATGTACGGGTGTGCTATCAACGATTCCATAATAGAGAACACTTGGTTCCACGGCGTTGGTATTACCGTGTCAAACTCGTTCATCCGTAACCCTAATGATAAGCTCGTCGAAGCTGAATTGAGGAACACCAAGGTTGCCGGTGTTGTTAATTATGGGTCAATCGTCGATGGTGGATGTGAGGTTTTCGCAGTCGTTTAAAAAAAATATTATTTTTGTTTTCGCGTTTAATTTTTTTTATACATTTGTACACGTAAAACTCATTTTTTAATTATAAAAAATAATACAGATGCCCAAGTATAGGATGTATCTTGACCGTAAGGTCGTTTTATGGCAGCGTGATTACCTCAACATAGAGGCTGCTTCTAAGAAAGACGCTCAGAAAGAGATGGAGAAGTTCATAAAGTCTGGTTTGGTTAACGACTCTCGAATATTTGATACCGATTTCTCCGATATAGAGAGTGTGGTTGAAGTCGGTGCTGATAACGAACCGACGGTGTTGTTGTATGATTCTGACGGTAATGAGCTTATTACCAACAGTGAAATGTGATGGATTGTTCATATTAACCGTCTTTTAAAGGATAGTATTTCTAATATAAACATAAGAAATAGGATAGATAGTGGTGAATCGCAGTTGACGAAAAAAATACTAAAATATATAAGTCCATGAAGATGTTTATAGTTAAATATTGTGGTGGTGATTACTATGATTACTACAGTTATGTTATATTTGTGACGGCCGATGAAAACAAAGCCATTAAGTATGTGACTAAATTTAATACTATACTTAAAAAATGGAAGGAATATTACAGTCGGTTTGAAAAAAATGACGAGCATGTTGAGAAACATTTCGACCGGTGGTATAGTTTGAGCCGTGTGACAAGATGCTCCTACGATGTAGTTGATGTACGTTAAATTAAAAATATATTATCCCTGAACATTTAATATTATTAAAAATGGCATCAATTGATAAAACATATACAGACTCTTATAAAGATTATAAAGAGTTTAAAACCTGGGCAGACACCCAGGTGTTGACATTTTTCGATGGACATCAAAAATGTATAGGTGATTATGTTTGGCTATGCGAGGAAGAAGATTTTGAACATGGTGAGATTCCAATTATGAACACACCGACGTGGCTGGATATCTATCTGATTCAGAATTGCAAAAGTGAATTCGTCTTAGAAAGAATGAAATGTGTTTATGGTGATGAGCATTATGAAAAAATTAAAACCGTTGATTTGACTTCTAAACCACCTGAAACGTTTAAACGAAAAAGGAAGATTTCTATCACTAAAAGCAAACCAACCAGCTTTGAATTTCATTCGAAACCTTACGGTGGTGGCGCGTGGTGGTTGCAATGTAATGGTGATTTCTGGTATAACAGTGATACTAAGAAATGGGTACATAGTGATAGTTATTATCCACGTAATACGAATACTGCACACGTAGCGAGCATTAAATCACTCATGAAACATCTAAGGAGACAATATTTACCAGCAGGTGTCGTGTTCACGCTCAAAGGAAGGTATATAGATGAAAATTATACCGTGAGTGTTTATTGATGTTGCTAATTTGTGATTGCGTATGGAAATGGCAACACCTGCTGAATATTAACATAAATGTACGCTGGTATAGGATGTATCTTGAACGTAAGGTCGTTTTTATGGCAGCGTGATTACTTCAACATAGAGGCTGCTTCTAAGAAAGACGATCAGAAAGAGATGGAGAAGTTCATAAAGTCTGGTTTGGTTAACGACCAACTGTGCTGGCTGCCAAGACACTCACCATCCCGGCGACATCATCCTCGTGGCTGGTAATGGGCGCGAGACATACCAGGGGGTGAACGGTGTGAAATCGCATTTCGATGACCGCGAGGTGGTGGTAGAACAATTTAATGGGAAAAAATTAAATAGTATAGAATAATTCTGAAAACATTATGAATATCAATATACTAACTTGGAATATCAACAAAAATGAATCTAAGTCTTTCTATGAGGAATTGCATAAACAACTTCTTATAGATGATATTCATATTGTTGTACTACAGGAGTGTTTTTATGATTTTTCTTCAAACGAGTTTGCCGAATTTGATGAAACAATCGATTATTTGTCTAAAAAAGGAAGGCGTTCGGTACGCATATTTATTAGAAAGTCAAGCGAATTATCAACAAGTGATTTGACATATCATGCTGATGTTGACAACAAATTGATTTGTATGAAAATTCATACTAAGAGTGGATGTATGTTCAACCTTGCAGGAATTCACTTGTACAGTATATCTAATGCCACAAAAGAACAGCAAAACTATCTCAACAGCAAATTTCCCGAACTTATTTTCAGGTACGAGTCACGTATTAAAGAGAAAAAAACAATTGTTGTTGGAGATTTTAACTACGGGCCTTTTGATGATTTTTTTCAAAATCCAAAAATGTTTTTCACAAATAGTGATAGACGCTTTGTTCGTCAATTTCCGGAGTTACAAAAGAAAGGAACCATGCGATTGTTTTATAACCCGATGTGGAATTTGGTTGATGGTGTAATTGGTAGTCCAGAGATCATGGATTGTATAGATGTAGGTTCAATTAAAATACTTGAATCATTAAACGGTAAACCATTAATCAAGCAGAGAATCAATAAATTATCAGAGTCATTTCTAGCAAATGGCTATTCAGACCATTTACCAGTTTCATTTACACTAAAATTAAATTAAAAAAATATGGAAAAAGATGTTTGGTTATATGCTGATGGCACAGAAGATACAAGCAAAACCCCCTATGATTATTTGTTTGATTATTCCTCGAAGCTTGAAAAATTTACAAACGGAGACATTATAGGCGTTGTATCTGAATGTAGCCCGGAACGGGAAAAAGAGGTAATCTATGGATTTACATTAGTTGCTACAGCGTTAAATAACTACAGTTATAAATTGTTTGAAGTTGTTCAAAAAGATGCTTTTTCTCCATTTCCCGTAACGATGAGATTGTTTCGTGTAGATACTGAAGCGCCAGAGGAAAAGAATAATGTTTCAGAGCAAGATTTCGAGCAAGAACTAATAAAATTTATCCAGCATTCTTCAACACGAAGAGCATTAACTGCCTTGAAAACTCTTATTGGAAAAAAAAGACGATACGAGGTGTAGGTGTATTTAAAAAAAAACAGGTTTTTATTTCGTAATAAACTCAAAACTACTATGTTGTTCTACTTGTTCGAATTCTTAGAAAAAACACCACGTTGTTGGACATGCGTTGCAGCAATTGCATTAAAGTATGTACATAGAAAAAGCTTTAAGCTATTTGATAACTTTAGATGAAAATGAAGCAAAACGCGTAAAAGCAAAAAATTAAAAGTGGAGATGTAATCGGTCTTGATAACGTAATTGTTGCTGCGAGTTATGAATTTGATGAGCTTATTGCTGATTTAAAGAAATTTCAATTATCTGAACGCCATATCAACCGCAGTGTTGTATAACGATTGTAGATATGAAACTGTTTCATCGTACAAACCTTAACACGTGATTGCATATATTTCTTATTGATAAAACGTAAAAATATGCCAAGAGAACGACTTCCATTAAAAAGATAAAACAAAGGTGTTGTGATTGTGAACATCGCTGACATTTTCAGGAATGAAGACATACAGAACGAAGTTATAAGTGCGTGTAAAAAACTAAAACCACGCAAAAAGTGATGATATTTTTAAATACATAACTCTATGGTTAAATACGAACACGACGGTTAAACAGTTTCGTGGTTGTATAATATCATAAAAAAAATTATCATTGATATTATAAAATAATCGTATATTTGTGTGTTGTTTCTTTACACCTATGGTTTTAAAAATATCGTTTTTAAAATCACTAGAAACATGTATTGGATACGCAGTTTTAGTTAGTATTAACATATTTAATCTTAGATTCAAGTAGTAAATGCAACTTTGTGAAGGGTAATAAAAATCAAATATATCCATCAAAACAAAGATGGTAAGAAATTACCGCTTTGTCTTGATGGATATATTTGCTAAATTGCCCCCTAAGTCTCCCAAAACAAGTTGCGCTTTGGATCATATAACCGAACAACAAAGGTATCAAATTTCTTGTTTAGTACAAGCAGGGAAATCTCAGACTGAGATAGCTCAGCTAAAATGAGAATATGAATGGCTTGATTCGGTAGTATTTTCCCGAGAAACCATCTTTTGAAAATATCACTGATGAGGATATTAAGCGTGTTAAGGATAAACTTAATACACGACCGCGAAAAAAAACATAAATTTTCTTCGTACATTTAATTTTTAAATTATAAATTTGCACTTACTAAAGTTGCATTTGCAGCTTGAATCCGCCAAGGATTAACTATCGAACAAGCGAACAAAGCTATCGAGGTGCTTTTTTACGGTTGCACCTAACGGTGGGGCTAAACCGTCGTTTTAATGCGGTTTTAGCCCGTGGTAGTAGCCGTTTTTTATTCATCTTTTAATTGATTTATATGATAGTATTGATAACACACGAAGAAAGCCAAACAGTAATGGAAGCGTTTTTAAATGCTGGACATGACGCATATAGTTGTGATTTATTACCACCAAGCGGAAAGTACCCAGATAGACATTTACAAATAGATTGCTTTGAAGCAATAGAACTTATTAAGCCAGACTTTTTAGGGATGCACCCTGAATGCACGAGGTTAACAGTTGCAGCGAATAAGTATTATAAGCCTGAATATGCTGAACGCTTCCCAAATATACACGAACAAAGAGCCGAAGCAGTTGAACACTTTTTGAAATGTGCGGAAGCATTAGTGAAAGTTGGTAAAGGTTATATTGAAAACCCGATAGGGATAATGAGTAAACTCTATAAAAAGCCCACTCAAATAATACAACCTTACCAATTTGGACATAAAGAACGCAAAAGCACTTGCTTATGGATTGAAGGATTATCAAAATTACAACCTACAAATATTGTAGAACCTGACATTATAGTACATAAAAGCGGAAGAACTGACAGTAGATTGCACTATGAAACATTTAAGCTACCAAAAGAAGAACGAAGAAAAGCCCGTTCAAAAACCTTTACCGGAATTGCCGAAGCGATGGCGTTGCAGTGGGGTTCTTAAAATGGCTACTAACGGTTGCAGGTATGGTTAGTGGCGGATTTGAAACCACAGACCTATCAAGCAGTACAAAAGTAAATGAATAGTAGAAATTTAATATTAACCACAGCACCCGCCATTAACTATACATATTGTTATGGTTTCGTGCTTTAATTCAAATAATTATGACAATTCAATTTTATTTAAACAACGAAGAAGAAACTCACATATACTCTTTGTATGATATGAGTTCAAATCCATTTAAAATCGGTGATGTTATTAATTTATCGGTTGATGATATTCCTCCAGTAAAATTAAAAGAATATAAGCCTGAATTTGCTAAAAAACTTGTCGAAGATAATAAGCAACAAAGAGCGATGTTTCATAATAAAAAAATTAAAATTATTCATGAAGGGAAATATATCGACATTGAAAGTGATATATTTACCATTGAATATCATTGCGATTTGGTTTCTTAGTATGAATCATAACGGTCGGGTGTAGCACAAGTAAGGGATTGCGGAGTGCGAACCTATCAAACTACACAGACATAAAAGCGGACTACAATGCTTCAAAATTGTAGCAACCCCTTATTGGTGCTACACTTTGTTAGCCACCGTATTTTATTGAATGTTATACTTTTAAATTATAAAAATATGTACACAAAAACTGAAAACAAATGGAGATATTCGCAGGAATATCAAGAAGTAACTACCAGCAAAGATGGTATAATTGAAGGTTCAAAATCAATATGTGCAATTTCAACTTTTGACAAATCAAAAGAAGAAATAGAATCAAATGGAAAACTTATTTCTGCTGCTCCTGAAATGTTTGAAGCATTAAAAAGAGTTGAAGCATATTTAGTAGCAAATGAAGATGTTTTAGCACCATTTCCAACTCGAAGTGAGTTAGATAATATTCGTGCGGCAATGTTTAAAACGGGGCTGTACCAATATGGTGGCTAACGTTCGAGGCTATGAGTAGTGCAGCATTGCAGAACGTATAAATTTAGCACTACACTTGGCGGCTGCATTACTTATAGCCTTTGTTAGCCACAGTTAATTAGTTTATTATTAAATATTTAAAATATAAAATTATGAGAATGTTTGGATTTTTTGGAAAGAAAGCAAAATATGAAGGATTAAGTTGGTGGGAAAATTTTATGGGCGGACACATTTCAATTGGTAGAATTACTATTTATGGTGAAAATGCAATGAAGTGGGGCGTAGATATTAAATTGCGAAAAACATATATGTGCTTTAGATTACCGTTAAGGTGTTTTGGTAAATGGTATCCATTGTATTTATATTTCAGCAAAGATGCAACCCCAAATCAAGCAACTTGGTGTGTCGGTCATCCTTAATTGTGGCTAACTTACTTATATGCGTACCAAAGGTACGTATATACTACAGACGTTTGTTGTATATGCGTACCTTTTGTTGCCTAATATAGCTTAGATTCAAGTAGTAAATGCAACTTTGGGAATGGTAATAAAAATCAAATATTTTTCAAAACAAAGGGGTAATTTCTTTGGCGGATTCAAGCTGCATTTGCAGCTTGAATCCGCCACATGAAAGAGAAAATGCTTAAAATACTTGAAGAAGGTAAGAAATATGGATACAGTAACGAAGCTATAGCTGGTGTACGGCTAACGATATGGCGGTATGAAACGGCAGGGATTAAGTGCGAAACCCTATCAGCCGAAACAAATGATGAATAGTAGCACAACGGTTACAAGCAGCACTGCCACCATGCTGTTTTATGACCGCTTGTTATCGGCTGCCTTTATTAATAGAATTATTAACTAAAAATTTATAAAAATAATGGAACAAATAAAAAATTCAGACCTTCTCGAAGGTAAAATAATCGAAAGAACAGATTATTTAAATAATAAATTTTTCTTATTTTTTACCGACAATACATTTTGTATTATTTCAGGATGTGGGTGGGAAGAACATGACGTAGAAATAAATGATGATGATTTTGAAGTTGAACCCAATACTCGTAATTATGATGATCTTAAAAGTATAGGTTTGATTGACGAAGTAACTTTCTTTAAATTTAAAGAACTTAAAGAACAAGAGATCAAGGAATATAGAAAGCAACAAGACATTAAGCAACTTAATGAATTACGTAAAAAATATCCAGATGTGTAAGGTTGCCGATAACGTTACGTATATGGCAAGTTGGGGGATAGAATGCACAAACCTATCAACTTGCAAGAACTAAATAAATTGTGCTAATATAACAAGTTGGAACGACACCCCCAATTTGCTATATACATTGTTAGGGTGCGTTTATTTTTATCAAAATGGAAAATTACACACAAGTAAGAGTAGAATTAGATGTTATGGCTCAAAAATTAATTAGTCAATACATGATTAATAATGAACGAATTGAAAAAGATATTGAAGCTGGGATAAAACGAGCTTTTGAAACAATTGACTTAGAAAAAGAAGTTGAACGCTCCGTTAAAAATGCTATTGAAAAAGCAATAAAAGATTCCTCGGAATGGGGTAAAATTCGAGATGCTGTAAAAAAGAAAACCGATGAAATTGTCGAAAGTTATATTGAAAAATCAATTTCTAAATTTAGACAGGATTTTCAAACGGAGTAAAGTGTTTAAATGCACCCTAACGGTGTCGCAGCTATGCAATGTGCGGGTGTACGAAGTGCTTTCGTATCCCACGTTACAGAACTTAGCTACGAGCTGAAAAGATTGCGTTTGCAGCACCCCGCATAGTGTATAGGTGCTGTTATAAACAGGCTTTTATTAACTTTCTAAATATAAATTATGAAAAAAGAAAAACACACAGAAGGAAATTGGAAATATAGACCAGATATAGTAGGCAATAGTTTTTATATTGAAACGGTTGACCAATCTCACGATAGAACATTTATTGGGGAAATAGGTGGAGGACTTCAATCTAAAATAGAAATTGAAGCTAATGCAAAACTTGTATCTACCGCACCCGAACTTTTAGAAGCATGTCAACGAGCTTTAGAAGTTTTTGAATCTGAAAATATAACAGGACAAGCAAGATTGTTGCTGGCAGTCGCTATCAAAAAGGCGGTTTTTTAGCTTGTTTATAACGGTATAGCGGTATGAAATCGGCAGGGATTAAGTGTGAAACCCTATCAGCCGAAACGAATGATGAATAGTAGCACAACGGTTACAAGCAGAACTACAGCCCTGCTGTTTTATGACCGCTTGTTAGGCAACGTAAATTATTAATATTTAAATACTTAAAACTATGACATTTGAAGAAGCAAAAGAAAAAGCACAGCAAGGAATAAAAGTAAGACACCAATATTTTGCTGAAAAAGAATATATGACGATGAAAGGAAATTTAATAATTTTTGAAGATGGTTGTGAAATTTTTGAAAATGATTGGCGAGGCGATAAAGAGTGGACTAAAGATGGTTGGTCGCTTTATGTTGCCTAACGGTCGCAGCTATGTTTGGTTGCGAAATACGAAGCAAAAAAATATCAAAATAATAATAACTTTTAATACGAGAAAATATGTCAAAAAAAACACAAAACCCGCAATCAAATATAGGTGCTGTTAGCACCAGTGGCGGGTACCATTCTGGAAATGGTAGATGTGATAAATGTGGGAAGCCGTTTGTTTATGTTGGAGATGTTCCAGATGGCGGATTTATGGAAGGATTAGAACCTTACTGCACTTGTAATGTAAAAAAACAAACGGCTGGTATGTATGGCTGGATATGTCCAAAATGTGGTGCTGGATTGAGTCCATTTACAACTATATGTCCATGTAGTATGCCTAAATGGGAAATAACTTGTTAGCCATTGGTGCTAACTTACGTATATGCGTACCAAAGGTACGTATATACTACATATGTTTGTTGTATATGCGTACCTTTTGTTGCCAAATATAGCTTAGATTCAAGTAGTAAATGCAACTTTGGGAAGTGTAATAAAAATCAAATGTTTTTCAAAACAAAGGGGTAATTTCTTACCATTCATGGGAACGTGGGGTAAATGAGAATATGAATGGCTTGATTCTGTAGTATTTTCCCGAGAAACCATCTTTTGAAAATATTACTGATGAGGATATTAAGCGTGTTCAGGATAAACTTAATACGCTACCGCGAAAAAAAAAACATAAATTTTCTTTGCATATTGAATTTTTAAATTATAAATTTGCACTTGCTAAAGTTGCATTTGCAGCTTGAGTCCGCCTTGGCTAATCTTGTAACCACTTTGCGCGAAGAAGATAAACTTTGCATCATTAACACAGGCGATGAAGAACACCGAGAACCACAAATTATTTGTTCAATGGGATTAACTAATGTTCAATAAGTATGGCTAAGTTAAATATTGAAAATACACGAAAAGTATTACAGTCATTCGACTTTAGAACTTTATTTATAGAGGAGTTGGGCTGGAGCAACCCATCTTCTTCGAAAGTGATTAATGAAACGATAAAGGATATTGTTATAATTCGTAAACCCATTGCCGAATTGAGCGGTGTTGTGGTTTTTGAGATTACAACCCCAACAGGCGTTGTTCCCGAACCAAAGGAACGTGCAGCCATTGCCAAAGAAATACAAAAACAGCATTTTGAACATGTTTTGATTTTTGTTGACTCCGACCGGAAACAAAGCATTTGGCATTGGCTGAAACATCAGGACAAAAAACTGTTGAGCAGGGAGCATTTTTATTTCCGACACCAACCAGGCGATGTGTTTATTGCCAAAATAGCCTCTTTGGTTGTTGACATAAGCGAATTCGACCGTGAAGGGAATATTGCTATTGCCGAAGTAGCAAGCCGTATAAAATCGGCTTTGGATATCGAACGGGTGGTTAAAAAATTCTTCCGCGAATACCAACAGGAATATATTGTTTTTCTCGACCTTATCGAAGGCATTGACAATGAAGCCGACCGCCGCTGGTATGCATCGGTTATCCTTAACAGGCTCATGTTTATATATTTTCTACAAAAGAAATTGTTTGTTGACAATGCTAACGCTAACTACCTTAACAGCAAACTTGAATTCTCGAAAAAAGAACTGGGTAAAAACAAATTTTACGAGGTTTTCTTAAGTAAATTGTTTTTCGAAGGTTTTGCCAAAAACGAAAGCCAGCGAAGCCCCGAAACCAATAAGCTGATAGGTAAGATTAAATACCTTAATGGTGGCTTGTTCCTGAAACATAAAATTGAGATAAAGTACGATGGTAAAATAAAAATTGCTGACGAAGCATTTGTAACCATATTCGATTTATTCGACCGTTACAGCTGGACATTGAACGATACGCCCGGTGGTGCCGACAACGAAATGAACCCCGATGTACTTGGTTATATTTTTGAAAAATACATTAACCAAAAAGCATTTGGGGCATATTATACACGAACAGAGATTACCGAATACCTCTGCGAACAAACGGTTTATAAACTTATTCTTGATGCTATAAATGAACCCGAAATCGACCCTGAATTATTTAAAAAAACAGGCTTGGATAAATTTGGAAACCCCAAACGTTACGATTCTATAGCTGAACTTTTACTGAACCTCGATGCTGCCAATTGCAAAAAGTTGGTTATGGGCGATGATGCTATTTTGCCAAACCTTAGTTTGCTCGACCCTGCCTGTGGTTCGGGTGCATTTTTGGTGGCAGCTATGAAAACGCTTATTAACGTATATGCTGTCGTGCTGGGCAAAATTGATTTTCTGGGCGATAAAAAGCTAACCGAATGGAAACAACAAATTGAAACCGACCACCCGAGCATTAACTATTACATTAAAAAACAAATTATTACCAACAACCTGTATGGGGTTGACCTGATGGAGGAAGCTACCGAAATAGCCAAACTACGCCTGTTCCTTGCATTAGTGGCAAGTGCCGACACGGTTGACCAGTTGGAACCCCTGCCCAATATTGTTTTTAATATAATGAATGGCAACTCGCTTATAGGATTGATGCGGGTTGATGCCGGAAGATTTGAAAAACATCAGGGACAAAACCTCTTCCGTAAAAGTTATGCCGACTTGTTACGTGAAAAAAACATTGCTATTCAGTTGTACAAAAACCCGAAAGGTATTGACGATATACAACTGTTGAAAAACAATATTGAACGCCACCGCGAGGAAGTCATACCCATTCTCGACGATATGCTCATGAACGAGTTTGGAAACCTTGGTATTAAATATGAACAGATAACCTGGGACGAGAATAAAAACAAGGAAGGCAAGCCCGTTAAACGCAGCCTGAACATTAACGACATAAAAGCTCTTGAACCTTTCCATTGGGGTTACGAGTTTTCTGAAATTTTCAGGAAAAAGGACGGGTTTGATGCTATTATTACAAATCCACCTTGGGAGGTGTTTAAACCAAACTCAAAAGAGTTTTTTCTTGCCTACTCAAATATTGTTTCGAGAAAAAGAATGAGCATTAAAGATTTTGAGCAGGAACAGGAAAAAATTTTACAAGACCAGGAAATAAAAGAAGCATGGATAAATTATTTAAGCAGCTATCCCCATGTGAGTTCATATTTCAGAAGTGCAAAGCAATTCGAAAATCAAATATCAATAGTTAATGGTAAAAAAGCTGGTTCGGATATAAACCTTTACAAACTTTTCACAGAGCAATGTTTTAATTTGTTAAGGAAAGGTGGTTATAGTGGAATTGTTATACCAAGTGGAATTTATACTGATTTAGGTACAAAGCAATTACGAAAATTATTATTTGAACAAAATAAAGTAACAGGCTTGTTCTGTTTTGAAAACCGTAAAGAAATTTTTGAGGGTGTTCACCGTAGCTTTAAATTTGTTGTTTTAAGTTTTGAGAAAGGAGGGAACACTAAATCATTCCCTGCTGCTTTTATGCGCCACGATGTGGATGAATTAACTAGCTTTCCAAAATATGGAGCTTCGGAGATAAGTCTTAATTTTATCACAAAACAAAGTCCTGAAAGTCTTTCAGTTACAGAAGTGAAAAATGATATTGATTTTAGTATTTTACAAAAAACCATATCATTCCCCTTTGTAAGTGACAAAATATATGGCACATGGAACATTGAGTTGGGTAATGAATTTCACATGACAAACGATAGTAAAATATTTTTAACAAAACCAGATAAGAACGCATTCGCATTATATGAGGGTAAAATGATATGGCAATTTTATCATAGATATAGCGAACCAAGATATTGGATTAATGAAAATACGGGAAGGAAGTCAATTTTAGGTAAGCAAAAAGATGATGGTCAGATTTTAAATTATCAAAATTATAGACTTGCATTTAGGGATATAACTTCACCAACAAATGAGCGGTCGATGATTAATACAATTGTTCCCAAAAATATCTTTGCCGGTAATACTCTTGTTTTATCAAAAAACAATATTTCATCAGCAGATTTGTTATGTATTACTTCATTTTTAAATGGATATACAAATGATTATTTAATTCGTCAAAAAATTACTTCACACTGTAATTTATTTTATGTCTATCAACTTCCCGTACCTCGCCTCAAACCCACCGACAAATGGTTCAAGCCTATTATTGAACGTGCAGCCAAACTTATTTGCACCACCGAAGAATATGCCGATTTATGGGAAGAAACCATGCAAACCAAATGGAGCGAAAAAGTTGCAGCAACCAATGAATATGAACGTAACAAACTACGGGCAGAACTTGATGGCATTATTGCCCATATTTACGGGCTTACCGAAGAAGAATTTACTTACATTTTAAGTACATTTCCTATTGTACCACAACCACAGAAAGTGGCAGTACAGAATGCTTATAGGGATGTGATAAATGGGTTTATTAAACCTGAATAATGGAAAGATTGCTTAGATTCAAGTAGTAAATGCAACTTTGGGAATGGTAATAAAAATCAAATATTTTTCAAAACAAAGGGGTAATTTCTTACCCTTCATGGGAACGTGGAACAAATGAGAATATGAATGGCTTGATTCGGCAGTATTTTCCCGAGAAATCATCTTTTGAAAATATTACTGATGAGGATATTAAGCGTGTTCAGGATAAACTTAATACGCGACCACGAAAAAAACATAAATTTTCTTCGTACATTGAATTTTTAAATTATAAATTTGCACTTACTAAAGTTGCATTTGCAGCTTGAATCCGCCAGATAAATGGAATACAACTTCAAAGAACTAGAGCCAAAGTGGCGTAAATACTGGGCACAGAACAAGACCTACAAGGTAGAGATAGACCAGAATAAACCGAAATACTACGTGCTCGACATGTTCCCCTACCCTAGTGGCGCAGGTTTGCACGTAGGTCACCCGATC
>Ga0233421_10000222_pt1 | contig 26811 bp, 26 predicted proteins | sample Watercolumn_Mata_3_FD_182725 | JGI IMG/M metagenome (GOLD analysis project Ga0233421, IMG submission 182725) | Freshwater microbial communities from Lake Matano, South Sulawesi, Indonesia - Watercolumn_Matano_2014_107_MG | ecosystem: Environmental > Aquatic > Freshwater > Lake | place... | reverse complement strand
ATACGTTTTTGCTGTTTACCTGATCTCTGAACACGCACCAAAAAGGGCCATTGAGGGTATTTGGCAACGACTGGACGCATCATGCCCATAACGGCCATGTTTGCCTTATTCTGTTTGTGCTCTGATGGTTGTTCCATTCTCTCTTTCACCTCATAAGCGGCGGGGACCAGGGCATTGAACGCAGATGCTCAAAAATCGCAAAGCATTTGGTGATCAGGCCTTTCAAGGGATGTGCCGTCGGCAAATGGACGTTGATCTTCGTTTTCAACTCAATGATTCTGGCACCGTTTTTGAACAGTTTCAACCGGATCGTCTCAAAGGTTGCGGTAGCCAGTTCGCTTCCTTTGAGCATATTCGACCGGAAAGCGTGCATTAACACATAGGCCGCTGAATGCAAAAACAGCCGGAACTGGTTGGCCTCAAATCGGTGGCATGAGCTACGGTCGCTTTTGGTATAGGTTTTGTGCTCCTTGATGTAAAGTTCGTCATTGCCTCGGGCACTGTAAATCTTTTCATAGAGCATTTGTGCTTTGGCTTCCATCATTTCGGTGCTGATAAAGCGCGTGTTCAGCCCCTTTTCGGTCATCTCAACCTTGGCAACCACCTTGCGCGGCGCGCTCCAGCTCTGCGCCTGATACAGAAAGGTCTGATAGCGTCGGTATCCGGCGGCTTGTTGTTTGACCTCCCTGATGAGCGAATCGATTTTCTGCTCCAGGACCTTATGGCCACCCAAACCAGTGACGCTGTAGCAATCCTGCTGCTCTGCAAGAAAGGTAAAGACTTCCGGCAAGCTGTAATGGCTGTCGCCACGATAGACGATAATGGTCTCCGGCCACTGTTGGCGAATATGGCTGATTATCCGCCGAACATACGAAACGATCTCGCGGCCATTCGGACGCCTGCCCGGACGCAGAATCGTGGCAATCAGCTTGCCGCTCAACCCTTCCCGACTTGTGCCACTTAGTGCCGATATTCAGAATTCAACGGAAGTTCCAAGACAAAAATCAGTTAACTCTATATTCTGATGGCGGTTAGGTGAAAAATGCGCCAGAATTGTAGTCACTAATTAATTTGCATAATTAATTTATAGTGCTTATATTGCTGCGGTATAAGTCAATATTATCGCAGTCACAATGTATCTCGATTCCGGCACCACCACCATCAACGGCAAAACCTATCAGCGCCAACTGACTGAGTACTGGAAGCATCTCGACTGCACGGTACCAGAAGGTATTGATGAACTGGGAGCCATCCACAGCACGATCGTGACGCTCAAAGAGGCGAGTTGCCAGAAAATCCCCGAGCCGTCAAAGAGTGCCAGAGCCTTGCTGGATGCCATGGAGGTAAGGCTGCCGGAAGTGCTCGATGCCCGTCATGTCGAAGTAGTCACAAGAAAGAAAATATCGAAATCCCGTAAAAAATAATATCGTAACAGATTACAGGGATTTCTCGCTCTTTTATTTCTGGAACTTCCGCTATGAAGCAGGTGTACACTATATGACGGAATGTCATACATCCCTCAGGGCTGTACCGCCGCCTCAATCAGTCACCGCCGGTTCAGAAGTGTACAATTTGCTCCGGAATCGATGTACACTATTCTCCGGAATCCGGTGTACACTTTGCTCCGAAATATTCAATTTCATTGCACGCATAGCGTATTGCGACAAATTCCAGGAAAAGCAGGTGAAATTGCCTGCCTTGACTTATCATTTCATTGCACGCATAGCGTATTGCGACTTTTTTAAATGATCTTACTGCATATCAATGCCCCCTTCCGCAAGGAACTTATCATTTCATTGCATGCATAGCGTATTGCGACACGTGACATAATTGTTTGCGAAGCCCATTGCGTTATTTGCCTTTCTATTTCATTGCACGCATAGCGTATTGCGACTTTTTATCCAATGTTGAGAAATAATAAGCTCTCATAATCTTTCTATTTCATTGCACGCATAGCGTATTGCGACTTTTGACGGTCGGATCATTTCTGTCCGGGAAGCCGCACGCTTTTGTACTGAAGCTTTCTATTTCATTGCACGCATAGCGTATTGCGACTTTCCTTCCGCGTTTTTTAGCCCCCTCCCTTTTTTCGTCCTTGGCTTTCTATTTCATTGCACGCATAGCGTATTGCGACGTTATTACCGGAGGACGGGCATAAAACCCGTCCCTACAATTTTATTATTACATTGCTCGCATTGCGTATGCAAAAAGGGGCAGCCGCAAGGGTCTGCCCCTACGCAATTTCATTCATTTTCAATTATCAATTATCAACTGTCAACTGTCAACTGTCTTCGTTTTCATTGCACGCATAGCGTATTGCGACGTTATTACCGGAGGACGGGCATAAAACCCGTCCCTACAATTTTATTATTTCATTGACATGCGCGGCCAGACGTTGAAAAAAGGGGACATGAAAAAAGTGAAAAAAGGGGACATTCACAACTCTTTTAACTCACGAGAACAAGGGTGACGCAGGAACGGCGGACACGCAGGTTCGCCCTTTCAGGATGATGGCTATTTCCGGCTTTATCGGGGTGACGAAATCGGAAGATATTTGGCTGAAGCCCTGGAATTCGGGGGCGGGGATCGCTCTCCCCGTCCCGAAAGCTTTCGGGACGGGGCAATGATAATGCAAGGTCATGCAATGTCCGGCGGGCTAAACCCCTCCTGAATACCGGGTGACATTATCCATTGTCATCTTCTTCATTGCACGAATTGCGTATCACAAAAAAGGGCAGACACTCAGGTCTGCCCATACAATTTCTTTCATTATCCATTATCCATTATCCATTATCCATTATCCATTATCCATTATCCATTATCCATTATCCATTATCCATTATCCATTATCCATTATCCATTATCCATTATCCATTATCCATTATCCATTATCCATTATCAACTGTCACAACCTTGCTTCGAGGATTCTTCTCATGGCGGCTTTGTCGAGCGGGATGGCGTTGCTTTTGCTTCTGGTGGTGGTTATGATGGTGTCGAAATCGCTCCGGGTGACTCCGAACTCGCCGAGGCGGGGGAAGGCGAAGCGGGTTTGCCAGGCTTCGAGCAGCTCAACGAGGCGGTCGCACGATTCCGCGACGTTGCCTGTTGAAGCGCCGGCAAGGATGCGGCTGGCGTTGGCGAATTTCTGCAATGCCGGTTCGCCGTTATCCGACAAGCGGAGCTGGCGGATGTTCTCGCGTGTTGATTCGGCCAGCAGTGTCGCGCAGAGGGTGCCATGCGGAATATCGAACAGGCCGCCAACCGAGGAAGCAAAGCCGTGCACGATGCCGAGCCCGGCATTGGCCAGCGCAATGCCTGACATCAGGGCGGCCCAGGCTATATCGGCCCTCACCGGTACCTTTGAGGCACCATCCCCGCACGCACTGGTGAATGACCGGCTGAAGTGCTCAAGGCCGCTGCATGAAATGGCGTCGGTATATGGGCTCGCAATCGGGGAAAGATAGGCTTCGAGAAGCTGGGTGAAGGCATCCATTCCCGAAGCGGCGGTCAGCTCCGGTGGAGCCGTCACCATGAGCAGAGGGTCGATGATGGCCTCGTCGGGCACGAATGCCGGATGCCGCAGTGAACGCTTCCAGCCGCCCGGCCCGACGCGGCTGATGACGGCGTTGCTGGTAACTTCACTCCCCGTACCGGAGGTGGTCGGCACAGCGATAAAGGACACTTTGCGTCCGTCGTGCTCCAGGATGCCCGGTTGACCTTCTATGAACCGTTCGACCGGATAATGCTGGAGCAGCATGGCCGATATCGCCTTTCCGGCGTCGATGACGCTGCCGCCGCCGATTGAGACCACGACGTCAAAAGGGTTCCTGCGAGCGGCTGCAACCACATTGTCGATCACTTCCGGCGAAGGTTCGCGATCGATCTCTATCATGGTGCACTGCACTCCGCACTGATAGAGTTCATCGAGAACTCCTGAAAGCACGGACGATCGATCCATGGTCCCCCTGCCGGTAACCAGCATCATCTCCCTGCCAAAGGAGCACACCAGGGTGATCAGCCTGTACAGAGTCCCCTCGCCGAAATGAAGGTGCGGCAAAGGAAGCACGGAAAAATCCTTTCTGCTGTCAGTCAACACTGCTGTACCTCCCTTTGCGGATAAGCATTTTGCCGCAATGCGGGCAGTTGGCCGTCCTGCATGGCACACCTGGCACGTGCGGCTGCTCGTAACCGCAATGCAGGCAGATGCAGACAGCTGGCTCTTCAGACGCACCGGTCAGGCAACTGCCTTCGATAACTCCTCCTTCGATACAGATGGTCTTGCTGCCGACAAGGGCATCGGCAACCTTTTTCCGGGCCGATCTGATGATGCGTCCAAAGGTCTGGCGCGAAACCTTCATCTTCCCGGCAGCATCGGCATGATACATCCCTTCGAGATCGGCAAGACGCAACGCCTCGACCTCATCGACCGAGAGCACAACGTTCCGGAGGCGCGAGGGAGGCACGCCTTCGGGCAGAAAACAGGTGACTCCGGGTAGCTCTTCGACAGCACGGCTGTGCAGTGGCCTGCCGGCTCGGGGATTTTTCATGGGTATCGGTATCGTTTGTGACGAGACGGCTGTCGCTCAGGCAAGGAAGATGCTCTTTTCATTCTGCATGCCTGAGCGACAGCGGACGATCAGGCGCCAACGGTTTCGGTCTTTACCTCAAATACCGGAGGCTCCATAATATGTTTCTTGACGGCACAGAGATTGGCTGCATTGATCACCGCATCCTTGTATTTATCAGGAAAATAGGGAGGCAGCTCGATCGTCAGGGTAATCTTGCCGATGCCCCGGCCATCGGATTTCGGTTCGTGGCTCTGCACGACGCGGATGCCATCGGTCGGGATGCCGCGGCTCTGGCAGAAGGAGAGGACGAAAATGCCTGCACAGGTGCCAATCGAGGCAAGGAACAGGGTGAACGGTTCGGGCGCGGAACCTTCGCCGCCAGCGTAGACTGCCTGGTCGGTCTTGATGGTGAATCCCCGAAACTCGGCATTGACCTTCTTGCCACCGCCAAACGTTACGATCAAATCGCTGCTCATATCTGTTATGCTGAACTGGTTGTTGATGACTATTTTTTACGCGCCCCAAGTATAACCATCTGACGGCTGAGAAGCAAAGCCCCCCGGAGAGAACCGTTCCGAACCTCTCGTGCTGACCTGTAACCGATACCGGAGTCACGTCATGCCGAACAACGGAAATCGCAGCGAGAGCACAGCCATGAACCAGACGAAGACTTCAGTCAGCTCGCTGCATGCGCCGAGCACGTCGCCGGTAACACCGCCAATCTTGCGGCGGCTCAACAGGCCGAGGGCAAAGGTTGAGGCGATGGCGCTTGCCATGAGGAAGAGCGCTCGCGGCCACTCGAAGCCTGCCGGATAGAGCAGCAGCACGAAGGTTGAGGCAAGTGCGACAATGAAATGCGGCCATCCCGCGCCCTCGACAAAGGCGGTTGCCGTGCCTCCCTCGCTCCGCGCATAGGGCAGCGTCGAAGCGAGCGCCACCTGTCCTGTGCGGGCGAGCATCACGCCAGCCGTCAACGTGCCGAACGCCTGGTACCGCACCAGTTCGAGCAGGCAGACAAATTTGAAGAGCATCAAGAGCATGAGCGCCAGCGAGCCGAACGAACCAACGTTGGGGTCTTTCATGATGCGCAGCGCCGCCTCGCGGTCGCGCCCGCCGAAAAAACCGTCGGCGAGATCGGCAAGGCCGTCGGCATGCAGCCCTCGCGTAAGCACGATACCGCCACCAAGCGCGAGCAGCGCGGCCAGTTCGTACCATCCCGCAAGTACCCCGAAGCGGGCAAGCAGCGCTTCGAGCGTTCCGATGACGAAACCGACAAGCGGAAACCAGTAGAGCGAGTCGCTGAAGCGTTGGGCGTCCCGGCCCGGCACCGGCAGTATCGTCAGCGTGCGAAGCGCGGTCACCAGGCCGCCCGTCATCAGGCGAGCCTCCCGACGAAAGCCCGCACCCCTTTGACAAACGCTTCCGGCTGCTCTTCCTGCGGCAGATGGGCGCAATCGGCAATCACGAGCAGTTCCGCTCTCGGCAACTCCCTGGCCAGCCGGAAGCTCTCCTCCGTCTTGACGGTGAGGTCGTGCTCGCCCGTCACGACAAGCGACGGCGCAAAGGCTGAAGGCACACGCTTGTCGAAATGGAGGCGGTGCGTTTCGAGGAACAGCTCCCAGAATCCCCGTGACCAGTCGCCAACCATCAGGTCGCTCCGGAACGCGGCGAGCGTCTCGTCGGACAGGCGCGACTTAACGTGCCAGAATCCCCGGATATTCTTGTCGTAGAGCCTGGTGATCATGAGCTTCATGAGACGCGAAAAAACCGGCATCATCGCCTTCATGACGGGCTTCATGAAAGCTGGCACCTCGCTGTTGGCGTAACCGCTGTAGATCATCGCGCCTACGAGCACGAGGCCCTGCACGCGCCCGGGATGGCGCAGCGCCGTCAGCAGCGCGAGCGTGCCGCCGGTGGAGTTGCCCACCAGAACCGCACGATCAATATTGAGCTTGTCCATCAGCGCCACGATGAGGTCGCTCTGTGCCTCGGGACTGTACCGGGCCTCGTTCGTGCGCGACGGCACGGGGCGCGAGGTCAGGCCGAAGGCCGGGCGGTCAAAGGCGAGTACGGTCGCGCTCTCGGCGAGCGGAGCCGCAACATCGCTCCACGACCGGATGCTCAGGAAGCTTCCGTGCAGGAGCACGATGAACGGCGGTCTGCCGCTGCCGTAAAGCTTGTAATGCACCCTGAAGCCCTTGCAGTCTGTAAACCGGCTGTCACTGTCGGCCCGCTGCTGCTGTATGTTCTGAAAAGAGTCCATAATGTCAACTGTTTTTTCCCGATACTCCGGCAGAACTGAAGGTAGCCATTTCGTTATATATTTTCAGTGAAGCCTCGATCAACTGCATGGCCAGCGCCGCTCCGGTACCCTCGCCAAGCCTCAGATCGAGGTCGAGAATCGGGCGTGCGCCAAGCTTCTGCATCACCGCACGATGCCCCTGCTCGTTCGAGAGATGGCTGAAGAAGAGGTAGTCGCTCACCTTGCACGAGAGTCTGATGGCACACACCGCCGCCGAGCTTGAGATGAAGCCGTCCACCACCACCGGCATTCCGACCGAAGCCGCGCCGAGAATCAGGCCGCAGATGCCTGCGATCTCCAGGCCACCAAGCGCCGCCAGCACTTCGAGCGGTGTGGCGAGGTTCCTGCGATTGACCTCGATCGCCTTTTCGATCACGGCGATCTTGTGCCGGAGCCGTTCGTCGTCGATGCCTGTGCCGCGACCGGTGATCGCTTCGACCGGGAGGTCGAGCATCTTTGCATAGAGGGCCGTGGCGGGTGTGGTGTTGGCGATGCCCATCTCGCCGGTGGCAAGCAGTTCATACCCCTGCGCCCGCGCCTCGATGGCGAGTTCCGCGCCAGTCATTATCGCCTGAAGCGTTTCGTCGATACTCATCGCCGGGCCTTCGGCCATATTCGACGATCCGTGACGCACCTTGCTCTGGCGCAGCATCGGATGAGCGGCAAAATCGTGGTTCACCCCCATATCGACCACCTCCAGATCGGCACCGGCGTGACGGGACAGCACGTTGATGGCTGCCCCGCCGCCAAGCATGTTGTAGACCATCTGAGGCGTTACCGCCGCAGGAAACGCTGAAACGCCTTCAGCGGCCACGCCATGATCGCCCGCGAAACAGAATATCTTCTTCTTCGACAGCGACGGCCTGGTCGTGCCGGTTGCGATGCAATATTTCATGGCGATCTCTTCAAGCCGTCCGAGACTGCCCTGTGGCTTGGTAAGATCGTCGATGTGCGCCTGGATCGCGCCCGAAAGCGACATATCGACGGGCCTGATTGAGGAGAGAAGCTGCTGGAATCGGTCGATCATGGATGGTACTGATGTTAGATGCTTTGGAAATGATAAAAAATGATACTATCAAAAGATATTGGGCTGAAGCCCGTTTTTTTGTGTTGTCTCTATACCCCGGACTAAAGTCCGGGGCAATTGTCAAGAGTTTTCAATGCGTAATTATGACTGAGTTGATTTTTTCAACACGAGCGGCAGACCGCTGCAGAGCAGGTATGCCTGCGTAGCCCGTTCGGCCACCTTGCGGTTGAGCGTTCCGGCCAGGTCGCGGAACTCGCGGGCCATCGCATTTTCCGGCACGATGCCCATGCCGACCTCGTTCGAGACGAGGATGAGGTCACACGGCGGATGGTCGAGCACGTCGAGCAGGGCGTCGATCCGTTCGCTGATCGCGGCTTCGTCGCCGAGGTGGTGCATCAGGTTGCCCAGCCACACGGTCAGGCAGTCGAGCAGCACCACGCCGGTTCCCTCCGGAAGATTGCGTAGCGCGCGGTCGATAAACACCGGCTCCTCAATGGTGGTGAAGAGCCCTTCGCGCTCCTCCTTGTGCCTGTCGATGCGCCGCTGCATCTCGCTGTCGAACGCCTCGGCGGTGGCCAGAAACACCCGGCGCTCGCGGGCAGTGGCAAGCTTCAGCGCGTGGCTGCTCTTCCCGCTCCGGGCCCCGCCGGTTACGTAGATCACTTCATGCATGATGGCAGTTTTTCATAGTGATGTTTTCCCTGGGAGCGCCGAGCGCCTGCTCGGCATCTTATTTGCGATCAAATATCGTGATTACGTTATAAAGCTTTATTTCAGGAGACAATAATGCGTTAAGGTCAGCATCATATGGAGCCTTTGGCTCCATTGCCGAGCAGGCGCTCGGCGCTCCCGGCATTCAAACGTTGTCCCTACGAAAGCCTCGCTGCAACTCGAAATCCTGTTATCCCCGAAATCGCTCCAGCGCCTTGACCGACGACAGAAAATCCGCCTCCGAGAATATCTCCAGCGTGAACACCTTCGGTTTGCCCTCCGCCTTGCGCAGAGCTTCGAGCACCAGGTCGAGCGCTTCCTGGCGCATGAAGGCGAGCGAGTTGTGGTCGCGCCCCTCCGTCGTACCGTGCATGTGCAGCACCTTCGTTCGCGGCAGGTAACGGTCGAGATACCCGGCGGTCGGAAAGCCGTAGTATTCGAGGTGACCGACGTCGAGCGTCACCGAGAAACCGAACGCTTCGACGACCGGCCAGACCAGCTCGAAGGGATAGTTCAGGTTTTCGGCGCAGAACATGCTGGCCGGATGACCGCAGGCGTCAAGCAGCATCCGCGCCGAGTCACCGAGACTTTCGACGAAAATCTGCCGCTCCGCTTCGGTGAATGCGTTGATATCGACCCCCTTGCCCGCCTCGAAGTGCATCACGAAGGCCGACTTCGGCAGCGCTTCGGTCAGCTCGATGATCCGCCGGCACTTGCCCGCCGAACACTCGCGCTCCCTTCGGTCGGCGCTGCCGAGGTAGACGTCGAGCGGCAGATGCACCGAGTAGGTCAGGCCGTGCTCTCTGGCAAGCCCGACCAGTTCCGCGATCACCCCAGGCGACGGAAGGTTGCTGAACTCGTCGGACTCGAAGAGCACCAGCTCGATATCCTCGACCTTGCCCGCGAGGTAGTGCACGTTGGGCAGAATGTCATCCGGAATGATGTAGGACGAGGTGCCGAGCCTGAAGGGAAAACGGTTCATATCACTGCTTTGTCTGCTGTTCCGGCCAGGTCTCTTCGATCCGGGCCATGAGTTCGTGAATGTTCGACCACTCCACGGCCCCGCCAGCGATGAGCTCGCGGGCCTTTGCCGCCGCTGCTTTGCCGGTTGTGTAGTCGCGCGAGGCGATCCCCGCCGCGATCCACACTGGCTTGCCCGCCTGCTGCGCCGCCAGCGCAAGATCGAGGTTGACAAGATTGCCGGGGCCGAAGGGCACCAGACCTGCCACGACGCCGTCCGCCGCTTCGACCATGCGCCTCGCCTGCGAAAGCGCTTCGCCGCCGATGGCGGAAAATGGCTGTTCGAGCACGCACGGAATGTCGAGCGCGCGGGCGGCCTCAGCGTCGGAGTCGAGCCGGTTGAGCACCCCTGCACTCACGCCGAAACCTTCGATCAGAAGACGCCGAAACAGTTCGATGCCCGATCCTCCGCCACTGATGACATGCAGCCGTTTCCTCGCGGAGGTCCGGCGCAAGGCTGCGTCGAGCACGCCGCTCACCACCGGGTTGCCGCTGAAAGGGTCGCGCCGCACGCGCAGGTCGCAGTCGTACACGCGCCGGAGCAGCTCCTCCTGCATCACCTCGCCCGGTGAACCGTTCTTCACCAGACGCCCGTGATCGACCAGCATCAGGCGGTCGGCTATCTGCGCCGCGAGGTTCAGATCGTGGCTGACGAGCAGCACCGTGATCTTCTCATCGCGGTTGATGTTCATGAGAATCCGGAGCACCTCCTGGCTGTGGTTGATGTCGAGGTGCGCTATCGACTCGTCGAGCATGATGATGCGCGGCTCCTGGGCAAGAGCCATCGCGAGCGCCGTGCGCTGCTGCTCGCCCGCGCTGAGCTGGTTGAAGAGGCGATCCTTGAGGTCGAGTACGTTGGTGTAGATCATCGCCCGCTCGGCGCTGTCGTGATCCGCAGCGTCCGGCCCGCCCCATCGACCCCGGACGCTGCGTCCGATCATGACGATCTCGCCGACCGTGAAGGCCATCGGCGAGTCGAGCTTCTGCGGCACCACGCCGATAAGCGAGGCCCGCTCTCGCGGCCTGAGCGACAATACGTCACGCCCGAACACCTCGACCCGCCCTTCGAGCGGTCTGACCAGACCCGTCGCCGTCTTGAGCATGGTGCTCTTGCCGGATCCGTTCGGGCCGATCACCGAGACGAACTCTCCTTCAGCGATCTCGAAGCCGACCTCGCGCAGCACCGTGCGCGCCTTGTATCCGGCAGTGACGCCCCGGAATGCGAGGGCTGGCGAGCGGTCAGTCGATCCAGGCATACTTCATCTTTTTGCGGAGCACAATGAGGAAAAAGGGGCCACCAGCCAGCGCCGTGACGACACCGACCGGAATCTCTACCGGTGCCATGATGGTTCTGGCCAGCGCATCGCAGAGCACGAGGAAGGCGCCTCCGCCGATGGCTGAGGCGGGAATCAGCCATCGGTGGTCGGGCCCGAACAGCGCCCGCATGACATGCGGCACGATCAGGCCGACGAACCCGATCATCCCGCCCATCGAGACCGCCGTGGCCGCGAGCATGGTCGAGAGCAGAAGGCCCAAAATCGTTACCAGACCGGCATCGAGGCCCTGATAGTGCGCCATCTCCCTGCCCAGCGTCAGCACGTTCAGCGCCGGCGAGAGCAGCCACAAGGCACCTGCCGCCACGGAAATGAGCAGCAGGGAAACCACCTGGTCGATCCACGAAGAGGGCTGGAGATTGCCCAGCATCCACCAGACCACCGTATGCATACCCTCGATATCGGCTGTCGAGACAAGAAACATGATGACGCTCGAACAGATCGCACTGACGATTACGCCACTCAGGATCAGGCTGTACACTGACGGCACACCGCCCTGGTTGGCAATGGCATAGACCGCCAGCAGGGTCAGAATCGCAAAGAAAAAGGCCGTCAGAGGCAACCCTGCCGAACCGAGGAAGCTCCCGCCGACAAGGATGCTCATGGCAGCGCCGAGTCCCGCTCCGCCACTGACACCGAGCACATAGGGTTCGGCGAGCGGGTTGCGCAGAATCGCCTGGAACACCGTGCCTGAAGTCGAAAGGGCCGCACCGGCCATCATCCCCATGAAAAATCGCCCGAGTCTCAGGTCGAGTATCGCCCGGCCCGAAATGGTCGAGGTGTCGGGCAGGCCGATACCCGAAGGACCGAGCATGAGCGACACAGCAAGCAGCACGGGCACGGCAAAGGCCAGCAGCAAGGCTCGCCGCAGGTTCTTCGGGGAGCCCTTTTCCGGAAACGGACGGCAACCATCACCGCCCTTTTTATTTGACTTTGACCGTGTCAGGCTCACTCCTCCACTCCGGCCTGCGAGAGCAGCCCCTGTTCGTAACCGTGTTTCACCATCCGCATCTCGGTGACCGTGTCCGCCAGGTCGATGAGCGCCTGCGGAGCGTTGCGTCCGGTAAGCACGATGATTTTGTCATCAGCATCCAGAATCGCCTTTGCAAGAGGCTCAAGGGGAATGATATTCCTTGAAAGGGCGAAGCACACCTCGTCGAGCAGCACGAAATCGTACTCATCCGACCCGAGTGCATGGAGCGCCTCTTCGAAACCATACTCCGCAGCCTGCACGTGCTTCTCCATCATGGGGCTCTCGGGATTGGTCGGAAGGAATCCCTTTCCGTAATGATCCCACTCCACATCCTCGAAGCGGGTGAAGAAGAGCACCTCACCGACACCCTCCTGGGATTTGACGAACTGGATGACCCTTGCCTTCATGCCATGGCCGAGCGCGCGGGCGAGCATGCCGAAAGCTGCCGTGCTTTTGCCTTTGCCGTTTCCGGTGAATAGAAGAACCCGTTTCTGTTGTTTCATGATACCGTGCTTATCGTGATATGAACTGTTGTGCTGAAAAGAGCATGATGCTGCCGGCGGCAAGGAACAGCACCGTTGTGGCATACATCAGTTGTGTCGCCCTGCCGATCGTGCCGGCATCCATCACTCCGTTACGGATACCGAGCGCCGGTACCGTTCTGGTGATGCCGCCGTAACTTCTCGTCCCACCGAGCGTGACGCCAAGCGCACCGGCAAAAGCCGATTCGGGATAACCCGCATTCGGGCTCTCGTGCAAATGCGCTCCCGCACTGACCGAACGGATCGATGCTGCCGGATCGAGCCGTAAAATAAATGCTGCGGCGGCAACCGCCAAAACCGTAAGTCTCGCCGGAAGCCAGTTCATCAGGTCATCGAACCGTGCCGAGGCCCATCCGAATTCGAGGTAGCGCTCGTTCCTGTAGCCGAACATCGAGTCGAGGGTGTTGGATGCCTTGTAGAGCCACGCCCCCGCCGGGCCGAAAAGAAGTCCGAAGAACAACGGTGCGATCACCCCGTCCGAGGTGTTCTCGGCCACGCTCTCGACGGCGGCCCTCGCCACACCCTCCTCATCGAGCGATGCTGTGTCGCGCCCGACCATCATCGAAACCCTCTGCCGGGCAAGCCCGATATCGCCCGCCAGCAGCGCATCCCGGACAGCGGCGGCGTGAGAAGCCAGGTCGCGAGGTGCGATGGCAAAACAGAGCAGCAGCACCGACATGGCTGCACCCGCGAGCGGATGAAGCCGTGCCGCCTGCCAGACGAGCAACTGCGCGACTCCCGCCGTCGTCGCGATGACCGTCGCCGCCGCAAGGAGGCCCGCCACGCGGAGCGGCAGGAAGCGCATCGCGCGAAAGAACCGTTCAGCGCCGGAGGCAAGCCTGCCTACAAGCCGCACCGGATGGGGAAACCACTGCGGATCGCCGATGAGAAGATCGAGCAGAAACGCCAGCGGCATCAGAAAAAAGGTCATGATACCGCCTCCCTGCGGGCCAGAGTCCCGCTCCACGACGACCCGGTAAAGCCGTTCAGCGTCTCGATCAGACGCTGGTTCTCCTCGTGCGTGCGGATGCAGAAGCGGAAGCAGGCCGGCGGAATGCCCTCGAAATTCCGGCAGTCCCGGACGACAATGCCGTGCGTGCGGAGAGCGTCGAGCAGGGCATCGAAATTGACGCCATCGTTCACCGACGCCAAAAAGAAGTTGGCCGTCCCGCCGTGGAGCGTGATCGGGGGGTTCGAGGCCAGCCCTTCCGTGAACTGGCGACGCCCCGCCGCGATGACGGAACGCACCTCCCGATCGTATCCGCCGCAGTGCAGCAGCAACCCGGCGGCGTGCTCCGCGACGGCGTTGACCGTCCACGGCTCCTTGTGGCCGTAAAGCCGCCCGATCATCGCGGGATGCGCCACGACCGCGCCGAGCCGAAGCCCGGCAATGGCGTAAAATTTGGTGAGCGAATGGATCACCACGATGTTTTTGAAGGCCCGGATCTCTGGCATGAGGGAGTTTGACGGAAAGGACTCCGTGAACTGGATGAAGGCCTCGTCGATGATAAACGTCTTGTCCGGAAAGCGGCAGGCCACGGCAAGCAGCAGCTCTTTTGGGATCAAGGTGCCGGTCGGATTGTTCGGACTTCCGGCGATCATCGCATCGCACCCGTCCAGCGCATCGGCCAGCGCATCGATTCCGGGGAAGGCGAAGCTGCCTGACTCGCTCAGTGCAAGAGGGACAACCTCCGCACTGGCGAGGCGGCAGGCACGACCGTAATCGAAAAACGATGGCTGCGGCACGAGCACGCGCTTCAGGCCGAGAGCCCTCGGCAGAAGGTAAATGCCCTCGATGGCTCCGTTCAGGGCGAGCACGCACTCACGGTCAAGGCCGAAACGAGCGGCGTAGAAATCACGCACGCCACGCCCGTCCATCGAGGGATAGGGTGCGAGCGGAATCGGGGAGGCAAGCAGCTCCCGGATCGGCGGCCCGACCGGAGCAAGATTGACGCTGAAATCGAGCGTAACGGCCCCGGTATGGTTCTCGCCCGAACGGTCACCGTGGCGGTGAGCCAGCAGGTGATCGTTCGTCATGGCTGTCTCCCGTCGAGACCTGCAACAGAGAACAGCTTCCCGAGATCAAGATTGGCGGAGAAATGGGCGGCAAGCAGCTCGAAGGGATCGGCAGCGGTGCCGCCTGATGCGGGCTCGTAGCGACTGTCGGCCATGCGCAGAAACCACTCCTTCACCCCGGCTCTGTCGAAAAAGCCGTGGAAATAGGTGCCCATGACTCGCCCGTCCTCGCTCATCGCTCCGTCGAAATCCTCAGACGCGACACCGTTGCGCTCCGTCACCTCGACAAGAGGCGACGCCCCCGGCGCGAGCATCGTGCGGCCCATGTGAATCTCGTATCCGCTTACGGCGCATGACGTTCCGGCAAGTTTGCCGAAGCTGTTGCAGAGCGCCTTCTCGCGTTCGAGCACCGTTTTGACGGGCAGCATTCCGAGGCCTGTGCTCTCGCCCGGTGTGCCCTCGACGCCGTGCGGATCGGCAACGGAAGCACCGAGCATCTGGTAGCCGCCGCAGAGCCCGATGATCACGCCACCCTTAGCCCTGAAGGCCTCGATCACTTCACGCCAGCCCATCGAGAGCAGCCATTCGAGATCACCCCGGACGTTTTTCGAGCCCGGCAGCACAAGCGCCCGGTAAGCATCGAGCGGTCTGGGGTAGTGCAGGTAGTGCAGCTCGACCGACGGCTCCTGTTCGAGCGCTGAAAGGTCGGTGAAGTTGGAGATGTGCGGGAAGTAGATGGCGGCGATGCCGATCTTCCCCGCTGACGGGTCGCGCCGTGGATCGACCACCGCGGAGAGCGGCACGGCGTCCTCGGCATCGATCGTGAAGCCCCTGAAGTACGGGATCACACCAAGCACCGGCACGCCGGTCATCGCTTCGAGCATGGTTACGCCATCTTCAAAAAGCAACTTGTCGCCCCTGAAGCGGTTGACGATCACCCCTTTCACCAGTGCCCGGTCTTCGGGCGGAATCACCGAGAGCGTGCCCGCCACCTGGGCGAACACCCCGCCGCGGTCGATGTCAGCCACGAGAATGACCGATGCCCCGGCCCGGCGGGCGCTGCGGAAGTTGACGAAATCGCGCTCGTAAAGGTTCATCTCGGCGCACGAGCCCGCGCCTTCCATCACGATCATTTCATGCCGCGCCATGAGCCGGTCGAGGCTCTCGAAGGCCGCTTCGGCCCAGCGCCGGGTGTCGCCGAAATACTCTCGGGCCGTCCTGTCCGTGCAGACTCGGCCTTGCAGCACCACCTGAGCGCCGGTGTCGGTATTGGGTTTGAGCAGCACCGGGTTCATATCGGCGTGAGGCGCGACCCGTGCGGCCAGAGCCTGCACGATCTGCGCCCGCCCCATCTCGTAACCGTCAGGCGTGACCCCCGAGTTGTTCGACATGTTCTGTGCCTTGTAGGGTGCCACATCGACGCCTTTATTGCTGAAGATGCGGCACAGGGCAGTGGCCACGATGCTTTTGCCGACGTCGGATGCGGTGCCGAGAATGGCGATATGATTCATGGAGTGCCTCCCCGATTGGTTTACCATTGCTCTTCATGCACCAGCTCGTCGAGAGCGAGCCTCGGCAACCAGCCTGCCTGCTCCAGCTCGGGTGTCTCGTGGAAAAAGCTCACATAACCGATGCAGAGCCAGGCTACCGGCACGATATGCCCAGGGATGCCAAGCACCCTGCGGATATGGTCGTGATGGATGATGCTCACCCAGCCAACGCCGAGATTCTCCGCCCGCGCGGCCAGCCACAGATTCTGCACGGCGCAGACCGAGCTGTACAAATCCATCTCGGGATTGGCCATGCGCCCGATCACCACCTCACCGCTGCGGGTGCGGTCGCAGGTCACGCAGACGCCGACCGGCGCTTCGAGAATCCCTTCGAGCTTGAAGCCGCGATACTGCTCCCGGCGCGGCTCGTCGAACATCGCCGCCGCCTCGGCATGGGCGACTTCGAACCCCTCCTTCACCTGTTTTCTGACCTCGAAATCCCGAACGACAATGAAGTCCCATGGCTGCATGAAACCCACGCTCGGCGCGTGATGCGCCGCATCGAGTACCCTGCGCAGGACTTCGTCCGGCACCGTATCGGCAAGAAACTGGCCCCGTACATCGCGGCGGCTGTAGATGACTTTATAGAGCGCGTCGCGCTCGTCTGCACTGATGGTCATTTCGATTCTTTTTTCTGGTTACGACTGCCGAAGTGCCATTGCAAGTCAGCGAGTCCGTCAAGAATGCCGGGAGATGGCGAAAGAAAATGGGCGCCGCTGAGACGCACGATCCGGTAGTTGCCATCGGGAATCCGGAGCGGGCACTCATAGCCATCCTTCTGAAGCACGAACACGATCTCCGGCTTCTTCTCCCCGATCAGCTCCCAGACGGTGCCGACAAGCTCCGTCGGCGCGACATGACGGATGCCTGCATAGTCCTCGACAACCCTGAATCCCGCCGCTGTGAAAAGCTCGTGGAGATACGTATTGACGCCGAACGAGAACGGGCTGCCCTCGCAGCTCGACAGTATCAGCGCCCGCTGTCCGCCGCCGTTGACCTTCGCCGCAGCATCGCGCCACTGCCGCTCGAACGCCCCGGCCTTCCTCTCGCCGCCCTCGATGCCGAGCACGTCGCAGATGGCGCGGATGTTCCCGGCGATCTCGTCCATGCTTCTGAAGCCGTGCAGCACGACGCACTTCGCGCCCGGCGGCGTCACCCGCTTGCAGAGGTCGGGATGGATCCAGTCGGAGAGGAAGAGATAGCCCGGATGCAGCGCCGCGATGGCCGCCGGATCGGGATCGAGAACGCCCCCGGTCTTTGGCAGGTCGAGTTCGTCATAGCGGCTCACCCCCGCAATCTGCCTGTCAAGACCGAGATAGCGCAAGGTTTCGGTAATATAAGGCGACTGGCTGATGATACGCTCACCAGCCCGCGCCGCCCCTGCAAAGAGCAGGAGCAGCAGGATCATGACTGTTTTTTTCATGGCTGGTGATGGATTACAGGTTTCAGATATCCGCCTTCAGACCAAAAACAAAGGTACGACCCGGCATCGGGTAGCCCTTGACATACTGATAATCCCGGTCGAAGAGGTTGTTGATCTCGGCCTTGACCGTGATTCCAGGTCCGGTTATGCCTTTGTCTCCAAAGGGAAACTTCCTCGAAGCGGACAAATTGGCCACGGCAAATCCGCCTTTCGGAACCACTTCGCCAGAGCCGGTTTCATAGTTCTGGACCAAGGTCTTGCCGCTGTAGGCGAGATTGAACGCGCCGTTAAAGCCGCGCCCGTCGCGCACTTTCAGCCCGGTGCTGGCGTTCCACTGCGGCGTGAAAAGCAGGTCGTCGCCGCTCGTATTGTCACTATACTTCAAAAGATGCGTGTACCCGGCATATGGTTCGAGCGTCCACGAAGAACCATCGAGCTTGAAAACCTTGGAGAGTTCGGCTTCGATTCCGGAGACCGTGGCACTGCCAATGTTGCGATAGGTGTAGGTCGAGGTGGCAATCGCTTCGGTCTGGATCATGTCCTTGTAATCGGTGCTGAACCATGTCAGCGAAGCATTGAACCCTTTCCAGGCGAGATCCATGCCAACCTCCCAGGTGTCGCTCGATTCCGGCTTGAGATCGGGATTGCCGATATAGGTTGTCCCCCATCTCGTGATATTGGCGGCAAGCTCCCGCTCCGACGGCATCCTGAAACCTTCGGCGAACGAACCCCTGAGCTTGAGCGCATCGCTCGCCTGCCACGCGACTCCGGCCTGATGCGCAAAGTTGTCCTTGCTCCTCGACGTGCCTTCGCTTGCTTTCATTTTGACACGATAATCGTCATAACGTACGCCTGCGGTCAGAATCAGGCGCTCGTCGAACAGGCCATATTTGCCGAGAAGGAAACCGGCCGGATTTTCATACGTGGCCCAGCTCGGCGTCAAGGTGGAATCGACTTCGTATTTCAGCCAGTCAAATCCTGTCGTGAGTCTGAGCGCTCCCGGCTGCCAGGTAACCTGCGCCTGCGCCCCTTGCTGGTCAACATTTTTGGTGCTTTCATACGCGCTGCTCGGATCGACATAGCGATACTTGTCCTCGCCGGTGAAGTAGCGGGCCATCCACGAAACGTTGCGACTGGAGGTTGCGCCATCATACCTGAAATCGACTGAATGATTGTTCTGAACCGTATAGGCGTCCAGATCAGGCGAACTGAAATAGCTCGGTAAGCCAGCCTTGTCTACATCGAAGGAGTGAACGATCATGCCGATCCGGTGGCCATCGGCAATCTCGTATCCCACATTGAGACTCGCCATCTTCTGATCCTGATAACCGGTATTCTGGTAAATATCCCCTTTGCCCGTCTTGTAGCTTCCGGAATCCGATTTCGAGATGCTGCCTGAATAGTCGAAGCGTCCGGATTTGCCCTGAATGGTGGCTTCGGTTTTCGAGAAATCGTTGCTGCCGAGTTCCTGTTCGATCGAAGCCGAAGGCGCGCCCGATCCCTTGGCTGTGATCACGTTGATCACGCCGCCGATCGCCGCTGAACCATACTGCACGGCGGCGGGCCCCCTGATGATTTCGATGCGTTCGACGTTCGCCGTCATGATCTTGGCGAGGTTGCCGGTACCCGCGCGGCGTCCATCGAGCAGCACGAGCACCTTGCCCATCAGGTCGTTTCCGTGGGTTTCCGTCCTGAAGCCGCGAATGACGACGGAGGTCAAGGTTCCGGGATATTTCTGGACGTGTCCGAGATTTTTCTCCGCGAGAAGTTCACTGAGATCGTTGGCCGACGACTCACGGATTTCCTCTTTGGTGATGATGGTGATGTTCGAGGTCAGCTCTTTTTTCGGCTGCTGCACCCGGCTGGAGGTCACGACGATTTCGTTACCGGCATACGCCAGCAAGGTCTCTTCGGCGTGGAGCGTTGGGCTTGCGAGCATGGCTGCCATGAGAATGGCGAGCGTTCTTCTGTTCATGGTGTTGTCCTGTGTTGAGTTGTTTGAATGATTCAACAGACAGGGGCTGAGGAAAAGGACTGACCCGGTTCTTCGCGGACAGCGGGATGGTTTGACAATGCCTGAAATGCGTCAAAACGAAATTCACGCCCTTGACGTACAAAAAAGAGTGCATTGAAAAACAGTGCTGAACAGTCGGTGGTACCGGAAGCGCTTTGCCTGACTATTAACCCGTAGTCTTGTTTCTGAGCAAAGAGTAACTGGCAGGTCTCCTGACTTTAACGGCTGAACCGGTGCAGCCTTCCCGCCCGCTCCGAGGTGGAGCCTGGCAGTGACGTGCGCCGAACTGCTGCTTCGTGGCATGAGGCCATGCCTGCTTGCAGCAGCTTTCCGTTGTACAGTTGCGGGTACAGTGTACGAATCTCACGTACTTCCCTATTCTCCGGCTTTGAAGCCGGCACCAGCTATTCATGTGAAAGAACATCATCTTTGCAGGCGCAATTTACGATTTTCCCGCTCAATTGCAAGCGGGTCATCCCTTGCCATCCGCGGCCCGGAGGATGGTACGAGCCATCGACATCGTCTGGTGGTGCAGCACTTCGAGCGCCCGGAGCAGCTCCATGTGCAGATCGTGGGTGCGCTTTGATTCGGGGCGAATCCTGATGCGCCGCATGTGCGAAAAGCCGAGTTCGAGCAAGAGGTGGTTGAAGTTCTTGCCCTCTTCGAGCACCGCCAGCGCCCTGCGAGGACTCATCTCCTCAATGGCTAGGCTCATGGCCGCGATCTCGCGGCACACCTGCTCGTGAAGCTGCTCGATCTCCCGCTTCCCTTCGCTGGTCAGCCCGTTATCGAATCCGCCGGTCGGAAAATCGGCAAGCAGGGTCTCGACCGCGTCCCCTGCCGATTCGATCTCTTTGGCCAGCGCCATGAGCGCTGCCGCCTCCCGGACGAGCGGTTCGGAAACCGCCTCCTGCATCACGCGGATCAGATAAGCGGACACCTTCTTTTCAAGAAAATCGAGTTTCTCCTCCCGCATCATGAGACCTTCGGTAACCTGAAGCCGCCTGAAAATGAGATCGTGCCCGTTCCCTGTGCCGAGGAATGGCCCCGGCAAAGCCCGAGACATGCGTCCGAGGATCTTGTTCATGCGCGAAACCTCCAGCCGGGCCAGACTGACAGCCACCTCCGGAGTGGCAAGCGCGGAGTCACGCAGATGCCAGACGGCGGGAATCTGGCCGGTCTCCTCCGGATCGTCAGGCAGGAGTCTGACGAGTAACTGCCCGAACTGCGGCAGAAACGGCAGGAAGAGCAGAGCCGTGAACAGATTGGAAAAGGTGTGCGCGTTGGCGATCTGCCGTGCAAGCCCGCCCTCGGCAGCAGACGGAGAGATGGCTCGGATCAGATCGAGCCAGGGCGACAGAAAGCACAGAAAGACGATGACATAGGAGACATTGAAAAAAAGCTGCGCCAGAAAAACCCGCCGGGCTGAGCGAACGCTTCCGGCACTGCCGATAGCCGCTGTGATGCAGGTGCCGATGTTGGCGCCGAACATGAGCGGCATGGCCACTTCGAGCGTGAGCGTGCCCTGCTGGGCCATAGTGATCAGAATAGCAATGAAGGCGCCGCTGCTCTGGATAAGCGCCGTCATGATCGCACCGGCAAACACACAAAGCAGAGGATTTTCAAGCGTGGTCAGAATCAAGAGAAACTGCTGACTTGTTTGAAGAGGCGCGACCGCCATGCCCATGAGCTTCAGGCCGAAAAAAAGCAGGCCGAGCCCGGAGAGCACCTCACCAAAGAGAGCGACAAGTTGCTGACGCCTGAGAAGTGACAGGAAAAAACCGAGCGCGAAGAGTGGCAGGCCGAACTCGCCCGGCGAAAAAGCGATGAGCTGGGCCATCATAGTAGTTCCGATCTCGGCACCAAGCATCACCCCGAGCGACTGGGAAAAGGTGAGAATCCGCGACTGCACCAGCCCGATCAGGGTCAGCATCACCATACTGCTCGACTGCACGGCCACGGTAGCCACTGCGCCGGAGAGAAGCGCCGAGAACGAGTTGCCGGTGATCGTGGCCAGCCACCCGGCAATCCTGCCGCTCGAAGCCTTGCGAAGCCCCGCATTGAGCGACTTCATCCCGAGCAGAAACACCGCAAGCCCACCCGCGAACAGCAGGAGGTTAGACAGTAACAATTGCGATTCCATCATTTCGATCGACAGTTTGACCTACCGGAATTTTCCGTCATTGCGAGGAGCAGAGCGACGCGGTAATCCATGCGAAATAAGCGAAATCATGAAAAGATGGATCACCACGTCCCGACTTGTCGGGACTCGCGATGACGAATCTCCGTCATTTTTAACTTGACACTCAACGGGGAGCGAAAACGCCCCCAGAATCTCGGCCACCTTGCGCCTCCGGTACTCAAACACCTCGTCGAGCCGCCGCCCCACGATCAGCGCCTCGACCAGTTCGCCGAAAGCTGCCAGTCTTCGAAAAAGTCCGGTTTCGAGACCTTCTTGATTTCGGTCGTCCAGCGCACGGGAATCATCATGAAGGGATAGAGCACGAAGTTCAGCTTCATGCCTTCATAAATTGCAGTTCCCGCATTGCCGCCCTCAGCCTTAAGCATCATCTCGGGCGGAGTGATCCGGGCCAGATTGCCCGGTTGTGAGAAAAAGTCCCACGCTTGTTCTATCGGCACAGGCAAACGCTGTACCCAGGTTTTTGTATGCAGATTCATTCAGTTCAATACTTCTCAGTTTCTTACACCGGTACTCACCGGTTCATTTTCTGTAACGACACGAAACGGTAAAAGTATCCCGCTGGCGAGTTTGCCGCTGATTTTTGATATGGTCGCTCCTCTTCGGAACCGGGAACGCCATCCCAAAAGCTTTCGGGATGGCATCTTTCAACGCACTTCGGCTCTCGCAAACCGGACTATCCTGCACGTCTGCCCTGATTTTTTGCATCGGTGAAGTACGGGATTTTGCTTATGATTTACTTTTGAGATGATTAGGGATGGTGACGGTTTGAGTAAAAAAGAATGGCAGACATATTATGGGCACATGAAGCGATATCCCATCGGGACCAAAAAGAAACCGTATAATTAACGTTATTAACAAACTGGAATGGAAAATATTCTTAAGATTGTTGCTCAAGCATGGAACTGGCTCTTTTGTTTAAAAGAACACGAAAAACCAGGCCGCATAGATCAAATCGTCAACACCCTTGCTCATGCCGAAAGCTGCCGTCGGAGCAATCATCCATCCTGCCTGAGCCGTTCCCTGAACAATCAACCCGATTCTATCGTTGTCATGACACTATCCGTACATTATATTGAGATGGTAATCGCATAAATCCTGAACGTCATGGCAACCAGCACACCACTCAAATCGGAGCGGATCGATCTCCGCGCTAGCGCTTCGGTCAAGCAGCTCTTGCAGGAAGCTGCGCAAGCTTCTCACAAAAGTGTCAGCGAATTCCTGCTGGACGCTGGCATCACCGCCGCAAACCAGACACTTGCCGACCGTCGCCGGTTCGAGATCGATGACGAACGGTGGCGGCAGTTTCAGGAACTTCTCGACAGGCCGGTATCCGTCTCCGATAGTCGGATGAAAGTATTGCTGACCGAGCCAGGAGTCCTCGATTGACAAACACCCGCTTCAACCCCGTTCAGAAGCTCACACCCACCCACGACGTTTCGGCATTCGATTGTGGCAACCCGACACTGAATCACTTCCTGCAACGTTTTGCGCTGGTCAACCAGAAAGCCAACAGCGCCCAGACCTACGTTTCATGCGAAGCGAGAACAGGTTGCGTAGCCGGTTTTTACAGCCTCGCGCTCGGCAGCGTCGAGCATGCGGCGGACACCGGGCGGCTCGGAAAAGGTCTTGCAGGACATCCGGTTCCGGTGATGATTCTGGCGAGGCTCGCAGTCGATCGCCAGTTCCAGAGCATCGGTCTTGGGCGGGCGCTGCTCAAGGATGCCCTTTTGCGTACAGCCCAGGCCGCCGAAATTGCCGGAATCCGGGCGATTCTGGTTCATGCCAAGGATGACACCGTCCGCAACTGGTACCTCCAGTGGGGATTCGAGTCGAGTCCCACCGATCCATTTCATCTCTTCCTGCTCGTCAAGGATTTACTCGCCATGCTGAAGTGAAGTCCATCGATTACCCAACTTCTATCACTCACCTCTTCACCAACCCCCCGCCGCCCGCGCGAAAACCACTTGCCCTGCATTACCCTCTGCACTATCTTGCGGGTCATGTATCGTGAATCCAACAGATCATCAACTCCCCTGCCCCATGCCAAAAGCCACCGTAGGAGCCATCATCCACCCCTCGGAAAGCGAACGGTCGAGCATCCTGCTCACCAGACGTAACGTCAATCCTTTCAGGGAGCTGTGGTGTCTTCCTGGTGGACACATTAATGATTATGAGCCTGCCGAACAGGCCGTCGTTCGAGAGGTGAAGGAGGAGACGAACCTTGACTTTGCGCCCGATCAGTTCGTCGGATGGTTCGAGGAGATTTTCCCGGAGCACAACTTCCATGCCGTGGCGCTGATGTTTGCCGGAACCGGAACGGGCGCGATGGAACAGCAGCCCGACGAAGTATCCGAAATGGCGTGGTTCGAGCTCGACGAAGCGCTCTCGATGCCGCTCGCTTTCACCCATAACCTTGTCCTGCAACACTATGCCCGCTCGCTCGAAAAGTAACCGCCTGATTCCCCTCTTCATCCTGCTTGCGCTCTGCCTGCAAACCCTCGCCGGTTGCTCGCGCCAGCCCGCGCCCGTAACGACGACGCCGGCGACGACCACCGCCGAAACGCCGAAGCGTATCGTCAGCCTCGCGCCGAGCCTCACCGAGATACTCTACGCCATCGGCGCAGGAGATCAGCTCGTCGGCAGAACCAGCGCCTGCGACTGGCCCGCCGAAGCCGAAAAGGTTCCGGTGGTCGGCTCGTTCGGACGCCCCTCGCTGGAGGTGCTCGCTGCAATGAATCCCGACCTGGTGCTTGACGTCGATCTGGCCGATGAACAGGCCGCCAATAAAATGGCCGAGATGCACATCCGGCGCGAGCACATCCGCTGCCAGGATCCCGAAGAGCTTCCGGCAGCCCTTCGCAAGCTTGGCGCACTTACCGGACACGTCCACCAGGCCGACAGCCTCGCATCGGTGATCAGGCAGGGGCTGGCGAAGTATCGTGAGGAGGCTGCCGCGAAGACGCGCAAACCCTCGATCTACCTTGAAATCTGGAACGATCCGCTCTGGACGGGCGGCAACATGAGCTTCGTGTCGCGCCTGATTGGCTATGCGGGCGGACGAAATATCGGTGACGCAGTCGAAAAAGAGTATTTCGAAGTCTCTCCTGAATGGGTCATCCGTGAAAACCCTGAGATCATTGCATGCATGTACATGGCAAACGACACTCCCGCCGCCGGCAACCTCAAGCTTCGCCCCGGCTGGCAGGGCATCAGCGCCGTGCGCAATGACCGCGTGTTCGACAAGTTCGACAACCGCCTCTACCTTCGCCCCGGCCCTCGCATCCTCGAAGGCATTGCCGGCATGAAAAAGCTGATCGAGAGCAATGAACAGTAACGCAAACACGAAGGCATGCCAGAACCGGGGATTCCTCATCGCCGCCCCGTCGAGCGGCTCCGGCAAAACAACGATCACCCTGGGACTTTTGCGACTGTTCGCGCAGCGCGGCATGACCGTCCAGCCCTTCAAGTGCGGCCCGGACTACCTCGACACGATGCTCCACGCTATGGCTGCCAGCACCGGAGAGGCGTCACGACCGGGCCTGAACCTCGACACCTTCATGGCTTCGAAAGCACACGTGCGCTCGCTCTTCGCCCGCCACGCGGCAACGGCGGAGATTTCGGTGGTCGAGGGGGTGATGGGCCTCTTCGACGGGGCCGAGCGCTCGGCCGGCAGCAGCGCCGAAATTGCCGCTCTGCTTGACTTGCCGGTCATCATGGTCATCGACGGCTCGAAGATGGCCTACTCCGCCGCACCGATGCTCTACGGTTACAAGAACTTCGACCCGTCGGTCAACGTCGCGGGGGTGATCTTCAACTGCGTCGGCAGCGAGTCGCATTACAGCTATCTCGAAGCTGCCGCAAAAGATGCGGGCGTCGAACCGCTCGGCTACCTCCCGCGAAACAGTGCCATCACCATCGACGAGCGGCACCTCGGCCTCAACACCTCCACCGACTACGACCGGCAAGGCATGATCGACGCGATGGCCGACCACATCGAAAAAACGGTCGATATTGACCGACTGCTCGAACTGGCACAGATCACCCTGCCAGCACCCGAACAGGCCCGCCCGCACGTCGCCCCCTCAGGAAAGGTGATCGCCGTCGCCCTCGACGAAGCGTTCAACTTCATCTACCACGACAACATCGAAACCCTCCGCCGCTATGGAGAGGTGCGTTTTTTCAGCCCGCTGCACGACAAGAGGCTCCCGGAAGCCGACCTTGTCTACCTTGCAGGAGGCTACCCCGAACTCCATGCAGCCCGACTCGCAGCAAACGAATCGATGCGCGACAGCATCGCCGCATGGTGTAATAACGGAGGCGCAACTTGGGGCGAATGCGGAGGTCTCATGTACCTCGGCAAAACCCTCACTCTCGCCGACGGCACGGCATACCCGATGTGTGGCGCACTCGACCTCGACACCACCATGCAGGAAGCCCGCCTCACCCTCGGCTACCGAAAGGTCTACCCCGCCGGAACCAGCGGAGTGGAACTGCGCGGCCACGAGTTCCACTACTCCCGCATTTCACGACAGGGCGACCTCCGGAACATCGCCGAAGTCCGCAATGCCCGCGACGAGCAGGTTCCAACCAGTCTCTTCCGCACCGGCAACACCATAGCGTCATACCTCCACCTCTACTGGGGCGAGTCGACCAATAACAATCACCTCACTATACTGGATACCCTCTTTTCAGAATCACCAACTCCGTTATAACATTTTACAATTTATTGTTACCGCTGTTACTCACGTCAAGGTTAACGGTTAAACCAATGAAACATCGACAAACCGGAAACCGGAAGAACTGCCGTTGAACCACTGCTTCATTTGAAGCGGGTCGCTCTTTATTTACAGTATATCTTATCAGACAAAAAGCAACAACTGTCAGGTGGAGGAGCGGGAAATGTCGTATCCCGGAGCGGCAAGACTGCCAGGAATCTCCGCTTAAGCTGTAACGCAAATCATTATTAGTTGTAATAATAAAGAGCGTCCCCTTATCCTTAGCCCACTGCTTCATTTGAAGCGGGTCGCTCTTTATTTACAGTATATCTTATCAGACAAAAAGCAACAACTGTCAGGTGGAGGAGCGGGAAATGTCGTATCCCGGAGCGGCAAGACTGCCAGGAATCTCC
>Ga0233421_10000219_pt1 | contig 26886 bp, 23 predicted proteins | sample Watercolumn_Mata_3_FD_182725 | JGI IMG/M metagenome (GOLD analysis project Ga0233421, IMG submission 182725) | Freshwater microbial communities from Lake Matano, South Sulawesi, Indonesia - Watercolumn_Matano_2014_107_MG | ecosystem: Environmental > Aquatic > Freshwater > Lake | place... | reverse complement strand
ATGTTCATGTAGAGGAAGACCAAATCGACATGATGATCCTTCAAATACGTCAATGCCTCGAACGGATCGCGGAACGATCCCGCCCATTGCAGAAGCGGAAGCTTGCGAACATAGTCCTGCAGGACATCGATCGCGAGGGGTTCATCATCCAGGATGATGCACTTCATCAAATCCTCATGAGACGGCAACGACTTTGAGTACTACGGAGAATTTGTCCGCTTCCCGGGTGATCAACAATTCATGATTCTTCGGATACAGAATCTCAAGCTGCCGTTTGACATTCTGCAAGCCGACTCCTTTGTCTCCGTTGCCAAGCCCCTCCTGGCCCTCGTGGATGCTGTTCCGAATTGAAAACTCGAAGCCGCTTTCTGCAAAGTGGAGCCGTATCTCGATGAAGGACGGCAGGGTGGGATTGAGACCGTACTTGAATGAGTTCTCGACAAAAGGGACCAGGATCATGGGAGGAATCCTGACCGCGCCGGGATCGCCGGAAACGCTAAACTCTATCCGAACGGGATCATCTTTTGAGTACCGAAGCTTCTGCAGTTCGATAATCCGTTGAATCTGCTCAACTTCCTTGTCGCCGCTGATGTGGTCTACGGAGCTCTCGTAGATCATGTACCGCATCAGATGAGAGAGGTGGGCGATCCCATCTGCAGTGCCGGGACTGTTACGACGGGCGAGACTGAAAAGGTTGTTCAGTGTATTGAAGAGGAAGTGTGGATTGATCTGCGACTTGAGCAAATGGAGTTCGGTTTGCAGCTGCTGTGCCCTGAGCTCCTGCAGCTGCAGCCGGTGGCGCATGTCATTGCGAAGGAGCTTCAGCGCTGTGGTGACACCTATAAAAAGTGAGATCGTCGTGAAGAATGCAAAATACTCAACGGGAGTTCTCTTGGAAGCAGGCATGATGAGTGTAGCAAACAACGACCAGACAGCGACACCCGTGACGAGGAGCACGAAGTACCTGACATACCTTCGCGTCGTAAAGAGTGTCTCAAAGAGATAGAAATGAAAGTACACAGGGGCGATGAACGCTGCCACAATCACGATCGCCCATCGAAAGTCAGGATTCCACACGTGGTTCGGTCCAAACCTGTAGAGTGCAAAAAACAGGAACAGAACGATCCAAAAGTAGAGGTGGAGCGCAATCCTGGAAGTAAGAGCCTTGAACATGACTATCCCGGATTTGACAGGTGTATGGAACGGAATTTTGCAGACCCGGTCAACCGACGATGTCAGCCCTTTGAGGGCGTTTGTCAAGTTTCTGAGGCGGTTCATCCCAACCTTGAGGAATATCTGTCACATCGCCCGTAGGACTGACAGTAGCCATCGAACGAACCACCGATCATATACTACGGAGCAAACCATGAAAAGGATTCTACTTCTGGCGACTCTTTTGATCGCTGTGCAGACCGCCTTCGCACGTCAGGGCACTATCGCTATGAGCCGTTCGATTGTGATCAAGGGCACAGTGCTGGATTCGAAGGAAAAATCGCCGCTGCCCTACGCGAATGTCATTCTGAAAAACAGGAAAGACTCCTCGTTTGTGAAAGGGACTGCAACGGGCACATCGGGTGAGTTCCTGCTGACGAACGTCAGCGAGGGGGAATACTATCTCCTCGTGACCTACGTCGGCTATGCACGAAAGACCGTCCCCGCAATCTCAGTGCAAAAAACCTCGGGCGAGATAAATCTCGGCACGATCGCCGTCGAACAATCGTCTGTCGCAATGGCCGGAGTACAGGTCACGGCCGAACGGCCGGCGGAGGAGTTCAAGCCCGACAAGAAGGTGATCAACGTCGCCAAGAATCTGCAGGCTGTCGGCGGCACCGCTGTGGATGTTCTGCAGAACCAGTCGTCTGTTCAGATCGACGCTGATGGGAACCTCACGTTGCGCGGCAGTTCAAACTACACCGTGCTCATCAATGGCCGGCCGAGCCCGCTTCAGGGAACTGATGCGCTTCGCCAGATCCGGGCAAGCTCAATCGAGAACATCGAAATCATCACAAACCCTTCGGCCAAATATGATGCCGAAGGTGCGGCCGGGATCATCAACATTGTCACGAAGATCGAGTCTGAGTACTCCATGAGCGGACTCGTGAATACAGGCATCGGGACGAGAAGCAAGTACAACGGTGATGCGTCGTTCAACGCCACCTATGAACGATTTACCGTAAACGGTGGAGTCGACTACCGAAATACGAAAAACTATTTCCCGGGGAGCATCGACCGCTCTTCCGATGTCGCACAGGGAACACTCGACCGCTTCACCGACATGACCCGTGTTGGACAGCGTGAGAACTTCAATGTGCGTCTCGGCGGTGAGGTGCGCGCGAGTGACAAGCTGACGGCCGGGCTGTCGGGATCCTACGGCTCTTTTGATTTCCTGGGTGAGTGGCATATGAAGGTCAGAACCATCGAGCCGGCAACCTCCTCGTTTGCCTACGTGAAGAACATCTTTGACGCGTCGGCGAAGATCCTGAATCTGCAGACGTTCACAACCTACAAGTTCAAGCCGTCCGTGGAAGAACTCATGTTCGAAGCGAGCTACTCTCAGGTGAAACTCCCGAATGTCCAGACCACCGAAGATTACGCATCTGACGCATCCTTCACGTTGCGGGGCGCCAATCCGTCGATCCAGAAGTTCGACAACGGAGCCGATCGCGATGAAGGACGCATCAAACTGACATATAGCAACAAACTGCACCCCAAGAGCACATTCGAGGCCGGACTACAGTCGAACCTCTCGTTGAGAAGCTTCGATATCGTGTTCTCGAAATTCTCCTGGACGTCGTCGGCATGGAGCGTTGATCCGGAATTCACAAACGCCTTCGATCTGAAGAGCAACGTGCATGCGGCGTTCGCGACATATTCGAACTCGGTGTTCGACTTCGACTTCCAGATGGGGCTTCGTGCTGAGCAAATGGACAGACTCCTTGACCTCGCCTCGCTTGCACAGCGCTACGAGCTCAAGCGACTGGACCTGTTCCCCTCATTCAGCATGTCGAGAAAACTGGGTGACCATACCTTCCAGTTCAGCTACAGCAGAAGGGTGAATCGACCGAACGAGGCGTTCCTGAATCCTATCCCCGTATACTCTGATTCGTATATCCGCCAGTACGGAAATCCGGACCTCAAACCGGAATACATCAATTCATACGAACTGAACTATCAGAAGCTCTTCGGTGCCGTGTTCGTGAATGTGCAGACGTACCTGAGAGCATCCTCGGGATTGATCGTACAGACGACGGCGGTCGACAACGCCGGCCGGTTACTGGCCACGCTTGAAAACCTCGCTTCCTCGAGCACGATGGGGGCTGAGTTCTCAGGGAGTCTTCCGCTCAGCACTGTGCTGAAGATCGATCCTTCGCTCAATCTGTATGCGTACAAGCAGGATGGGATCGTGCAGGGCGAGCAGCTGAAAACGAGCACGACGTCGTGGACGGCTCGCGTCAACGCAACGGCCACCGTCTCACCGAGCACCCGCATTCAGGTGACGGCGAATTATACCGGAAAACAAACGCAGGGACAGTTTGAGATCGATCCGAGGTTCATGCTCGGTGTCAGTCTGAGACAGGAATTCCTGAGCAAGGCGATCTCGCTCACGTTGAAAGCCCAGAACCTGGTCAATACGGCGGACTTCAAAGTGCAGGGAAACAGTGCTGGCACACGATTCTCACAGTTCGTACATCCGGAACATCAGGTCGTGAACCTCACGCTCACGTACAATTTCAACAACTTCAAGCGCACTGCACAGATGGAGCGGATGGATATCGGAAACGAATTCCAGCGCTAGCAGGGCAGCCGGATGAGACCGGAAAAGTGACGATCATGAATGAGCTCTGGCCTTCGACATAACCTGATGAAAGGCTAGAGCTCAGTTCTTTATCGAAGGTAATGTGATGGAATGGGGAGGGAGGGGGATTCGTCCTGCCATACAACGGACGCAATCCACCATCGGCCATCCTTCAGATAGAGTTGAAAACTGTTGATCCCGCGAATCGGCTTTCCGTCGGTCGCAAGATTCATTCGCTTTTCGTACGTGCTGAACACCTGGGTGATGCTGCCATATGAATGGACTGACCGGCTCACCTCTTTCTCAGCGAAGCTCTTGAGAGTTCCCCGCTGAATCCTTCCGCCGAAGAATTCGATAAAACTCTCCCGATCCATCTGCATCACACTATCTCCTGCAATTCGGACGCAGGGACTCGCTGCGGAGACGAAGAGATTCCGGAACCGAGGCCAGTCAGGCTGACCTTGCTCGGAAAAGGTAAGTGATTCGTAGAAGGCTCCGAGCAGATTGGCGATTGAGCGGGTGTCATCCTGACGTTGTGATGTGCCTGACTGCCCGGTTGCCTCGTGTGATCTCTGGGCGTCGGCGGGTAACGCAAGCAGGAGGATCAGGAAAAGAGGAAAAAGGGATCGCGTCGTCATAATGAAAGCACCTCCGGTCTCAGAAAAGTAGTAAGTGCTTGCCTGACGGTCTCAATCCTTCCCCCAAAGTCACGATTGTCACGACGCCCCCTGTCATGCAGAAGGATTGCGTCAGGCGTAGACTACAAGTACCGGCAAAACCTACAAAATCCCTCAGTTGAATGCAAACGATTCACGCATGATCAGCAAACCAAAAACGCAGAAAACACCTTGCCGTTTGCACTCTTCTTGCTATCTTGTGTGTGCTTCTTTCGACGAACTTCATACATTCGGAGTTTTATGACTATCCAGAAGAACAAAGTCGTGACCATCAACTACTCCCTGACAGACGAATCCGGTGCATTGCTTGAGAGCTCTGAAGGGCAAGGGCCTCTGACCTACCTGCATGGAGTAGGAAACCTCATTCCCGGCCTCGAAGCTTCGCTCGAAGGAAAATCAGCAGGATCGTCCCTCAAAGTCTCAATCCCGCCCGAAGACGCGTACGGTGTGTGGGAACAAGAAAAGGTGGTTCAAGTTCAGAGGTCACAGTTCAGCGGAATCGATGAAGTGAAGGTTGGCATGCAATTCAGCGTTCAGAGCGAAGCCGGTGAAGAAGTTGTTACGGTTTCGAAGGTTGAAGGAGAGACGATTACCATCGACGCCAACCATCCTCTCGCCGGAAAAACGCTTACGTTCGATGTGAGCGTCGTCGGAATCCGCGAAGCGACTGCTGAAGAACTGGACCATGGTCATGTGCATGGCCACGGAGGGCATCACTAAGGTGTTTTTCGATTGTGCGTTGTTCGCATCCCGCCGTCTTCTGGCGGGATCGATTGTCGATTGTGCGTTGTTCGCATCCCGCCGTTTGCTGGCGGGACCGATTGTCGATTGGTCGTGAAGCGTTGGTCACTATCCCTGGGAATGGGGGATTTCCTACTGTCGGTGGTCGCGCTTTCCGTAGTCCCGTTATCACACCGCCAGCACCTCCCTGCGTTTCTCATTTCTGACACCACGCCACCGTCGCAAACATCCTCTCCACTTTTTCATCTTCGTTTTTCAAAAAAAGGTCATACATTCGCTTCAGTGATTCGTACTGAGATGAACCTCAGCAACGCATGGAGGAATGTATGTCTACAGTATTGGTAAACCTGGACGAGATCGTCAAAAAGCCCAAAGAAGTCATCTTCCGGAAGAAAGCCAATTCTATCGCTGAAAAGCTGAAAGGGCGGGGTATCGGAGCATCCTACTGCAGCACAAACGCCCAAGCCATCGACGAAATCTGTAAGATGGTGCCTGAAGGTGCAACGGTCGCCCTTGGCGGCTCTGTCTCGATCATGCAGTCAGGCCTTCTTGAAGCATTACGAAAGATGAAGATTACGCTGCTCGATCGCTATCGTTCCGGCATCACAGATGCCGAAGTTGAGGAGATGGGCCTGCGGGGAATGACAGCAGACATTTTGCTGACAAGCAGTAACGCGATCACTACAGATGGAAAAATTGTGAACGAAGATGGCCACGGCAACCGCGTCGCAGCGCTGATCTTCGGTCCAAAGAAAGTCATCTTGCTTGTCGGCATCAATAAAATCGTCGGCACCGTGGAAGACGGATTGAAGCGCATCAAGGAAGTGGCCGCGCCGCTCAATTGTATACGCCTGGGACTTGACACACCGTGCGCCCTGACAGGATTCTGTGTCGATGAAGAATGCCACCCGCCCGCACGCATCTGCAGCCAGATTACCGTCATTGAGGCAAGCAGAGTCAAAGACCGCATGCATGTGGTGATCGTCGGCGAAGAATTGGGTTACTAGTGCCATCCCAAATCTATCTTCTTGTGGTTTTCATCGCGGAGACGCGGAGGTCGCCGAGAATCGCAGAGGAAGAAGTTCAACGAACTCCGCGTATCTCCGCGATCTCTGCGGCTCTGCGGTAGAAACAATGACATCTACAAATACAATATTTCTTTTTAGGGTCGGCACTAGCGTACGGATTACCCCGTCTGGAAAATCAGGAGAAGCACCCATGAAGAAACTCACATTTCTCCTTCTCTCTCTCACCGTCTTTGTGCTTTCATTCGAGGTCGGTCGTTCGCCTTTCGACACCTCGCAAAATCCGGATCAATCTGAATTCGAGGCCTGCACGAGCGTCATTGTGGGCAAATCCGCCTCGATTGACGGCTCCACGATGACATCCCAATCCTGTGATTCAAGGACAGATCGTACGTGGGTGACGATTGTGCCGCACAAGAAACATAAGCCAGGGGACAAAGCGCTCATCTACATGGGCTCGAAGGAAACCAAGGGACCCGATGATCCGGACGCGGTGTCAATCGGTGAGATCCCTCAGGTACCCGAGACCTACGCGTACGTGAACTCCGCCTACGCCATCATGAACGAGAAGCAGCTGGCAATCGGCGAGACGACCTTCGGAGGCAAGTCGGAAATGAAGAGCGACGAGGGCATCCTAGATTGTCCGGAATTGTATCGGCTGGCACTCGAACGCGCGAGCACCGCAAGGGAGGCAATCCGGCTCATCGATCAGCTCACGAAAGAGTACGGGTACAACGACTACGGCGAGTGCTTCACGTTTGCCGATCCCAAGGAGACTTGGCACTTTGAGATCCTCGGCCCCGGGAAAGGGAAGAAAGGTGCTGTCTGGGCCGCTGTCAGAATACCTGACGATCATGTGGGAGTCTCGGCAAACGCATGCAGGATCCGTGAAGTGGACATTAAAGACACAGCGAATGTTATGGCCTCCGCCAACGTCTTCTCACTCGCGATCGAGATGGGTTTCTGGAAACCAGAGAGCGGCAAGCCATTCGAATTCTGCTATGCCTACGCCGACAGGAACGGCATGTACAGCAGAAGGCGTGAATGGCGTGCATTGAGCATTGCAGCGCCATCGTTGAAGCTCGATCCGAACGCTGAAAACTACCCTCTCTCGGTCAAGGCAGAACGAAACCTCTCTGTGAAAGACGTGCTCGACATCTTCCGCAATTACTATCAGGGGACAGAGTTCGACATGACGAACGGCCTTACCGTCAAGGATAAGGACGAAAAACTGGTCAAGAGTCCGATGGCGAATCCTTTCATGAACAGAGATTATCTGGAACTGTTCAAAATCAAGGGGGAGCGCACCATCGCGTGCAACCGGGCAACCTATGTACAGGTGACTCAATCGAGGTCGTGGTTGCCGGATGCGGTAGGGGGAGTGGTCTGGTTCGGATATGACAATCCTGTGACGACGCCGCATACTCCGTTCTACTGCGGTATCGAGAGCATGCCGAAGAGTTATATGATCGACGGGCGTCAGAAATTCCGGAGAGACTGCGCTTGGTGGGCATACAGGTCGGTGGGACAACTCTGCTACCTGCGCTTCCAGGAAATGGTGAAGGATGTAGAAGTGGTCTGGCAGGAGATCGAGAAGAAGGCCTTCGAGAATCAGTCCGAATTCGAGAAGAAAATCGTAGAACTGTACAAGTCTGATCCGGTCAAAGCGAAGCGTCAGCTGACCGAGTACAGTCACAAGATCGCGGACGATGCTGTGGATCGGTACTGGAAACTGAACGACGAACTCTGGACGAAATACACGTACAAGTTCTAGGTGCCCTCTAATCGAACACAGAATACTCAGTTGATACTGATTTACACTGGATGATAAATGTGTGGGACAGTGCTTCTTTCAGTGTGGTCTGTGTGCTGTTATCATTGTTTCACACCGTTCCGCATCTGATGCCCCTTCCCCTACACAGGATTCTGCTATCAGAAATAGGAATTTACTCCTGTCATCCATCTGCACCATTGGCAATTTGGCCAAAAAAGACGACTCTTGGTCGGCATACAATTTGTGCCAATTGTCAAGATTCTCATTCAGAATAAGGAAATTTGATATGGTTCAAGCGGCAGAACAGACGAAGAAATCACCTAAAGGAAGTGTCGTTATTGCGGCAGAGCGGTGCAAGGGATGCGGGTTCTGCGTGGAGTTTTGCCCGCCTGAAGTTCTCGAACTCTCCAGCGAATACAACTCCAAAGGCTACCATCCCCCGGTTCTCGTGAAGAAGGACGATTGCACAGGTTGCGATATCTGCGGAATGGTCTGTCCCGACTTTGCCATCTACGGCTATATCACCAAGAAATCGAAGAAGGAGGCCTAGCTGTGCACGCATATATAACTGGAGTTCTCACGGGGGCCCATTTCATCGACGGCGATCATTCGTGTGCCGAAGGAGCGATCGCGGCCGGTTGCAGGTTCGTCGCGGGTTACCCCATCACACCTTCGACGGAAGTCGTCGAACGGATGGCGGACCGTTTCCCATTCGTCGGCGGGATCTTCATTCAGATGGAAGACGAAATTGCGTCCTCCATTGCCATCCAGGGTGCGGTATGGGCTGGCAAGAAAGCAATGACTGTAACCTCCGGTCCCGGATTTTCACTTATGATGGAGCATATCGGTCTTGCCGCGATGACGGAGACGCCGTGCGTGTTCGTCGACGTACAACGTGCAGGCCCTTCGACAGGACTCCCGACCATGCCGGCTCAGGGTGATATGATGCAGGCGCGCTGGGGATCCCATGGCGACTACTCGATTATCGCCCTCTCGCCGAATTCACCTCAGGAGTGCTTCGACCTCACGGTCCATGCGTTCAACCTCTCCGAAAAGTACCGAGTCCCTGTGATGGTCATGATGGATGAATGCGTCGGTCATATGATCGAGCGTGTTGTGATTCCGGAGGCAAACAAGATCGACATCATCGAACGCAAGGTGTACGAAGGTCCGAAGGAGAACTTTCAGCCATTTGATGCGGGTCGTGATCTCGTGCCGATGATGGTGAGGGCGGGTGACGGGTACAGGATCCATGTCACCGGCCTCACGCACGACGAACGCGGGTATCCGAACATGTCAGTGAGTGCGCAGGGGCGTCTTGTCCAGCGGCTTGTGGACAAAGTCCGCGTCAACGCCGATAACATCATCATGTACAAAGAAGAAGATATTGAAGGAGCTGATGTCGTTGTTGTGACGTACGGGATAACTTCCCGAACAGCGATTCCGGCGATTGAGCAGGCGAAAGCAAAGGGATTGAAGGTGGGTCACCTTCGCCTTGTGGTTGTATGGCCGTTTCCTGAGAAACGGATTCGGGAGCTGGCGGGAAAAGTGAAGTCCATTGTAGTGCCCGAGCTCAATATGGGTCAGATGGTGTATGAAGTCGAACGCTGCGCGGCTGGGAAGTGCAATGTGGTGTGCGTGCCTCATGCCGGCGGGACAGTGCATCAGCCGAAGGATATTCTTGCGGCGATCGAGAAATCAATCCGAGGGAAGTGATCATGCCAGAAGAACTCTACGACGTTGAAGCGAACATCCCTGCGAATCCAATTGAAGACCTGCTTCGAATGGACCGCATTCCGCACATCTGGTGCCCGGGATGCGGAATCGGCACGACCGTGAACTGTTTCGCGCGTGCGCTCCAGACGAGTGGCCTCGATCTCGACAAGGTCTCCGTGGTGTCCGGAATCGGCTGCACGGGACGCGTGGCAGGGTACATGCGCCTCGACTCGTTTCATACGACTCATGGCCGGGCCATACCGTTTGCCACAGGACTCAAGCTGGCGAATCCCGAACTCAAGGTCGTCGTCTACAGCGGCGACGGTGACCTCACGGCAATCGGCGGCAACCATTTCATCCATGCTGCACGGCGGAACATGGATATCACCGTTATTCTGATCAACAATATGATCTACGGGATGACGGGCGGCCAGGTGGCGCCGACGACGCCGGTTGGTGCGACTGCATCGACTACTCCCCATGGAAACTTCGAGGAAACGTTCAACTTGCCATTCCTGGCAGAATCGTGCGGCGCTGTCTATGTGGCACGCTGGACGGCCCATCATGTCAGGCACCTTACGAAGTCGATCAAAGAGGCGCTGGCAAAGAAAGGATTCTCTTTCGTTGAGATTCTGGCACCGTGCCCGACCCTCTTCAGCCGTCGCAACAAACTGGGAGACGGGCTCGATCAGATGGAGTTCTACCGGGACCACAGCGAAATCAAGAATGGTGCAGACACGAAGACCGTGGCGCTCGATTTCCAGTCCAAGATTATCGTGGGGAAGTTCGTGGACAAAGAGCGCCCGACGTATATCGATGCGATGAACGCACACTACAAGGCGAAATTCGGAGATCGATACGTTCCGTCTGATGAAATAAGGAAACTCAGTCATGCCTAGAACTGAAATCAAGATTGGCGGCTTTGGCGGCCAGGGTGTCATTCTCAGTGGCTACATTCTCGGACGGGCGGCATCGATTTTCGACAGCAAGTCGGCGACGATGATCCAGGCGTTTGGACCGGAGGCCCGTGGCAGCGCGTGCAGTGCGCAGCTCATCATTTCTGATGACGCCATTTCATATCCCTACATCGTAGCTCCGAACGTCATGGTTGTGATGTCGCAGGAAGCCTACACGAAGTTCTCGCCTGAGCTTGCGCCGGGGGGAACGTTATTGACCGAAGAGGATCTCGTTGCAACGCACAATTTGCGCAGCGATGTGAAGCACTATTCCATTCCTGCCACGCGCTTCGCAGAAGAACTTGGCAAAAGGCTCGTGCTGAACATCGTGATGCTTGGGTTTGCCACGGCGATCACCGGCATCGTCGGCCGTGAGGCAGCCCGGAATGCGGTGAAAGTGTCTGTGCCGAAAGGAACGGAGGAACTGAACTTCGCGGCGTTTGAGAAAGGATATGAGTACGGCCTGCAATTGCTGAAGAAGGAGCCAGAGAAAAGCCTCGCGTAGAAATCCGAAGCACGAAATTCGAAATTCGAAGGAAATCCGAAGTCCGAAATCTCAAACAAATCCCAAAAAGCAAATCCGAAAAAAAGCCTGCTGATCTATACATTCCTCTAGAGTAGAGCCATCCCACTTGTTTCAATTGGCGTTTCACTTCACATCAGTCGCATTCAGAACAAGAAGGCGTATATTGTGATCGACTCACAGGTCCTCGCATGGTCGACCATTCCCATAAGCCTAAATATGATTTGGAGGAGCGGACACTCTGTTTTGCCAGGGATGTCGTCGCATTTGTCAATTCGCTTCCAAGAACGACTTCGAACATCGAAATAGGGAGGCAACTCATCAGGGCTGCTGGCTCTGTCGGGGCGAACTACATTGAAGCGAACGAGGCGTTGGGCAAGAAGGATTTCTTGATGAGGATCAAGATCGCACGAAAGGAGTCGAAAGAGGGCCGGTACTGGCTATACCTGGTAACGTGCGATGAAGCTTCGAGGGCAACTCAAGCGAGGCTTGTACAGGAATCTACGGAGCTTATGCTCATATTCAGTGCAATACTCAGGAAATCGATGGGTCGACTCTAGATTGCCCGCTCCGCTTTGATGCCTGTTTTGAATTTCAGTGTTCGGATTTGGAATTTGTTCGGATTTCGAGTTTGATACGGATTTCGCCTGCCCGCCTCATTCAGCTCCAAACGGCAGGCGGGGATTTGCATCTACGCCATTGTATGAAAAACTGACTGCACATCATCGTCTTCTTCCAGCTTGTCGATCAACTCCTGCACTTCCTTCGCCTCGGCTTCTGAGAGTTCTTTTGTCGTTGTTGGGAGGTATTGAAGCTCCGTGCTGATCGCTTCAATTCCCTTTTCCTCAAGCGCCTTGTGCATCTTGCCGAAATCCTGGAACGAGGTGTAGAGGAAGATTTCCTGATCCTGCTTCTCGAGTTCTTCCAGCCCGTGATCGATCATTTCCAGCTCAAAATCATCGAGATTCGCCACTTTGTCTGATGCGATCTTGTAGACGCCCTTTCTCTCAAACATGAAGGCGATCGAGCCGGTCGAGCCGAGCGTCCCGTTCCCCCTCGAAAAGGCGAGCCTGATATTGGCGACAGTTCTCGTCGGATTGTCGGTGGCACACTCCACCAAAATGGCTATGCCGTGCGGCCCGTATCCTTCGTAGGTCACTTCCTGATAGCCGGCGGTTTCCTTCGATGACGCCCTCTTGATGGCTGCTTCGATGCGCTCCTTTGGCATGTTGACGCTTCTGGCATTCTGAACTGCCAGTCTCAGCCGGGGATTCTGTTTCGGATCGGCGACGCCTGCCTTGACGGCGATCTCAATTTCTCGTCCAATTCTGTTGAACGCTTTCGACATGCGGGCGTACCGTGCGAACATCTTGTGTTTTCGTTTCTCGAATATGCGTCCCATACGATTCCAACGTTCAGAAGGTGTAAGAAGAAAACTGACTCGCGTGTCAGATAAGATACGCGTCGAAAAGTTGAGATGGAAGGGAAGAATAGCGTTCAGCAATCAGCCGTCGGCTTTCAGCCTCGCTGAGTGCATGATACAGCTGATCCGTGATTGCCGACTTCTGATGGCTGGCAGCTCACCCCTTGACTTCCAGCCCATCTTTGGATATCATTCGACGTTCATTTCCCGCTCCCTTCATCTCTGTTCCTGCATTCGGAGAGTCCTCCCATGATCGACAAGCGAATCAATTGGCATGAGTATTTCATGAAAATTGCCGAACAAGTTGCGACTCGCAGCACGTGCGACCGCAAGCACATCGGTGCAGTGATTGTGCGCGATAAAACGATTCTCTCTACCGGGTACAACGGAAGTCTTCGCGGTGCATCGCACTGTGACGAGGTAGGTCATGACATGGAGAACGAACATTGCGTCCGCACAGTGCATGCGGAAGCGAATGCAGTCGCGCAGGCCGCCAAGAACGGCGTTGCGCTGGATGACTCCGAAATCTACGTTACAGCTTCCCCCTGCCTTTCATGTTTCAAGCTCGTTGCGAATTGCGGAATCAAGACGATTTACTACAAGGAGTTCTATCGAGATGAGCGGATCACAACCTACGCTCAGGAAGCCGGTGTCGCGCTCGTCTATATGGGAGAGGGGCATCTCGATTTGATCTGATCAGCATTGTGCTGCCATTCAACAAAAAGCCCTCGGGTCGTCCGAGGGCTTTTCTGTTTGACAAAGAAAGGATCGTCCTACTTGTCGTGTTTCTTCTTCAGAACATCCCGCCTCAGCTCCTTCCGATCTGATCGGAGTTCTTTCTTGTCGCGCTTCAACTCACGAACATCCTGACGGAGGTCGCGTTTGTCTCTTGCAATGTCGATTTTGTCCTTCCTGATTTCCTTCCTCTCACGTGCAACGCCGGCTTTGTCGCCTTCCCGCTTTTCCTGCTGAAGCTGACGCATGTCGCGCCCCAACTCAGCCTTGTCTGTTTGTATCTCGCGACTGTCCTGTTTGATCTCGCGTCTGTCCTGGCGGATTTCCTTCTTGTCCTTCCTGATCTCGCGCACGTCTTTTTTCACTTCTTGTGCCATCAGCGTGCTGCCGGCGATCACGGCGGCCAATCCCAGCATCAGTGCTTGTTTCATCTTCGTTCCTCCTCATTTGATGTCAGTCTTGATCAGGTCTCTTTGGCTCTGTAAGTGGGACAAGGAGTCCCTGCGATGGGTTTAATCCCGCCACGGCCAACTTGTGAGCAGGCGCACAACGGCGTGCCTACTTCTTGTAGTCAAATGCTTTGTTCGGAAACCTGGGTGCCGGAGGTACTTCCACGGGCTTCTCCTTTATTTGCTGCTGCAGGTACTTGATCGCTTCGTCAAGCTGCGCATCCTTGCCATCGAATGTTGCTCGGGGCAAATTGTCGACAACGATGTCCGGATCAACGCCATGGCCTTCGATCAGCCATTCCCCTTCAGGACCGTACACGCCGGTTTCCGCTGCTGTGGCGGTTCCTCGGTCCTGAAGCCACGGTCGCGCAGAGAGCCATATTTCTCCTCCCCATGTCCGCGTACCAATCACCTTTCCCAAGCCAAGCCTGCGAAATCCTTCGGTGAACGCCTCGCCATCCGATGCTGTGAACTCATTGCATAGAACGACGAGATGTCCCCGGAACGCGTACTGCATATTCCATGTCGGCATGTTGTTCCGCTGCTTCCAGTAGAACCATGCCTTCCGCATCAGTTTCTCGAGAATCCAGGAATCGATGTTTCCGCCGCGGTTGTGGCGCATATCGATGATGAGTCCCTTTCGATTGAAGACCGGATAGAAATTTTTCACCCATTCGGTGTAGTTTCCGCCGCCCATCGCCCGCAAGTGCACATAGCCGAGGTCACCCTTGCCCTCACTCTCAACTCTGAGTCGTCTTGTGTGCTCCCATTCACTGTAACGAAGATTGGATTCATCTCCTTGGGAGATCGGATTCACGACGGCATCGTACTCTTTGCCGGTAGCGGCTGACTTCAGCCTGAGTAAGACCTGCTGACCAACCTGATTTCTCAGCAAAAGGGCCGGAGATCGGACGGAGAGTGTTGGAGTGCCGTTGATCGACGCAATGATGTCTCCTTCATTGATGTCGAGGCCGGGCTTCTGCAACGGAGACGCAACTTCCGGGTAGTCCGGATCGGATTGGAAGATATGGCTGATGCGATACCCGCCGCCTGCTTCGTCGCGCGTGAGGTGCGCTCCAAGCGATGCCGGACTGATTTGGTCCAGCGGCGTCCGCCGGTCGCCTCCACTGACGAATATATGAAGCGCTGCAAGCTCGCCCACAAGGCTGGAGATGACGTCCTTTAGCTCATCCCGATCGGTGACGCGGTCGACGAGGGGAAGATGACGGTCGAGCAGCCCTTTGTAGTCGATACCGTGCAGATTGGGATCATAGAAGAAATCGCGTTCCATTCTCCATGCCTCTGCAAGCATTTTCCGCCATTCTTGTCTTGGATCAATAGTGAATGTCCAATTGGTCAGATCCACCTTGCCCTTGGCGAGTTCAGAGGGCGGAGTGCCGCCTGCGTCGACGACGTACATCTCGCCTGATTTCTGTACCAGAAGTTTCTTTCCGTCTCGGGACAGCTCGTAAGACTGGATGTCATCGATGAGTGTTTTTGCCGAGACGTCTTTGTTCTTGATCTCAAGTGCGACGAGCTTCCTCTTTGGATTTGCCGTGACATCCGACTCTCCCCAGAAAAGGAACTTGTCATTTACGGAGAGTTGTGAGTACCTCCCGGCCGAAACCGGAACTTCAGTGACACGATCCTGTAGTCCGTCAAGGTCAATGACAACATCGACGGATTTGTCCTTCGTTGTTTCTGCGGCCTTCTTCTTATCCTTCCCGTCATTCTTCTCGTTTTCTTTCTCCTTCTCGTCCTTTGACGGCATGAGTTCATCAGCGGGCCAGAAGGGGGACCGACCATCTTTCTTCAAAGAGACTATGTAGATCTTGGTCGTCTTGTCGAAGAACGGCTCAGGTTGGCGCGGGCCCCAGGGGCTGCTGACGAGCGACTGGAAGTAACGCTCGGAAAGAAAATAGATCCACTTCCCGTCCGGAGTCCAAATCGGATTGTAGCTGTCGACGCGGTCTCGCGTGACGTCGTGGATCGTCCCGTCGCTGACACGGTAGAGCTTGATCTGAGAGTAGAGGTTTTCAGCGTTTTCGGCGTACACAAGCCACTTGCTGTCCGGAGACCATTTGAAATCGCCGAATCCATAGACCTTGGAGTGAGCGACTCGCTTCAACTTCTTCTCCGCCACATCGAGCAGCCACAGGTTTTGGTCTTTGTCGTCGAACACGAGCCATTTTCCGTCCGGAGAGATCTCTCCATCGTACCTGTAGGATGTGCCGTCCTTCGTCAATTGTTCAGGTTGGCCAATTCCGTTCGCCGGGAGTTTCCAGAATTCCAGCTCGCCTGTTTGATCTGAAATCGCCAGCAGCGACTTCCCATCGGGCATGAAGGTCGCGCTGTAGTACCGAACGCTTTTGTTTCTTGAGACTTCGGTGAGTCGCCCCTGTTGAGCTGGTGCGACGTACACCTGTCCCCGTGCTGTCAACGCTACTCTGTCACCTGATGGAGAGATGCTTCTGGAGGTGAGAAAGTCCATCGGTTTCTTGACCCATTTTTCCCTCGCTTGATCGAAATCGGACGGTAGGGTTATTGGAATTACCTGATCGGTATTCTTCGTGATGTCGTACAGATGGATGTCCGCTCCCAGTTGGTAGGCAATGTTCCCGTCACGCAATGAGGGGAACTTGACATCGAATCCTTTGTGCGTTGTCAGCTGTTTGAGATCTTTGCCGTCGGCATTCATGGACCAGAGATTCATCGTCCCGTCGCGGTCGGTCGCGAAGTAGATTCGGTTCTTCCACCACATGGGTGTCTTGCTCGTGCCTGCGAAGTCGGCAGTGAGGGGGACTGCCTCGGGAGAATCTAAGACGTACTTCCAGATGTTCTGAGCTGTACCTCCCTTGTAGCGCTTCGTGTGACTCCCCTGAAATGGCAGGCGCGTGAAGTAGAGCGTTTTTCCCGATGCATCGAAACCGCCGTCACTCGCCTGGTTGAGCGGAATCCTCGCCGCTTCTCCTGACCTGATGTCGATCGTCAGAAGTTGGCGGTTGGGGAGCGTAGAGTAGTGATTCGTTTGATAGATGATCTTGCCGTCGGGGGTCCAGCCGATGACGATTGCGGCTTCGCCGTCGTAGGTTCGACGTGTCGGCACTCCACCATCGATGGGCATGGTATATACTTCTGTCGGTCCTTCATACTGGGCGGAGAAGGCAATCAGTTTTCCGTCTGGGGAGACGGCAGCGTTCGTCTCCGATCCGGAATGAGACGTCAGTCTTTGTGCCTCCCCGCCATTGATGTCGACTTTCCAGAGGTCACCTTCTGCGGTAAAGATGATTTTATTCCCCGCCAGTGCCGGGAACCTGTAATATCCCTTTGGACCATCGGCAAGAAGGGAGAGGGGCAGCAACGACGCGAAGAAAAGTGTGAAGAGGCGTGCCATAGATTGCTCCGGATGAAAATGGAAGGAATGTGGAAGAAGAACTTATCTGAATCTACGCCAATCACGGGGGAAATTCAAATTGAATTCTGCAGGGAAAATTGCTATCATCCAACACTGTTCGATTGACTTTCCTCCTCCCCCTTTCCACACACCAACTCCGGAGTTAGGATGAAATCACAACGCGTTCTCTCCATCGTGTGCGCCGTGTTGGCAGTGCAGGTATCCCTCGGTCAAACCGTCTCGAAGAAGCCCCTTGACCACAGCGTCTATGATGGCTGGAAACGAGTCGCCGGTGAATCGATTTCGAACAACGGCAAATGGATCGTCTACACTTCCGAATCGCAGGAGGGGGATGGGCTACTCATGATCTATGACGTCGATTCCAGGGCGGGCGAGGTTATCCAGCGCGGGGCTGGTGCGAAGATCACCAGAAACTCCGACGTTGTCGTTTTTTCGATCAAGCCGGTCTCTGCCGAGGTCAAGAAGCTGAAGATCGCGAAGAAGAAGGATGACGATCTTCCAAAGGATTCACTGGGCATCTATGTGCTCGCGACGAAGAAGCTGACAAAGATCGCACGCGTGAAGTCCTTCAAGCTGCCCGAGAAGGGCTCCGGATGGCTCGCCTATCAGCTCGAGAAAGAGCCGGCAGACACCTCGAAGAAAGGCAAGCGCGCAACCGAAAAGAAGGCCGATGCGACGGATCCGGCCGATGACGAGACCACAAAGAAGGACGAGAAAGGAACGACCGTGGTTCTGCGCAATCTCGTCACCGAGAAAGAGTACACATTTCCATTTGGAAGCGAGTACGCATTTTCCAAGAACGGGAAACGCTTCATTGTCTCCACCACGGGAAACGACAGCACCGTCAAGGCGGGAGTGTTGACAGTCAATACGGCACTGCTGCAGAGCGACCCGACCATTGTTGCGGATACACTTCTGTCCGGAAAGGGGAAGTACAAAGGCGTGGTCTGCGACGAGGAAGGAACCCAGGCGGCGTTCGTGGCTGATCGCGATACGTCCAAATCGAAGCAACGGTACTACTCCCTCTACTATTGTTCGGAAGGGAAGAAAAGTGCCGAGCTGATTGCCGACACGCTGACTCCCGGACTACCAAAGAAATGGCTCATCAGTGACAACGGAAAGATCTTCTTCTCCAAGAATGGCCAGCGTCTCTTTTTCGGAACCGCGCCGGTCCCGATGCCGGAAGACACGACGATGAACGACGAGGAAACTGCGAAGGTCGATGTGTGGAACTGGCAGGATCCGTATCTCCAGCCGCAGCAGCTCAAGAATCTCGAAAACGAGAAGAAACGCTCGTATAGCGCCGTCATCCATCTGAAGAAGCGGACGTTCTGCCAGCTTGCGACAATCGCTATGCCGACGGTGACGGTCGGACAGGACGGCGATGCCGCCGTCGCGGTAGGTACATCAGACATCCCGTATCGTCAGCTCGTGTCGTGGGATGCTACATATCGCGACGTGTATGTCGTTGATCCGGCTACAGGATCGGCAACAAAAGTGGCCTCGAAGACGAGAGGAAATCCGATGCTCTCACCTTCTGCACAATACCTCATCTGGTATGCAGAAGAAGACACATGCTGGCGCACCTACTCGATCAAGAAAGCGGTGCTCGCGAATGTCACGAGCCAGGTGCCGTATCCGATCTACAACGAACTCAATGACGTTCCGGATGAGCCGCCGCCGTACGGAATGATGGGGTGGACAAAGGATGACAAGGATGTGTTGATCTATGACCGGCATGACATCTGGAAGCTTGATCCTGATGGAAAGCGACGGCCGGAAAACCTCACGAGAGGGAAGGGGAGGAGCGAGCAGCTCCGGTATCGGTACGTTCGCCTCGACCCCGAGGAGAAGTATATCAATCCGGATGCCCTTGTGCTGCTGGACGTGTTTGCGATGACCGACAAGTCGTCCGGCTTCGCGACACTGAACATGGGGGAGAACCAACCGCCGAAAACTATTTTCCTGCAACCATACGACTATTCGAATCCTCAGAAGGCCGAGATGGCTGAGAAGCTCATTCTGACGAGGAGCAATTTCCGGGAGTGCCCTGACCTGTATGTGACAGACATGACGATGGGGCGGCTCGAGAGGATCAGCGACATCAATCCGCAACAGAAGGAGTGCCTGTGGGGGACTGTCGAGTTGATCAGCTGGATTGCGGCAGACGGAAAGCCGATTGAGGGTCTGCTCTACAAGCCTGAGAACTTTGACCCGAAGAAAAAGTACCCGTTGATCTCGTATTTCTATGAGAGAAACTCGGATGGTCTTCATCGATACATCCCACCAGCTCCCTCTGCCTCTACCGTGAATATTTCATTGTTCGTGAGCCGGGGATACGTAGTGTTTGTTCCCGACATCAGGTACCAGATTGGATATCCGGGAAAGAGCGCTTATGACTGTATCGTACCTGGGATCATGAAACTCATCGGCGAGGGTTTCATCGACAGCTCGAGGGTTGCCATACAGGGTCAGAGCTGGGGCGGATATCAGGTGGCGTATCTTGTCGCGCATTCAAAGATGTTCGCAGCGGCGGGAGCAGGAGCGCCGGTTTCGAACATGACAAGCGCGTACGGGGGCATCCGATGGGAATCGGGCATGAGTCGGATGTTCCAATATGAGCACACGCAGAGCCGCATCGGTGGCACTCTGTGGGAAAAGCCATTTCACTACATCGAGAATTCGGCTCTTTTCAGAGCTCCCGACATCACGACGCCGCTCCTCATGATGCACAATGATGCCGACGGTGCCGTGCCCTGGTACCAGGGAATCGAGCTCTTCACGGCGCTCCGGCGGCTGGGCAAGCCGGTGTGGATGCTGACGTACAACGGCGAGGCGCACAATCTTGTGCAGCGCAAGAATCGCAAGGATCTCTCAATACGGATGCTTCAGTTCTTCGACCACTACCTGATGGGTCAGCCCGCGCCTGTGTGGATGACGAGAGGCATTCCAGCTGTAGAGAAAGGAAAGACGAGGGGGTACGAGTTGGACGTGAGGTGAGTGGTGAAGAGGTAGAGCGAAGGGGGTGTTCATGTTCTTGACCTCCCCCGGCCCCTCCTCAAAGAGGAGGGGAGTGTTTGGTGGCACTGGTGCAAGCCGGCATGGGCAGGGTAGTGCAGAGAGAATCGAATCAAAGCGAGTGGTTCTGATTTCTCCCGGCCGCTTCTAGAAGAGGAGGGAGGGTTTGGTAGTTCTGCGTTGAGCAGGCATGCTGGGTGGTGCAGAGAAGGTGAGTCAGTCACCTTATGAGAGGCTCCCCACAGATCCCCTCCTGACAAGGAGGGGATACTTCGAAGGGGTGGTTGCATGATCCCACGAGGGTGACCACGCGTTTCAAGATACTATCTACAGGTGAAGTATCAGCGTCACTTCCTCATTTCCAGTCCCCGAATTGTCTCCTCGATCTCATCAAGCACGGCATCCATATTGAAGTAGACGTCTTCGTTCAGAATCCTAAGAAACCGGATTCCGAAAGACTCTATATGATGCTGTCTCTGACTGTCATAGATCCTTGCCAGCGGTGAGAAATGACTGTCCCCGTCCACTTCAATCGCCAACTTCAGTTCGGGGCAGTAGAAATCAATCACATACTGATCGACGCTGTATTGCCTTCGAAACTTGTAGCCGAGCATTTGTCGCTTCGAAAGATGGAGCCAGAGCAAGACTTTTGCCCTCGGCAGGTGATTGCGAAGATAGCGGCATCGGGTCTTGAGAGGCGTGATGTTGAAATGAAGTGTCATTGTGATCTAGCAGGCGATCTGTGGTGAACGTACTTCCTCAAAGAGCAGAAGGCAAGGAAATGCGATTGGCGGAAAGTGATGGCGAAGGTGGAGAGGGGTAGTTCGGGGATTTGACCTCCCCCGGCCCCTCCTCAAAGAGGAGGGGAGTGTTTGGTGGCACTGGTGCAAGCTGGCAGGGGCAGAGTAGTGCAGAGAGAATCGAATCAAAGCGAGTGGTTCTGATTTCTCCCGGCCGCTTCTAGAAGAGGAGGGAGGGTTTGGTGGTTCCGTGTTGAGCCGCACGGGAAGAGCAGAGAGGATTGAAAAAGAAAGGCCTGGAAATCTCCAGGCCCTTGCATTTCAATGTCGAAGAATGTCCCTCTATTTTGCTATACCGATCACTCCGCACCCCTCTCTGCCGCCTGCGTTTCCGGTGGGTTGCGATTTGAGGTCATCTTCGTTCGTGTGAACGATGACCGACCGACCGAGGATCGAGGCCGGACCCGTCATCTGCATCATCGGATCGAGCCATTCCATTTTCGCGACGCCCTTTTCATCAGCAATGAGATTGCCGAGGTCGCCCGAGTGGCGCTGCTCACTTGCCGGCCCGCCATGGGATGAGAGAGTGGGATTGAAATGTGCGCCCGCACTTGTGTAGTCCGGCGCAGTGCAGTCGCCAAACTCGTGGACGTGGAATCCATGTTTGCCCGGCATCAGACCCTCGAGGTGTGCGACGACCTTGACACCCTTCTCGGTTTGCGTAAACGTCACGGTGCCATGGACTGTCTTGCCCTTTGCCGGATATACGATGGCGACCGCTTTCAGCGAACCGCCTTCTTTCTTCTGCATGTCATGTTGTGCAAAAGCCCCACCGGTGACGATACAGACCATGAGCAGCGTCATGAGACTCTTCATAGTACAACTCTATTTGAGGACTGGTTGACTGGTGATTGGTTAGTTGGTGAGTGGTCAAATAACCATTTAACCAATTAACTGTCTCTTTGATTCCCTAATCCAAGAAGTGCACAAAGAGGCCGTCCCGCAGCTTCGGTTCGAACCACGTGGACTTTGGGGGCATGATCTTTCCTGCATCGGCTATGGCAATGAGCTCATGTATTGACGTCGGAAACATTCTGAACGCCAGCTTCATTTCTCCTGAATCCACGCGCTTCTCCAGCCCGTCGAGACCCCGTATCCCTCCAACAAAATCGATCCGTTTGTCAGTTCGAGGATCTTTGATTCCGAGGATCGAATCGAGGATATGCTTTTGCAGGATCGAGACATCAAGCCGCTCGACGGGATCGGCTTGCTTCAGGAGTGCCTCAGGAGCAGAGAGGACGTACCAGTCATGTTCAAGGTAGAGTCCGAACTCTCCCTTTTTTGCGAGCCGCGGCCGCCCTTGAATTTTCGTAAGTTGAAATGTCTGCTGCACCTTCCGTATAAATTCCTGCGTACTGAGCCCGTTCAAATCCTTCACGACACGATTGTAGTCAAGGATTCTAAGTTGACTCGCCGGAAAGCACACGGCAAGGAAGAAGCTGTACTCCTCATCCCCCCGGTGATTTGGATTTGCTAACTTCCGCTCATTGCCGACGATCGCCGCGGCCGCGGTGCGATGATGACCGTCTGCAACATAAAGAGTGCGATTACCTTTGAAGAGCTGTTGCAGCTTCTGGAGCGTTGTCGTATCCCTGATGACCCATGTCTGATGGCGAATACCGTCGCTCGCCACATGGTCATTCTCCGGCGTCTGGCTGACAAGTGCCGCAACAATCTTGTCAATCTCAAGGTTGTCCGGGTAGGTCAGGAAAATCGGGCCGGAATGGGAGTTCGTGACACGTACGTGGTTACAACGATCTTCTTCCTTATCCTTGCGGGTCAATTCGTGCTTCTTGATCGTATCGTTCAAGTACTCTTCCACCGATGCGCAGCCGACCAAACCATACTGTGTCCGTCCTTCCATCGTCTGTGCATAGACATAGAAGTACGGCGAGGAATCCTCCACAAGCACTTTTTGCTGAATCAACTTCTGAAGATTTTCTTTCCCCTTGGCGTAAACGCGCGGATCGTGGAGGTCAACAGCAGGATCGAGATCGATCTCCGGTTTCCCTACATGGAGGAACGAGAGTGGATTGCCCGCCGCTTCCTGGCGGGCTTCCTCAGAACTCAGAACATCGTACGGTTTTGCCGCTACAGCGCCTGCAAACTCCGGTTTGGGTCGATATGCTTTGAACGGTCGTAGTGTAGCCATGCGTTAACTTTTTCCCTTCCCTTTCACCAATGTGTTGGCGGACGTCAGGAGTGAATCGCCTCGGGATTGAACGCCTTGACGACACGCTGAGCGATCTCGATTCCTACCCGTTCCTGACCTTCGATGGTCGAGCCGCCGACGTGCGGGGAGACGCTCACTTTGGGATGCTTGATGAGTGCCTGTTGTGCTTCCGTCGGTGGTTCGTTCATAAATACATCGAGTGCGACGCCGCCAACTTTTCCGCTCTCGAGTGCCTCAAGGAGGGCAACCTCGTCGATGACGCCACCCCGAGCGCAATTGACGATGATGACACCCTTCTTCATCATCTCGAATTCTTTGCGGCCGATGGCGGGGCCGCTCTTCTTATCGAGTGGAATGTGGAGCGTGATGAAATCTGATTCGGCGAGAAGCTTCTCGCGTGTCGTGATGCGGACGACAAAATCCATGAGCGTGAACGGCGGATCATAGGCCAGGACGCTCATCCCGAGTCCCAGCGCTCGTCGCGCCACTTCCTTTCCTATGTTGCCGAATCCCATGACACCAAGGGTCTTGCCATGAAGCTCAATCCCCTTTGAATACTCCTTCTTGGGCCACTTGCCCCCCATCATTTCCATCTTACTGATGTGGAGGAACCGGCTCAACGCGAACATGTGCGCAATCGCAAGTTCGGCAACCGAAATGGCTGATGCACCGGGAGTATTGAGAACCATGAGGTTCTTTTCCTTGGCGACAGCGACATCGATATTATCCAGCCCTACGCCGCCACGCGCAATGACTTTCAGGTTCTTTCCCGCTTCGATTACATCTTTTGTGACCTTTGTGGCCGACCGCACGATGATGCAGTCGTACTTGCCTATGTTGGCCAGCAACTCTTCAGGTGTGTATTTCACCTGGTCGACGTCGTGGCCGGCGTCGAGGAGGATCTTGGCCCCCTCTGGTGAAATGCCATCGGTGATAAGGATTTTCATGGCTGCCTCCATGGTCAAAAACTACTGTCGATGGTACGTTGATTTGTTGTTCAGATCAGGTTATTCGGTGAGCATCGTGATGTGCTGCTTTCACGCCGTCGCAAGTTTCATAAAACGAACGTAAGCAATTTTCGTGCAATGGACAACCTGTCCGAACCATCGAAAAACCAAGCCGTTTCACTAATCCCAATATTCCACCTCTCGTTTTCGGGACAGAAATCCCGCTCTCGCAAACGTTTTGTGGAATCATTGAAATCCGGACAAGCGTTGACAAGAACTCTTTTTCATTTCTAACAATTTCGAGACAGCAGGATCACAGTGGCGATTGCACAGTTGCCTTGTCGCTGCTGGCGTTCTGCAAAAAAGAAAACTATATTGCAGCAAGTTTAGTGTCTTTCTTACTTTGTCATGGAAAAGGAGAGTCGCTATGTCGAATCGAGCGCATAATTTCAATCCGGGTCCCGCGGTGCTTCCGGTCTCGGTGCTGGAAGAAACCCGCGATGCTGTCATTAATTTCGCAAACCTCGGGATGTCCATCCTGGAAGTCTCACATCGTTCTAAGGACTTCGAGGCAGTCATTCAGGCTGCGGAGGCAGATGCCCTGACAATCATGGGATTGTCAGCGCAGGACTATTCGGTGATCTTTGTTGGAGGAGGTGCGAGCCTTCAATTCGCTATGGTTCAGATGAACTTTCTCAAAGGGAAGGCTGACTATTTCGTGACCGGTGAGTGGGCGACGAAAGCGGCCAAGGAAGCGAAGCTATTTGGAGCCGTGAACGAGGCAGCGAGCTCCAAGGACAAGAACTTCAACTACCTGCCGAAGAGCTGGAAGTTGGCACCTGACGCGGACTACGTACACATTACAACAAACAACACAATCTATGGAACAGAGTGGAAATCGGTTCCTGACGCAGGCTCTGTGCCACTCGTCGCCGATATGTCATCCGATATGTTCGGCATTCAACGCGACTGGAATCGTTACAGTCTCATCTATGCCGGAGCGCAGAAGAACCTCGGTCCCGCCGGCGTGACGATGATCGTCATCAAGAAGGCATTCATGGAGGCGAAGGCGAAAGAACAGGTTCCGACGATGCTGAAGTACAAGACGCACGTAGAGGGTAAATCCCTGTTCAATACGCCCCCGGTGTTCGGAATATTCGTGCTTGGCCGGACGCTGAAGTGGATTCTGAAGGAAGGCGGAGTCGCGGCGGTCGAGGCTCGCAACAAGGAAAAGGCGAAGCTGGTGTATGACGTGATCGATGCTCATCCGGAATTCTACAAAGGCACTGTCACGGATAAAGCCGATCGGTCGATCATGAACCTCACATGGAACCTGCCGACACCGGAGTTGGAGGAGAAGTTCCTCGGGGAGGCAAAGAAGAAGGGAATGGTTGGGCTCAAGGGCCACCGGTCCGTCGGCGGCATCCGCTCGTCGCAGTACAATGCATGCCCGAAGGAATCCGTGGAAGTATTGGCGAAGTTCATGGAGGAGTTCTACGCGGCGAACAAGTAAGGCGGGGTGCACCAAACGTCAAAGCCCCTTTCCGGACTGGCCGGGAAGGGGCTTTGCGTTGAAGATCGCATCGTGATCGTTGTGGCCGATTAGTGCTTGTGTTGTGCACCTGCCATCGACTCTGCTCCCGGCAGCTTGCCGGCGAGCTTTTGCGGGGCGTGAATGAGGGTGGGAAGACACTGCGGGCAGATCCATGTATTGCTGCCCATAAACTGCAGTGTGACAAGAGGAACCTCTTGCTCCGATCGCTCACAGCTGAGACATTTCTCTGATTCTGACATTACTATGAATCTCCTGTTGATTCGTGTTCTCATCCTCCACGTCGCGTCAGCCGTCAGGCCTGGATTGGTGCAGGCTGCAACTCACGTGGTGACGGGATCACAATACTGACGAGCTCTTGCTCGAGTTCCAGCAGCTGTGTCCGCATGACGTCGCGATACCGCTCACTTTCTTTCACGAGCTCCGGAATGAGCCTCTTGTAGTACTCGATTCCCTCCTGCAGGTTTTGCCGATACGTGGCGAACCTGGCATGTTCCTTTGCGGAAATCGAATCCCACGCTTTCTGAATCTCTTTGTTCAGGTAGTCAATGTTCAGCCGAAGCTCATTGATGAACATGTTCGGCCGGTCGCTCGACGTCATCAGCTGCAGGCGGCCATAGATGTGGCCGACCATTTCTTCAAGCGTCGCAATCTTGGAAAAGTAAGCCAGGTTCGGACCAGGACACACCGCGACCGGGAGTGGATTTGATGCGTGACCGTTGTTGTTCAGCGCCGTGGCGGCAAGGTCCTCACACAGACACGTCTTTTCGTGCATCTTGCTCAGACGCTGGTTCAGTTCCTCCGATGACAGTCCCATGTCGGTCAGTTGCCTGGTCTTCAGTCGTTGATACTGGGACGAAGCGGTGCAAATAGGATCCTTTGTGAATTCCGTGTTGCTGCAGAGGAATTTCTTCTCGCACGGGCTCCCCGGCTTTCCCATGGCCACCCGTTGCAGAAGCTGTTGTTCGCCGGTCGTGTTTCTCAAGTTATTGAACGGGACTCCCAGCGGCGAGGCGTCGCTGATGTAGAAGTCCTCTTTCTTCGCGTCGGCGAGTTGTTGGCGCGTGCGCGGGTCCACGTTTGTCGCCTCCGGCACCAGCAGGAATGGTGAGGCCCAGCCGGTCCCTGTATGTCTTCAAAGTCAAATGGACAGATTTTCAGTTTTG
>Ga0233421_10000217_pt1 | contig 27133 bp, 16 predicted proteins | sample Watercolumn_Mata_3_FD_182725 | JGI IMG/M metagenome (GOLD analysis project Ga0233421, IMG submission 182725) | Freshwater microbial communities from Lake Matano, South Sulawesi, Indonesia - Watercolumn_Matano_2014_107_MG | ecosystem: Environmental > Aquatic > Freshwater > Lake | place... | reverse complement strand
TTACGATTTTCTCGCCGTTCGTGGAGGGCTCAAGTTAAACTATGACGATGAGTCATTCGCCGCAGGCGTCGGGTTCAGAGGAGAAAAATTCCTGGGACAAGATATCCGGTTTGACTATTCCTACGAGAAATTCAAGATTTTGCCGTCCGTGCAGAAATTGTCGCTGGGTATAGCATTCTGAGGAAACGTAAAGGAGCAGTGATCAGACCGCAGAAGCAGTGTTGTGTGCCAGAACCCGGTGAGGCGCCACTCCTCACCGGGATTTTTTGTCCCGTGCGCAGAATCCTTCGGGCACAGGTCCTTCTCGCCGTTCTTGTGGTGACCGTCGCAGCCGATCTCTGTGCCGCAGAGATAACCATCAGAGGAACGGTGAAAGATCGGAAACGGGGGACCGCGGTCTCGTCTGCGGTTGTCACAATCGTAGACAGGCTGGGCGCAGTGCTTGGAACAACAACAACAGATGCCCAGGGCCAGTGGCAGAAATCAATTGCTGTAACCGACGTCACCCGTGGAAGTGAACCCCCTCGCGAGTTTTCCGTCGGTCAAAACTATCCCAATCCGTTCAATCCCTCCACCAAGATTCCGTTTTCGATCGAGAAGCAGGGAAGAGTACGCGTTTCGGTGTACAACATCCTCGGGCAGATTCTCGATGAACGGGAGGCCGAGCTTCAACCGGGATCGTATGTCGTTGATTTCCATTCTGCAGGAAGCGCGGGCGTTCTCTTCTATTCTGTCGAAATGAACAATATCCGCCGAACAGGCAAGATGATTCAGTTGGACGGAGGACGGGGAAGGGGATTGGGGGGATTTTCTCGCAGCGCCGCTCAGGCATCTCTCAACCTTGTTGCCTCATACGCTCTCGACTCGTGCCGTGTGATTACCTCGTCGCTTGTCTACGAGACCGATACGACGACGATCGCTTTTCGTGACTCAGCTCGGGCGGATATCATGCTCGACACCGTCCACGATCGGGCCTTTCTCATCGATCTTCACAACGACATCATGGAGCAGATAGCCGCGAGCGGCTTTACGTATCAACTTGCCGATCGCCATACGACGAAGCACACAGACATTCCACGCCTCCGCGATGGTGGCGTTGATGCACAGGTCTTTTCGATCTGGGTCAGCCCGACATCATATGCGCCATCAATATATTTTGCCACCGCGAAGAAATTCATCGACAGCCTGAAGGCGCAGGTCGGCCGAAACGCGAAAGACGTCGAACTCGTCCTGAAGAAAGATTCATTAGACGTATTCGCTCGCCAAAACAGAATAGCAGGGCTCCTTGTGGTTGAGGGAGGCCATTGTATCGAAGACAATTTGGAGAATCTGAGAGTCCTGTACAACGAGGGTGTGCGGATGATGACGATCACCTGGAAGAATTCCACCTCTTGGGCGGTCTCCGATCAGGATACGAGGGCGGCAACCGTTGGGCTCAACGATTTCGGCAAGCAGGTGATCAAGACAATGGATTCACTTGGAATGATCATCGACGTTTCTCACGTGGGAAAAAAGACGATCGAGGATATTCTGGCCACGTCGACAAACCCCATCATCGCTTCACATTCCGGCGCATATACGCTTGCCAACAACTCCCGCAACCTTACGGACAGCCAAATACTGGCTCTTGCCGGTCGCGGGGGAGTCATTGGCGTTGTTTTCTATCCATACTATTTGACTGGTTCGAGAACAGCATCGTTGGACAACGTCATCCAGCACATAGAGTATATCAAGAACCTGACGAAGAGCGTCGACTGCATTGCCCTAGGGTCTGATTTTGATGGAATCGAAGTGACCCCACAGGGGTTGGAGAATGTCACGAGGTTTCCAGCAATTACCGAAGCGCTCTTGCAGCGAGGGTATTCCCGCGAAGACGTGCGGAAGATCCTTGGCGGAAATTTCATGCGCGTTTTCAGGGCCGTCTGCAAATAAAAAGGGCGGACTCGAACCGGCCCGCCCTTCTTGCTCCACAGCAGCGCAATTCACTTACCGATTTCCACGAACCAGTGATACCGTTACGCCCCAGTTCTCCGGATCATCCGGCGGTGTATCGTTCCAGTCTCCGTACGCATGAGAGTCATCGGTTTCGTAGAAGAGCAGATACTTACCCGCAGGAAGGGTAGTGGTTCCATCGAAGAGACGATTCTTTTTTGCCCCACCCGCGTGCTCTGTTCCCCGGTACCGCATCTCCCACACAACCTCTCCTGAAGAGGCATCTTCAATCCACGCATAATCTGCCATCTCCCGGCCGCTTGCTTCGCCGAGCGCATAGATGCGAATCTCGCTCTTCTGTGAAAGAGAGAACTCCTGCCGGCGTCGGTCGTCGTTGCCCACACGAGTGATGCTGGCAAGGGCTGACGGATCCCGAATCTCGTCAACGGGCACCACATCATTCTGGTTGAACGACTCGCCGACAGCGTACAGCGTGATGCCCCAATGTTCAGGATCATAGGGAGGAGCGGAATTCCAGTCCCTGTACGAATGTGAATCATCCGTCACGAAGTGGACACTGTACGTTCCCTTGTCGAGACGGATAATCTTGTCGATCATGCGATTCTTTCTGTCTCCGCCCGCGTGCACCGTCTCGTCATAGTCCATTGTCCAGACGCGCCGACGGGCGATTCCGTCAGTGATCCACCCATAATCGGCCATATCGGAACTACTTCCTTCGCCGATCGCAAGGACACGAATGTCCATAGCCTTTTTGAGAGTGAAGCTCTTTGTGATTGATGAATGATCGCCGATCCGGCTGAGGGAAACGACGACGTTTTTCTCGCCCGGAGGAGTGTACTCATAGCTCTTCACATATTTCTTCGTTCCATCATCGTTGAGCCAGATGGTCATTCCCCAGAAGTCAGGATCGTACGGTGGGGCCGCGTTCCAGTCCCGCGTTGAATGCGACCCGTCGGTGACGAAGAACGCTGCATATTGACCGGCTGGGAGCTTCAACGTCTCTCGGATGAACCTGTTCTTGCTTGCACCGCCCGCGTGTCGTGAGTTACGATCAGTCATTTCCCATACGCGTGCTCCAGTCCTGGTATTGATGATCCACCCATAGTCGAAAAGGTCTTCATCGCGGCCCTCGCCGACCGCATAGACAGTAACGTCTGCAGGTCTGTCGAGTGAGAAGCCCCGTTGTTCGTACCTGTCATCCCAAAGTCCGGTGAGCGAAACAATTGCATTGGTTCTGAGCTGCTCATGCCAGCGGTCCACGCCGTCGTCGGCGACGCGTTGACCCAGTCCCTGGATGGTTAAAGACAGATCGCGGTAATCGCGGCTGCGGCGGCTTCCGCCAAACACTCTGCCCGCGAGGAAATCAATGAAATCGCCAAAGTCCTCAACATTGTCACCCGGTTCCAGGTAGCTGGCGAAGTAGGCCTCGTACTTTCCCTTCGGCAGCTCAAGAGCGTCATCGGTGTCGGCAAGGGAGCGATTGCGCGATCGTTGCTGTGACTGACGAAGTTTCCAGACAACCTCTCTGGTATCTGAGTTCAGAATCCAGGCAGATGAAGCAATCCCGCGGAAGCGATTGTTTGCGACGACCGCGTGAATCGAAATCTTCTGGGGACTGTCGAGGACAAATCCATTACTCTTCACTTCAAACTCACGGACATCGCGGATATCGGCAAGTGTCGTGCCCTGAGCGAAGATCTGTGATGTCGAAAGGAAGAACAGGGAAAGGAGTATCAGTAATCGTTGCATACAAAGCCTCCTGGGTGATCATTGGAAGGATTGGGTCCGTCCATTCTTACGGGAAAACAGAGGCTTTTGTTTCCAGGAATTAAGCTTGATTCGATCTGAATCGGTTGGCTTACAGCCGGAGATTGGGCGGGGAATAGCAACAGCCTCATGAAGATGTCACAGGAGGCTCAGAACCGCACTGTGAGTCCAAGCGTTGGGAGAATAGGCCATAACGTCAGTTCCTGGACATATGGCATGCCACTGCCATTGTACCGGTAGCGGTAGGACTGAACATTCTTGAAATCGAGCGCATTGCTGATGTCGAGGAATGCCGATGCGCTCAGCCCAAACACCATGAACTGTTTTGTCCCGCGGAGATCAAGCCTTCGATATGGAGGAAGGGTGGCGCTGTTCTTCATGCCCTGAACCCATTCCCATCGCTTTGCCGTTGCATTGTACTGTGAGTTTGACGGGGTGTAGGGATATCCGCTTCCGTACTGAAATCGGAGATTCGTGCTCCAGCCGCTGCCAAGCTCCCAATTTGCTACAACCGACAGGGTGTGTCGCTGATCGGTGAATCTCGGATATTCACCGATCTTGTCTCCGGAGAGATCTTCACGCGCATCAAGCAATCCGTAGCTGATCCAACCTCCAAACCCAGGAAGGTTCAAGGCGAGGTATGCGTCGATGCCACGTGCAGAGCCGGTTGCATCATTCTTTCGCGAGTATGTGATACGACCACTGCTTGTCCGTGATGATGAAACGAGGTTGCTGTACTTCTTGACGAACAGCTCGAGTTTGAATGTCAGGTGCGCGTTGCCGGCTTTGTCAAGCGGAAGAGAATGTTCCGCGCCGATAACGGTATGAAACGCTTCTTGCGCTTTCGTGTTTGTGTCGGAGGCGAAGGAATACGCAAGCTGCCGATAGATGGGCGACTGGGTGAAGATACCCCACGCGGCTCTGAACGTGGTATGCTCAGTCAAGCGGTACGCCAGGTTGAGACGCGGGCTCACGCGGAAGTCTCTGTTGATATCGAAATAATCGAGCCGGACGCCACAATTGAAAAGCAGCTGATCATTGACCTGGATAACGTTCTCACAGTAGGCCGCGATCTTGAATGAGCGTGCGTCAATGCGTTCATTCGCGGCATCGACCGCATCCTCGATCCGGACGGTGTGTGCAGTGTCGGGGTAGTGGCTTGTGTTCGATTGTTCGTCAATCGTGCGTTGATCCACAAGGCTCTGCTCATAGAGAATTGCCTGCCCGCTGGCGCCGATATTGAGTTCGTAGGCGGGACTGAGCCGGAGTGAGCCAGAGCTCTTTGCTTCGATGGTTCGAACGGTGAGGTCGTTAGAATACGACTCCTCGCGTCTCGAGCGGTAGAAATAGTTTGGCGTGGACTGGATGTCGCGGGAGAATTCACTCAAGCCGAAGCGAACCTCCTGCTCAATTTGCTCATAGAGCGAAAGCTCATTCCTGAGGAAGAGGCTATTCGAGACCACATGTGAACTTTGCAGGTCAAACAAGTTGCTGATATAGCGTGCATGCTCGTCTTCAAAGCTGGTTCCCGACTCACGAAAGAGGGCGGATTTGCCTTTGTATGTGGTGGCGTACTGAGACGGACCGCTCGTGGTTGTTGTGGGGTCGAGAACGAAACGATCCCCCGCGTGAATAAACTCGAATTGCAGCTTATTCCCGGGCGAGAGCGTGACGCCCACAACACCCTGCACGTCATAAAATGAGGGATGGATGGTCTCGTCGAGATTGAGGAACGACATTGCGTATTCAACGTAACTCTTCCGTCCACCGACGATGAAAGAGCCTGCCGAGCCTATCGGACCCTCCAGAAACATTTCAATACCTGTCATGCCAAGGGTTGCAGCTCCCTGAATACGGTCACGATTTCCCTCGCGGTATTCGATATCCATGACGGAGCTCATGCGATCTCCGTATCGGGCGCTGAATCCGCCGGTTACAAGGGTCACCGTACGCATCAGATCTATATTAAAGATACCGATACTTGCATTCGGAGCCTCTTTCACATGGAACGGTTCATACACCTGTGCGCCGTTGACAAGGACGAGATTTTCGTCGGGCGTTCCTCCCCGTACATTGAATCTCGCGCTAAACTCATTGTTCGACGATATACCAGGCAACGTTTGGATGGATCGAAACACATCGGGGATGATGCTGGTGGTCTGAACCAGCCGTTGGCTCTGCAGGGCAAGTGTGCCAACTTCTGTTTGGTGAACACGAGAGGTGGCGCTCGAGAAGACCGTCACCTCCTGCAGGAGGATGTCGGTAGGAGTGAGGCGGATGTTGAGCACCTGCCCGTCCTGCTCCACGTTGATAGGAACAGTCTCGGTGCGATATCCGATCAGATTCACCGAGAGAGTGTACGTGCCGGGCTTGAGAGAGAGGGTGAACTCTCCTTTGTCGCTGCTTGCTGTGCCGGGGCCAACGCCTGCCACGGAGAGGTAAGCGTAGGGGAGGAGTTCGTATGTCGAAGCATCGCGGACGGTTCCGTGCACACGATGCGTTTGCGCCGGGGCGTTTGCGAAGAGGATCGCAACAAGCATCCAACATCGAACGAAATGGGAGTGAAGCGGCATATATGAGATCAGACGAGTGGCCCCGGAAGCGACTCACTACACCTCAAGTCTCGTTCTCACCGATCTCAGAAGCGAACAGAGATACCGATCTGAAAGGTGAGGAGGCTTGTTTCGGACTTGTTGACGTCGTAGACCACCCGACCGGCCACGCGCCGAATAGATCCTTCTTTCAGATACTCCGCTTCTGAGCCTTTGAGGTACCGGCACCGCACGTCGAGAAGAAGTTCTTTGAAGGGTCCGTTATCTCCTCGTGAGCCCTCGGTATCGTACTCCACCAGCCTTACCAGGACACCCGCTCCGCCGCCGTAGCTGAACGCAGCATCGTCAAGATTCGTCGAGCTGGCGACCTCCTCGCCGCCCCCGCCGGTATTTCTGATAGATGTTTTCGTGAAGAGATAATTGCCGCCGATTGCTCCCTCAAGATAGGGCCGGATGAGTCCGGCGTTCGGTTGGATGCGAAGGAAAAGATGTCCCAGTGCGAAGTCATTTTCCGTTTCAACATCAACGGTGACATCGGGGATTGTTGTGCTGAACGATTCGCGTCGTTTCTCCGAACCGTAGTTCATGAATCCGACCTCAACGCCGACCATAAACACACTACCGGCTGGAGCGAGTCCAATATTGCCGGTGATGCCGAAACCAGAGCGATTTACATTATCTCGGAACGCTCCTTGTGGCACACCGATGAGAAAATCCGCGCCACCTTGGAGATTTTGTGCCAGCGATGGCACAACAAGAAGCAGAAGTAAGAAACTTGTGCACAGGGCGAAGTGTCCTGCCCGCAAACAGAAAGAGTAAGTACACGTGGTCATTCCAGGCATTTCCTTCTGGTGAAATACGAGTCCAGTGTCGTATGCGTTGATGGTTCTGAGAAGTCAATATAGATACTTTTTCACAAAATCGCCCACAATGGAAAACGCCGTGGAATTAGATAGCGTAACACTCTCTGAGAGCCTTGGAGCGTCCTTGACATTCCCTACAAAAAGTAATATTATCTCACCGATAAATCTGAACCAACACACTCGCCCCCCCATCATGCGTACCATCGGATGTGGGAACCGGGTGTGTCCCGCTGATCTTTCCATGTAGCCTCGTCTGCTCTGCGGCAGATCCGTCCCATCGTGCTTGCCGCTGACAACGTCTTGGTCGATCTCACCACCCATCGTTTGTATTCTGATGAAAGGAGGTGTGAGACAGACAACATGCTACAACGTGGCACGCGATAGATCGCACTGATCCTGTCGCTTTCGCCATTACTATTCCCGCTCCTCTGATTTCTGGACTTTGCCTATAATCCACCGATTTACTTTCCTATCCAAGGAGCAACATCATGAAACACTCATGGTGCAACGTTCTTTTCATGGTGATCCTCGTTTTCTTGTCGGCCGGTGTCGTGATAGCCGGGAACGGCAAGATTACCGGGGTCGTGAAAGACGCTTCCACCGGCGAACCTGTCGTGGGCGCCAATGTCATTATTGAAGGGACATTGATGGGCGCCGCGACCGATGCGCAGGGTGTCTATGTCATCCTGGCCGTACCGCCCGGTCTCTACAATGTCGTCGCATCCTCTGTCGGTTTTGCCCGTGTTGTGGTGCGCGATGTTCAGGTGCGATCAGATCAGACCGTGACGCTCGATATCAGCATGCGCAGTGAAGCCGTCGGAATGCAGGAAGTTGTTATCGTCGCCGAGCGGAAGCTCGTTGACAAAACCCTCACGCAAACGAGGACGGTGGTTGCGTCGGGCGAACTGAATAACGCCCTTCCTGTCTATTCAGTGCAGGAGTTGTTGAACACTACCGCAAGCGTTTTCAAAGGACGTATTCGCGGCAGTCAACGTGAAGAAACAAAGACTCTTCTGGACGGTGTCGATGTCACGGATATGTTCCGGAATACCGACTATTCTGGTTCCGGCGATCTGAGCCCCGCGCAGAGGTACAACCGTGTTACAAAACCGTACGAGTCAAACGGTACAACGATCAACCTCAATTCCTCCGGCTTGTCAGAACTGAACGTCATTGCCGGGGCCGCCAACGCAGAATATTCTGCAACGACGGCGGGCCTATACAGCGCTAACCTACGGGAAGGTCGCGGTTCACTCACCGGACGGGTCTTTGTCCGCGCAGGAGGCGGTGGATTCGACAGGTTTATGAAGGGTGTTGGATACTTCGGGCCAGCGTACTATCCTGCAACGGATACAGCAAAGTACCTGACCAACAAACGAACCCTCGAGGCGGCTGGTAACGCAAAAGCGGCCCGCTACATCTGGACACCGGGCCAGTATGAGATCGGGGAGTCCCCAACGATCGATGCGGAGCTTGCACTCGGCGGTTCTCTTGTGGAGAATTTCGGCCTCTTCTTTACGGGAAGGTTGTTTGACAGCCACGGCTATATGCCGAATGAGTTCAATCGCGAAGTGAACACAACCCTGAAAGCAAACTATGATTTCACGAAGAGCATGAAACTGGTGCTCAGCGGCGTATTGCAGGATCGTGGGCAGCTATTTGGCTGGAAGAACCGCCAGTATAACGACGCTTCTCGCTATTTCCTCCAGGGCGTCCCGATGAACGACGGTTATTCCACCGTGGCGAGTGCGAAGTTCACACATTTCCTCACACCGGAAACGTATTATGAAGTACAGGTGAGCAATGTAACGAAATCAGGCCGGATCGGATTCGTAGACAGCTTCACGGACGCCAACGGTGATGGCATCCCCGAGAAATATGACCAAAATGGTTCAGGTGATTTTCTTATTCTCGGTTATGATACGGCCAAAGTGAAGCGGTACGTGGGCGCTGTCGGCTCAGGGAGATTCTTCAATAACAACAATGACGATACCCAGGGTATCGATCCGACCATCACAACAATCGGGGGTCTTGGGAATGTGTTAGCGAACCCCACGTATTACTATGAGAACCTGCAAACGAGCGTGACGACGCTTAAAGCAGATTTCACCAGCCAGATTACCCCAAACCACCAGCTTCGTGCGGGCGCTCAACTGCGACTCCACAATGTGAAGCAAGATCGGCGCTCAACAGTTATCTCTCCAACAGACATCGACCCCTCTGTCGGCGTAATATTGGAGCAGTATGACAAGAGCCCGAAAGAGCTGGGATTCTACTTGCAGGATCGGATTGAATTCGCGGGCTTGATCATGAATATCGGTGCCCGCGTTGATGGCTTTGATCCTGACGCTGCTGAATTTGCAGACTTCTACAAACCGTACGTCTATCCCCCAACAGGGAGCTTCAATGTCGGTCCGCGATCTGCATTCATGACGAATCGCAGCAGCAGCGCAATTGCGATGAAGTGGTTCTTCTCGCCGCGTGTCGGAGTGAGCCACCCAATCACTGACAACTCGACGATGTACTTCTCCTTCTCTCGATCAAGCCAGCCGCTACCGTTTTCACAGATTTACAGCGGATATAATAACATCAACAACACATCACTCCCGAACCAGATGCGGGCAGATCAAGATCCCTACAAGTCGACAAACTATGAGTTTGGCGCTACATGGGAATTCTTGCCCAGAATCTCTCTCAACGCGAATGCATATTTCCGCGAGGTAGAAAACTTCCAGCGAATCTCATATACACTCCAGAGTCTCCAGGGCCAGACGGTCACCACGTATAACGTGGCCTTCAACTCCGGCTATGCCGATGCGCGCGGTGTTGAGGTGACCCTCAATCTTGGCCAGTACTCGGTCGAGGATATTGTGAAGGTCACCGGGCGTATCAACTACGCGTGGAGTCTTATCAAGGCCACTGCTGGTGGACCGTCGCCAAACAAGACCGCGTTCGCGAGGAACACGGCTGATAGTGTCTTCACGAAGCTCCCGTTCAGCGATGCAAAGAACTTCAAGCTGTACGAAATCAACGTTGGCGGCGGTGCGTCGGTGCTTGGGGCTGGATTTGATCGCACGCATCGCGTCGGGTACGCGGTCACGTTCCAATTCCCGTTTGAAGTTCTGTTGAATGTGGTCGGAACATATTCGAGCGGATTCCTCTACACGAATCCGACAGTTGACAACCGATCTGCCCGACAGCTTGAGACAGCACCCTCGAACAGCATGGTGGATGTCCGAATCGAAAAGGCGGTGAAGCTCGGTGGCAAACGGATTGGACTCTTCATGGACATTAAGAACCTGTTCAATAAAGAGAACATTCTTGCGTACGCGACGGCGACCGGTGCAAGCCAGTTGCTGTTTCATCAAGCCGGCAATCCAACCGGTGAGTACAACAGATCTGTCCTCGAGGAAGGTACAAGCGTCTACGATCTGCCTCGACAGGTCTACATTGGCGCATACTTAGAGTTCTAACGAGCACCAAGTCAGCCAAATCAAAGGAGACATTGTCATGATTCATAGAAAGCGATTAATCATTCCTGTCGCGCTTGGTCTGATGCTGCTGCTCGTTCCCGCGCTGTATGGTCAGACCGACACGAAGCAAGGATCAGCGCCGGCCAGTACGGGCGTTTTTGTGGCTGGCGACTATTGGGACGGCATCACGCCTGACAACCTGACACCATATACCGATAACCGGTGGTGGAGGGAAACTGGTGCAGATGCTCTCAACAATCACACGTTCATCCACATGGGAAATCAGAACCGTCTCTGGAACGTTCCAACGACGATGTGGCCGGGCGGCTGGAACTATGGCCAATACTGGTCGCACAACATGCGTATCGCTGAGTACAATCCAGATGCGACGTTCTATCCCTCATCGCCTCACAATAGCACGAACAAGGCGAATTACGCCTTCGGGACGTATGGCACGAAGATTCCCGGGGCCGGCGATCCGGCCCGCGACTACGTGCGGCTTACAAAGTGGGTAGATCCAAATACCCGCACACAGGTGATCTATGAAGCAGGGTTCCCGACAACGCTCGGCGTTGACATCAAGATCGTTGCCCGTCAATTCACGGTGAACTGGGCGAACATGAATGATTTCATCATCATGGAGTTTACGCTCACAAACACCGGCATTGTTGACCTGGATAAGAATGGCACACCCGACCGGACGAACAATAAGATCAATGCATTGTGTCTGGGATGGAACGGTACGCCGATGGTGTCATACTACCTCACGAACACCGGTGGCCGCGGCAACGACTTCAACGTGGGCCGCAACACGGGATATGTCGGAGACAACGATCCGACCGGCGCGCCGTGGGACATGGTTGTGTCGTTCCCGGGTGTTGATCCGACCCGCATCGATCCCGCAACGCGCGGCGTCCTGCCCGGCAAGCTCTATAACCTCGGCGTGAACGGCGCTCAAGCACTGAAATCTTATACCGATGTTTGGACCTTCAACTCATTCCTCGCGGTGAAGAAGGGGAGTGGAAATCCGGCCAACGCTGATAAGACGACGCTTTACGGCACACACCCGATTGGCACGGGGGCACAACGTGGTTGGTACCACTCTGTGATGCAGGGAAATGGAATTGGAGGATTCGGTGGCGACGCACCTCCAACATCAAGCACCCCAGAAGGCCTGCACAAGATCTTCATGGGTGCGTGGTATAAGAGCGGTGGAAAGGAGAACAATGCCGCGCAGCAGGACTTCAATCCAAATCCCAATTTCTTCGCAAGTGGCACGACCGGGAATCCAACCACGTTTGTCCCAAAAGCTTCCGGTGCGACACGCCCGAATGGAGACAAGAAGCTCTATTCTGAAGAAGTTGGCGTCGCTGCGTTCAGCCAGGGTCCATGGGAAAACGGCAAAGCAGATGGTAGCACGAACTATCCGACCGGCTTCGGTACATGGACGAAGGGGTTTGTGTTCGAGCACACCTTCGGTGGCGATATCATGAATGCCGTCGGACCGTTCTCGTTGGATGTTGGCGAGTCAATCACGATCGTTTGGGTAGAAGGTGGTGGATACCGGCTCGAAGGCGTCCAGCGTTCCTTGTTGGCAGCGCGCTATGCATACGAAAATGCATGGGGAGCCGCTCCTGGTGGATATGTCGAGTCGAAACTCCCGACGCCTCCTCCGGCACCCGATATGACGGTGACACCGACACAGGGACGGATGGATGTTCGGTGGGATGCTCGGGCCGAAGCTGATCCACAGTTCGCGGGTTACAAGATATGGCGAGCTCAGGGCACCCCCAAGCTGAAGCTGATTGATGGTGGGATGAGGGGGATGGATCGATATCAAGAGCAGATGACTCTAGGCACAACGGAGGCATCCTTACTGAAGCCCATCAATCCGAAGTTTGACGCCGTCTCAGAGGTGCAAACACTAGTATCTCCGGATTCATGGGGACCCTACTCGCTCGTAACCGTCATTCCGAAAGCGCAGTTGGCGCAGTACACTAATGCGAGCGGCAGCTACAAGTACCTCTATCAGGACAAAGAAGCAATTCTTGGTTTCACGTATTGGTACTATGTTGCGGCCTACAAGGAAGGTTCTTATACCGGTCCGGCAGGCGCAACGACAACTAGGTTAGAGTCACACAAAATAAATATCAATGGCAAGAGCGGATTGTGGTATTCGACATACCCGTTTGCAAGCAGCCCCGTCAACGCCTTCCTGCCCACCTATGCTGCGGGCCAGAGAGCACTCGGCATGGGCTCTGTGACAACGCTTGAGGTGCCGACAGCGGGTGACATTGCATCCGGGAAGCTGAAGATCTTTGTGAAACCGAATCCTTACAAGAGAACAGCCTTGTTCGACATCGGTCTTGAGCACAAAGTCGCGTTCAACAACATCCCGAACAATTCGAAGATCACAATTCTTGACGTCGCAGGCCAGATCATCTTCCAGCAGACAATTACCAATCCGTCGAGCGGAACCTTCTTCTGGGATCTCTTCTCCAAAGACGGAATGGAGGTTGCCAACGGACTCTACATTTATATCGTAGAGTATCCAGGCGGGATGGAAAAGAACTATCTGGCCATTATGCGGTGACCGAACTGTCGATATGAGTATCTAACCTAAGAGTCTATGAGGAAAACGACCATGAAATCATTAAGAACTGCACTGATCGTTCTTACCGTTCTTGCGCTCGTCGTTGATTCGCCAGCGCAGGTGCGCAAGGCCGGTCTTAACGCAGCGGCCTTCCTCAAGGTGGGCGTTGGAGCTCGCAATGTCGGGTTGGGTTCAGCGAGTTCCTCGATTACCGAGGATGTTGGGCAAGTGTTCTGGAATCCGGCCGGTATAGCACTCCGGACCCAGAGCATGCAGGCCGCTTTTTCGTACAACAAATGGATAGCAGACATCAATCACAGCGCTTTCGGTTTTTCGTACAAGCTCGAAGACATTGGTACGATCGGTATCAGCGGAATCATGTTCGGGGTTAGCGGCATACCGGCATACCGCGATATTGCTCCTGCAACATTTAGGGAGCTCCAGGTTGACCAGGCAACTTCAGAGACGTACGATTATCAGGACCTGGCCTTGCAAGCGACGTTTGCAAAGCAGTTTTCCGATCAGCTGTCGTTGGGTGTCACCGTGAAATACATCAGCGAGACGTTGGATGATATGACCAAGGGCGCGTTTGCGGTAGATCTTGGTTCTATCTATTCTCTGGGCTCCATTGGTGGCTTTCTCAAAGACTGGAAGATCTCGGCCCGGCTGAACAACATGGGATCCGGCATCAAGTATTACGATGTCGAGTCACCAATCCCGATCACGTTCGGCGTTGGAACCTCGTTCAAGGTTTTGAAGAACGAGAAAGCGGGAGACCTCCTTGTCGCCATCGACGCTGTGAAGCCGCAAGATAGCCCCCAACTCTTCTACATTGGTGGCGAGTATACATTCGCCAACTTCCTGTCCGTGCGCGGTGGTTACAAGCTGAATTACACGGGCGCGGAAGACGATGGAACAACAACGCGCAAAGCCATCAAGCAAACCATCGAAGGGCTCAGCGTGGGTGGGGGTGTGAGCCTGGAGGTTGAAGGGTATACGCTACGGTTCGACTATGCGATGACATCGATGGATATTCTGGATCCGGTTCATCGCGTATCACTGAGCGTGGGAATGAAGTAGTTGCAGACCATCCCTGTGGCGATTATTGCAGGGAATTTCTAGCCTCACAGGTGGTGCATATCAAAAGAGGGCGGACAGGATTTGCTGTCCGCCTTCTTTATCTATTATGGTAGCACCGATTCCAGAATCAGATTTCCAGAATCCGAACCGTTCCGTCATGTTTGCGCGCATTCCTCCTGCCTGCGTACAGCCCCCTTCTTCGCCGTGAGAACGGCAGTCGCCGGTCTTCTCGATTTTGAGCCTTCTCACGAAACAGGAGATTCTTGATGCACCGCGGTGTCGAGAAGAACGGCTTTTATCTTGACATTCCTTCCAAAAACGTATATACTCTGCATGGTGAAACCGAGTTTCGGTAATTAAACAGGCTCGTGTTCCCCGTGTTACTGCTTTCCGTCTCTCCCCTGCGCAAGCACTCTCCGGCTATTCCGCGGCGGAGCACCCTATCAGAGGATTCGCAGGGAAGAGAGTCTTGTGCTGACGGCGCGAGACCCTCTGCAAAAAGATTTCATCTCATCCCCCATCATTCAAATTCCACGAAAGAAGGGAGGTGCTGAGAGGAAAAACTGCTACAACCTCATCTTGGTGTCGTTTCGACACCGCTTTCCATTGCATCGCACGCTCTATTGATTCCTCGACATTCATAAATCCACTGATGTCATTCTACATCCAAGGAGTAACATCATGAGATCCTCCTGGTGCAAAGTTCTCCTGATTCTCTTGATTATCCTTGCCATCCCCTCCTTCCTGCTTGCCGCCAACGGCAAAATCTCCGGGGTGGTCAGGGATGCCGCCACGAAGGAGGCTGTGGTTGGCGCGAACGTCGTGATCGTCGGTACTACGATGGGCGCGTCAACAGATCCGGACGGACGGTACTTCATCCTCAACGTGCCTCCAGGCACGTATACGATACAAGCCTCGAGCGTTGGGTATGCGCGCATGGAAATCAGCAATGTTGTGGTGCGCGCTGACCAGACCACAGATTTGAATTTCGATCTTCGTCAGGAAACCATCGAACTGAAAGAGGTGGTGATCCAGGCGCAGATGCGAGTGGTTGATAAGTCGCAGACCTCCTCGAAGGCAACCGTCAGCAAAGATGAGCTTGCCAACAAGTTGCCAATTACCGGCGTGATTGAAGTGTTGAACACGACCCCCGGAGCCTTCAAGGGATTCGTCCGAGGCGGCAAGATTACAGAGACGAAAACAATCGTTGACGGCGTCGATGTCAGCGATCAGTACTATCTGATAGGCGGTGACCAGGCAAATCAGGGCATTCTGTACTCGTCGGGATTGTTGACACGATACAGAGACTATCAATTGAGTGCGAATGCCGCAGTGAATTTCAACGCAGTTGAACAGTTGTCGGTAAATACCGGTGCGGTTGGCGCAGACAACGCCTCTGCAACCGCCGGCTTGATCAACTATTCGCTTCGCGAAGGCCGGGGCAAACTGACGGGAAGCTTCTCGGCGAAATCAAGCCAGCCGGGCGGACTGAAATACGTCGGTCCCGATCTCTATAATAATGATGTTATCTACTTCAACGAGAAGAATGCCACGAACCGCCGGCTCGACTCGATGAAAGCCCTCCAGGCGACAGCACCTACGGCTGCCCGCCAGGCGTTGATCACCCCGGATAGCATCAAGAGCACAAAGTACACATACACAACGGGGAAGTATCTCAACCAGGACAAGCCCCAGCTCGATATTGATGGAATGATCAGCGGAAGCATCACAGAGGACTGGGGATTCATGCTCAGCGGAAGGTACTTCGAATCCCACGGACGTCTGCCGAATGAAAGCCAACGACAGGCGGACCTCACCTTGAAGACGACCTACAACCTGGGGAAAGAAATCAAGTTGAACGCCTTCGGTATCGTCAACGACAAGGGAAAACTGTTCGGGTGGAAGAACTCCTACTACAACGACAAAGCGCGTCACTTCCTTGAGGCCGTCCCAAAAAGTGATGGCGTGAACATGATTGGAAGCATAAAAGCCACGCACGTATTGTCCCCGTCGACCTTCTATGAGGTTCAGCTGAGCCACACATATCGTAACGACCGTTATGGCTTCAGCGACGACAACAATGACGGCAAATGCGAACTGAATGAGGACGGCGATTTTCTGACACTGGAAAAGACCGCCGATGTGGACAGGTACATTTCGCGCAGTGGTCAGGATTTGTACAAGTTCTTCCGTGTGGGCGATGAAAACGTGAGTTTTATCACCCAGGCGATGAATGCGGGCAATGCACAGGCGTTGATTACCCGCCCCACATTCATTTATGAAAACACCACCAACGCAGTCAGCACGGTGAAGTTTGACATCACCAGCCAGGTCGACTTTAACAACCAGATCAAGGCTGGTCTCTCGTTCCAGTTCAACGACATCAGCAGGGAACAGAGAAACTCAAGTCTGGGTGCCGACGCAACAGACGTGCGGCGAAGGCTCCTCGTTGAGAAATGGAACTTTTACCCGACGATGTTTGGCGCGTACATACAAGATCGGATGGAATACGCCGGGCTTGTCATCAACCTCGGAGCCCGCATCGACCGCTGGGATCCGAAAGCAGCTGACTGGGGCAACTACTTCAACCTCTTCCTGAACCAGCCCGCCCTTGTGGATGACAGCCTTCGGCAGTCTCTGATTCCGATACGCAGTAAGGACAAGGTTTCACCGTACTGGTTCTTCTCGCCGCGCATCGGCGTGTCTCACCCGATCTCCGATGAAGCTGCGATGTATTTCTCATACTCGCGCAACTCAATTCCGCCGCCGTACTCACGCCTCTATAGTAGCTACAACGAGGTCCTGGGATCCGCCGGCGGATTGCCTCAGTTTGCCAGCCTCCGTCAGGAGCCGGTGAGGTCGTCCAATTACGAGCTTGGCGCTCAGTGGGAATTCATCCCGCGGAAATTTGGATTGTCATTCGCGGCATACATGCGTGACATTGAGAACTACAGCCAGAACCAGGTAAGCCTCTTCCTCGCGAACGGGCAGAACGCTATGTGGGTCTCGTCCCAGTACGGCGATGCCCGAGGCGTCGAGTTCGGCTTGCAGGCACTGCGTCAGACATACTTCGATTTTGTCACTCTGTATGGACGATTGAATTATACCTATAGCTACATCAAGGCAACCGGTTGGACGGGCAACGATCCGACGCACAAGACCAGCTTCTCTCGTCCCGACACAATGGTCTACGGAAACACGTTGCCATTTAGTGATTTCTGGGCATACAACAAGGTTGAGGTCAACGTGACAGGTGGATCGAACCTCCTCACGGGTGGTTATGACCGCGCTCACCGAATCACCTATGTTCTCTTCCTTGAATTCCCATACCAGGTCATGCTCTCCTCAATCGGAGTGTTCCAGAGTGGATTCTACTATCCGTTGAGTCTCACAGCCGATCCGCGTGTTGCCGGGCGTGTCTTTGGCGAGGCCCCATGGAACAAGCAGATCGACATCCGGCTTGAGAAAGGATTCACCATTGAAAACATCCGGTTTGCCGTTTACTTCGACATGAAGAACGTGTTCAACTGGGAGAACATCCTTGGGTATGACAACACCCTCTCCGGTTCAGCGCTCTGGGAATATTCAAACGCAGGTATGAAGAACATGAACGACGGGACGCCAGATCCAACGGGAACCTACAAGCGAGCCGTGTATTATGATGGGAGCCCGTTCTATGATATCCCGCGGGAATACTACTTCGGCGTGAGAATCGATTTCTAAGAGAACGACAATCGTTCTGAACAATCTACTATTGGGAGTACCATTATGAACATGACAAGACAAAAAGAATTGCTCCTTGCGATTCTTGCTCTATTGCTCGTTGTCGTTCCCGCATCGTTGTTTGCCCAGACAGCGCCTGCCACCTCGGCGGTCAACTTTCCGGGCGGTGGTGTCATTCAGGCCGGCGATCTGTGGGAATCATTCCTGCCGCAAGGCACGACTGCGAGCTATAGTGAGGCAGGGACATTTGGCACGCTGGGCTATCGCAACTTTATCCGACTCGGGAACTTTGACAGAAACTGGTCAACACCCGCTACGCACTGGCCCGCGGCGTGGTTCTATACAAACTACTGGTTTAAGAATGCGGCTGTTGTGGCGTACGATCCGGATCCGAATTTTAATCCTGCAACAATAGGTGGAGCAACCAATCCGAGCTATTTTGCTGTTGCAGGCGTCAACTACGCCCAGCTAACCCATGGGCCGAAACTGCTCGGTGCAGCAGATGCAAGCCGCAAGTACACCATTGAGCCCTATTGGGTTGATGGCACGCGAAGGCAGCATGCAGTGTACGAAGCAGCGTGGCCGACGAATATGGGCATTGATGTCAAGATTCGTTCTCATGGATTCCAAGGACCAAACTGGGGTAACCTCAACGACTTCGTGATCCTCGAGATCGAACTGAAAAATACAGGGAACCTCGACATGAATATGGACGGGGTTACGGAGAAGGTGAACAATGTCATCAAAGCCCTGGCATTTCACTTCTCGACAGAGCGGTATATGTCGGTTGGAAGCTACCTCTGTGGTGTCCGCAACAACAACGACATTACCTTGACAGCCCAGGTCGCTCAGGCGGGATGGGTCAATGATCCCGATGCCAACGGTGCACCATGGGCCTTTGGCTTTATGTTCCCGAGCGCGTCGACTCTGAACCCAACACCAGGAAACGTGGACATAGGATTCAATACTGGTGCAAGGAGATGGTATACCGATGTCTGGAGCGGCTATGTGATGATCGATGCCAAACAGGGAGGTCTTCCGGCTGATCGCTCGAAGTCCGTTGTCGGGAATCCGACGAAGAAGACCCTCTTCGACACAGATCCGGTTGGAATTGGACCGGAGCGTGGATGGTATGTCTCCGGGGGAAGCCAGACCCAGGTCTGGACGCTCAACAACCCGATGGCGATGTTCCGCACTGCAACGGGAGTGTGGTATCAGGATGGCGGCAGGAGCCGGAACTCGGATAACACCAAGTTCAACCTGAATCCAAATCTAAACTTCTTTGCCAGCGGTACCGCCGGTGATATTACGACGTTTGTGCCGAAGACGACAGGCCGGACACAACCTGATGGAGACTTCAAGAGCACGAACGTTTTCGACGCTCCGCCGTTTGAAGATGGCAAAGCAGACGCAACGACGAATTACCCGAACGGCTGGGGTAAGTGGACCAAAGGTGCGAGCAATACTGAGAACTTCAACGGTGATCAGTTTGCCGGCATGGGTCCTTTCAAGCTCGACCCAGGTGAATCCATGACAATTGTCATGGCGACAGTCGCAGGGTATCGCCTTGAGGGTATCCAGAAGGCAGTCCGTGCGGCACGATGGGCATATGCGCAGAACTACAACATCCCGGTTCTTCCGCCGATGCCCGAGATGAAGGTAACGAACACTCTGCAGAAGTCAGTGAATATTGAGTGGGACAAACGCGCTGAGTCAGATCCGGAATTTGCCGGCTACAAAATCTACAAGTCCTCACAGTATCTTAAGAAATACTTCTTGGAGGAAGGCATGCGGGTGGTCGACCGATATCAGGAAAACATGACGCCTGGTCCGACACCTGCGAATCTCAAGAAGCCGGTCAATCCGAAGTTTGATGCTTTTGCAGCGGTCAATTCAACGGCATCCCAGGGATCGTACCAACCCGACACATGGGGCACGTGGGAATTGACGGCAGTGATACCAAAGGCAAATCTGGGGACCCTTCCAGTTTCGACGACAACGGGCTACAACTACAAGTATGAAGACAAAGATGTTGTGCTCGGGTTCTCGTACTGGTACTACGTTGCCGCCTACAAAGAGGGTACCTACACAGGTCCCGATGGCGAAACCACAGATCGCATTGAGACCCATTCGACAAACAGGAACGGTGCCACAGGTTTGTGGTCATTGACGTTCCCGTTTGCACTGAACAACGCGAACTTTGGCAAGCTTGCCACCACCGATCTAACATCAAGTCCTGCAGGATTGAAAAACATCGGTGCCGTGCAGATCGTGTATTCGGCTCTTGCTCCGGCGGGTATTGTTTCCGACGTCGGAGTTCGTCCGAATCCGTACAAGAAGGCGGCATTGCATGATAACAGGGCAAATGTGTACGATCACAAATTGCTCTTCTACAATCTGCCTCCGGTCTGTAAAATCACCATTGTCGACGTTTCAGGACAGATCATTGATGTGATCAACTTCAGCTCGACCGATGCCAACAGGGGAAGCATATTCTGGGATATGTTCTCGAAGGATGGGCTTGAGGTTGCGAGCGGACTGTACCTCTACATCGTTGAATCGCCAACCGGCGACAAGAAGATTGGCCAATTCTCGATACTACGATAATCAAATTCCTATGAGGGCAAGATCTATGAAAAAGATCTCTTCACTATCCATTGCGACTTTGCTCCTCGTGGTGTTTGCCGCCGGGATCGCTACCGGTCAGTCACGCAAGGCTGGCATTAACAGCGCTGCGTTTCTGAAGGTCGGCGTCGGAGCGCGGCACGTCGGCATGGGATCGGCCGTCACGTCCCTGAACGGGGACGCGTCGAACGTGTTCTGGAATCCCGCCGGCGTTGCACTCAACGATGAGAAAGCCCAGGTTGCATTTACGTACAACTCCTGGATCGGTGGACTTACCCAAAATGCAGTTGCCGGAAGCTACCGACTAGAAGGCATTGGCACTATCGGCCTTGGAGTCATGACGTTTGGAATGACCGGCATCAAAGCCGACCGAGATATCTATCCTGGCAATGCCTCTCTGCAAGCACTGCAGATCGATCAGGCAACAGCCGGTACATATGACTACATGGACCTTTTGGCCCAAATCACGTACTCGGCCTATGTTATGGATCGCCTCACCCTTGGAGCGTCGTTCAAGTTCATCAATGAGAAGATTGATGATCAGAACGCGACGGCTATTGGGTTTGATCTGGGTTCGGTCTACAACATCGGCATCTACAACTGGAACATCGGGGCCCGCCTCAGCAATCTGGGAAGCGATATGAAGTTTTACGACTACGCCTCCCCGATTCCACTGACCTTCAGCATCGGAACCTCATTGGCACCGATCCACATCGGCGACAACAAGGTCACCCTTGCTGTGGATGCGGTCAAACCGCAGGATGGCCAACAGTACTATTATACCGGCCTGGAGTATAACTACAACAACATGATATTCCTGCGCGGTGGCTGGAAGCTCAACTACAGCTACTTTGGCCTGAGCGGTGACGGCATGGATGAGGGAACATCTCAGCGTGCGAGCGTCAGGACGAGCCTTGAGAAAGGATCGCTGGGTGCGGGTGTCCGCGTCCCCGTGTCCGATTACATGGTTTCTCTTGACTATGCTTACACGGCTTTCACGTCATTCGATGGTGTGCATCGCGTGACCGTTCAATTCTCAATGAAGTAACCGTCTTGCGGTTTCATGTCTTACAATAGTCAGGGTGAAGTATTTTTTTCACCCTGACTATTTTGTTTCAACCTACATTCCGAGAGGTCCCATGACATCCCTGCCCCTCCTTCCGACGTCCGTCATCGGCAGCTATTCGTTTCCACGCTGGCTCGACCGCATCCGCGAAGAAGGCTCCAGGGGTCGACTGAGCCCGGCCGAAATGGAAGAAGCACATGATAATGCCGTGAAGTCTGTCATCAAAGATCATGAACTTGCCGGCGTCGATATCATTACAGATGGTGAGATACGACGCGAGACAATGGTGTACTTCTTCTCGAAGCGCATCCACGGCTTTGACTTTGAGCATTCAAAGATGCACCCCATTGGAGATCTCGATCCCTCTATCCAGATGCCCGACCCTGTCATCAACGACAAAGTTCGGTGGCAGGAAAGCCTGAACATGGACAAGCATTTCACGTTTTTGAAGAACCATGCGGTCGCACGGACGAAGGTTTGTGTGACGGGACCCCAGATGCTTGCGAAGCGAGCGACAAACGAGTACTATAGAGACGAGAAGGAGCTGATCTTTGACCTCGCAGGGATCCTGAACAAAGAACTGCGCGGGCTCGTTGCCGCCGGTTGTGATTTCATCCAGATCGACGAGCCGGTATGGGTAGGGTACCCAAAGGATCTTCCGTGGCTCATTCAAACGTTCAACAAGCTCGTGGAAGGGGTGGAGGCAAAGATTGCGTTGCACGTCTGCTATGGCAACTATCAGCTCAAGAAGCTCTTCAAAGGCCAGTATGCTGAGCTCTTTCCCGCGATCCTTGAGGCAAACTACCAGCAGCTCTGCCTGGAGTTTGCAGTCTCGGACGGAGTGGGTCTTGAGCTGTTCAAGCAGTACCCCACAGACAAAGAAGTTGGAGTTGGGGTGATCGATGTAAAGGATGAAACCGTCGAGACACCGGAAATCGTGGCCCAGCGTATCCGCCAGGCGCTCAAGTACATCCCCGCGGAGAAGATGACAATCGTGCCTGATTGTGGGATGAAGTTCATGCCGAGGGAACGGGCATTTGGGAAACTGAAGGCGATGGTAGAAGGAACAAAAATAGTCCGAAGAGAGCTGGGGGGAAAATCCTAAATCCGAATATCGAAACTCTAAACAAATCCTAAATCCGAAATACGAACCCGGTCTCACAGAAGTTCGTATTTCGCCCGCCTGCCTCATCGACACTGCAAAGGCGGGCAGGTGCTTCGAATTTCATGATAGGGCCGAGCCATTTCAACATTCTTGTGGTTACGCAATCTTAGCGATTTCTTTGTCGGAAGTCTCCGGCACGCGAGGCATTTCGACAGGGAATCGTATGTCGAACAGCTCGCGGACCAGGGGTTCACTCATGTCACCGTAAACGGACTGGGCGTCGAGCGGCCGTTCGAGAAGGGCCCGCCGGGAGACGTGTACTCATGGTTCTATGACTACAGTCCTGACCTTGACCAGTTCGTGTCAAGCCCCCTCATTGACGGAATCTATCCGCGGGAATACCTGTCCGACAATCTGGCGTTTCTGAAAGCAAATGCCGCCCTCGCGGTGAAGCACGGCCTTGTGCCGGGACTGCACATCAACTCGCCGCGATCGATGCCGGAACAATTCTGGAAACGGTATCCATTCCTTCGCGGGGCCCGGGTTGACCACCCTCGTGAGAGTTTTCTTCCACGCTATACGCTCGCCATGTCGCACCCAGCTGTGCAAGAGCACTACAGAATACTTGTGCGAAGGCTGCTCAATGAGATTCCCGAACTGGGATTCATTCATATCTGGACAAACGATAGCGGGGCGGGATTCGAGTTTGTCACATCGCTGTATGCTGGTCGCAATGGCGGGCCCTACCTCATTCGTGAGTGGAAGAGCGATGATGAGATTGCACGAAAGGCAGCGGAAAACGTGGTGACATACTTTCGGCTGCTGCGCGATGAGGCGAGAACCGTTAATCCGGATTTTCGTGTCATTTGTGACCTTGGTCCGTTTTATGCCGAGCGAAAGCACATTGCTCCAGAGTTGGGAGACGGTCTTGATGCCGGGGCATTCGGGTCGTTTGAGGGCTCAGAGAGTCTGGAAGAACGCTCGATGTTGCTGCAGGCAGGGGCGCACGTCCACAACAAACTGGACCTTGGCGGGAACAATGTTCTTGGGCTGCCGTATCCGCGCTTTGTGTACGAGCAGCTTCGGAAAGCATCCGATGCCGGAATCCGCCACGCGCTCGTGAGCATCACGCCCCGTTCGCTTGCTCCATACGATGTCAATGGCGAAGTACTGAAGGCGTTTCAGTTCTCGGCGGACGTGGATGTGGAGAGCATACTTCACGAAGCCGCATCTCGCTGGGTGAGCGGGGAACGTGTCCGGGTTCTTGTGGATTGTTGGAATGACTCCGATCTTGCAGTGCAAGCATATCCAAACGACATTCCCTACAGTACGTTTGCATTTCCATGGTTTCGGCTCTGGGTACGTCCGTTCGTGCCAAACATCGATGCTATCCCGGAAAGCGACCGCGCATACTATGAGGAGTATCTCCTCGCGACGTTCAATAATCCGGCCAGGATCGACCTGAACAATGACATGCTGTGGAATTTCCTGAGCGTCGGAGAAGCAGCACGGAGGAAGGCAACAATTGATCACAGCGTCTTGCCACCCCTTGTCCGCGCTCTTGCGAACATCGAGATGCAGCTCGCCGCGAACGATTTGACGCAACGGGAAGTGCAAGTATTTCTCGACCTGCGCGACAGGCTCACGGCGGCGCATTGTTACTTTACAACCATGAGAAACACCGTTGCATGGACTGAAGCGGTACATGGATATGTAGAAGCCGCTTCGGAGAGCGACAAGCAACACTATCGGGCACTCTGTCGATCAATGGTTGAACGCGAGTTGGCAAATACCCGAATCCTCTTGTCGTTGTGGAGCGAGAGCACGACGGATTGGATGCCGGTGTCGAGATTGAAGGAGAGCCTTCACATCTACGATGAACACTTTGGTGAGCATCTAGAGCGGAAGATTGAACTTATGGAGAAGCACAAAGACGATGAACCCGCGATTGATCCGACGTTCATGTGGAGGATGAGGTAAGAAGAAGTTGAGTCTCAAGTTCGAAGTTTCAGGTTTTGAGTTTTGACTAGAAGTCATCTCAAAAATCCTCACGCAAAGGCGCGAAGACGCAAAGACGCAAAGTCTTTCCAAAATTTCTGATTCTTTGCGGCTTGGCGGTTCCGCTCTCTGAATCCCGCTCATGAGCGGAATCCAAGAGCGGGACTTGGCGTGATTCTTATCTCCTATTTTGAGATGGGTTCTAAGAAGAAAATGAAAGACTGTGCTACACACGGTTGATATCAAATACTCGATTAGCGAGATAGAAAAGAGTCGACGGAGGCTTGAGGCGGCATACCGGTTTGCGTGGATCGACCGAGCACCTGTCCTGCTCGGCATTGAAACCCGGTATCTTCTTCATGAGCGGGGTATCACGTTCGCAGAATACTTTTCGGATCCGAAAACACAACTCATTCACCAGCTCGAGAACCTGAAATGGCGTCTCGAGCACATTCCGGACGATTTCTTCACAGCGCCCGTGCTGACGGTGTCGCCGGACTTTCAGAATGTAACCAACTCGGACGGCATCGGATGCGAAGTCCGCTGGCTTGAGAATGAAACACCCCAAGCGGTTCAGACGATTCACACGCTGGACGAGCTCATTGGCTATGAACTCCCCGATTGGCGAGCTACCCTGTGGGGAAAACGGTTGGGATGGTACTACGAGATGAAGCGGCTCGTGGAGGATGTGGAGGTACGGCTCAACGGGGAGCGTATTCCCGTTCAGGTCATGCTTGGCATCAATGGAGATAGCCCGTTCATGGCGGCTGTTGATCTCGCGGGAGCGGAGTTCTATATCTGGCTTCTGGATGCACCGGAGATATGCAAGGCATTCCTTCAGAAGATAACGGATCGGTACATTGAAGTTGAGACAGAGTACCGGAAGGTCTCGGACCGGCTTCTGAACGACGGACTGGTGTATTCTGATGACTCTGCTCAGGTCATCTCGCTGGAACAGTATCGCGAATTCTGTGTTCCCGTCGGCCGGCAGCTGTTCAAAATGTTCGGGAACAACCTGCATAACGGTCGCGTGATGCATCTCTGCGGAAGAAATGTGCATCTCCACGAGGCGCTGCTGGACGATCTGCGCATCACGACATTGACGGGATACGGTTCCGCGAATCGTCCCGAGGAAATGGGGTACCTGAACGGAAAAGTGATCCTCCATGGGAACATCGATCCGCTCACGTTGTTTCAGGGTACGCGACACGATGTTGAAGCTGAGACAACAAATATCCTCGAGCACCTGGGGCCCCGCGGGGGAGTTGTTCTGGGCGATGGATTCAATGTCGTGCCGGCGTCACCGCTTGAAAATCTGGAAGCAGTCCGGAAGGCAAGCACAGCCTTTGGTGTGCCGCGAACGTTCATCGGCACGCCCGCATGATTGTACCTACGGAACACATATGACCGAGACCCTTCTTCAATCTGGGCATCCACAACTTGATGCGCTCACCCCGCGGATTCAGGGATTTCTGAAGAATGATGTGACGGAATACTCCATGATGGGGTCGCATGTCCGGGGGTACCGTACACCCGACACGCCGAGCCTGTGGATACGCGACTATTCGGACATGATGCGCGGGTTCCGATATTGGGAAAAGGACATGAAGAGCCTCGTCGATCACTTCGCGGAAGTGCAGTCGGCCCGCGGATGGATTTTTGACTACTTCACGATGACCCCCGAGAAAGTGCCGTGCGAGAAAGAAAACTGGGCGAAGTACGTGCGCGTTCCGGTAGAAGCTGATGTCGAATACCGTTTCATCAAGGCGGTCTATCTTGCCTGGCAGGCGACAGGAGACGACAGGTGGGTGAAGAAGCTGCTCCCCTCGATGGAGAAGGCATTGCAGTACGTCATGACGGACGAGTGGCGTTGGGATAAAAGGACGAAACTGGTGAAGAGGCCGTACACGATTGACACGTGGGATTTCGACTACACAGCCGGACGCCACTCATGGCTCAATTTTCAAGTCACGGACGACACCTACTGGGGATTGATGCACGGAGACCTGTCGGGGTATTATGAATCCTTCCGGCAGATGGGTATTCTCCATGAGCAGCTTGGAAACAAGCGAACGGCTCAATCGTGGATGCGTACGGCAGAAGCATTTCGTCGCCGCGCTAACAAGCGATGTTTCAATGGACGATTTTATACGCATCACGTTCACCTTGTTCCGGTCAAGATTGATGGGGTCGACGAAAGTGAGCAACTAAGCCTCAGTAATCCGATGGATATCAACCGCGGTCTGCCGACGCACGCAATGGCTGTGAGCATCCTCAGGGAGTATCAGAAACGGGGAACGTCGCTTGGTGCGTTTGCGGATACTCACTGAGGATG
>Ga0233421_10000214_pt1 | contig 27471 bp, 28 predicted proteins | sample Watercolumn_Mata_3_FD_182725 | JGI IMG/M metagenome (GOLD analysis project Ga0233421, IMG submission 182725) | Freshwater microbial communities from Lake Matano, South Sulawesi, Indonesia - Watercolumn_Matano_2014_107_MG | ecosystem: Environmental > Aquatic > Freshwater > Lake | place... | reverse complement strand
CATCAGGGTAATAAACCGCGATATCGTGGATGCGGAAAAGCAGCTGCGGGAAGGATAAGAGACAATAACTAAGTACAGCGTATATCTTAATTAGGTTCAAAACGAGCCTGGTTATTGTTTTGTGGAAAAACCGGTTATTTTTCTATATTCATCCGGCACCCGCATTAACTGCCTAATCGCCTCAAAAATATCTCTGATATCCGCGTCGTGCTTTTCAATTTTCCTTTCAAGCTCTTTTAATTTATAGGCGAGCCCTTTATGCACAGAGATTATTTCGCGTAACCTTACGAATGTCTTAACAATAATAATGCTCATTTTTATTGCTCTTTCACTCCTTAAAACACTCGCCAACATCGCTACGCCGTGTTCCGTAAAGGCATACGGCAGGGCGTACGAATGCTTCATCTTTCTAAACTGGTGCCAAATTGGCACCAGTTCGTCCCTTTCCCGCTTTGTAAGGCGGAACATAAATTCCAGGGGGAAGCGTTGAATGTTGCGCTTTACCTGCCTGTTTAGATGTTTAGTCCCAACTCCAAACAACTCAGCAAGGTCTCTATCCAACATAACCTTTTGCCCCCTAATCAAGAATATCTTCTGCGCTATTGCCTCATTCGGCATTATCTCTTTCATAACCCCATCCTCCTTTCTACCTTAATAGACGCGGGAAGTAGTACAATCTAACGGGATTTTTTAAGGAATGTTTAATTCAGGTGGGTAAGTGGCTTTCTTGGAAAAGCAACTGCGGGAAGGTTAAAAGGGATTTTGGCCTTTTTTATATTTCATATAATCCTGAATAATTTTTTTGTGGTCAAAAGCGAATTCCAGATTCTCAATTTCGCTTAAATTTACCACCTTTAATCCTGCGGCGTCATCGCCTGCTTTTGGCTTACCTTTTGCTTCGGCAATAAATACTGTTCCGATGGTATGAAAGCGCGGGTCGCGGTTGGGGTCTGAATAGGTATGGAACTGTTTTATAGCGGTTAATTCAAGGCCGGTCTCCTCTTTCGCCTCTCTTATCACTGCCTCTTCCAGGCTCTCTGCGTAATCAACAAACCCTCCGGGAAGCGCCCAGCCAAAAGGAGGGTTGCTTCTTTTTATAATTACTATCCCTCCATTGATTTCAATTATGGCATCAACAGTGGTAAAAGGGCCAGCCCCGAGCTTATGAGTGATATATTCCAAATAGCCATTCACTCCTTTATTAAAGCCTGCAAATGCCTCCCTGTCAAAAAGACAGAAGATAATTTCCTTTAAATTCGATTCCTTCTCCCGTAAATGCCTTAATACTTCCTGGGACATAATCTTTGCAGAGGCTAGCAATGGAAACCCTCCCACCCCGCAGCCCAAGGCAGGAAAGGCAATTGATTTTATTTTTAATTCCTCGGCTACTCGTAAGGCATTTCTACAGGAATCCCTGATTTTTACTTCATCTGTCTTAAAATCCATACCCATAGTTGCGGCATGGATAACATATCTTGCAGGCAGGCTGCCTGCTGAAGTAGCAATTGCCTCGCCGATTTTTATCGGTCCCTTTTTAACCGCCTCTTCTTCAATAACCCTGCCGCCTTTTTTCTTGAGCGCTCCTGCAACCCCGCCGCCCATCACCAACTTATTATTGGCAGCATTGACTATGGCCTCAACCTTTAATTCCGTAATATCACCCTGAATAATCCTAATTTCAGTGTCTTTTATTTTCATTATTGAACCCTCATCGAAACCGGCTTACTCCCCGTCTCTTGCAAAGTTTGAAACAATCGCATTTACTGCAGAAAGGAGAAATTGGCACGCAGATATTCTGGCCAAAGGCCACCAAAAAATTATTCAAATCTATCCAGCGCCTTTTGGGAATAATTTTTTTTAATGCCTCTTCAGTTACTTCAGGCGTTTTTGTCTTAACCCAGCCTAAGCGGTTGGAAATCCTGTGCACATGCGTATCCACGCAAATAGCAGGGATATTGTAACCCAAACCCAGGACCAGATTCGCGGTTTTTCTTCCTACCCCTTTAAATTTAAGCAATTCTTCAGGCGTGTTAGGAACCCTGCCTGCAAAATCTTCTATAATGTTTCTACTTACCTCCAGGATAACCCTGGCCTTATTGCGGTAAAAACATACCGGGTAGATTAACCGCTCTAATCGCCGCGGAGTTAATTTTACCATATCATAGGGATTATCCGCAACTTTAAATAATCTGTTGCTTGCCTCAATAGTGGTCTTATCTTTGGTGCGCAGGCTTAAAATGCAGGAGATTAAAACCTGATAGGGGTCTTTGCTGCGGGAAACCTGCGTGACCGAAGGGACTCTGAATTTCTTAACCTGTTTCTCAACTAATCTTAGCGTCTTTAAAATATTATTCACGCTTACTTAAATCGCTGCTATAACCCTGAACTCTACATATGCGCTGTCTTTTATCACCACTTTTCCCAGGCTGTCCCTGTATTTTAAAGAACGGTTGAATGCCCCGCCAGCAGAAACAGAGCTCCAGATAAACTTATTAAACTGGTATTTTATGCCGACGCCAAGGCGGTTTTCATTATAGTCTAAAACCACATTTTTTAGATTATCCTTAGCCACTTCAAACTCGCTGTTTAAGGCAGTCCCTGCTTCGGCAAAGAGCGTAATTTTATCATTCAGCGAATAAGAGATATTCGGCCTCCTGGGTACAATATTAAAGACTAGCCTGTCGTTCGGTTTATAGATAAAACCCACGATAGGCAAAACAATATCTTCAAAGTCCGGATATACTGCTACGCCTCCTATGAATGTCCAGCGGGAATCAGGCTGGTAAATAAGGAATGCCTGCGTGGGAATACGGAAACTGGAGGAATGAAAATTCCAGTCATCTCCGTAAAAAGAAGGGTTAAGCGCTAAGCGTAGATACGTTTTATCCACAGTAAAAAACGGGAGGGTAAATTCTAAGCCTGCGGTTAGCGCTACTAAATGCGCCGGCAACTCTACCGCAGTGCTGTTTTTTATGCTTATATATTGCTGACTTAGTGAAAACTCTACGGGTAACTTTCTAAAAAGCTTGAATTCATAATCATATTCTGCGTTTGACTCGATTATCCCTATTTTGCCGCCCTGCGCATCTGCCTTGCGGGAAGGTATATACCTTATATAAGCGTCTATCTGTTGAGTGACCTCCGGCACTTTTTCTTCGGTGATAATTGCCTCCAGCCTCTTGGGGAACCTCTTACCCTCTTCTGCCTGAGCCTGCGATAAAGCCAGGGCTACAGCCTCATCCCTATCGGTGCTTTTATTGCCAGTGGATGGCATTTCTGCATTTAATACAGAGTAAGATAGCATGGTGATAGACGCTACCGCAAATAACGCTAAACTCTTTCTCCGGCTGGATTTAATTGGCATAATCCCTCCCTTTCTTTATAATCACCTCTTCAAAAAGATATCCTTTAGACCCTTGATAATATCCGCGACAGCAGGCTGAAATTTATATTTCGGCTCTTTGAGCGTGCCGCTGATTTTTATTACTCCAAACCTTCCGGATTGCCCTATTATAGCGGTGGTGATATCCTTGAAAGTGCCTGATAGCGGGACCATTTCATCGAGTATATTCACATTAAGAGAGGCATCTATAGAGTTATCAAAACCGATTTTTACTGCTCCGGAAAGCTCGGCAATGTTGCTCTTTAATTTTAAATTATCGCTAAAGATATGCTTATCGGAAATGAGAAACCCGCAGGAGCCTTCAGAAAAAATAATGCTGGCGAAATCCCTTGCAAAAAGCAATGAACCCAGGCCTTTAAATAAATTTAATTCCCAGAGTTTGCCGTCCGTAATAAAAATGTTTCCTGCGCCATTTAACCGGGAGAGGTCGTTAGAGAAACCGTTTATCTTGCCTTGCGCTCTCATAGTGCCTGCGATATCCTTTTCTTTTGCCGCTGTATCCAGTTTTAGTTTTTCAAGCCTTATGTTTTCTATATCCGCGCTTACCCAGTAAGGAAGATTAGCTGAATTTAGATTCATCCCTGCGTTAGCTGCGACTGTCCCGTCATACAGGGATAAATGGATGAGCGGGATGTCAATAATGCCCCCCTCCTGATTATAAGTCAAGGCTAATTCTTTGGCTTTTAAGCCATAGGCAGATATGGATGGGCTTGAAACTTTTGCCGCAAGCACGCAGGATTTAATATCATTGATATTGCCGTTCAAGGTGAATTGCGCATGCATTGTACCCTTCGGATTAATACGCTCGAGAAGGGTTTTAAACTTCTTCAAAGGTTCTTTTATATCCTCTAAATTTATATTCAACTCTCCGTTTATATCCGCGTTTAATTTAGGAAACTCTTCGGCATTGATATCCCCTGTAACTGAAAAATCTGAATTGAGATAGCGTCCCTCGCATTTGGACAACCTGAGCAGTTTATTATTAATCGCGAAATTAGATTCCAGAGAAAGGCCTTTTGAATACAGCCCCAGTTGGACTTGCGGCGAATGGAAATCAGTCAATACACCTGTCATCTTATAATCTAACCCCAGATATTTAAAATTCAATTCCGGACATTTAAAATAGTCCCGGCTGAATTCAAGCCTGCCGTTAATACCTTCGATCGGGGAACCGATCTTCTCCAACTTTATTATCCCGTTTAAAATATCGAGATAACCGTTGACTTGCTTATCTGCCAGGATATTAAGCTCTAGGCCCATCGTTGTATCTATAAGGCCTTCGCTGACATTAACTCCCAAGCCCTGATAGTAGGCGAGAAATTCCCCCGGAGAAAAATCTTTGATACTGACTTTTGCCGTCAGGTGTTTTTCGGGAATCCTAAACTCCCCTGTTGCGTTTATTTTTATGAGCGGGTTTTCCGGGATTTCTCCTCTAAGATTAAACTTTACGCTTGCAGGAAGCGACAAATAAAGATTAAGATTCAGGTTGTCAATATCCTTGGCAAAGGTCTGAGCCAAAGAATTATCCGTAAAATGAATGCGGCCATTTGTCAGGGCTACCTTGTAAACAAATATTTGAAATTTTTGCGCTTTAGCCCCGGAAATTTTTGCGGAGAATAAATCCTGGAGGTTAAAAGTCCCATCTTTCCTGCGTTCCAGGAAAACCTGCGGATATTTAAGGTTTAAGCTCGGGATAACAATCATTTTTCTAAAAAACGGCCAGATAAGAAAGGTGCAGGAGCCTTCTTTCAGGCTTACAAGCGGACCTTGGGCATCGTAAATAACCAGGTTCCTTAACACCAGGCCCTTAAATATGCCAAACCGTAATGATTCAATGCTCACTTGTTTATGCGTCTTTTCCTGAAGGCTGTTAATTATCAGGGCCTTGATTTTGACAGGCAGGACCACACGGTTTAAATAAATTATACCGGCGCTGACAACTAGGATTACAATGACAAAAATAAGGAGAAGTTTTTTCTTCATTCTTTATTTTTTAAAGATGGTGCTCTATATGGTCGTGGGGATGCATATGCACCCTGTCCTTATGCCTGTGCCTATGGATATGAACAAGATTATGCTCCTCCAGAAACTTTGTATCTTTCAATACTTCGCACGAAGCCCCGGCTCTGGCTATTTTCTTATCGCGGCTTAATACATAGACGATGTCGGATACCTCTTCCACGATATGCAAATCCTGGGTTGCCGTAATAATTGTTTTACCGGAAATATTTGCCTGGATAATAATATCTATAATGCGCCTTGAAGTCAAGGGGTCAAGCCCCGCAGTGGGCTCATCTAAAATTATTATCTGCGGCTCAATAGCCAGCGTTGAGGCAATGGAAACCCTGCGCTTTTCTCCCACGCTTAACTGGTGCGGCGGCCGGTTTATTAAATTGTTAATATCCAGAATATTAACCAGGCTATCAAAGCGCCTTTTAATTTCTTCTTTTTCCTCCCCGAGTTGTAACGGCCCGAAAAGAATATCCTCTTTTACCGTGGGGCAGAATAGCTGGACATCGGGGTTCTGAAAAACCAGACCAACCTTACTCCTGAAATGCCTGGAAAATTCTTCATCGCTAAAAACGCCTTCTCTTAATTCCCTGCCAAAGGCTTTCGCGCTCCCCTTATCGGGGAAGATAAGCCCATCGAGGATTTGTAAAAGTGTTGATTTGCCGCACCCGTTTGCGCCGATAACCGCCAACTTCTCTCCCTGCCTGATACGCATATCTATGCCGCACAAAGCAGGATATTTCCCCAGGTAGGAAAAGTGCACGTCTCTTAATTCGTAGATTAAGTCATCCATACCCGCTCCAAATAGACAATTAAAACAGAAATCGCTATTGCGAAAGACAGCCACGCCCAATCCCCGGCATCAGCCCTAAATTCATCAAGTAAGCGCGGCTCTCCAGCATAACCCCTTGAGAGCATAGCTTTATATACCTCTTCATTTAACTGCCTTGACCTCTGCCATAGGTTGGCTATATTCCAGGCAACTATCCTTTGGCCTTTTTTGTAATGGAGTTTTATACCCACCCGGCTTTTAATAGCAAGGTAAGTATTCTCTATTATCTCAGCAAAAAGATAGATATACCTGTAACACATGCCCAGCGTCATCACAAAGACCGCAGGTACCTTGAAGATGCGTAAGACCGAAAGCAACTCGTTATGCCTTGTAACCAGGCCCAAGAGGATTACAAAAGAGACGCTGGTTACCACGCGCATTACAAATAATATTGCTCCGGATAAACCCTGACGGGTGATAATCAATTTAATCCCCCATAACTTGAAAACAAATAAGGGGTCGCCGGGAGTAAAAATATTAAATAATGCAGGGATAGCTATAAAAAGGGAAAATAAGGGTATAAATACCCAGGTTCTCTTTAAGAAAAACCCCAGGTGAACTTTAGAGGAACGCGCCAGCAAAAGACATACCAGATATAGAAGGGCAAGAAGAGGGATACTTTTTATAAAAAGCGTCAAGAGCAGGAATAATGCAAAAGATAGCGTTTTAATGCGCGGGTCTATAGATTGCAGGAACCCTTCCTCAAGGGCGATGTCATCGGAGAAAAGCGTTTCTTTCAGAAAAGAGACGGTGCTCAACGCCGATTGCCTTTCCGGGTTAATTTTTTTCCTATTAACAATATGGCTATGGCTATTATAACTATCCCTAAAATTGCCGAGGTTATATAGCCAAAACTTACATACAGGAGCCCTTTCTCTTGAGAGCCTTTAAAAGCATACTCAGGTAAAGGCGCCTGCCAGAGAATACGGCTGCCTTCAGTCCAATCACTGCCGGCTTTGAAATATTCCGGCAATATCAGACCTAAGGGAGAAAGAAGCGCTAAGAGCAAAATCCCCAGCCATAATTTAGTGGTGAGTTTCATAGAAAAGAGCAGGGTCCTGTTTTTGTAGATATTTAACTGCGAGTAATGTAACAGCTGCTTCTATCCACCCGAATACCAGAAGATGGCTTACCAACATCATCGGCACTGCCACATTTAATTTATAGGGGGCATAAAGGGCCTGGCCGGATGCTGTGTGGTATATTAATGGCTGTAACCCCAGTTCAACACCAGTTAAAAAAGCAGCTACATTTATGCCGATATAGCCGGCTATACCTGCGGCGATAACCCTTCTATTAGAATTTATCGGCGCATTGAAACTTATCAGCCTATATACATAGTATCCTGTAAACACAGACGCGAAGCCTAAGTTAAAACAATTAGCGCCTATTGCAGTGAGCCCTCCGTCGCCGAATAAGAAGGCCTGGACTACCAGTGAGATGGTTACGGCAATGCAGGCTAACCACGGCCCTAAAAGTATTGCGACTAAAACCCCTCCCACAGGGTGTCCTGTTGAACCCCCGGGTATGGGCACGTTAAACATCATAATCACAAAAGTGAATGCCGCTCCTATTGCCAAAAGCGGCACGTGTCTTGCTTTAAGAGTCCTCTTGGCAACTTTCGCAGCAATAATCCATATTGGAAACATGACTGCGTAAAAGAAACCGCAGGTCTGTGGCCCCAGATATCCGTCCGGTATGTGCATATTTAGCTAATCCCTTCGGCAATCCTTCTGGCTTAATTATATTCTATTACGAATACCCTTCTTTTTCAAACGAAAAGTTTAACTTGGATTTAATGGCTGCTGGATGTAAAATATGAATATGAAAATAAATGTGGCAAAATCCGCGGGTTTCTGCTTTGGGGTAAAAAGGGCGTTGTCAATCGCACTTAAGACAGCGGCTTCACAGGCCCGGGTCTATATGCTTGGAGATATCGTGCACAACGAAGATGCGGTAAGGCAGATAAACAAGGCAGGGATAAAAAAAATCAGTAAACTCTGCAACGGAAAAGATAAAATACTTTTAATCCGCGCGCACGGAGCTTCATCTGCCACCTTACAGAGAGCGCGAAGATTAGGTTATCAGATTGTTGATGCTACCTGCCCGATGGTCAAAGAGATACATAAGATTGTGCAGGATATGGAGCGGAAAGGGTATAAAATTATTGTTATTGGGGATAAAAAGCACGACGAAGTACAGGGAATTGTGGGCCAGATAAAATCAAAAGCAATAGTGCTCGACACCCTTAATACTATGCCGCTTAGGAGAATCAAGAGAATAAATAAAGCCTGCGTGGTCGCGCAATCAACGCAAAATCTGGAAAAGGTTCTTAATCTAGTCGGTATCTTGAAACTTTATATCGAGGATTTAGAATTCTTCAATACCATATGCCTGCCTACCAGGATGAAACAGGAAGAAATAAAGAAAATGCCGCTTGAGAACGACGTAATGATTATTATCGGCTCAAAAACCAGCGCCAATACCGGAAGGTTATACGAAATATCCAAGGCCCTAAACAGCCGGACTTACTGGGTGAGTTCAAAAAAGGATATCAGACGGAATTGGTTTAAGACCGCAAAAAAGGTAGGAGTCTCAGCCGGGGCATCCACCCCGGATTCAACCACCGAGGATGTTGTCAAATATATAAAACAACTCCGTTAACAAAAAACCTGCTAAACTCTATACTGAGAGAGCTGTTTTATACGCTTGAGCATATTAGGGTGGGTGCTTAATACCTCTAACAGCCTGTCCCCAAAGCTTAAACTTATTTTCTTAGTCCTTAACTCCTCCAGTTCATTAACGTCGAGCGTCCCGCTTTTGTCCAGGTCAAGCTGGCTTAATTCCCTAATCTCTTTCAGGGCGCAGGAAGGGTCATTGACAAAAAAGGCCTTTAAGCCTTCCACCTCTTTTAAGGACTCCTTATTCATGCGCGCAGAGCCGTAAACAAGTTTATAGAGACTGGAGGCAAGGCTGGAAGGCTCATTCCCCAGAAGCACAGAGCCCTTGTCTGCAAAATACTCTCTGATGCGTGAGGCATAAAGCACCAGCAGGTTAGTGATAAAATAAAATAAAAATGCAGCCAGCCCTATAAGGGCAGTATTACCAGCCCTCTCATCGCGCCTGCGGCCATAGAACAAGAACTGCCAGGCAATCCGATACATAATCATCGGGATAACCGAAAGAAGCGTGATGGTCAAAACATCGCGGTTCTTAAGGTGGCTTAATTCATGGCCCAGCACCGCCCTCAATTCATCCTCGTTTAGCAATCGCAAAATCCCCTCAGTCACACAGACGCGTCCGTCCTTTACCGACCTGCCAAAGGCAAAGGCATTGGGAAGCGGAATCTGGGCTATGCCTACCCGCGGCAGAGGAATTTTTGCCCTGGCGGATAAATCCTCTACCATTTGATATATCCGGGGGTATTCTTCTCTTTTGACATATTTTACGCGCATAGTCCATTCCACTATCTTGGGGCCGAGCATATACTGGATAAACATCATTACCAACGACAGGATAAGGTAAAAATAGAAATTGGTTATCCCCAGAGACGAGCCAATCATCACCACGACTGCGTAAACAATAGCGAAAAGAACAGCCACCAGTAGCCACATCCTTAGTTTCAAAAATAACATCTTACATCCCTCCTTTTAAAATGTTCAAGACTTCCAGATTAAAAATATACCTAAACCAAAAAACAGGAGCGCCATCATCACCTTTACCGTCAAAAGATGCCTTCTTAAGAAAGCAAAGAACTGCCCTGAGGTCACCCCTAATAAGGCAAAGAAAAATATAACTAATAAAGGCAGAATAAACATAAGATTGTAAAGCAAAAGATACGCCAGGGCCTGCAATCTAAGCCCGGTTGTTGTCTTTAAGATAAAGGCTATGGTTGGCAGGTATGTCTGGCCGGTGCAGACTGCCTCAAGGATTGATACTAAGAATCCGGTAAGTAAAGCGGTCGTCACTAATGCAAAGATATGCCTTTCTAACGACGGCTTTCTATAATGCATCCCGATCACATAATGTATCCTGTTTTTTATTGACTGCGGCAGTTGCAGAAACAGCCCTTCCGTGTCCCTCGTTTTCCTGAATTTAAAGAAGTCATGGGTCGCAAATATTCCCAATACGATACTGAATATGCCTATTGCAATATTGAATACCCTGGTTACCAGCCAGAAACCTCTCAGTTGATAAATGAAATTAAATATGCCCAAGCCGATTAAAAGATAGGTAAGGAACACGGCAAATATGAATGAAAACCCGATAACGGTTAATTCTTTCTTTTTATACCCCTGCAAAGCCAGGAAAGAGATAAAGAAGACTATAACGGTAAAAGCGCAAGGGTTAATTCCGTCAACCAGGCCGGCACCGATAATGGTAATGGCGGCGAGGTTCTTGAAGCGCGTAACTAAATCTATCCTCGGCAGATTCGCTTCTTTCGCGGGGCCTTTTAATGCGCCGGAGATTAAAGCCCTGAGTCCATCCCTGATTCCTTCTTTGCCGCCGGCCAAGAATCTGCCTTCAAAGAAAAAAACCGGCAGGTCTATCTCTATTTCTTTATTATATTTTTCTTTAAGACTTAACAGTAGGTTATAATTTTCTATATCTCCGATATCGCGGTACTCTATCGTAATTTCATCTTTAAATTCCCTTTCTATATCCGGCATTATCCGCTTCTTTGCCTCAATGCATTTATGGCAGGTTGACGAATGAAAAACAATTAATTTAGGCGAAGCCTGCGTTGCAGCCACTGCATAGGCAAAACCCGCTGCCAGAGCCAAGATAAAGAGCAGGGTATAGTAAATTTTTCTGAAATTCATACCTGTTTTATAATTTTAGCTGCTGCCCCCAATGCTTCGGCCTTATTCCTGAGCTTGCCTATCGCCTGCAATTCTTCTACTTCCGCTAAAATTTTACCTATTAACGGAGAAGGCTGTAATTTAAATTTCCTGATAAGGTCATTGCCGGTTATTAGGCGCGGCAGCTTCTTTTCTTTTAATCTCCTGAAATATTCTTTGAGCAGGCTAAAAACTATTTTTTCGTGGCGGATGCGGGATGCCCTGGTAGTCAGCGGCCCTTTGGTGGAGCGTTGGTCAGCAACGGATAACAAAAGCGTGCTTACAGCTTCAGCGCCGGTATCGCGAAAATACCTGAATATGGCGCGGGGGCTGAGTTCCTCAATATCCGCCATATACCCCGGCCTTAAATGCCATAACACCATCTTATGCAAGGAACTGATTTCATCGCAGGAAAGCTTAAGTCGTCGGCCAATATCCTCGCTTATCTCCAGGCCTATCCTTTCATGGCCGTGGAATTTGGTCTTGCCGTCTTCATGGCGCAGGGCAGCAGGCTTGCCGATATCGTGCAGGAACGCGCCTAATTTAAGCAATGCCCTGCGTTTCCTGTCTGCGCAGATATATTCGTTAAGATAATCCCGGATCTCCTTGTTATTTTCAGTTTCCTTAATTAAGTCTTCCAATTGTCTCACCGTCTCCAAAGAATGCTGCCATACGTCAAGGTGATGATACGGCCCCTGGTTTACCCCGCGCATCTTCTCAATTTCAGGAAAAATTATTTTCAGGATTTTCAGCCTGTCCATCATAGCCAGGTATTTAAAAGCGCTTGGAGTATCAAAAATCCTAAATAATTCGTCGCGGATGCGCTCATAAGCAACCCCTGATAACTTATTTTTCTCTGCTCTTGCCAATCTCAGGGTATCTTTGTCTATCTTAAAGCCTAACACGCAGGCAAAACTGAAGGTGCGCAATATCCTCAAGGGGTCTTCGCTGAATGCCTTTTTATTGACTACCCTTATTATCTCTACTTTCAAATCTTTTCTTCCCCGGTAAGGGTCTATAAGAAAATCCTGTAAAGTTCTGCGCGCAAAAACCCTTTCTAATTCCAGAGCCATGGCATTTATAGTGAAATCCCGGTGCAGAAGGTCCTCTTCTAGGGTCTTTCCGCGAAAATCTGTAAAGTCTAAGGTATATACCTTATTTTTAATTCTCTTTACCAACCTGCAGGCTCCGTGCTCTTTGTCCAGGACAACAAACCCAGCTTTGATTTTCTTAGTGAGTCCCTTCCCAAAACTTATGGCGCCTCTTTTTAAGCAAAAATCAAAATCAGGATTTTCTTTCTCTTTGCCTAAAAGCAGGTCGCGCAAAATCCCGCCCACAAGATAAAGCCCGGTCTTTCTTGTCTTAGCAAAAGAATAGACTTCTTTAAGCAAATCGTAGGGGACGTTCCCCCAGGTGCCACCCTTTAGCATCATAAGTATCTTGGCTACTTCTCTTTATTGAATATCTCTGACTGTTTTATTATTTCGTCTTCGACAAATATAGGCGCGTGCGCCCGGACTGCCAGGGCAATACTGTCAGAGGGGCGGGCATCAATAGTCCTCGTTGAGCCGGATGCGGTCTTCAGGACTATCTTTGCATGGAAGGTATTCTCTTCTAATTTATCAATGATAATTTTATCAATGCTTGCCTCTAAATTCTCAATTGCGGAGTGCAATAAATCGTGGGTTAAAGGCCGCGGAGGGTTAAAACCGCTGATTTTTAATTTTATTGCCGAGGCCTCGGCAAGGCCGATGACAATGGGTAAAACCCTTCCCCCGTCTTTCTCTTTTAAGACGATAAGTTGGTCATGCCTTTTTTCATCAATTACGATTTTATTCAACTCCATCTCTACCATAGATACTGCCGCTCCTTTTTATTTTTGGGCCCTGCGCTTCTCTTTGCCTAAGATATCCTTTAATTCCACCATAAACTGACCGACATCCTTGAACTGCCTGTATACGGAAGCAAACCGGACATAAGCCACGTCATCCAGCGCTTTTAATTTTTCCATAACCAATTCTCCGATGCGCGAAGAATAAACCTCGCGGTCGGATTTCTTCTGGACAGCGCGTTCAACCTGCGTGATAATCTCCTCCATCTTTTCCATGCTAATCGGCCTTTTCTCGCAGGCCTTGATAATACCGGCTAAAACCTTCTTGCGGTCAAAGGGTTCGCGCCGACCGTCTTTTTTTATCACCATCAGAGAAACCTCTTCAATATATTCATAAGTAGTGAAGCGTTTGCCGCATTTCAGGCATTCGCGTCTTCGGCGCACTGCTGACTCCTCAGCGGTTGCGCGTGAATCCACAACCTTGTCTTCCTTATATCCGCAATAGGGACACCTCATCTCAAATGTCTTACCTTGATTTTGGCTTCCCTTAAAAACCGCGCAGCCAGTTTATCAGGATACCCCTCTAAAATTACCACTTCCCTGATACCAGAGTTAATCAACATCTTTGCGCAGATTGCGCAGGGCTGGTTGGTTGCGTAGAGGGTACTGTCCTTTACGCTTATGCCGTACAATGAGGCCTGGATAAGCGCATTCTGCTCGGCATGCAACGCGCGGCAAACCTCGTGCCTTTCTCCCGAAGGAATTTTTAGCTTTTCCCGTATGCAGCCGATATCTAAACAATGCGCCAGGCCTCTTGGCGCTCCGTTATAACCTGTAGCCAGTATCCTCTTATCCTTAACCAGGATTGCCCCTACTCTTCTTCTTAAGCAAGTTGCCCTTTTGGCAACTAACTTTGCCATTTCCAAGAAGTAAGCATCCCAGCTGGGACGCTTATAGCGTGTTTTCTTTTTCATATTGTTTTGGTAAGCTCAGGATACAGGGGAAACCGCTTTGTCAGGCTCAAAACTTCATTTTTGATTTCTGAAAGCGCCTGGGGGCAATCGCTTGAATCTATGGCGTCATTTATAAACCTGGCAATCTTACGCATATGAAACTCTTTCATCCCGCGGGTAGTTACGGCTGCTGTGCCCAGGCGTATGCCGCTGGTTACGGCTGCGCTTTTTTTGTCAAAGGGAATGAGATTTTTATTGACGGTTATGCCTGCCTGTTCCAGGATTGAAGAGGCGTCGCTTCCGGTAACGCCCTTCTCGGATAAATCCACGAGCAGTAAATGCGTATCAGTGCCTCCGGAAACAATGCGTAAATTATCTGTAGCCAGGCTCCTGGCAAGCTCGCGGGCATTCTTTACCACCTGCCTCTGATAAACCTTAAACCCCGGGCTCATTGCTTCTTTAAAGACAATCGCCTTTGCGGCAATAACGTGCATTAAAGGCCCGCCTTGTATGCCCGGAAAAATCAAGGAGTCTATTTTCCTGGCAAATTCTTTCTTACAGATAACAAAACCTCCCCGCGGGCCGCGCAGCGTCTTGTGGGTGGTAGAACTGACAAATTCCGCGAATGGCACAGGCGTTGGGTGGACTCCAGCTGCGACAAGCCCTGCGATGTGCGCCATATCCACAAAAAGATACGCCCCTACCTTATCGCAGATTTTGCGGAATTTTTTAAAATCAATCTTCCGCGGATACGCTGATGCGCCTGCGAGAATCATTTTGGGTTTATGCTTCTTTGCCAGGGCCAGAATCTTATCGTAATCCAGGGTCTCGGTTTTACGGTCAAGGCCGTAACCCACCACATTATAAAACATACCGGAAAAATTGTGGGGGTGGCCGTGCGTTAAGTGGCCGCCGCTAGCCAAATCCAGGGCTAGAACCGTATCCCCCGGTTTTAACGCGGCAAAATAAACCGCCATATTTGCCTGGGTTCCGGAATGCGCCTGCACATTGACGTGTTCTGCTCCGAAGAGTTTTTTCGCGCGTTCAATGGCTAATGCCTCAGCCTCATCCACATATTCACATCCGCCATACCAGCGGTGATGCGGATAGCCCTCGGCGTATTTATTGGTCAGGACCGAACCCTGAGCCTCAAGCACCACAGGAGAAGTAAAATTCTCAGAGGCAATCAACTCCAGATTATCCTGTTCTCTTTCGAGCTCGTTTTTTATTGCGTTGTAGACTTCCGGGTCAATTTTCTTTATATGTTTCATGGTTATAAACTCCCTTACCTGCTAAGGCAGGCGTATTTCGCTTTCAATTTTTTTAATCTGATTCAGGCGCCTCCTGTGCCTGCCTCCCTCAAATTTAGTGCTTAACCAAATATCTACAATTCTCCTGGCTGAACTCGCATTGACGAAGCTGGAGCCTAACACCAGCACATTACTGTCGTTATGCTGGCGGGAGAGCCGGGCTGCTTTTACATTATAACACAATGCCGCGCGCACTCCGGGGAGCCTGTTGGCGACGATAGAATTACCGATGCCGCTTTTACAGATAAGGATTCCCTTCTTGAATTTCTTCTGCGATATCTGTTTAGCCAGAACATAGGCAAAATTCGGATAATCGCAGCGCTCTTCTGAATTAGTGCCTAAATCCTTTATCTTTAAACCCTTTGCTTCCAGATAGGGTTTTAATTTTTCTTTAAGGCCGAATCCTGCGTGGTCAGAGGCTATGACTATGCTCTTCATATTATATTGCTTATCCTTTCTACGGCTTCCTTTACTATTTCATAGGTCTTTTCGTAAAATTCCGCGGGTTTGCCTATGGGGTCAGCTATATCAAAGCCATTGTCATCTATTTTAGCAAATTCCTTCAATAAAAAAAGCCTAAATTTTGCCTCAGGGGCTATTTCTAAGATATTCTTCTCATGCAGCCGCTCCATTACTAATATCATATCGGATTTTTTGAGCATATCGTGGGTTACTCTTTGCGAAACGTGTGCGGATACATCCATACCTTCTCTTTTTAAAATCTCCTTTGTGGGCTCTGTTGCGCCAAGCCCGCCTAACATCATTATGCCGGCGGATAAAACCTCAATATCATCCCTGTTTTTTTCTTTCATTATTTTTTCCAATAGGGCCTTTGCCATTACCGAGCGGCAGGAATTACCCGTGCAGACAAAAAGAATAGTTTTTTTCCGGGCTATATTCAGGATGTCTTCTTTTCTTATCGCTCCTTCTCTTAGAATCTCAGGCGGCTCCGTAGTTAAATCTACAATTGAAGATTCAGCCTGCAGCTTGGTGCTGCCTGCGTCTATGGCAAGATCCACCATTCCTTTCATATCCTTTATAGCCTCTTCAAAATTTACTGGCGCAGGCTTTCCGGAAATATTTGCCGAGGGGCAGACTATGGGCACGCCTGCCGCTGCAATTAAATTTAAGGCGATTTCATTATCCGGCATGCGCAGGCCAACTTTACCCTTCCCGTTTTTTGACTCAAGCAGTAACGTCAACGGCCCCGGCCAGAATTTATCTATGAGTTTATAGGCTAAAACCGGTATAGCCGAGGCGAATTCTTCAATTCTTTCTTTTTTCTCTATATGTAGGGAAAAAGGCTTGTCTTTGGGCCTTTCTTTGATTTCGTATAATCTATCCAACGCCTTATTGTTTAGCATATTGGCTGCTATGCCGTACACCGTTTCCGTAGGCATAATCACTAATCCACCCTTCTTCAGGATATCAGCTGCTTCTTTAAGATAATCCTGCCCGGCATTCTCAGGGCTTGCCTTGACTATTTTGGTAGAAATCATAACTTAATTTTAGTTTTCTTAATCTTCAGGCGCATCTGGTTTTTATATCTGTCCAGCTTTAAGCTGATAGATTTATTGCTGGTGCCTAAAATTTCCAGTGCGAAAAGCGCGGCATTTTTTGCGCCTGCCTTTCCTATAGCCATACTTGCTACTGGAATCCCTGCCGGCATCTGCGCTGTGGATAATAATGAATCCAGCCCCTTTAGGCTTTTGGTTTCAATAGGCACGCCTATAACCGGCAATGTAGTATGTGAAGCAACTACTCCTGCCAAAGCTGCAGCGCCTCCTGCAGCAGCAATAAATACTCTTACCCCTCTTTTTGCTGCGCTTCCTACATAAGCGGCTAATTCCTTAGGTGTGCGATGCGCGGATAAAACCTTGACTTCAAAGCTGGCCTTAAATTCCTTAAGCAGGTTTATCGCTTCGTTAACTGTCTCTAAGTCTGACTGGCTACCCATAATAATACTTATCAATCTACTCATAAATCCTCCCGTATCGTAATCCGTAATTCGTAAAGCGTAATTCGTAATTTCTTGCAGTTACCAATTACGATTTACCAATTACCATTTACGGAATTTAAATTGCTTTTTTGCCTATATCCCTACGATACTGCATCCCTTCAAAATGGATTTTCCCCATTGCCTGATATGTCTTATCAATCGCTTCTTTTATATTGGCGCCTAATCCGGTTACGCCTAAGACCCTGCCTCCGTTAGTTACAGTCTTGATTTTTGAGTTTTGAGCTTTGACTTCTTTTGTGCCTGCGTGAAACACAATTACGTCTTCCATCTTCGCTGCCTCATCTAGGCCAAAGATTTCTTTGCCCTTCTCGTATTCTCCCGGATACCCCTTAGAGGCGCAAACCACGCATACGCAGGAACGATTATCCCAATGCAACCCGCCTGCCTTTGTCACCTTGCTTAATTTTCCTTCAGCCGTAGCTAACATTACTTCCAATAAATCCGATTTTAACCGTGGGAATATTGCCTGGGTCTCAGGGTCGCCGAAACGCACATTAAACTCTAAGGTCTTGGGCCCGTCTTTGGTAATCATAATACCCGCGTATAAAACCCCTTTATAATCTATGCCTTCCCTTGCCAATCCGTCTATTGTCCGGTATATAATCTTATCTAAAATCTCTTTAAATAATTCAGGGATGACTACCGGAGCCGGAGAATAAGCGCCCATACCGCCGGTATTGGCGCCTTTATCGCCATCAAAAATTCTTTTATGGTCCTGGCTTGAGGCAAGAGGGATAACTTCTTTCGAATCTGTAAAAACAATTATGGATGCCTCCTGGCCTTCTAAACAATCTTCGATAATAACTTTGTTTCCTGCAATTCCGAAAACCCTTCTCTCCATTATTAAGTTAATCGCCTCTTCAGCTTGATTTACATCATTTGCCACAATAACGCCTTTTCCCTGCGCAAGGCCGTCTGCTTTTATTACGCAGGGAGCGCCGTTTTTTTGCAGGTATCTTAAAGCCTCATCCGCATTTTCAAAGATAGCAAAATCAGCTGTCGGCACCTTATATTTAGCCATCAGTTCCTTGGCAAAAACCTTGCTTGCCTCAAGCTGCGCAGCTAACTTGTTCGGGCCGAATATCCTTAATTTGTATTTTTGAAATTCATCGGTTATCCCCTGAGCCAATGGCGCTTCAGGTCCGACAACCGTTAAATCTATTTTTTCTTTCCTGGAAAAATCCAACAGCCCGGTTGTATCCTCTGCCTTTATATCAATGCATTCTGCCTGCTGTGATATTCCGCCATTACCCGGAGCACAGAAAATCTTATCCGCTAACTTTGACTGCGCTATTTTCCAAACTAAAGCATGCTCACGACCGCCAGAACCGATAACTAAGATTCGCATTTTAACCCAAAAGTTTTAACTAGTGCCCTTGCCTTACTGCATAAACAAATGCCAAAAAATAATTCTGCCACAGTTTATCAGAGGAGCCATAGGAATTATCGCCTGCAAAGTAGTCAACGAGGAGTTCATAGAGGCGCGTGGGTTCTTTGAGGCGAAACCTGTTCTTAGGGTCGTCTATTGTTAAGCTTAAAAGCTCTAATGCCCGTTCAAACGCCAGCTGGCTGTATTGCCTATTACCCTTGTTTCTCCACTCAATCGCCCGTTCTACTTCGCTTCCCACATTGGCAAGCTGTTCAACAAGCGAGAATTCAAGCCATCTGCCCCTGGCTAATCCTTGATGTTGGTAATTCATGGTAAAATGAGTGAGGTTACGATTTCTTTAATCTTGCGCCTTATCCGAATATCATCTATGCCGCGCGTGCGATTGCCTTGCGCAGGCCGCAGGTTGATTACAGAATCAAATTCTATGAATTCATTTTCTTGTAATTCAGGGTACAGGTTAATTCCCCACAAATTTCGCTGTTGCGAGCCTTTCTCCAGGAGAAAAGCTTCCTCGTCACTGTGCAGTTCGCCTCCTACTGCCATAACACCCATTTCAACATCAACCACAGCCTTAACGAGATTGCCAAAGGCATGGGCAATTTCCTTTAACTGGCTGCGGCTTATTTTTTCTTCACCCCCTGAACCGATAAGTAAAATTCTCATATTATCTCTACTTCTCTTTTCCCTTTTACAACTTCGCCAATAATCCAAGACTTAAGTTTAAATTCGGCTAACCTGGAAATTACAGCTCTTGCGGAATTCGGCTCAACAACCAGCACCATGCCCATACCCATATTAAAGGTATGATACATCTCTCTATCTTCGATGTTGCCCTTATTCTGGATTAAGCGGAATATTTTAGGGACAAGCCAGGAATTTTTATTCAGCCTGGCGTTTACATTGCCAGGTAAAATTCTGGCAATCTTATCGTAAAATGCTCCGCCGGTAATATGGGCTATGCCCGTAACTCGTAACTCGTAACTCGTAACTCGTAATAAAGATAAAACTGGTTTCGCATAAATCCTTGTGGGCTTAAGCAATTCATTGCTCATCCGCCTTAATTCAGCTCGGGAAAACACTTTTCTCACCAAAGAGAAGCCGTTTGAATGAAGGCCGCTTGATTCCAGGCCAATTACTGCGTCGCCAACTTCTATTTTTGAGCCGTCAATAATATTAGTCTTTTCAACCACGCCCACGCAAAATCCGGCTAAGTCATATTCGCCTTCCCTGTACATCCCCGGCATCTGGGCAGTTTCTCCTCCGATTAGAGAGCAACCTGCCTGGATACAACCGTTGTTTATGCCTTTCACCACATCCGTAAGCACATCCGCATCCACTTTACTATAAGCGATGTAATCCAGAAAGAACAAAGGCTCTGCGCCGGTGCAAAGTATATCATTGGCATTCATTGCCACAGCGTCAATTCCCACTGTATCGTGCTTATGCGCCAGGTTAGCTATTTTTAATTTTGTGCCCACGCCGTCTGCCGAAGATACCAAGACCGGGTCTTGGTATTTTGCCTTTGCCAACTCAAAAAAACTACCAAATCCGCCGATGCCTTTTAAAACCTCTGGACGCAAAGATTTTCTCGCCAGCAGTTTTATCTCGTCCTTAAAGGCATCCGCACTTTTAATATCCACCCCAGCTTTTTTATAGGTTAATTTTGGCATAATATAATAAAATAAATTATCTTCGGCGGGTGACTGACGAGCCGAAGACCTTGCCAGCGCGCAACGAAAGTGAGCACGGGCGAGGTGGCTCGGCAGGCAGGATCCGCCGCATTATTAACTTATATTGTCTCCCCCTGTCCGCAGCAGCGCTCCTCAAGGGAAAACTTGCCGTGCTCCTTTTCAGCCATAACAGGATATTTTCCTGTCCAGCAGGCAGTGCAGTAATTATTCTTAGGATACCTTAAACAACTTAGCATACCTTCTAAGCTTAGATAACCCAAAGTATCTACTCCCAGGTATTGCCTTATTTTCTCTATCGATTCGTATTTATTGGCAATAAGCTCTGACGCACGGTGAAAATCAATCCCGTAAAAACAAGGGAACCTGTGAGGCGGACAGGAGATCCTTAAATGCACTTCCTTGACGCCTGCCTTGCGCAAATTCCGCACGCGGATTTTTGAGGTTGTGCCCCGCACAATAGAATCGTCAACAATGACGATGCGCTTTTTTCTTAAAACATCCCTCAATAAGTTGAATTTAACCCTTACCCCCAAATCGCGCGAATCCTGCGCAGGCTGGATAAATGTCCTGCCCACATAGTGGTTACGGATAATCCCCATTTCTAAGGGGATGCCTGATTCTTTTGAATATCCTAAGGCTGCGGAGAATCCCGAATCCGGGACCGGCACCACAAAATCAGCCTTAACTTTATGCTCCCTGGCTAATTGCTCTCCCAGCTTGCGCCTGACCAAATGCACGGTCTCGCCGAAAACAACGGAATCAGGCCGCGAAAAATAAACGTGTTCAAAGGTGCAGAAGGCATGCCGGTTTTTCAAATGCAACTCTTTCGGCTTTAGTGATTTTACGGCATCTCCCTTTATAAAGACGATTTCTCCGGGCTCAACCTCGCGTATGAATCTTGCGCCGATTAAATCAAAGGCACAGGTCTCCGAAGCCAGGCACCAAGCGCCCCCGAGTTTTCCTAGGCAAAGGGGTCTGAAACCAAAAGGGTCTCTTACTCCGATAAGGTTATAATTATCCATCATCACCAGAGAATAAGCGCCCCTGATTCTCTTTAAGGCATAAATGAGGCTCTCCTGTAAATCGCGGGATTTTGCCCGCGCCATCAAATGGATAATAATCTCTGAATCTGTGGTGGTCTGAAATATTGAACCGGTTCTTTCCAAATACTGGCGAAGCTGTAGGGAGTTTACCAGATTCCCGTTATGCGCAATGCATATTGAGCCCTTGGCATAATCAATTAAAAGCGGCTGGGCGTTTTTCAGGATGCTTGAGCCGGTAGTAGAATAACGCACGTGGCCTACTGCTGTATTGCCTTTTAATTTACTCAATACCTGGCCGTTGAATGCGTCATTGACCAGCCCCACATCCTTATGCAGGGACAATATCCCTTTATTATTTATCGCGATTCCGCAGGCCTCCTGACCTCTGTGCTGCAGGGCGTATAAACCCAGATACGTAATCCAGCTTGCGTGCTTATGATTGGTTATGCCGAATAAACCGCAATATTCGCGGGGCTGGTAACTACAAGAGTTCTTGTGCATATTTAACTCCGTTTCTAAAAATTTGCAGGCCTTCGCCTTCTGATTTAATTTTTGCGCCTGTCCATCGGGGATGCTGGGAAAAATCAGCGTGCCTTTCAGGATGCGGCATAAGCCCTAAAATCCTGCCTGTCTCATCGCAAATACCCGCAATATTATCCTCTGAGCCGTTAGGATTAGAAAGATGATACCGGAAAACAATCTGATTATTTTGCTTTAGCCTCGCCAAGACTGCCTTATCCTGCGTTACGAATTTCCCTTCGCCATGCGCTATGGGAAGATAAATTATCTCCGGTAAGTTCCTTGCCCATATACACTTTTGCTTTTTACCTTTTGCCTTTTGCCTTAAATAAACCCAGCAGTCCTCAAACTTCCCGGAATCATTGATAATAAGGCTGGTTTCCTGTTTCAACTCGGGATTTCCAGGTAAAAGGCCGCTCTTAACCAAAACCTGAAAGCCATTACAGATGCCGATAATTAATTTTCCCTCCCGGATAAACTTTTTCAAATCTTGCGCAAGTTTATACCTCAATTCATTGGCTAATATTTTGCCCGCGGCAATATCGTCTCCGTAAGTGAACCCGCCGGGTATGGCTAAAACCTGGTAATCATGGATATTTTTATCCCTGTTGATTAACCTGTTGATATGGACGAATTCTATGTCTGCGCCTGCCTTTACAAAAGCAAAGCCGGTCTCCCTGTCGCAGTTAGTCCCTGCGGCTCTTAAAATGCAAACCTTAGGCTTTTTTTTCATAAAACTTCTTGATTACGCTGACAACTTCCTTTGGGGTGTCAACCACGGTAAATATTTTTAACTCCTCTTTAGTGATACACCTGTTTTTTACCACTGTATCTCCCAGCCAATCCAGCATGCCTTTCCAGTATTCCCTGCCGAGCAATACCACCGGAAATTTGGGAATCCTTTCTGTCTGGATAAGGTTTATGGCTTCGGTAAATTCATCCAGCGTGCCGTAACCTCCGGGCAGGATTACGAATGCCTTGGCATATTTTACAAACATAACCTTCCTGACGAAGAAATAGCGAAAGTCCAGAAGTAAATCCACGTATTTATTGGGCTTCTGTTGGGAGGGTATTTGTATATTTAAACCGATAGACTTGCCTTTAGCCCTCTTTGCCCCTTTATTAGCCGCCTCCATTAAGCCGGGGCCGCTGCCGGTAATAATAGCGTATCCTGCCTTTGCCAGAAGATAGGCAGTCTCCTCTGCCAGTTTATAATACCTGGCGTTGGCCTTGCTGCGGCTTGAACCGAACATAGAAACAGCCTGGCCTACCTCGGAAAGAACCTCAAACCCATCGACAAACTCCGACATAATGCGGAATATCCGCCAGGTCTCCTCCTGGGTAAAATCGTCTCTTATAATCTTGCGCATAACCCCTCCCTTTACCACCTTAATGGTTTCTGCCACGCTTCTTTTAAACCGGCAATATGCGTGTTTATACAAATTTTCCCATCCAGGCCATAAATTTTAAATTCCTTTTTACCCGATATACAACCAACCAAGCCAAAAGGAATGCCTTTTAAAACTTTCTCAAATGCCTTTTGATTTCTCTTTTCCACCTCAATGATAAACCTTGAATTCGATTCAGAAAATAAAATGGCGTCGTTTCTTTTTTGCTGCTTCCCGGCAAAAGGCACTTCGCCGAGGAATATCTCCATTCCCAATCTACCTGAAAATGACATTTCAGCGAAAGCCACTGCCAGCCCTCCTTCGGAGCAATCATGCATGGCTTTAATTAATCCTAGCGACGATGCCCTGCTTAAGGCAGCAAAAGTTAATTTTGCTTTTTTAGGATTGACCTTAGGTACGTTATTTCCGATGAATCCAAACAAATCATAATAGTGCGAACCGCCTAATTCATCGTGGGTTTCACCTACCGCATACAATAAATCACCTGCCTGTTTTGCATACATTGAGATGGTTTTATCTATGTCCTCCATAACCCCAATCGCTGAAATCAGGAGTGTGCCGGGTATAGCTAATGACCTGCCTTTAACCGTGTATTCATTATTCAGGCTGTCCTTGCCGGAGATAAAAGGAACCCCAAAGCCCCTGGCTATATCGTAACAGCCATAAGCTGCCCTGACCAAACTCCCTAATCTGTCCGGCTTATCCGGATTCCCCCAGCAGAAATTATCCAATATTACCACTTCTTTTAAAGAGCCTCCTACAGCAATAATCTGGCGCAGGGCCTCATCTATGCAAGAAGCAGCCATCCAATAAGGGTCGATTAAACCGAACCTGAAATTAATGCCATTGGAGACAATTATTCCCTTTGAGGAATCTAAGAGCGGTTTTACCACGCTTGCATCAGACGGACCGTCATTGGCAATTCCCACTAAAGGCTTTAAAACCGAACCTCCCTGCACCTCGTGGTCGTATTGCCTTATCACCCATTCCTTGGAACAGACGTCATAACGCGAAAGCAGTTTAAATAAATAAGGGGTCAATTCTTTGGGGCAGCTAATTTTCGGCTCTCTATGTTTAGGCTGGATATACACAGCCTTTTTTACCAATTCAGGAAGCCCTTTATGCAAAAATTGCATATCCAGGTTGCAAACCAGATTATCTTTATAATAAAGCTCTAATTTTTTTGTATCTGTAAATTCACCGATTACCGTAGCCTCAACATTTTCCTTATTAAAAACATCTATCAGGCTATCGATATTTTCTTTCGGAACAGAAAGCACCATCCTCTCTTGGGATTCGGATATCCATATCTGTGTATATGAGAGGCCTGTATATTTTAAAGGGACTTTCTCTAAATATACTTTCGCTCCGAGTTCAGCGCCCATCTCACCTACTGCGCTGGATAAGCCTCCTGCTCCGCAGTCAGTAATCGCGCTGTATAAATTCTTATCGCGCGCCTCTAATATGGTATCCACCATTTTCTTTTCTTGAATGGGGTTACCGATCTGGACTGCGCCGCTGGAAATCTGCTCTGATTCATGCGTTAACTCGCCTGAAGAAAATGTCGCGCCGTGAATGCCGTCCCTTCCTGTCCTTCCGCCTACTACAACGATGAGTTCGCCTGTCTCTGCCTGCTTAAAAGATTTATCGCGGGGCAATATCCCGACTGTGCCGCAATATACCAAGGGGTTACCTACAAATCCCTCGTGGAATAATATTGCGCCGTTTACCGTAGGGATCCCCATTTTATTTCCGTAATCCCGCACCCCGGAAACCACGCCTTTCATTATGCGCTTGGGATGCAGGGTGCCTGACGGCAGTTTATTAAAAGGGTAATCCGGCAGCCCAAAGCAGAATACGTCGGTATTAAGAATGGGTTTTGCGCCTAAGCCAGTGCCTAAGGGGTCCCGGATAACTCCTCCGATACCGGTATTTGCTCCTCCAAAAGGCTCTAATGCCGAAGGGTGGTTGTGCGTTTCTACCTTAAAACAGATATTATATTTATCGTCAAACCTGATGACCCCGGAATTATCTTTAAATACCGATACACACCAAGGCTTATTCAGTTCCCTCGTGACTCTCATTATCGTTGATTTAAGGAGATTGTTTATAATTTTCTTTCGGGATTTGGATTTTGTGATTTGTGATTTGTGATTTGTGATTTTTTCTGTGTATTCTATTTTCCCGCGGAACGTCTTATGCCAGCAATGCTCTGACCAGGTCTGGGCAATGGTTTCCAGTTCGCAGTCCGTGGGATTGCATTTTAATCTCTTAAAATATTTTTTTATTTTGCGCATCTCAGCGAGATTTAAAAATAACTGGCCGTCTTTGCTGATTTTCTTTAACTGCGCATCAGAAGCTCCTAATAAATCTACGGTAATTAAATTGAATTTATATCCGATTTCACTCGTAATTGGTAATTGGTAATTGGTAATTGGTAATTTTGCGATATGCTGTATTAGTTTATTATAAAGCAACTTTTCTGAAATAATCTTTAATTGTAAACTACTGAGCTTGCCTTTAATCAGATATTTTTTCGCAGTCTTGACTGAAGCGACCCCCTCTATCCCTAAATCGCGTATGCCCTTCAAGGTTGACTCTTCAACCGGGTCCATTACCCCGGGATTATAGGCGACTTCAATATTAAATACATTTCCAGGGACAGTCCCCTTAGGAGACAGCCCCTTTTCTCCATTGATGGCATACTCCTGGGTAATCTTATCCACGAGCAATTCCTCGCAAACCTTTTTTACCTCTTCTTCGCAAATGCTACCTTCAATAATGTAAATCTGGACAAAGCGCACGCTACTTACGGCCTTAATCCCCAAATCAAGGATATCCTTTTTAATGCCGGCGCCTACAGCATCAAAGATTCCCGGCTTGTCTTTAATCTCGATTTTATAAAGCATGATAAAAGTTATCAGGGATTTTAGGAGGGTAAACCGACTTTTCTAAAGATCTTATTTACATTACGCAGATAATAATCTAAATCAAAAATTCTATCTAAATCCTTTTCTTTAAGATAGCGTAATACTTGTCTATCGGCAAGGAGATTCTCTTTAAAATCAGAGCCCTCCTTTGTGGTCTTCATTGCGCACCTTTGCACCAGGTCATAGGCCTTGGGGCGGCTTAAGCCCCTATTCATTAATTCCAAAAGCACCCTCTGCGAAAAAATCAGGCCGCGGGTGCGCACTAAATTGCTCAACATATTGTCAGGATGGACGCTTAGGCCTTCAAGCACCTCAATAAATTTATTCAGCATATAATCCAAAAGAATAGTAGAATCAGGTATAATTATCCGTTCTGCCGAAGAATGAGATATATCCCGCTCATGCCATAAGACGACATTCTCCATTGCTGCCAGGGCATTAGCGCGTAACACACGGCTTAAGCCACAGATGCGCTCACAGATTACGGGGTTGCGCTTGTGCGGCATGGCAGATGAACCCTTCTGTCCTTTGCCAAAGGGTTCCTCTGCCTCTTGAACCTCAGTCCTCTGCAAATGCCTGATTTCTGTGGCGAATTTCTCCAAAGAAGAGCCGATAATTGCCAATGTAGCCAGATATTGGGCATATACATCTCTCTGTATTATCTGCGTAGAAATCTTTGCCGGTTTTAGCCTAAGTTTTTTACAGACATACATCTCTACCTCGGGCTCAATATTGGCGTAAGTCCCTACTGCGCCGGATATCTTTCCTATTGCTACTGCTTGTTTTGCCTGGTGCAGCCTTTCTAAATTGCGTTTTGTCTCATCAAACCAGAGCGCTAATTTCAGGCCAAAAGTAGTAGGCTCAGCATGCATGCCGTGGGTGCGGCCGATACAAACCATATCTTTATATCTTATCGCCTTCCTAGAGAATATTTTTAATAATTTATTCAGGTCTCCTATTAATATATCAGATGCTGCCTTCAACTGCACCCCAAGGGTAGTATCTAAAATATCTGAAGAGGTGAGGCCTGCGTGCAGGTATTTGGCATCCTCCCCAATATTTTGTGCGATATTAGTCACAAACGCTACTACATCATGTTGTGTCTTTTCTTCGAGCTTCTTTATCTCTGAGAGGTTGAATCTGGCTTTTTTCTTTATCCGCCTAACTGCCTCTTGCGGGACTTTCTTTTGTTTGGCGAGGGCTTCCAAGGCGAGTATCTCGATGAGCAGCATCGTGTTAAACTTAAACTTCTCCTGCCAGATTTTAGCCATTTTAGGTAGGGAATAACG
>Ga0233421_10000207_pt1 | contig 27817 bp, 28 predicted proteins | sample Watercolumn_Mata_3_FD_182725 | JGI IMG/M metagenome (GOLD analysis project Ga0233421, IMG submission 182725) | Freshwater microbial communities from Lake Matano, South Sulawesi, Indonesia - Watercolumn_Matano_2014_107_MG | ecosystem: Environmental > Aquatic > Freshwater > Lake | place... | reverse complement strand
CCGCGGCCAGCGCCGCTGCACAGTACCTCACACTACCTCCTCTGGTTTGAATATGGTGCACTACATGTGATTGGACGTATTCGTGCGGAGGAGGTTGCCGCGGCCGCGCCGGCACTCGCGGCCGGGGGCTGCCCGCCAAGCAGGACGGGCTGCGGGTCAGACGTCGCGCTCAGCACGGCGCGAGCGAGGAGAGATCCTTTGTCGCTGCGCTCCTCAGGATGGCCCTGCGGGTCACTTCCCGACGTTCAGCATCGGCACCAGTTTCTGGTCGAAGGGCGTGATGACGAAGGTGTTGTTCTGCGTCGACGCAACCGTCTTGAGCATCTCGATGTAGTACCAGCTCAGGTAGCTGTTGGTGAGCGAGCCGGCGATTACCCGGTTGGCGTCGGCGATGCCCTGTGCTTCGACCCGCTTCCGTTCGGCCTCGCGACCCTCTTTGACCAGCGTGAACTCCATCTTCTGCGCGTTCTGGTCTTCGGCCAGCTTGGCTTCAATCGCCTGCATCACCACGTCGGGTAGTTTGACGCGGCGGAGCAGCACCCGCTCGCGGATGATGCCCTTGCCGGAGAAGGCGACGTCAAGGAGCGAGTCAACCGCTGCCGTGTAGACGGTACGGCCGATTGACGAGTAGAGCTCGCTGGCCGTGAAGCGGGACGCGGCATCGCGCAGTGCCGTGCGGATCGAGGGCCTGACTATCTTGTCGACGTAGTCCGGGCCGATGTTCTGGAAGACCCAGCTTGCCTTGGTGACGTCGAGCCGGTACCAGACCGTGACGTCGAGCGCAACGGTCAGGCCGTTTGAGGCGAGCGCGTCAATCGCGTCGTCGCCCTTCACCTGCCCCTCGTCTCTCATGCTCGACATCGTGTAGGCGTTGGTGCGGACGTCCATCAGGGTGACGTTGACGATGGGAATGACGACGTTCAGGCCGCTCGACATCTGCTTCTGCACCCGGCCCAGTAGCACCGGCACTCCGGCGTAGCCCGGCGGCACGATACGGAAGAATGAGAGCGCGAGCAGGATCACGATGACGACAACCACGCCGGCTGCGGCGCGGCGGGCGATGGCGCGGCCCTGCGGAGTCTGGCGCAGCGCGAAGTAGGCGACTGCCAGACCGAAGATGGCCAGTATCAAGATTCCGAACATAGGACCTCCTTTGTGTTCTTCCGGTCGCCTACACTCTAGCAGATACTTGCGCCGATGGAAGAACGAATGCCCTCCGGCTGCGACGCCGCCGGGCGGCGGTGGAGATGTCTCGCACTGCGGCAGTCAGGTCTGCTTCCTGCTCGATTGACAAGCAGCAGTTAGAAGCTAGAATCGAGTCGTGAGCAGAGTCAGCATAGCCGTGCTCGCGTCGGGCCGCGGCAGCAACTTCGAGGCGCTGGTACACGCGACCCGACATCCCGAGACCAACGGCGAGGTACGACTGCTGATAACCAACGTCCCCGATGCTCAGGTGCTGAAGCGGGCCGAGCAGGAGCATGTGCCCGCCGCAATCATCCCCCATCGCCAGTTCAAGACTCGGGTGGAGTTTGAGCAGGCGTTGGTCGCCGAACTCAACCGGCACAATATCAACCTGGTCTGCCTGGCGGGGTTCATGCGCATTCTCTCCCCGGTCTTCGTCGCGTCGTTCGCAGATCGCATCATGAACATACATCCTTCGCTGCTGCCTTCGTTTGCCGGGCTGCAGGGAATGCAGGTACACGCGGCGGTGATGGCCGCCGGGGTCAAGGTAACGGGCTGCACCGTCCATTTCGTGAACACGGATGTGGATGCCGGTCCGATCATTGTCCAGCGCGCGGTCGCGGTGCGCGATGTGGATACAGCGGAGTCGCTGGCGCTGCGGGTGCTGGTCGAGGAGCACCTGGCATACGCCGAGGCCGTGAAGCTCTTCTGTACCGGGAGACTGAAGGTCGAAGGCAGGCGGGTACATGTCAGCGCAGTTGAGGGCACGACCGGTGCCTGAACGCAAGCTCAGGGTAGCCGTCGTCGGCTGCGGCTCCCAGTCACAGCTCGCGCACATACCGGCCCTCAAGCAGAATCCGTCGGTTGAGATAGCTGCGCTGTGCGACAGCGACGTCCGCAAACTCAACCAGCTCTGCCTGATACACAAGGTCGAGAAACACTACGTGGACTTCGACGACCTCAAGGAAGACGAGACCATTGACGCGGTGGTCATCGCCACGCCCAACCACCTGCATGCGCCCATGGCCATTGCGGCGATGCGCTACGGCAAGGATGTGCTCTGCGAAATGCCCCTGGCCCTGAATTCAACCGAAGTCAGGCAGATGATGGCAAACGCCGAGCGCGAGAAGCGGAAGCTGATGCCGGCGATGAGCATGCGGCTCAGACCCGACATTCAGACCATACGCCGGTTCGTCGAGGGGGGAGAACTGGGCGAGCTCTACTACTGCAAGACCGGCTGGCTCCAGGGCCGCTCTTCATGGTCTCTCTCCGGCTGGCGCGGTCAGCGCTTGCGAGCCGGCGGCGGCGCGTTCTTATCGCTGGGCACGGCGTTGCTTGACGCGGTGCTCGCGCTGCTGGCTCCCCACACCCCTGTCTCGGTCATCGGCGCGGCCCATCACCGCGCCCCCGACTCCGAAGTCGAGGACACCGCGTTCGCGATGATCCGCTTCGAGCCGGACCTTACGCTTACGGTCGAGGTTGGGTGGTCAATGCTCCAGGAAAAGGACCTCACCTACCTGAACCTGTTCGGCAACGCCGGGGCCGCCCTGTCGAACCCAACCCAGATACACAAGGAGATGCACGGGCACCTCGTGAACGTCACTCCCCAGATCCCGGCGAAGGACTACATGCGTTCTTCGTGGCGGATGCTGGTCGATCTCTGGATTGAATCGCTGGTGCGACAGACACCTCTGCCCATCGACGCCACGGAAGCGCTGACGGTCAGCAGGCTTGCGGACGCGTTCTATCGGTCGCAGTCAACCCGCGGCGAGGTCCCGCTCACATCCGAAGAGCCCTGATCCTGGCCGTCGCCGCCATCGGCCTCGGCGCGTTTGCGTTCGCTCCCTTCCCGCTTCGATTCCTGGCCTTCTTCGCGCTCGTCCCCCTGTTCTCCGTTGTCAGACATGCAAGGCCCGGCCGAGCGTTTCTCTGGGGCTGGCTCTTCGGCGGGCTTCTCTTCGCCGCTCACCTGTGGTGGCTCTGGTTCCTGGTCGTGCCGGTCGAACCCATCACGCGCATCCTGCTTGACATCGGCGTTGTTCTGCTCTTTGCCTACCTCGGCCTCTATGTCGGTGCGTTCGCCTGGCTCACCCGGCGTTGGGGTCTCTGGGCGGCGCCGCTCATCTGGCCCTTGCTCGAGTTCCTCCGCACCAAATCCCAGATCGGTTTTCCCTGGGGTCTGCTCGGCTACACGATGACGCCCTACGTCCCGTTCATCCAGCCCGCGTCGATTGGGGGTGTCTACCTGGTGTCGGCATGGCTGGTGCTGGTGAACGTGCTTCTGTACAAGCTCTACGCATCACGCTTCACGCCGGACGCCCCGGATGCCCGGCGTGAGGCGTCCGGCGTCAGGCGAAACGCACGTCGCATGCTGGGTCCTGCCATGGCGCTAGCCGTTGCCTTTGCCGTGCCGCTGGTCTTCGCGTTGTTCTACATCCGGCCGCTCAAGCCCTGGTTCAATGTCGCTATCATCCAACCCAACGTCTCCCCCTTCGACAAGGGAGATTGGGACTCGCGGTCAACAATCCAAGCGGACCTTGTCCGGTTGACGCAGCAATCGGCCGCGGAGCACCCCGACCTCATCCTCTATCCGGAAACCGCAACGCTAACGGACGTGACGAGGTCGGAGTCAATGGGTCAGGCGATTCGTGGACTCGCCGATTCTCTCCAAACGGACATCTTCACCGGTTCGCCCCTGTTCGACGAACGCCGCAGATCCTGGCACAACGGCGCAGTCCTGATTCGGCCCGGCGAGGCCATCAAACAACGCTACTACAAGATTCGGCTGGTGCCCTTCTCCGAGAAGATCCCCTACGCGGACGAACTGCCAATCATACGCAGGATCCTCGGTACCGCTGACATGGGCGACTGGGCAAGGGGCCATGACTACACTGTGTTCCACTGGTCGCGCGGGACACTGTCAGCACTCATCTGCTTTGAGGCCATCTTCCCCGACCACGCGCGCGAGTTCACGCGCCGCGGCTCGCAGCTCATCGCCGTGGTCACTAACGACGGCTGGTTCGGACGGCTGGTCGGCGCCCAGCAGCACGCTGAACTTGCTGTCCTGCGGACGGTTGAGAACGGCGTGCCGATGATCCGTAGCGCGAACAACGGCATCTCGTTCGTCGTTGACCCGTACGGCAGAATCTTGAGGCAGACTTCGCTGTTCGTACAGACGATTCTCTCTGGCCCGGTACCGCAGACGCTTGCGCCGACCCTCTACCGCCGATACGGGGACTGGTTCATGCCGGCTTGCGTACTCGGACTCGCCATAGGACTACTCACCCTGCGTCTCCGCGCCAGACGCGGGCGGGTGCTCTAGCACCGCCCGGACTCGCTACTTCCTGTACTTTCCCATCAGGCTCGTTTGCGCCAACAGGTGCCCCCGCATCGCTTGCTGCAGCTGAACGGCGGTGACCGTCTGGTCCAGTTCGAGCATTCGATCCAGGGCATACAGGTCGAAGTAATAGCGGTGGGTTCCATGCGGCGGTCTCGGCCCGTCGTACCCGATTCGGTGGAAGCTGTTGGTGCCCTGCATGCCGCCCAACGACAACGATGGCTCGCGCCCGATCCCCTCCGGGAGACGCTTCACATTCTCTGGAACATTGAACAGGACCCAGTGCATGAACGTACCGCCGGGCGCATCGGGATCCCGGCAGATCAGGGCAAAGCTCCTGGTACCTTCAGGCCCTCCCTCCCACGACAGACCGGGCGAGACATTCTCTCCGTACAGGCTGTGGCGCGTCGGGATCGACTCTCCGGCGGCAAATGCAACGCTGGCAAGCATGAACCCGCCCTCTGGGGCCTGCCCCGCCATCTCGGCGCTACCGCTCTTCGGCTTTGCAGTACAAGTCAACATCAGGACGCAGGCGGATACGACAGACATCGTCTTCTTCAAGCCACCACCTCCGGAGTCAGGCTACCTCGCTCTGCTGCCGTTGTCCAGTCCTGCGGGCACTTGGATGTTGACCGCCGACAGAACCGGGCTATAGTCAGAACCAAATGAGAAGTCTGCTCCTTACGATATTATGCGCGTCCGTGGCTGCGGCCTCGGCGCTCCCCCCTCTCCGGGATACGATCAAGCCGCGCGAATGGCTGGTCTGCGGCCCATTTCCGGTGGGCACACGCGAGGGCATTACCGGCGTGGTCGAGGACCCGCTTTCCTTCCGGCCTGCAGAGGGCGACACCTACCGATCCAGCCTGGTACAAGGTGGCATCACAACCTGCCGCAAGGTGACGGTGGACTCGCTCGGCTGGCTTGAGACCGACTACCAGGACGTGCGTTGGGACACCCTGCAGGACTACTACGGCAACGTCGGCCTGTCGTGCGCCGGATTCGCCTATGCTGAGTTCGACTGCCCGCGGACTTCTCGCGCCCTGGCGGCTGCGCCCAAGCTGGGTGGGTTCGTTCTCAACGGCCGGAGCTACACTGGTGACGTCTACGGCAACGGCTGGTTCCAGACACCTGTCCAGCTCGACTCGGGACGGAATCGCGTCCTGCTTCGGCTCTCCGGGTACGGCGACCATAGGGTGAAGTTCCACCTACTTCCGCCGACTGCACGCTTCAGGATCGTGACAAGAGACATAACGGTTCCGGACCTGGTCGCCGATTCCAGCCTGGGCGGCTGGCTCGGCGTACCGGTCATGAACCTCGACCCGGAACCTCTCGACACCGTCAAACTGGCAGTGCTTTCCTCAGGCGATACTGTCGGAAGCTCGCAAGTCGCTCTGCTACCTGGATTCGGCGTGCTCAAAGTGCCGGTGCGGATTTCCCTGCCGGCACGGTCCTATGACACAGCGGGGCTGGTCGTAGTCATAAACTCCAACTGCGCGGGAGCCTCCGGCTCGGACACAGTACGCCTGCGCATCCGCCAACCCGATCAATCGCGCAGGGTGACATACATCTCGGCAGTAGACAGCTCCTGCCAGTACTGCGCAGTCCTCTATCCCAGTGACTACGACCCCTCGAAACGCTATGCGTTGATACTCTCCCTGCACGGAGCCGGAGTGGAGGCATCGGGTCAGACCGACGCCTACAAGCCCAAGGACTGGGCATTCGTGGTCAGTCCGACCAATCGCCGGCCGTTCGGATTCGACTGGCAGGACTGGGGCAGGCTGGACGCTATCGAGGTCCTGAACCACGCCCTCGCGAGTCTGCCGATTGACCGAGATCGAGTGCTGCTGACCGGCCATTCGATGGGCGGGCACGGCACCTGGCATGTGGGACTGACGCACGCGGACCGGTTCGCCGCGGCTGCGCCTGAAGCAGGATGGCCCAACATCCAGCTCTACGTCCCGACGTTCCTGCAGCGAAGTGTTACCTTCGCCGACCCCGCCCAGGTTGCAGTTCGCGATATGGCGATGCGACCGGACAACACTCCCGCGATGCTGGTGAACGCTCTCAACCTGCCGCTCTACATCCTGCACGGCGGGGACGACGACAACGTCCCGCCCATCCATGGCCGCAACTTCGCCGAATGGCTCAAGGAACTGGGCTATCGCTTCACCTACAAGGAAGTACCGAACCGGCCGCATTGGTGGAGCTACGAGGATGGTCTGAGCTGCGTTGACGACACCGACCTGATGGGCTTCCTCGAATCACAGCGTCGCGACCCTGGACCGCGCCACATAAGATTCCGCACGGCTGACCTGGGCCAGTCCAACCGCAGCTACTGGGCTGTCTTGGAGCGCGTGCGCGTGATTGGTCGCGATGCCGACTTCGAGGCGTGGGCCACAGACTCCCTTATCACGGTGAAAACCACAAACATCTCCCAGTTCAGTCTGGAATTCACCGGCAGCCCCTTCTTTGCCGGCGCCGTGAGGGTTGAAATCGACGGCAGACGGGTCGGCACCAGATATAGCCTGCCCGGTCGGCTGACGTTCCACGCGACCGACAGAGGCTGGGCCGTCGGTCCTGCTCGAACGCCGCCACTGACCAAGACGCCCGGTCTTTACGGCCCGGCCAAGCAGGCGATGATGAGACCGTTCTTGCTCGTGTACGGAACCGCCGACTCCAGCCTGACACCATACTTGCGCCATTCGGCGACACAGGAGGGTCTGCGCTGGTGGCTTGTCGGCAACGGCCGCGCCCGCGTAGTGGCCGACACCGAAGTCACGTCGGAAGACGTCAGACTGAACAACCTTGTGCTCTATGGCGGCCCGGCGGAGAATTCGGTGACACGGAGAATCGGCGACCGTCTGCCGGTTCGTGTCAGGGCCGGCCATATGCTGCTCGGGAACAAGGACCTCGGCGACAGCCTCGCCGCAATGTTCGTCTACCCCAATCCACTCAACCGAGAACGCTTCGTCCTGGTACGAATGGGCACCGATTCGGACAACACACGGCTGTCCCCGTTCTGGGGCGTGGCGTCATCGGGCGCTGGTATCCCGGACTTCATGATCTTTGACCGCTCGGTACGCCGCCTGGGCTGGGCCGGTGTGAGGGCGACAGGTTTCTTCGGCCCGGACTGGAACGTGGACCCGTCTTCCACGTACCTGAAGGAGTAGGACATTGCCGGAGATCACACTCCAGTCCCCGGCCAAGGTCAACCTCGGCCTTTGGGTTGGTGGAAAGAGGGCCGACGGCTTCCACGATATCGTCACCATAATCGCGCCGGTCGAGCTGCACGACACGATAGTCATCAGCCGCACCCGGTCGGGTATAGAGGTGACGACCGACTCCGAAAACGTCCCTTCCGGCCCCGGCAATCTAGCCCACAGAGCTGCGGCCTCCTTCTTCCAGTCCACCCGGATGGAGCATGGTTGCCGGATTCGCGTTGTGAAGCGCATTCCCGTCGGCGGCGGCCTGGGCGGCGGCTCTTCCAACGCGGCAACGGTACTGATGGGTCTCGACCGGCTATTCGGTACGGCCTTGGATCCGCACCAGCTTCGACGGATCGCCATGTCTCTTGGCAGCGATGTGCCGGCATTCCTCCTCGGCAGTCCCGGTATCGCCCGCGGACGCGGCGAGAAGCTACGCAGCATCCGGCTGCCTCGTCTCGACCTGCTCCTCTGCATTCCCGGACACGGAGTTCCCACGGCCTGGGCCTATGCGGAACTTGACCGCCTGCGCGCCGCAGGGCAGGGTTTGACACGGCCGCTGATTTCGCCTAAGATACTCCGCGTCGCGTTGCGGCGCAACGAACCTGGCAAGGTCTCCGCGCAACTGGCGAACAGCTTCGAACCCGCGGTCTTCGCAAAGCACCCTGCGCTCGGTCGTGCCAAGGAGCTTCTACTCAGGCACGGTGCTCTCGGGGCATCTCTGTCCGGTTCCGGCAGTACGGTCTATGGCCTGGCTGGTACGAAAGGCTGGAAAGACCCGATGGCCGCCCTGGCCCGGAGTGGATTCCACTGCATCAGAACCAGCACCACATAGACCAACGCCGAAAGCGAGCACCGAACGTTGCACCGGCATGTTCCGGTCGGACGTTCGCAACTCGCACTGTGGAATTCGTCAAGTCGTTTGGGGCGTCGTTCAACTGGCAGGACCCAGGACTTTGGATCCTGTTATGAAGGTTCGATTCCTTCCGCCCCAGTAAATGTCGGTACGCGAGCGAGGTAACATGCAAGGTGAGCTCAAAATCTTCCATGGTCGGGCCAATGTGCCGCTGGCCCTGAACATCTGCGAGCACCTCGGCGTCAGGCCTGGCGCGGCCGAGGTGCGGACGTTTGCTGACGGCGAAATCCGTGTCAACATCATGGAGAGCGTGCGGGGCAGTGACGTCTTCGTCATTCAGCCCACGCAGCCGCCGGCCGACAACCTGCTCGAGCTCCTGTTGATGATCGACGCCCTGCGGCGCGCGTCGGCCGAACGCATCACGGCGGTTATCCCGTACTTCGGATACGCTCGCCAGGACCGCAAAGACAAACCCCGGGTCCCGGTCTCGGCCAAGCTCGTCGCCAATCTGATCGAGCGAGCCGGTGCTGACCGCGTGCTGACGATGGAACTCCACGCCGAGCAGATCCAGGGGTTCTTCGACATCCCTGTCGATCATTTGTATTCCACCCCGGTCCTGGTCGACTTCTTCCTGAAACGCGGAGTTGATGGCTGTACGGTTGTCGCGCCGGACACCGGCCGGGCCAACCGCGCCCGCGGCTTCGCCCAGCGGCTGATGGAGAAGATGCCGCTGGCGGTGATCGACAAACGTCGTTCCGAACCCAACAAGGCAGCGGTCATGAACGTCGTCGGCGAGGTCGAAGGCCTGGACGCGATAATCTTCGACGACATGGTCGATACCGGCGGGACGTTGATCAAGGCCGCCCGCGCACTGCTGAAGCACAAGGCCCGATCGGTGATGGCCGTGGCCACCCACGCCGTCTTTTCCAGAGACGCGGTCAAGAAGATACAGGCATCGCCGCTGGATGAGATAATTGTCACCGACACGCTGCCGCTGCCGCGCAAGAAGCTAGTCCGCAAGATTCGAGTGCTGCCCGTCGCGTCTCTGTTCGCGGATACGATCCTCCGCACACACCGCAGCCAGTCGGTCAGCTCTCTGTTTATGTAGAGGAGAACATGGCATACACAGTCAAAGCTATACAACGAACCGACACGGGCAAGGGCAGGGTCGGCAGGCTCCGCCGCAGCGGGTCTCTACCCGCCGTGATGTACGGACACGGAGAACCCTCCGTAATGCTGGCAATGTCGACCCACGAATTCGACCGGCTGCTCGATCGCATAAGAGGTCACAGCCCGATTGTCGAAGTCGAGATCGACGGCCAGCAGCCGCAGAAATGCGTCATCAAGACCCTGCAGCGTAACCCGGTGACCGGCAACCTGCTGCACGTCGATTTCCAGAAGGTCCATGCCGGGGAAAAGATCACGATGAACGTCCCCGTCATCGTCACGGGAGCGGCTGAGGGTGTCAAGCAGGGCGGCATGCTCGACCACGTCCTCCGGACCGTCCCGGTTCGCGCCACCATCGACGCGATCCCCGAGCACTTTCAGATCGATGTGACTACCCTGAAGATCGACCACAGCATCCATATCAAAGACCTGGGCCGTCCTGACCTTGAGTACGCGCTGCCGGTCGACTCACCTATCGTCACTGTCTTGTCGCCGCGCAAGCTGACTGAGGCACCCACAGCGGCCGAAGCTGCCGCAGCTGCCGAAGCCGGACCGGCCGAGCCCGAGGTCATAACGGAGAAGAAGCCGGCCGAGGACGAGGCCGAGGGTGAAGAAGAGAAGGGAAAGGGCAAGGGCAAGGCTGAGGCCAAGGGCGAGAAGAAGGAAGAGAAGAAGGAAGAGAAGAAGAAGGAAAAGAAGTAGGCCGGTGACCATATTCGGACTCGGCAACCCGGGATCTCGCTATGCCTTCACCCGACACAACATCGGATTCATGGTGGCCGACTCGCTTGCTGCGAGACTCGGGTTCCGTTTCCGTACGTTCACTGACCGCGAAGTCGCCCGTCGTCGATTCTCGGGCGACGAACTGGTGCTGGTCAAACCGCTCTCATTCATGAACGAGTCGGGCATCGTCGTACAGAGGCAGCTCGAGCGCAGGCCGGACGAACTGCTCGTCGTCTGCGACGACATGGCTCTACCTTTCGGACGACTCCGCCTGCGCCCCGCCGGCTCGGACGGTGGCCACAATGGCCTCGGATCGATCATCACACACCTGGGTCGAAGCAGTTTCCCGCGCCTGCGAGTTGGCATCGACGCCCCTGACAGAAGCAGCGATGGGGTGAACCACGTGCTCGAGCGCTTCCCGCCGGAACAGGAAGACCTCCTGCCTGAAGTGCTGGAGCGCGCTGCCGATGCGTGTATTGCCGTTGTCACGCAAGGACTGGAACGGGCCATGAACCGGTTCAACCCGATGCCTCCGGTCGGGGCGGAGGAAAAGACCCAGGCATGAAGGTAGGGATTGTCGGCCTGCCGAACGTCGGCAAGTCTTCGCTCTTCAATCTACTCACTGCCGGCAACGCCAAGGTTGACCTCTACCCGTTCACGACCATCGACCAGAATGTAGGCGTTGTGCTCGTCCCCGACGAGAGGCTGGAACGCATTGCGCGTATCCTCAAACCGGAGAAAGTGACACCGGCGCACGTCGAATTCGTGGACATCGCCGGCCTGGTGAAAGGTGCTAGCGCAGGCGAAGGTCTGGGCAACAGGTTTCTTGGCCACATTCGCGAGGCCGACCTGATTCTCCATATTCTGCGCGCCTTCACGGCCGGCAACATCCCCCACGTTCTCGAAACGGTGGACCCGGACCGTGACCTGGCAGTCGTTGAATCGGAGTTGGCTATCGCAGACCTCGCGGTTGTCGAGAAGAGGCTCGAACATGTCCGCAAAGAACCAAAGACGTCGGAGCAGGCGCTGCTGCTCGAAGCCCTCGAGAAACTCCAGTCGGCCCTGGCCCGAGGCGAACGCCCGGCTTTGACGCCCGAACAACGCCGCGTAACGCGCGACCTCGGGATAGTCCAGGCCAAGCCGGTCGTCTGCGCAGTCAACTGCTCGGACACCGAGCCGACCGACCCGGCCAGATTCTCGGCGACCACGTCCAGAACCAGCCTGCTCTTCTCAGCCGCCCTCGAGGCCGGCATGGCCGAGTTCACCGAACCGGACCGTATAGAGATGCGAAAGTCGCTCAACCTCGCTCCGGAAGGCCCGGCTGGCATCGTCAACCGCTGTTTCGACGCCCTCAACCTCATCCGGTTCTACACGGTCAAGGGCACGGAGTCTCGGGCCTGGGCCGCTCCGGCCGGCACTACCGCTCTCGATGCTGCCTTCATGATTCACACCGACATCGGGAACGGCTTCATCAAATCGGAGGTGGTCAACTTCCGAGCCCTGGCAGAGTGTGGTGACTTCCACGCCTGCCGCGACAAAGGTCACGTGAAAGTAGAAGGCCGGACCTATGTCGTCCAAGACGGCGACGTCCTGCTTGTCAAGTTTAGATAAGATGCAGAGCATCATTGCAGCCAATCCCCAAGCGTCAATCGTCAATTCCCAGAGGAGGAAGTCTGAATAACTACGAACTCGCGATGATCGTCAGTCCTGTCCTGCCGAGAAAGATGTCCAGAAGCTCGCCCAGGACTCCAAGGAGTTGCTCGCGGCAAGCGGCGCGACCGCTGTCTCCGACGAGCAGATCGAACGTCGGGCGCTGGCCTACCCGATCAAGAAGCACAACGAAGCCAACTACGTGTACGTCAACTTCTCGGGCCCGCCGTCGATACCAGAGAAGTTTCGCTACGAGATGCGTCACCGCGAGGGCCTCATGCGTATGGCGTTCGTATGCAAACCGGTGCCCAAGCCGCCAGTCGAGGCCGAGGCAGCGACCGCGCCGGAGCCAAGCCCGGAGGCGCCGAATGGCTGAGCCCGAACGCACCGGTCAGCGCAACCCGGGTACGCCGATCCGACTCGGGAATCTGAATGTAGTGATACTGCTGGGCCGTGTTACCATGGACCCGGACCTGCGTTACACGCCGTCCGGCGCTGCTGTCCTCGGGTTTCGAATAGCGGTAGACCGGGTCTGGCGTGACAAAACAACCGACGAGTGGAAACGCGAAGCATCGTTCTTCCAGGTGAATCTGTGGGGTCAGAGTGCGGAACGCCTGAGCAAGACCATGAGAAAAGGGTCAGCGGTTCTGGTGGAGGGCCAACTCCGCAGCCGTTCATGGGAAGGAAAGGACGGCGAGAAACGCTACGTGGTGGAAATCAACGCCAGCCGGACACAGGTTCTTGACAAGCTTGACTTCGCGACAGGTCAGGGAGCCAGCCCGGTCGAAGAAGAGCCCGATACCCCCAAGGACCAGCTCGACGATATCCCGTTCTAGCTGAGAGCTGCTGCCGGGGAGGCGACCTTCCGTCCTCGACGCTCCGAATCGGGATCGAGGACCTTTGGCGTCACGGCGGCTCGGTAGGATCCCGAGCCTGCTTGGCCGATTGGGGAAGAGTCTTGTCCTCCTTGAACTGGAAGTGGTAGGGCAAGGGGAACCAGACTCGTGCCGGCTGTCCGAAGTGCTCGGCCGGGGCAAATGAGCTGCGCAGTGCCGTTGCGCAGGCCGAAGAGTCAGCCGCAGCATAGCCCGAGGAGCGGACAATCCTCGCGGCCAGAACTGCACCGTCGAAATCCACCAATGCCTCTGCGTCGGCCTCTCCGCTGAAGCTGAACTGCTTCAGCGCCTCCGGGTATCCTGCCGGCTCGAGTGCAATAGGTTGAGGCGGCCTCTGTACTCTGTAGAAACTGACAGCGTTCTCGAAGTCGCCCAGCAGGGGGATCACCGAATGGTTCCAGCAGCAGAGCAGTCCGGGGTGGTTGAAGTCGAGGACGACCGTGTCCCCCGGCGCAACTTCGATGCCCGAGTCGGGTGACTGCGCCGCAACGAAGAACAGAGGGACCTTGGACGTGTCGATCTCAACCTGCTCGAATCGCGATACCAAGCCGATCTTCTTGAGCGCCCGGTGGGCGTGATAGATATCCGAGCCGACCAATGCCGGGACGGTCAGGGAATCACCAGCTAGACCGCAAGCAGCCAGCGCTGCCACCAGGCACGACACGGCGGCGAATCTCGGTGTCACCATTCAGCATATTCGTACTGCCGCCTCCTGTCAAACCTGATGGAAACAGAGCGCCCGCGGATGCGGGCGCTGATTGCAGAAGAGCCGACCCTGCTACCGAGCGACCATCAGTTTGCCGGCAATGTGCCTGCCGTCGAACTCGTAGCGGTAGAGGTACACCCCTTCGGGAAGAATCACGCCCGATTGAGACCGACCGTCCCAGGTTGCGCTGAACCTGCCCGGCTCGCTCCGCCCCGCAGCCAGTGTGCGGACGTTTCTGCCGGCAGCATCGTAGATGTCCAGTGAAACGTTGCCGCGGTGTGGCACGGCGTATGACAATCGGGTGGTGCGGCGGAACGGGTTGGGTCCTACAGCTATCTCCATCCGACGGGGCGAAACCACCTTTGGCCCCTGGATACCAACCGGATTCTGCCACTTCTGGACTACGATCGGGTTGTCGGTTCCCGGACCCTCGTTGTACAGGAGGAACCCGGCCACCTGGTCGATGAGATACTGCACCATCACCGTGTCGCCGATCGGGTTCAGGATAGACGGGAATCGATACGTAACATCGCCGCCATCGGTGATCTTGATACCGTTGGCCCAGCTGACGCCGTTATCCGTCGAGTACGAATACCAGATGTCGGCGCGCACGCGCGACGTCGTCTGCTCCACGTTCACCCCATCGAACTCCTCCCAGGCAACAAAGAGGTTACCTCGGTCGTCCTCGCCGAGACTGGGACGGGCGCAGATCATGACGTTGTAGCCGACCGCAGCATTCAGAGACTCCGGCGACGCGATGTGGATCCGGTTCCACGTATCCGGGTTGGACGCACACCAGTGCCAGATCTCGCCGGGCAGGATCCAGTTGGTGTCACGGACGTACGGGCTCACGTTGCCTACGATGTGCAACCGGTCCTGTCTGTCGTAGAGCGGAAAGAGAGAAGTCAGGTGATAGGACGGGAGTGTCTCAGACCCTGGGGAGAATGCCGGCGGAAATCCGAGATCCACGGGCATATCCCAAGTGCTGCCGCCATCCTGGGACTCGACAAAGAAACCTGGGTTTTGTGCGTAGCCGCTGGCCGGTGTCGAAACCCAGGTTATGCAGACCTTGTTCGAGCCGGGCACGTCCGAGGTCGCGATATTGTGGGTGGGAAACAACGGCTCCGGCTGAGGTGAAGTCGCGCTCGTCGGCGTATCCCAGCTCGTCCAGGTGGTCGAACGACTCCGGAGCAGGTTGTCCTGGTTGTTGGCGTCGATCACCGCCAGTTGGTAGGCGCCATTGTTGCTGACGCCGATCCAGGGCCACTCGCAGTGATTCAGGGCCGTGGATTCACCATAGACATACTCGAAGATGCCGGCTCCAACGTCCGCGTCCTTGGCGAATATGGGAGCGAAGTCGGCGGTTCCTGAACCAGTCGAGTGGTGGGCCGAGATGACGGCTATGCCGCTGGAATCGGTATCGATCTTGCCGTAGCCGGTGCGTATTGAGTAGACGTTAACACCAGCCTGCATGAAATCGGGGTCGGTCCAGTTCCACGCGCTGCTGCCGTAGTCGTAGAAGTTGTACCTCATGTTGCGGTCCGGGAAAGTTGTGTTTACCTGGTCCGCGGAGTACATCCAGAGTACGTGGATTCCCCTGCCTGGCGTCTGCGTCAGCATTCTCAGCGCCGGGCCGTTCGCACCCCAGTCATAGGTCGTGCCGCCGACCGTATCAACGGTGCCAATGGTGAATCGGGCCTCGTGGGTCGGACCCGAACCGCTTTGCGGGTTTGACGGCAACACCTTGCCGTCGTCGGGTAGCACAGTCACGGGCTGCAGCGTGACGGCCAATACCAGGGCCGGCGCCAGCAGCATCAGACCGACGATACTACGCACACAGTCCTCCTTATTAAGGTTTGCAGTTCTGCACTCTCAGCCGGACTGGTCCCGGTCGAGATCCGGTTGATTCTAGTCCTGCACCCGAATCAGTCAAGCGGCAAAGGGTGTTCAGAGGTCGAACTGCCCGCGACCCGCGACTACCACGCTGCCGCCGACACGCACCAGAATACCACCATCCCTCTCCCCTCCCTGCAGGTAGAGAAGCGACGGCCGCTTCATTTCCACTCCCTGCTCGGTGTGGATGGCGAACTCACTGGCTCCCAGGTACCGGTGCCGGACCAGCCAGGCACATAGGCAACCGTTCGCGCTGCCGGTCGCCGGGTCCTCCGGAACATCATAGTAGTCACAGAACACGCGCACATGCAACCGGCACAGCGGATCAATGGTCTCCGGCGAGAACGCCAGCACTGCCTTGGCCTCGAGCCGGGCGGTCAGACGGTAGTAGTCGGCCAGGTTCACCTTGATGTCCTGCATCGCGGCCAGGCTTCTGACTGGAACGATGACGAAGGGAAGGCCGGTAGAAACTTCCTGTGCTGGGAATCGGCTGTCGATGTCGGTCGGCGCCAGACCCAGCACACCGGCCGCGGCCGCAGCATCCACGTGGGCGCCGAACTCTGGTGGAACCTGCGTCATTACCAACCGCTCACCCTTCTCCTCAACGGCAACTGGAACCACACCGACCTTCAAGTCCAGCTTCACCTCCTCGGCTCTACGTCCGAGGAACCGGTCCCAGACCACGTATGCCGTTCCCAACGTAGGATGACCGGCAAACGGCACCTCGCGAGCAGGGGTGAAGATGCGTACCGACCATCCCCGCTCATTGGGTCGATCCGACATGATGAAAGTAGTCTCGCTGAAGTGTATCTCCCGCGCCAGCGACTGCATCTCCTCGTCCGACATCCCGGCCGCGTACGGGAAAACGGCGAGCTGGTTCCCCTCAAAACGTCTGCGAGCGAACACGTCGCAGATGACGAACTCTCTCGTCACGACCGGTCTGCCCCGCGGGTCCGGGACGAACCCAAGATGGTCACCAAAGCTTCCCATGGCTGCGCCCGTCCGCCGCCTTGCCCGACAGAAACCGCCTGCCTTGCCCAGCCATGCCTACTCGATCCACTCGACGTCGGTGAGTCCCAGGTCTTCCTTCACTGCGTTGCCCATGACGACCATGACGTACTGGCCGGGATGGAGGCGATCGCGTGCGGCACGGTTGATATCGTCAAGGGTCAGGGCGCGGATCCTGCCTGGGTACTTGTCAACCCAGTCCATGCCGAGCTGGTAGAGCTCGATGTTCATCGCCTCGTACAGCTTGCCCTGGTTGGAACTGAAACGTATCGGGTAGCTGCCCGCGTAGTAGTTCTGCGCGTCGGCGAGTTCACCCTTGGTCGCGCCACCCTTCTGCATCCTCTCGATCTCCCGGAACATGATGGCAATTGCATCGTCGAGGGCTTGTGCCACCGCGAGCACCTCTCGGGTCGGAGGTCGGACCACGTGCGGCGACCCGCTGGCACAGCCGTCTTGCAGCACTTTCTCGTTCATCCTATGGCACGGGTGAAGACAAGACTTCTAGCGGAACAGCAGACCGGCCCAGCGGTAGACGCCTTTGCTGACCAGGTGGAAGCGTTCGCGCGTGTAGACGCCGATCCTGATCTTTCTCGCATCGTGCGCTGAGCGAACGGCGTCGATCCCGGCAAGCGAGTCGTCCGCCGTCTTGCACAATTCCGGTGATTCGTTGTTCTGCCGCTCGAATGCCTCAACCAGCTCCTTGCGGGTCTTCCTGCCCGCGGCGTCGCCGAGCAGGATGCGAATCTCTCCAACCTTCTGCCAATCGCCGTCGAGCGACAGCAGAGAACCGAGTCCAAGAAACCCGGTCGCCACGTCGAGATTGCTTGTGAGTTGGGCTATCTGGGCAATCGCATCGCGCAGGGTGATCTCTCACTGGTTGTCGATGATGGTCGGGAGCCTGCCTGCCATGGCTTGTCCTAGACGGGAATCATAAGATTGGCGCGCCAGATGTCAAGCCAGCGCGGAACTGAGGGCCGACAGCAGGCAACCGACGGAGTGCGATATCGGGCGCGAATGAGACGGGTTCTTATCACGGGACGGAGAGGGCGTTTCTGGCTCAACTGTTTGAAGCTTAAGGCTTTAGGCTTGAGGCTGCCAAACTGACACCCCCGCCCGGGGGGATTACCCCCCAGATTGTATGCAGAGTTCAGTAGACAGTGGTCAGGGAGGCTACGGGGAAGGTAGTCTCGCACATAGTTCCGGGAGTAATCCCGACAGCAGTCTGCCGGGGAATCCGGACAGCTATTCGGCAAGGTACCGGGCGAGTTACTTACATCGTTGTGTCGCACATCGTTCGGACCGTTGTATCGTACATCGTTCTGGGAGCAGTTCCGGACGTAGTCTGCGGGAATCCCTGGTCCGTTGTCTCGCAGGGAACCCGGCAGGCTACGTACATCGTTCCGGAGGTAGTCTCGGGCGCAGTCTGCCGGGGAACCCGGCGAGCTACATACATCGCTGCATCGTCCATCGTTGGCCAAGGCCCCTGTCGGACAGTGCATCAGGTTGCGGGGTACGTTGCCTGCCGCGTGATCGGGAAGACAACCGGGCAGATTCCTCTCTCTGTGGTTGCCCGGACAGCTCTGCGCACAGTCTGCTAGGCAGTCTGTACCGCTATCCGGCACATCATCCGGTCGGGCTTGGGACACGATCCGTAATCACCGAGCCGATTCCGGTCATGTCCCCACCCCTACGCGCGAGGCCCTTCCGGAAAGCGGAGCGGCGCCGAGGCGCCGCTCCGAACCAGATCAAGTCGCGGAGGACTAGCGAGACAAGATAACCTTGCCCCAGGCCTGGTCAGTAGAGCTCCGGACCCGGAAGAAGTAGATGCCCGGCGCAAGTGCCCGGCCATCATCGCTTCGACCGTCCCACGCAAACTGTGCCCTTGCGCCGGCCGCATGGCCCTGGGCGAGCGTCCGGACGACTCGACCGCTGTTGTCGTAGATCCGCAGGTCGATGCTCCCGGCCGCGGACATCCGGACCGAGAAGTTCGTCCTGCCGGCAAACGGGTTGGGCTGGGCGAACGCGCTGAGTCGGTCTGCAGCTCCCGGCAATCCAAACGAGGGTTCCTCGACGCCGGCCTTTCCGTAGTTGAAGCCGGCCACTTTCACGATCATGTTGTTGCTGGTGCCGCCCTTCATGATGGTGAGCCAGTACGAGCCGTCGCGCGGGTCGTATTCGATACCGCGAACGTCCCAGGTCTTGATGGGGAACACATACCCGTTCAGTACCGTGTCGCCGACCCTGTCGATTTCGTACATGCCGCAGCTGTCCACCAGACTGCCGGATGCGTTGTACCAGGCCCAGGCATTCAAGAGCGACGGCGGATTGGTGGAGGACCGGCCGTCGAGCGCCAGGGACCTGGTGCCGTACGGTCCGACAAGCGGATGCTGGAATGAGCCCTGCGAATAGCCAAGGGTGTCCGTGAGGTAGATCATCTGCCGGGAAGACGGAGAGAGCCGGCGGTCCGAGAGGTAGAGGGTGTGCGCAGCCTCGTGCTCGGTCACACCTATCGGATATGCCAGCGTCAAGCTGAACTGGTGGCGCACCGAGCCGGTGGTGCCGATTTTGTACATGATCTTCTGCGGGTTGCACGACACCCAGAAGCCGTTGTCATAGCTGACATAGCCGATATCCGTGCAAGAATCCTGCGGCGCCGGGATAGTGCCGTGGGATGTCAACATGCTGTCCGCGGAGTACTTGTAGATGGTTGCCTGGTTGTAGTTGACGCAATAGATGAGGTTGTCGGCCGTGTTGTAGGCCACACCGTACAGGCCCGGTGCCGAAGGCATGTCTGGAGCGGGTTTGGGACCCCAGATAATCTGGCCCGGCTGCAGGCCGACGACCAGGACTATCTGCAACTTCTTGGTGTAGAGAGCCGCGCTGTCACCGCTGATGAAGAGCGAGCAGGTGAACGAGGTGCCCGGTACAATCGCGGCATCGGCGTGAAGCTCGAAGGGGTTGGCCGTGTTTGTCGCCGACCCGCCCGACGGAATATTGCCCCAGTACCCGACTGAGTCCATAACCGTCAGCCGGACGTCGTAGGTACGCAGCTTGCCCGCGACAGTGTTGCAGGCTGCGCCACCCGAGTTCTTGAGGGTGGCCAGCAGCTTGGCGGTCTCGCCCGGGTCCATGGCCCCGTTGTTGTTCCCGGTGGAGTCGATCACCGTGGTCGAGGTGAGCTTGAGCGACGGCCCGCCCGAAGCGCTGACGTAGTTCACCGCCGCAAGCGCGTCAATCCGGCCCGCGCCGAAGTCGTTGTCTTTGCCCGCGCCTCCGAGGTCTACCGCGGTCATCTCCAGGATCGAGTCCACTTCGCTCGGTAACAGCTCGGGATTCTTCTGCAGCATCAGACAGACCGTACCCGCCACGTGCGGGCAGGCCATGGATGTGCCATCCATGTCCTGGTAACCGCCTCCGGGCGCGCATGACTTGACCGTGACGCCGGGCGCCGAGACGTCGGGCCGGGTCAGCCCCGGCGGGTAGGCGTAGTCGTTGAAGGGCGCGACGCTCGACCAGGTCACCGGCCCCTGGGAGGAGAAATAGGCGATTGCATCACTCGCGTCGGTCGCTCCGACGGAGATGATCCCCGAGAGGGCGCCGGTGCCCGTGTTCTGCGGGTTCCACCAAGGCGGCGGCACGTTGCCCGGGCAGCGGAGGCCGGTGGGCGGGTAGTCGTACCCGCGTTCGTTGCCCGCGGCCACCACCTGTATCAATCCGGCCGCCTTGACGTTGTTAGAGAGTGTGCGCCACGTAGCCTGGTCCGGGCCCCAGGTGATTCGCCAGCCCATCGACATCGTATAGAGGTCGGCGCCATTGGTCGGTGACAGCGGCGGCGACACGCAGAACTGCACCGCATTCCACATCTGGTTCTGGCCGGCCGTGTCCACGTTGTTCTTCACCCGGCAGATCATGATTTGCGCGTCCGGTGCGACGCCGCTCTGGGTACCGTTGGCGCCGTCGCCGGCCACTGTGCCTGCCGTATGTGTGCCGTGACCGTTCTGGTCCGTCGGGTCGTTGTTGTTGTACTCGAAGTTCCAGCCATGATGCGGGTAGTTGGCATCGGTCCAGAGGTGATCGGCCAGGTCAGGGTGAGTGTAGTCGCACCCCGTGTCGATATGACCGCAGACGATGCCCGCACCTGTGTACCCCTGAGTCCAGACCGCGGGCGCGTTTATCTTGGTCACGCCCCATGCTACCTCCTCGGTTCCTCCCTCCTGCTGTTCCGGTAGCGGCAACTCAGGACAGTAGACCCGGTCATAGTCGACGTAGTTCACATCGGACCGTACCGAGAGCTGCTGGATGACCTCTGGCGCGGCCTCGCAATAGACGGCATTGACGATCCAGAATGACTGGACGTTCTGTGCGTCGGTTGACGCCAGGTACGCGAGAATCCCGGCCTGTTGGTCGGCGGAGAAACGCTGCAGTATGCGCGCGGCCTCGGCCCGGCGCTGCGGTTTCGGCATGCCGTCAACGAGGTCGTCGAGCAACTCGGAATCGAACTGCTCCTTCAGAACCACGTGCACCGGCAACCTCTGCCCATCCCTAGTGGCTGTCAGACGCTGCTGCAGTTCCGGGCTTATCATCCCGGAACTCGTCCCGGCCAGCACCATCACCAGTATCAATGCCAAGCTCCGCACGAATACCTCCTGTGGTTACATCGCCTGCCCGATCGGTGGCGAACCGCGGCCGACGGTCAACTTCGAGGCACGCGATTCCAGCTTCAATTGTAGCCGTTGGGCAGGGCAAGTCAACACGGCTTTGAGCAGGCGCATTGATTGACAATCCGAGCGTTTTCGCTATCGTATGCATTCAGAATAAGGAGCAAACTTTGCTTAGAATTCGACTAAGGCGCATGGGACTTCGGAACCGGCCTGCCTACCGGGTTGTCGTGATCGACTCGCGCAAGGCCCGGGACGGCGAGTACTTGGAGTCGGTCGGCCATTACGACCCGCGGACCAAACTGCTGGAACTGAAAACCGAACGCATCGGGCACTGGGTCTCGAAGGGCGCCCAGGCGTCCGACACGGTCGGCAGGCTGATCAGCCGCTACGCCCGGCAGCACGCGCCCACGACCGAGGCCGCCAACGGCGACACCGCGGCAGCTACAACCGTATCCACCGAACTTCTTTCCACCCCGGAGAGCGCGACAGCGACGGACACACCGAAGGAGTAGGCCATGAAAGAGATGATAGAGCATATCGTAAAGGCGCTCGTCGACCACCCCGACCAGGTCAAGGTTACTGAACTCGCCGGCGAGCGGACGCTCACCTACGAGGTCAAAGTCATGCCCGGAGACCAGGGCAAGGTCATCGGCCGGCAGGGCAATACCATTGACGCAGTCCGAGCGATTGTCAGAGCTGCGGCCCGCAAACTCGACAAGCACGCCACGGTCGACGTAATCGGCTAGACGGACAACACCGCCATCCCGACCGATGCAGGTAGCCGTCATCACGCTGTTCCCCGAGTACTTCCGCGGTCCTTTCGACTGCGGTCCGACCCGCGTCGCGCGGGCTGACGGCAAGCTCGAAGTCAGTTTCACCAACCCCCGGGATTTCACGTCCGACGCCCACCGCACCGTAGATGACTACCCATTCGGCGGCGGCGCCGGCATGGTGATGAAACCGGAACCGCTCTACGGGGCAATCGAGAGCGTCCGCCGGCCCGGCAGCCTGACCGTGCTCCTCTCTCCGCAGGGCGAACGTTTCTCCCAGCCACTGGCCGAGTCGTTCAGCCGCACCGAGCATCTGGTGCTGGTCTGCGGCCGGTACAAGGGCGTCGATGAACGCATCCGCACGCTGGTTGACCGCGAGGTATCAGTCGGTGACTACGTGCTGGCCGGCGGCGAGGCCGCGGCCGTGGTCATCATCGAGGCTGTCGCCCGGCTCCTGCCCGGGGCCGTCGGCCACGAGGATTCGGTTGCGACCGACTCGTTCTCGGCCGGCATCCTCGACTCCCCCTATTACACCCGGCCGCGCGAGTTTCGCGGCCACGCAGTCCCGGAAGTACTGGTGTCCGGCGACCATGCCTCGGTCGCCCGCTGGCGACGGGAACAGGCTTTAAGAACCACTGCTCAGCGCCGGCCCGAACTGCTGCGCCACGAGGTCCTGACCGAAACCGAGCGCGAGTTCCTCTGCCGCGAACTGGAAAAGGAGACAATCAATGGCTAAGAAAGAAGCCGCCAAGGAAACCAAGGCCGCCGCACCTGTCAGGCACGAGCCGGCCGAGATTCCGCCTTTGCGTCCCGGCGACAGCGTCGCAGTCCACGTGCGGATTGTTGAGGGCGACAAGGAACGCCTGCAGCTGTTCGAGGGAACGGTGATCCAGATTCGCGGAGCCGGCGCCAACCGCAGCTACACGGTCCGCAAAGTGAGTCGCGGCTACGGAATCGAGCGTATCTTCCCCTACGGCACACCGGCCGTCGCCAAAGTCGAAGTGAAACGGCACGGCAAGGCCCGGCGGGCCAAGCTCTACTACCTGCGCAAGCGGACCGGCCGCGAGGCGATTCTCCAAGAGCAGCGGGGTGAGGCACAACCTAGACCGGGATCTGTGGCGAAGTAACACCCTCTTCTGCGGCGTTGACGAGGTGGGAAGGGGGGCGTTGGCCGGACCTGTTGTCGCCGCCGCCGTAATCCTGCCACGTCACGCCGAAATAGCCGGCGCTGACGACTCCAAGAAACTGACCCCGCTCCGACGCGAGCAACTGGAGCCCGAGATCAAGCTCCGCAGCGTGGCCTGGGCCGTCGCTGCAGCCAGCCACCGCCTGATCGAACAACACAACATCGCCCGCGCCACTTTCCACGCCATGCGCCTGGCGGTCCGCCGGCTGCGGGTTCGGCCCGAACTCGTGCTCGCCGACGGCTGGGCCATCCCGGGAATCGGCCTCCCCTGCCAGGGCATCATTCACGGTGACAGGTCGAGCCTGTCGATCGCCTGCGCCTCGATCATTGCCAAGGTCTGGCGCGACCGGCTGATGACGCGCTTGTCCCAGCGCTACCCGGGCTACGGTCTCGATCGCCACAAAGGCTACGGCACCGCGGCGCACCTGCAGGCACTCAGCGAGATCGGAGCCTCCCCCATCCACCGCCGAACCTTCCAACCGGTCGCCGCACTCACCGCTGGCGGACAGTGAAAGCCAAGCCACTGGGCCGGAAGGGAGAAGACCTTGCTGCCTCCTACCTGCGCGATCTGGGCTGGGAGATCCTTGCGCGCAACTACCGCACGAAACTCGGTGAGATCGACCTCGTCTGCCGGGACCGCAACTCGATCGTCTTTATCGAAGTAAAGACTCGCACGGAAACCGACTTCGCCCGGCCCGACCAGTCGGTGACGCAGCGCAAGCAGGCAAAGCTGCGCCGACTGGTGGAAGAGTACCTGGCGAAACATGGACAGGAATCGGCGGAAGTCCGGTTCGATGTCGTCGGCGTCACGCTCAGCGCCCGCAGGCCCAAGTTCGATCACATCGTCGGAGCCCTCTGATGCTCTCGCGCGTGCTGTCCGCCTCCGTGTTCGGAGTTGACGGCTACATCGTCACCGTCGAAACCGACATCACCCACGGCCTGTCGGCGTTCAACATCGTCGGCCTGCCTGACGCCGCAGTAAAGGAATCCCAGCACCGGGTGCAGGCAGCAATCAAGAACTCCGGCTTCACCTTCCCCAACCGCAAGATCACCGTCAACCTCGCACCGGCCGACGTCAAGAAAGAGGGTGCGGCTTTCGACCTGCCGATGGCGGTCGGCATCCTCGCCGCGGGCGGAACCGTCCAGCCGGGAGCGCTGCGCGACCTGGCCTTTCTCGGCGAACTCTCGCTCGACGGCTCGGTCCGCCCCATCAAGGGTGCGGTCTCCATGGCAGTCGCCGCGCAACTCGCGGGCCTGCGCGGGCTGGTCGTTCCCACCCAGAACGCACCCGAGGCCGCGATGGTCGAGGATCTCCTGGTCTATCCCGTCAACTCCCTGGTCGAAGCAGTGAACTTCGCCAACGGGCTGACCAGCATACAACCTTCGCACATCGACGTCGCCGCCCTTTTCGCCCAGGCCGCTGTCCAGCCAATTGACTTCGCCGAAGTCCACGGCCACGAACACGCCAAACGCGCACTCGAAATCGCCGCCGCGGGCGGGCACAACGCCCTGATGATCGGCCCACCCGGCTCGGGCAAGACGATGCTCGCCCGGAGACTGGCTACCATCCTGCCGCCGATGACCCTGGCCGAGGCGCTGGAGGCGACGCGGATTCACAGCGTGGTCGGCGCGCTCTCACCGTCCCGACCCCTGGTCGCGACCCGGCCATTCCGTTCTCCGCACCACAACGTCTCTGAGTCTGGCGCGATCGGCGGAGGCACCGTGCCCCGGCCCGGTGAGGCGTCACTTGCCCACAACGGCGTACTCTTCCTTGATGAACTCCCCGAGTTCCGGCGCGACGTGCTCGAAGCGCTGCGTCAGCCGCTCGAGGACGGCGACGTCACCATCGGCCGGGCCCGCTCGACCTTCACCTTCCCGGCCCGGTTCATGCTGGTCTGCGCCATGAACCCCTGCCCCTGCGGATTCTCCGGGGACCCCCGTCATGCTTGCGCCTGCTCGCCGCAGAAGATACGCCACTACCGCGGCAAGATCTCCGGTCCTCTGTTGGACCGAATCGACATCCACATCGAGGTACCCGCCTTGAAGTACGACGACATCTCAACCAAGCGTACAGGCGAGAGTTCGAACCTGGTCGCCGCCAGGGTCGCCCGGGCGCGACAAGTCCAGCTAGCCCGGTTCTCTGCGACCAGCGCGCGTCACCCGGTCTACTCCAACGCCCAGATGGGGCCGCAACTCATCCGCCGCTTCTGCCCGGTGTCGGCCCAGAGCGACGAGATCCTGCGCGCCGCGATAGACCGGCTCGGGCTCTCCGCCCGCGCCTACCACCGGGTGCTCAAGGTGGCGAGGACCATCGCCGACCTGGAAGGCAAAGAAGGCATCCAGCCGTCCCACATCACCGAAGCGGTGCAGTACCGCACCCTCGACCGGACGGCTTGGTAGGGCAAATGACGAATCCGGGCACTCGTGCTTCGGACTTCGAGCTTTGACGTTTCCCTAACTTTGTCATAGAATAACCGTCTGTGATTAGAGATTCGGATTTGATTCGTCATTCGTGCTTCGGATTTCGGGATCCTGCCAGCCGAGACCCCGGAACCTGATAACAAGAGGAGAACGCATGGACCTGGCAAAGAAGATTCACGATAGGACCGCAAAAGTCGGAGTCATAGGTATCGGCTACGTCGGACTGCCGCTCAGTATCGAGATCGCCCGCGCCGGATTCACCACTGTCGGCATCGATGTGGACCAATCCAAAGTTGCGGCGGTCAAGAAGGGCAGGAGTTTCATCGGCGATGTCAAGGACTCGGACATCGCCGCCGTCAGCAAGAAGTTCTCCGCCACGGCCGACTTCAAGGTCCTCGCTTCCTGCGACATCGTGAACATCTGCGTGCCGACGCCGTTCACCGCCAGCAAGGATCCGGACGTCTCGTTCATCCAAGATGCGGGCCGCCAGGTGGCCAGGTACTTCAAACCCGGGCAACTCGTGATACTCCGTTCCACCACCTATCCCGAGACGACCGAGAAGGTACTGCAGCCCATACTCGACACGCCCGGCAGAAAGGTCGGCCGGGACTACTACCTCTCGTTTGTGCCGGAGCGGATCGACCCGGGCAACCACAAGTTCAACACCCGGACCACGCCGGTCGTCGTCGGCGGAGTGACCCGGACCTGCACCGACCTGACGGTCGCCTTCTACTCCCTGTTCGTGGAAAGCGTTGTCCGCGTCTCCTCTCCCGGCGCGGCCGAGATGTCCAAGTTGCTCGAGAACATCTTCCGCAGTGTCAACATCGCCCTGGTCAACGAAATGGCGATGCTGTGCGACCGGATGGGCAACATCGACATCTTGGAAGTAATCAACGCCGCCTCCTCCAAACCATTCGGCTACATGCCCTTCTATCCGGGCCCCGGCATCGGCGGCCACTGCATCCTGATTGACCCTTACTACCTCGCCTGGAAGGCCCGCGAGTACGATTTCCACTCCAACTTCATCGAACTCGCGGCCGAGACGAATGAGTCCATGCCGTTCTACGTCGCCGACCGCATCATCGAGGTGCTCGGCATCAACGGCGTCGCCGCCTCCAGGGCGAAGCTGCTGATTCTCGGGGCCGCTTTCAAAGGCAACGTCGAAGACACCCGCCACTCCCCGGCAATCAAAGTGATGGAACTGACCCAGCACAAAGTGAAGAGCATCACCTACCACGACCCGTGGGTACCGGAGGTTGATATCAACGGCGGCCGGTCCAAGTCGGTGCCGCTTACCGCCCGGGCGCTGAAAGCGGCCGACTGCGTGGTCATACTAACCGACCACAAGTGCTTCGACTACGACTTCATCTTCCAGCACAGCCGGCTGATTCTCGACGCCCGCAACGCCATCAAACGCCGCGGCTCGAAGAAACTCTACACTCTCGGCAACCACCCGGTCAGGAAGTAGCCGGACCCGGGGCCGGTGGCGGGTGCTCCGGACAGCGGAATGCGGCCCGCATCGCCGGGCGAACCCGCGCCTCACCGCACGCCGCCACCTTGACATCCAGGACGCCGGTTGGTACGCTTCGCCCGGAATGGCACTCGTAACCCTGTCCGACCTTGTCGGACGCGGACCTGGTGACGTGTCAGCGGAATCCCGCGCGAAGAGCATACAAAGAAGACAGACGCCCCGCCGCCAGGCGTGCCGCTGCCGAAGTCACGCAGGGATAGTGTGGGCGTTGCTGCTGCCCTGCCTCTTGTCGGCGGGCCAGATGGTCCTCGACTTCTCTCCGGCCGAAAGGCGACTGGCGCTGGCGGTCGATACTGGCCGGGTCGCGCAACCACTGAGGATTGAGCGGCCGTCCCCGCAGAGATACCTGGTTGCTCTCCCGCCCCTGTCCCGGGCAACGAATGTGGTCCTTAACTTTGAAGGACAGCCCAGCCAAGCCGCCCGGCCGTGCTCTATCCCGGCGAGCGGTGATTCCACGGCTCCCGGGTGTGCGTTTCTGTACCGCGAACGAGACAGCGCCGGGTGGGCGCTCGTCGAATGCTGGGACGGAACGTCAGAGTCAGTTTCAGGCCCCGGCCAACCAGCAGGACTGCAGGTGGGCTACGAACCGCTGCCTCGGGCCGGACGCGGCCCACGCGAGAGCCTGAT
>Ga0233421_10000206_pt1 | contig 27914 bp, 24 predicted proteins | sample Watercolumn_Mata_3_FD_182725 | JGI IMG/M metagenome (GOLD analysis project Ga0233421, IMG submission 182725) | Freshwater microbial communities from Lake Matano, South Sulawesi, Indonesia - Watercolumn_Matano_2014_107_MG | ecosystem: Environmental > Aquatic > Freshwater > Lake | place... | reverse complement strand
CCCTTTAGTACGAACTAAAACAAGAAATCTCGCAAAAGCCTGTTCGATGTTTACTTTATTCGCATCAACCGGCATTGCCTTAGTAAGACGAAACGCTTTATGTGTTTTATTAAGCGGCACTTAATTAGCCTCCTAACTTAGTCATAACCAAGCGTTTGGCTGCATCACTTTTAATTTCAAATAAATTAGTATCGTCCTCGGTCAAAAAGATGCGATCAGAACGCTTAGCCGTTATTCGCCGTTTAAACATTTCAAGATTCAGAAAGAAGCTTCGTATTTCAGAAGCCGTTGGTGTATATCCTTCATGAATACGGCATAAAACTTCAAAAAGATCCAAGGAAATTTCCAACTCGGCAGTTTTATCAACATGGCGATAATAGATACAATTAGGTAAATGCTCTAAATAGTCATCCTGCGAGCCGATATCTTTTACGACAACCTCAAAATCTGAAGCTGGAAAACCATAGAAAGATTTAGTAACTGTTCGTTTCGCGGCCGCCGAACGAAGACAAAGGTTTTCTTTGCCCACTAGATCATTATAAATTCTTTCAGATTTGCTTATGGCTAGTGTTATTTCGTCACGTAAGCTATTCTTGATATCGCCCTTTCTATCTATAACTACCAGAAACCGATCAAATTGTCGGTAAGGAAGTAGCTCTTTCCATGTTGGTAATCCGGCAGCCCGCATTTTCTTATCATCGCTCTCGAAATATAGCTTTCTTTTCATGGATGCATGATAAAGCTGGGCATTTTTATGACGCCCCGCATCATTGTCTTGTGTTCCTTCCGGCCTATTCTTATAGAGCGCTAAAAGATAAGGAATATCTGCTTTGCCCCCAAGATCACCTTTTAGAAATAAATCCTGTATTTCTGGACTATCGGGGCTATGAAAATTAATAAAATTATCCAATTTAGGATTACAGACAAAGGCGATATCTAAATCTGCTAAAAGTTTCGCAATACGATCGGTTTCCTGGCCATTAAACGAGGCATTATAATAAAACCTGTCAATAGCCACAGGCGTTTGCCCAAGCATAGGTTGAAGTATTTCACACGTGGACTTATTGAATAGAATAAATGATAGAATTGATCTTAAATCACGCATGGTGATATGCCGAAGTTTGCGGAAATGTACAGCAAGCAAAAGGTATTTTAAGCGCTTTCTGATCTCATTCCATCTTTTGGGATCGCGAAGTGCGTCTATATTGTACTTAATATAGCATTGGTCAGAAAAAGCACAGTTCGTATTAGAGCAATCTTCCCAAAATTTATCGTTATTTTGCGCATCCAGAAATTTATCAAGTAATAAGTCAAAAATGCTTTGTTCATCAATGCTAACCATTGAGCGCGCGTTTAAATTAACAAAAATTAATGAGTCGTGTGGTTTAAAATCATCGTAATTAAGATAGTGATGAACTTGTTTTCCAAGCCACTTATACTGTGGTTTGTTTAATATAAAATCTCTGAGCTTGCCTTCATTTATGGCGATTACTTTTGTGAAAGCACCTGTGGGTTGTTTTTCGCCTTCTAAATCATGAAAAAACGCCGCTAAAACCGCGTCATTAGTGGTGCCTTCAAAATCCTGGCTGCCATCATATAGCGTTTGATAGGTTATACCTTTTGCCGAAAATATGCAGCCATTATCTGTTTTCTTTGAGAAAGTCGCACCATCACTAGCGGCTTTTTCTTCAACACATTGAATAAATGCCGTTTTACCATCTCCGGCATTGCCGGTCAAAATTACTAATTTTGTATTGGGATCAAAAATCGCCGGAATTAGATTTTCGTCAAGTTTTGTCTCAACATAGGTACGTTTGTCGTAGCCACGAGTACCGGCTGTACTTCGATCACTCTGGCTATATATAGTAAGGAATTGTGGAATATTAGAGTTAGAATTCACGTCTTATTGACCTCCAGATTCTTTCTTATTCTTAGACCATTTATCTATCTCATCCTTGCGAAATCGCCACTGACCGCCGACTCTAAAAGCAGGTATTTTCTTTTCCCGGGCAAGCCTGCGGATTGTGTATGGATGCAGCTTAAGATATTTCGCAATTTCTTCTGCGGTATAGGCTTCAACTAGCTCTTTCACGGTGCTTCTCCTAATGTTACATTTTGTAACATTATACCGCGAAAGAAAAATTAACTCAACCGAAATTTGTGCCTTACCTGATTAAAACAATAACAGAAGAACTACGGCCATAATTATCCGAGCAGGTTATTGTGTGTTTGCCCTGGATCATTGGCCAGAAAAGTTTATCGCCAATGTAACTTTTATCGTAAAATCTACCATCGATAAACCAATAGAGCATATTCGTATCCGAGGGGCTATTAGCTGTTAGCAGAAGCCTTTGCTCAGAAGAGGGTATATTAGTAATAAAGTACTCGCATTTATGCGCCGGAGATATGATCTTAGGTTTATTTTTATCAAACACTACTCGGGTTTTAAAATCTACATTGACCGCATCGTGAAGGCTGCATTTCTTGGCTAGGCTATGTCCTTTAATATATAAATCCTTTACGCTATGTTCACATCCTTCGCTTATCGGCTCTCCGGTTAACTCGCAAACATATCTTTCGCCTATAGATTCCGGAGCTTTATACCAAGGGCCTGGTTTTTTGACATACAACCAATCGAATATCCTGAGTGCGACGGGAGCAGCGGCATCAACCCCTACCAACGCCTTTGATCTTTTACCGGAAAAGTTTCCCAACCAAATACCAACAGTATATTCCGGGTTATAGCAAATAGTCCAAGCGTCTTTATGGCCATAGGAAGTACCTGTTTTCCACGCGACTTTTGGGTGAGTTTTATCGTCTCGATAAATGCCTATAGAGCGAAGTCGTTCTGTGTCGGATAAAATGTCTGTTACTAAATACACCGCGCCGTCAGAAAGTACTTCTTTTGAGATAGAAGTATCGCTTGTTTCTTCAAATGAATACGGTTTATACACCCCTAATCTCGCAAGGGTAGCGTATGCGTTTGTTAGCTCGAGTAAATTAACTTCGCCGGATCCAAGTGTCAGCGCAAGGCCATAATAATCAGGGGGTTTCTTTAACGTAGTTACCCCTATATTCTTCAGAAACATATAGAGCCGAAGATAACCAAGATTATCTAAAATTTCGACCGCAGGGATATTCAATGAATCGACCAATGCCTCTTTAGCGGTTACTGGCCCACGGTATTTTTTATCATAATCAAGAGGAGTATAACCATTATATTCTACAGGCATATCACTTAAGACCGATCCTGGCGTGTATAATCCTTTATCAAAGGCAAGCGCATAAGTAAACGGCTTTAGGGTAGAGCCGGGACACCTCTTACTTAAAGCTCCATTTATTTGCCCAGAATCTTGCTTTGAATAGAAATCAACTGAGCCAACCATCGTCCTGACTTTGCCGGTTTTATTCTCTATTATGACCACGGCTCCGTTCGTAACACCTTGATCCCTTAATTCGCTTACCATATCTTTTAAAGCAAGCTCAGCGAAATGCTGTATATCTGAATCAATACTTGAAACAATCATTCGCTTCCCGGGATTGCGTCTTTTTACAAACTCTGTGAAATGAAGAGTGCTGAAAGGAAACGAATGATTCCCTGCCAAAACAGGCTCGTTTGCCGCTTCATTATACTGGTTTTGTGAGATAAATCTGTTCTTAAGCATGCTTAATAGAACCATATCACGTCGTTTTTTGGCACGTTCTGGATGCCTATCGGGGCGTAATCTTGAAGGGGACTGAGGGATACCTGCTAATATAGCGCATTCTGACAAAGTTAAATCTGCCGGGTATTTTTTGAAATACCTAAATGAAGCTGCTTTTATACCTTGAATATTGCCGCCATAAGGAGCTATTTCAAAATACAGCTTTAATATCTCGTCTTTTGAATAAAGCGTTTCTAGTCTTATCGCATGCACGGCTTCGATAATCTTGTTCAGAAAGGTGCGATTTTTTCTACCCTCGAGTATACGTATTACTTGCATGCTTATTGTCGAAGCTCCGGAGATTACGCGTTTATTTGACATGTTAAGATTGACTGCCCTTGAAATAGCCCATATATCAACCCCATGGTGCTGCCTAAACCGCTTGTCCTCAATAGCAATAGTGGCTTTAATAAAATTAGGGTTAATTTCTTTTAGGGTAACGGGTAAAAGCCATGATTCATCTTTACCTGTAAAGGCGCGCAAGAGATTGCCGTCTTTATCATAAACGCATGTCGAATATTTAATGTTCCTTACTGCTTCATAAGGGAATGGGAATATCCGTAGCAAAGCTGCATAAAACAAAGTACTCAAAACCATGCTTATGCAGCCGGCTATGAATAGACGCTTTAACCAGACACTTATGGCTTTTCTACTTAGCATAATCTTTTACCTGGATTGTGCCTTGACCGCTAACACTGACTATGTTCGGATCATACATGCATGACGCGCTTACAGCCGGTAAAGTAAAATCTCCCTTAGTAACTGCTCTCACAACATATCTGTAATGGACCGCTTTGCCTGAAGGTAAATCGGTGAAGATTAAGAATCGGTCATCTCTAATATCTATATGTTGGGGCTCAATTATATCTTGCCTAATCCATTCAACTGATTCGCTTGTCGCTATTCGAGGATTCTCAATTTCAAAACACGCTGGTAATAAATCTTCTACTACAACGTTCTTGTACGCTAAATCGCCCTTGATTAGGATATCCACAACGATAATCTGGCCTTGTTTAATATCACCCATAGCAAGCAGTCCTCCATCCTTGGTCAAGAAGCTACGTCTGACTTTTATCCCTTTGTCCTTTTCCTCAGCTTTTCCAGAAGTAGGTACGCCTTCGGCGCTCCAATAATAATAGGCGCTACCTTTGCCCTGCACTGAAAGGTCGATACTCTTACCGCCTAAATCTATGCCTTTTACATTAGTTTCTTTATCCTGGCTAAACTCAGCTATTAAATCTTTGCCAATGGAAACTGAACCGGTGTAATTAGCGTCTTGTCCTTCGATAAATCTGGCATATTTTCCAAGCGCAAGAAGGGCCATAGCGTTATCCTGTGTTGTGCCCCAATTCCCGTCTTTCATGGCGTTTTCAAGGCGCTTAACCAATGTCGGCACAATAGCATTATTCGGATCCAGATCCATATATGCAGAAAGGACTATAGCGTTTTCTCGCGCATAGGAATTTAAACTATCGCCGGTCTCTCTTTTGACCTTTGTATCTGGATACCCCTCTCCTAATATATCAGCTACCGCCTTTTTATCACCCATAGCAGCTAAAGACGCTGCTAATTGGAATCTTGAGCACGGCATTAAGTCTTTCTTAACCTCTTGGAGTCTGCGTATCCATGATGCCTTTATGCGCCCAGCCTTGCTAAGGACAAAACAACTATACGCTTTAAGGTCCAGAGAAACATCTTCGTCACTTGACGATAATAATCTCTCCAGATAATTTAAAGCGTTATCCTTTGCTGACTTGGGCACAGCATATCCTGCTTTTTCTGCCTCAACCATAAAGTCTGTGGCATATACGCTGCCCCAGCTATATGGTTCTCTATACCCTGGCCAGAACGAAAATGCGCCGGAATGAGTCTGCATTGAAAGCATTCTCTGAATACCGTTATCGATGTAATTATCAATCATCTGTGGGCTAAATTTCTTAGGATCGACTGCGGCTGCTACATCTTTAAGATATAAGAGTGGGTAAATACAAGATGTTGTTTGCTCAATGCAACCATAAGGGTATTGAACCAGATACTTTAACCCACCTGCAAACCGTAGCTCTGGTAACGGCATTACGGATAGGGCGTATTGCTCTGTACCGCTTAACCATCCGCCTGGGATATTTACCGATCCTTTTCCTGGCGCTTTCAACATGCCAGAACCAGACAAGGTAGTAAATGGCGCTGCTGGCCTTATAGGTAGTTCAGTGGTAACGGAGGATGTGAAATTATCCATCGAGGCAATTATCTTAATTTCACCTTTTTGTGGGGCCTTAGGAGCCGTTATCTTAAAGCTGCCCGCGCCATCTCCATTATTCTTAACGCTTATATTGATAGAATTTTCACTGGTTAGCTTAAATCCATCCGATAGTTCTAGAGATATCGTCACATTTCCGTCTTTGCCAGTCTTATTAATGATGGTTACCGGCAAGATAAACTCATCGCCGGAAGATAAGAATCTTGGTATCGTCGGCATTATCATAAGCGGCTCAACTACCTTCACGTCCCCCTGGATACTGCCAAAATCTCTGTCAGAAACCGCAACCGCCATAACCTTTAGATTACCGACAAATTCCGGCATCTTAAACTCTAAACTCGCTTTGCCTTGCTTATCTGTTATTACATTCGTTTTCCAAAGGACAATAGGCTTTACTCGCTTAGCGCTTATAGGATTTAGGTGCTTTTTGGGATCATATTCGGGTCCTTTATCTCCGGAAGGCGTTGAGTCAGCGCCTATTTTTTTCTTATCAAACTCCGGCATGAGAAGCGAATAGATATCGGAAGTAGCGATATAATTACCTTTTCTACCGTAGAAAAAATCAAATGGATCCGGTGTCTTAAAGCCAGTCAACCGCAATATTCCCTCATCTACAAGCGCTACGGATAGCTCTGTCGGATTCGCAGATTTCACATCGATATCTACCTTAATTGTATCCTTTGGGGCGGCTTGGGATGGCGCTTTAATATCTATATTCAATTTGTGAGCTGAGTTATCCAGAGTTATAGGAATAATCCCATAAGCTCTATGAGATACCCATTGTTCGTCGGAGATAACCGGCTTGATGACTGTAATCGCACAATAAGCATTTGGTGCAAAACTTTCATCTATGCTTATCGGTATTTCCTGTGTTGAATCTGTAAGCTCTATTGACTTAACAGAAATTACCTCATCTTTCGAGATTGTTATAAGCGCTTTGCCTTTGAAAGGCGCCTTGATTACAAGCCGAGCTTGATCGCCAATTGCATACGCTTGTTTGTCTAGGCCAAGCTCGATCTTATCGGGCCTTTCCATTGCCCATGGCATATATCCTGGTTCTGAACAGTAGAATTTAACACCAGCCGTATGCGTGTTTTTATCCTTTCCTTTTATACGCATGATGTAATCGCCCCATGATTTAGGCGTAAAACTAATTGTTCCCAACGATTCCGTTGGCCTTATTGTATCTTCAAAAACAACTTCTTCTTTGCTTTCTGAAACGTATCTATATTCACCTTTTTCGTCTTTTTTAAGGACATTATTCCAAATTATCTTTGATATATTAACCGATAATTCGGGAACAGACGTCTTTTTACCGTCTGGCGTAACCAAAACATATTCAAACTTTACCGGCTCATCGGTAGACGCATAACCTTCTACCGACTTACGCACCCCAATATAATAAGGATACGGATCGGCTGATCTTTCGGCATACGAGGTAACTGCACGTCCGCCCGTTTCTTTAACAGTAGCGCTTATTGAGCAATTTAAAGCTGAGGGTGGAGCAACATCCTCCGGAAGCTTTAAATCAAAGGTAACAATACCTTCTGCATCGGTCTTACCTTCACCTATATCGATGGATTTCTTATTAAAATCTTTTGTGGGATCGCTAAATGTGTAGCTATCATATCCAACCGGCTTAAAATCAACCGGTTTTAGATTATATTTTGCCTCGACTTGCATATCTGAGGCAGGAGCCCCAAAGAAATGCTCAGCCTTTACCTTAATAGTAAGGGTATCTGCCAGAGCAAACCTCTTTTCTGGCACATTTATAGCAACCTCAATCCTGTCCGGTAGGAATTCTTCAACGTTAAACTTGCAGCTCCCTATTATCTCATTTGAGCCTGGCAGCATAAGATTAACGGTATAGCCGCCCGTAAGAGCATAATCCGGTATATCTATATCCATATCAACCGTCCCAAAACTGGAAAGCATGCCATTAAGCTTTTTGAAATCTCCGCCATCGGGCTTTTTAATGTCGAAAACAACCGGAAAGCTCTCAGGAACCTCAACTCCAATTCCTCGCAAGATAGCCCTCAAAAATACTTTCTCACCAGGCCTGTAAACACCTCTATCGGTATAGAGAAATCCTTCATATCCGGCGCTAAGATATGGCCTTCCTTGAACGTCAAAATCAGTCTCCGCTAAAGTACATTTTTCTAACTCAATATAGGAGAGATCGTTTTCGGTAGAGGCTGTAATAATGAATGGTTTCTTATCTCCAGACCAGTCAACATCCTTGAAATGCACTAAACCACTTTCATCTGTAACGCCATGGAGTATTTGTTGATTTGTTTTTGTGTATACCCTGACTGTGGCATTGGCTATGCTCGAAGTTGTAGCAAGGGAATTAAGCCATACCAATAGGTCCGAGTTCGATTTCTTTGCGACAATACCAATATCTGTTGTAAGAATTAGCTTGCTGTCAGCGCCCCAATTATATTCAGAGGAAGCATCGCTTACCGTCATGAAATATAATCCATGCGCATCGCTTGATAATATCTCTTTTAAATAAATGGGTAACTCTTTGAGTTGATTTCTTTCGGCTTTAGCAGCAATGTCTTTTTCGACTTTATCCATCCCCAAATCGCTGGGAAAACCATACGAGCCTATGTTATTGAGTAGATAAACTATATTGTTGTCGTATACTTTATGGATTTTTATCTTAACTTTATCGACGTTCACAACCTCTATGGGTATGATTTGATTGCCCCTCAAAGACATATATATCCCAGGTGCCTTGAAACGCACTGTAGCGTCATAATCCGGCATAACTATGGTTTTCTTTATCGACTCCTTAAGGACATTTTCCGTCGATGGCATACCTTTCAACAATTCTACTGTATAAGATGTGCCTGGTTTGAAATCGCCATGCAATACAATCCCTGGATATTCCTGCTCCGCGTAAAAATCTACCTTGGGCGTTACCTCTATATATCCTTTGATTTTATCGAGATCTACTTCTTGGGAAAGGTCTATTGCGATGTTTAAATTTGACCCATCCGCTTTCGGTTTGATTTCATTAACCTTAAAATCCTCTTTATACTTAATTTTAATAGCTTTTCCTATAGGAGAACTGAGTCGCTGCATCTTTTCGCTAATATAGGAACAAATACCGTAGTAGCCCTTTTTATATTCAAGAAGTGATATTATTTTCGCAAGCCCAAGAATATTAATGATCAAAAACAAAGATACAACCCATGCCCCTTTTTTCTTAAATATCTCAAACATTTTCGCTCTCCTTTTTCCAATAAACCTTCCGTAGACACAAAAACCCTCACCAGCATATTTCAGCTAGTGAAGGTTTTACTTTTTTACCGTCCAGGTTCCCCCTTCAACGCAGGACAAAAACTCGCGATGCAAAACAAACTATTCATTTAACCCAATCTCTGCTGTAGCTAGAATAATCTAGCAATAAATATTGTTATCGGCCTCTAGCGATATAACTTTGTCGTCCTCCTCTCCATCGAATATCGCTTATTGCCGTATGTGTCATAAAAAGAAAAAACCTCCGCTAGCCACACAATAATGGCTAACGAAGGTTTTTCTTATTTTAAAGTCCAGGTTCCCCCTTGAAACGCAGGACTAACTAAACCGAAGCATCTACACATTAAACCAACCCACCGGGTGCGAAAAGCGTATAAAAAATATGTTATCGGCTCAAAAATCAAGCCGTATATGTCCTATAAACACAAAAACCTTCGATGGCAAACTAAACCATTCGAAGGTTTTACTTTTTTAACGTCCGGGATTTACCCCTTCAAACATCGGGACGATTCCTTGCTGTGGATATTAGTATATCACGAAATAAGGCTTTGTCAAGCCTTTTTGGGATCTCCTTGTTTTTTTGCTTCTTTATCCCATTTGTTCAGAGTACCAAAAAAACCACTTAGATTCTGGCAAATTTCATCATATTCTGTTTCAGAGATCTGCCGGCCATATAATTTTGACCATTCAGCGATCCCCTTTTCTTTACTAACCCTATCTTTTTCCATTTTAGTTTATCTTCGTAGCTGTTTGTGATTTTTCGTCATATTCCCAAAATTCAACGTCCGACGGTATAAGGTGGGAATGTATTCTAAGATAGTACTGGCCCAACGTCTCTTTTCTGCTTTTGCTGTGATCTCTAAAGATAAAAAATATCTTCCTGTACCCTTTGGGAGCCAAATTAAAATAATACATTTCTTGATTCCATACGGTCATCTTCGCGCTAGGAACTTTGTCACTTTCAGTCCATTTATGAGATTTACACTCAACTATGATCTTTTTATCTATATTGCCTAAATCATATACGTGCTCCTTGCGCTTATTTTCTACTCCTATGGATATAGGGATGTCCTTATCTAAGGATACCCCCTTGCTAGCAAAAAAGGCCTTTGCTATATCAACAAAATCGCTGCCTACTCGAGCATTGCTTACAGAACCTTTTCTCTGAAAATTATTCATGCTTCGTCCTCATTCTTCGGCTCTTCTACGATGATTTCCCTTTTTACATCTTTATTGTGCTCATAAATCTCTACAGCAGAGGGAATATTTTTATTCTTTAATTGCTTACAGTAATCCTCATAAGAAAGTGGTTTTGTGGGCGATTTTCCGCCAAGGCTAATAAGTGGTGTAGTTGGCTCGATTTTCTTAATGTACTCTATGGCTTCTTCCTTTGATTTAAATTCGTCTACCCGAATTGGTGGAAAGCCCTGATGGTTTCGCCTGGTAACCACGATCCAAAAGGTGCGACAATCTTTTTCACTTAAAGTTATATCAAGGATAAAAAGGCGATCATCATTATATACCACACCTTCATAAAGATACATTTTGGCCCCTTATTCCTTATAACCCGTTGACTATTCTAATGTTACGATAGCTTTTGCTATCTTCTCCATAGTCCGTCTATAGTACAGCCATCGGCCAGCCGAAAGTCCTGATAAATACTTTTTTCATGCCTTCTTTCATCTTTCTGCGACAACGAGCATTTCGAAATTGTCAGTGGTCAGTTTGTCATTTCTTGAGTATGCCCCAAGCTTCGCGCCAAAAATGTCTATTCTTTTATATCCCAGCGTCTTTAAAAGCCACTTTATTTCGCTAGGCACATAATATCGCTCATTGCTTTTAAGTTCTCTTTTATTCCCGGAGTCATCTTCAATAACTGTTGTATTATGGTCTCGGAAAGTCATCAGATCAAAGGAGCACTCCTTACACTGTGATAGGCCTTCTTTCTGCACCGACTTATAGAACTCATTTACCGAATGAAACAGCGGGAACAACCCGTTTAATGTGGTGAAAATGAGCTTGCCTTTACTTTTAAGCGCTTTTGTTGCGTTCCTTAGTATCTCAAAATTCATCTCATCTGTTTCCATAAGAGAAAACCCGCCTTCACACAACATAATCGCCAGGTCAAATTCGCCGTCAAAAGAGAGCTTGCGCGCATCTTGTATTTGGAAATTGATAGTCACCCCTGCCTCTTGCGCCTTTTCCCTTGCCCTTTTTATCTGATTCTCGGAAAGGTCAACGCCGGTAACGTTGTATCCCCTTTTTGTCAGTTCAATCGCGTGACGGCCGGTACCACAACCGATATCTAATATCCTTAGGGATTTATCCCGCCATATTTCTTGTTCGATAAAATCACATTCGCCAATCGTCCCCTGAACATAGCATTCGTTATCATATTTTTGTGCATAATTCTCAAATAGTGACTCGTACCATTGTTTCATTTTATTCTCCCCTTATAGTAATGCATCTAGCTATATTATCATTTTTCACTTACGTTGGCTCCCTTTTTGATTTTTTCTTAACGCTTTGCTCTGCTTTCAGTTGATCTTGCTATGCAACCCTGACAAATTCGGTATTACATCTTAATAAATGCCGAATCTCTCTTTAATATATAATTTAATCAGTAATAGCAAAATTACTTATTATTTTCCCAGTAATTCTCGGGCACAAGTGCATTAACTTTAAGAAAGTTGGCGATCTCTTGGGCTAAAAGCGCATTCCCTGCATCATTAATGTGGCAAAGGCCATTTGGCAATTCATATATCCGCTTACTAAGCAAGTTAGAAACGCTAAGCACCCTTAGCCCCTTCCCCCTAACCCGCTGCTCAAGATCATCAACCTGCGTAACTAAAACAAACTCAGCCGCATTATCTTTGGCAATAATACCCATTTCCTCAATGATTCTTGCGCCTAAAACAAAAAGTTCTTCTGATTTATTATGCCAGGCTGTATTCTGCGTGTTATCCAATATATTATTATCTGCCTCCACCTTGCTCCAAATATCATTTAATGACTTATTAAGTAAATAATAAAACTTGATTCTTTTAGAAAGGCACCTGTTTATATTTCTTAAAAAAGATTTCGATTCTTTTTTTACCGGGAAGTTGATCAATTCCAGCTTGTGATCCGAAAGCACAAATCGAGGCTTAGCGCGGCCAAAAACTTCCGTTTTTATGTGCCGCTCGTTCCGATAATGAACAACATATGCCAATACCAGATCTGGGCGGTATTTCAACCCTTCAAACTTAAGCATTAATAACTCCTGGTCTACCCCGTAGCCACTAACCCCCAGATTGATTATTTCGGTATTTTTAAAATAGTTTTCCAGTAATGTTGAAAAATGCTTATCAATACTGCAGCCAAATCCAAAAGTTCGCGAATCCCCTAATAAAATTATTCTAAAAACTCCCTTGGGTTTTTCATACTCAACCTCCTTCCCCCTAAAACCCTGGGAATTTATGCGATATTCGATTCTTGATCCCGTGGCATCTGAATAGCCTACTGAGAGAGGCTTCAATGACCATCCCAATCGCGCATCAAACCTGCCAATGCTTTTAGGCACAACAGGCTCAGGGTCTAAACGGAAAAGGAATATTAAAAGACGGGCGATGAGCTCCATGACTAATAGGATGTAGATAAAATAAAGGCTGGCCTTATAAATTCTTAACATCATATCCCCATAAACTTTACTAACGCTATGAATACCCTGCTTATAGTTAACCAATCCTCTTAGGGGGCAGGATAATATTGCAGATGCGCTTAAATACCTGCAATATTCTGTACGAAAAACTACTTTCAATATTTCTTAAACGAAGCTCTGTGTCTTTGAGTATTTTATTTACCTTGTTTAGCTCAGCTATAATTTGCGAAATAAGGATAGCCCCTTCTCCATTTTCATTACGTAAACTGTAATATTCACCGACTGCCTGATGAAAATCTGTTTTATCAGAAGCCCATTCTAAAAGACCATTGGCGCCTATACGCACATCCTTAACCGGAGAATAATCAAAGAACTGCAGGATTTTATGCCTAAAGAATTTTAACTTGGCAGCCTCATCCCCATGCCATAGATGTAGAATGAGGCCGCCGGTATAATATACGCTGCCCTGGGTATATAAATAAACTCCTGAAGCGTAATTGTCCTGATCAATGCGCATCGCTTCGGTAGAAAATGACCTTATCGGCACACCTGCTATCTTCTTGCCCATAAATGCACGCGCCATAATTGAATCTCCCCCTCCAAACAACATGTGCTCATAAAGGGGATGCTTGAGCAGAAACCCCCTCCTGGCTGCCCAAGCAAAACCCGTGCTATCAAAACCTCTTAAACAATTAACCCTTTTGTTCACAAAACTAAAACACCGCTGGTTCTCTTCGTTGCCTATACCGAGCCCCTCTAGCTGTCTTTCATTCAAATCATATATGCCTTTAGGCAGGCGGCAGGCCTGCTCAAATGGCTGCACTACTACATATTTTTCTAAAAGACGCGAGGTTTCTTTTATCCAGAAATCATTCTTGAACAGAATATCGCAATCAATCCAGCAGGCCTTATCGCAGTCATCCGGCAGATGAGATAGCCCTAAGTTAAATAAACGCTCGCCCTGCCACATAAGATTCTTTTCTTTTACCCCTCTTACCTGAATCAAGATATCGGCGTCTATATTCTTTTTTAAAACAAATGGGGCGTCATCAAAGGCAAGTTCTACGGCAAGAAGGTTTAAACCTTGGCGTTTTGAATAATCCCTAAACAGGAGGTAATTTTCATATTTGTTCTTATACCCGGATGGATTAAAGAAATTAGTTATGCCCCAGAAACTACCCGGAAGCGAAAGAGGGATTTGCGCAGCTCTGAACATAATACAAGGTCTCTTGAATAAAAATGTACTCCGGCTATTTTCTAATCAAATCTTCGATACGTTTATCAGCAAGATATAAGCCCTCTATTACTGCAAAACCATTTTGCACCCTGATAATAACATAGGCATCTAACTTGCCAGCCTGTGTGTGTTGTCGATAAAGCTCTTCAGCAAGAGGCGCAGATTTTTCTTCCAAGTAATAGCGGTCAAAAGGCAGGTCCAAATACGCCTTCTCTTCGGAAACATACCTTAATCTTGCCTTAATATAAAGCCCTCCCGCCGGATGAGTAATTGCCAAGCCAGAAAATCTTGCGAATCCCTGGTTATCAATATTTATCAGCGCATAGACCTCCTGCCCATAACCTAACCCGGTTTGTTTTACTCCCTTCACATAATCCTCTTCAAAACGTAAAGCAACATACCTTCCGCGAAAAGCATCATAAGGATCAACTGGAGCAACTTTAAATTTACATTGCGCCCCATGCTTAAGGACCGCCTCCCTCTTTGCTATCATAGATAAAGGAGCGATAATTTGCAGAAAACAAACACTGATAAATAATCCTATGACTAAGCTGGTTTTCATTTGGCACCTCCTAAGCGGCGGGAGTATATCAGATTAGTAACTAAAAATCCAATGCCCACGGCTATAAATACCAAACCCTTAATTATAAAACTAATATCGCTATCAAAGAACCTGGCGATAATAAGCGCTGCCAGGATGAACAGCCCCGTATTAATAAGAGACAGATTATTGCAGCGGAAACCGGCGATAATCCGGCTAAGGCTTAAAGTTAATAAGAAAATGTTAAAAATAAATACCGGTATAATTACTGAATGTATGCTAAAGAAATACCCGATTATGGCCAGCAGAGGGACAGAACCAAACAGCGCAATCAGAGTATTTCTGCGTTTAAAGTTATCATATAATAGAAGCAGGGCAATCCCTATTATTGCCAAGGTTATTGCATAATCCGGGAATAAGTCCACCCAAGATTTATCCTTATTAATACTGTACGCATAACTAACCAGGTATTTCCAGCAGTAGCTAAAAGTAAATTGAAATGCAAGTATAAATAAGCCCAAGGCTCCTATAAAACGTAAAGGTTTTTGCCAATTAGTGGTTATCTGATTAAATCTTTCGGCTCCGATAAAATAGATAATCGCAAAGATACCAGGATAAATAATTACCCATAAACCCGGCCAGCCCCTTCCTAAGCTAAATCCTGCGGCAAACAAAACGCATACGGCCATAACCAGAGAAACCAAGGTAGCACGCAAGGCGTAAATCTCATGTTTTAATGACCAAATAAAATGAGGGATAATAACAGCTGCCAATGGCCAGAACAGAAAAGCTTTAGTTGCATTATCCCAGCTGTTCGCAGACCAGACAGTAATTCCAATCAAGTAAATTGCAGCAGTCAAAGATGCCTGCATAAAATATACAAGAGGCAAAATAAGCAACATCCAGGTAAGCGTAAATGTCCCTGCATCCGCATTAATATTATATGTCTGGCTAATCAGGGCTATTGCCGCCCCCACCATAAGACTAAGAAAAGTTGCCGCGCCTTCTTTGAAGGCGCTGGATTTAGGTTTTCTTAACAAAACCCATAATGCCATAATCTGGCCTATCAGCAAAGGCAGTAAAGAAAAAATGGCTCTATAAAGACGCGATAACTGCTCCCAATTATGCGCAAATAATGAAATAATACCCAGCCCTATTAAGAGGGCGCCTACGCTCCCAAAAACAATCAACCCAATACCCATCCTGCTGCTACTTTTTATTTCTCCGTAGAATTGATGAATCTTATCAGCCGATTCTTGGGTCAAAACACCTTTTTCTACCAAAACGGGCAACTGCTGGTAGAGCCATTTTAAAGACATCTTATTCATCGCTTACCCCCTAAAATTAAACCCCGCACCAAAACGGCGCGGGGTTTAATTTTGATAAGAATATGCTGCATTATTTCTTCTTCAGTTTTTCTATTAATTCCGCAACAAATTTTCCGGCTATTTCTTTGCAGCCAAGTCCAAAAGCTAAAGCCATACCTAAACCAAGCGAACCCAAGGTAATCCCTACGGTAAGCTCAGTAACGCGTATGCCAATATTAAGCTGCTCCAAGCCTACAAATATTGCAAAAACCATGACAATTATCTCTACCACCTGCCCTAATAATTTACCCTGGCTAAGCCCGGCATTATTAGCAGCGGTAGTAACAATATTCTTTAAGGCAGTGGCAGCAAACATGCCAATAACCAAAATAAATATCCCGGCAATAACATTCGGGATATAAAGCACAACTTTATTCAGCAAATCTGCAGCTATAGTCAAACCTATGGCATTAATTGCAACCATGAAGGTAATCAAAAGTCCCAGCCAATAGCAGATTATCCCGATTAAATCAGAGAGCGAATATACAATCCCGCCCTTGTTTAGGATTTTATCCAATTCAATACGGCTTGAAAGCGTATCAAGCTTTATGGCCTTTAAAGCCCTACTTACTATTGCCTTAATCAATTTAGAAATCAACCAACCAATGATCAAGATAAAAATAACCAATAGCACATTGACCATAAACTGGCTGATCTGCGTTAACACACTTCTTGCTGGCTCAAGTAACACAACTTGCCAACTACTCATTTTCCCCTCCTTTTTTAATGTGCGCATGACTTACGCAAGTGTGAAGGTTCGTAAGCCTTATGCGCCAATTAATACTCTGTCTGTAAGACAAAGCCTCTCATCTACTTCTGTGTTATTTTATTAACTTTAGCATAACTAGACAGTTATGTCAAGAATATTTCATTTTAGGCATTCAATACCAGTCCATCATAAGCGGAGATTACTTTAATACCTAGCGCCCGGGATAGTTTTTTAGCCTGAAGTAATGGTTTTGCCTTAAGCATAGTCATGCCAAAATGCGTAAGCACGGCTTGCTTGGGTTTTATCTTACGAATAATCTTTTCCGCTTCTTTTAAGCTCAGATGATCAATGCCCTGGCGCCTCTCATAAAATACAACCGCAATAATAAGGATATCGGCCTTGTAAAAATCAGCTAATTCCAAGAAATACCTGGTGTCAGTAATTAAACCAAAGCTCCTCTTGCCGATCTTAAACTTTAAGCCATAGGTAAGACAAGGATGGATGTGGCGCATAGAAGTGGTAAAGCTAAAATCCCCCACACGATAAGAATGATTCGCCCGGATGATCTGGATCTTCTCAGGGAAACTTGCTGCATGCCGGAGTATAACTGAGTCTTTTCCCACTGCATCAGCGGGGCAGAAAACGACCCCTCTTTTCTTAAAGCCGCCTTGCGTCATCGCCTCAATCATTACATTTATATCATTGGCATGATCCAAATGCCGGTGAGTCAAAATAATGGCATCAAGCCTTCCGGGGTCAAGCCTTGGCCGGCTTGTGGCGCAGCGCACAATGCTTCCCGGACCGGGATCAATTAAGACATTGGTTGCTCCGCAAGAAACCCACAAGCCTCCTGAGGCTCGTAGCTGCTTAATCATTACAAAACGCGCTCCCGCAGTCCCCAGGAATTTAATATAATTTGTCTTTTCCTGCCTTACTCCAGCCATTTCTTTTTAAGCTCTGCATTAATTGCCTGTATTTTGGAATAAGATATCTTGTTCTCTTCTTGGTCATCAGGCAAAGCCTTATGCTGCCTTAAACTCTTCCCTCCGCAGATAAACTCTTCAACCGCAGAAAAACGCGCCTTTAATAGCCTTGCAGCTACCTGCACAGCCTTATCATCCGAAACTACAATAATATTCCTTGGTTGGCCAGACTCCTCCACCAGCTTCTTTATCAACTCGTCCGCCTCAATCATGCGCGAAAATAAGCAAACCAAGCCCTCTTCTTCAGGCATCCTCTCCCCGCAGGGGGGATACCCATCAAAAACAAGAATAGCCCGGTTCTTCCTGCTTCCGCATAATCTATTTAAGCTGATGAATTCTGCGAGCGAACTTTGGATATTGGGGAATTTTCCTGCGCGAGGCCTAAACTGGGGATGGTTGATTATGTTGTATGCGTCGATGATGTACAGTAAGGACATAAATAACACCTCCTATAGCTCCATAGAATACAATGAAAGAAAAGGATAAAAGCGACATGGCTAAAGCTAATTGCTTTATCACTCCTGCTTTCGCAAAATAAACTACATATAAGCTTTCCCGGAAACCAAGCCCACCCATTGAGATAGGAAGCAACGTAATCGCCCCGATTATAGGCAGGAAGATAAGAAAGTAAATCGGGCTTATATTAATACCTAAGGAGCGGCCGATAAAATACACGCTTACGGGAAAAACTGCCTGTATAATCATAGATAAAACCAGATTGCTGGCAATCATTCTACGATGATCGCGAAAAATATGGATTTCATGGTGCATCTCTCTGATCATCTCTTTTATCCTTCCGGCACCCGGTACAGACAAAAACCTGGTTATTCTAGTATATATAAAACTATTAAATAACAACAAAAGCATAACCACCAGCAGAATTATAATTACGAACATCGAAAGAAAAACAAATTTATCGTTTATAAGTGAGCCGCCAAAAAAAATGGCAAACAAAGCAACAACCACCAGGCCTATATAACCACTTAATCTGTCCAGGAAAACAGTAGCGATAATCTGCTTTGCTTTCTGGGTATGCGCAACAAGGTCTGCTGTCCTGACCAAATCACCCCCTATGGCAGAAGGAAGAAAGATATTAAAGAAAACACCTCCGCAAAAAGAGCTGATTAGCTTCTTAAGGGGAATCTTAATGCCTGTAGCCTTAAGTAACATCTGCCAACGCAAGAAACTAAGGATATGCACAATCGGGAAAATTATAAAGCCCAGAGCTAAAAATAACCTATCTGCACATTTTATATCATTTATTAAAGCATGCAGATCTATCTTATTGAACTTGAACAAAAAAATCAGGAACACTGCGCTAATAACCAGCCTCAATATTAAAGACAGCAGCTTCTTAAGTCTAGCCATTTTTATTTAAGTTCTTTGCCGGTTAGCTTACGATAAGCGTCCAGATATTTCCCGGTTGTCTTAGAAATTATTTCTTCAGGCAGCGCAGGCGCAGGCGGGGTTTTATCCCAATCTAGAGTCTCCAGATAATCTCTCACAAATTGCTTATCAAAACTCGGCTGCGATCTCCCGGGCTGGTAATCCTCAAACGGCCAGAAGCGCGATGAATCCGGGGTAAGTACCTCATCGATAATAATTATCTGGTTATTATAAATTCCGAATTCAAATTTTGTATCTGCAATGATAATCCCCTTTTTCAAAGCATAATCTCTTGCGCGCTGATAAACTTCTATACTTAACCTCTTCAAGGCCCCAGCCGTATCTTTACCCACCAGGCCTTCAACATACTGTTGGCTTACGTTTTCATCATGGCCTACATCCGCCTTAGTCGAGGGGGTAAATATAACCTCTGGAAGATTATCCGATTCTTTTAAACCTGCAGGTAAGCTTATTCCGCAAACTGACTGTTTCTGCTTATACTCCTTCCAGCCTGATCCTGAAAGATACCCTCTTACCACACACTCAACCGGTAAGGGCTTAGTTTTTAAAACCAGCATTGAACGGCCGCTTAACTCCTCTTTGTATCTCCTTAATTCAGCAGGATACTCCTCCACATCCGCTGTTAACAGATGGTGCTTAATTACATCTTTGATAAAATCAAACCAAAAAACAGATATGCTGGTTAGAACCTTCCCCTTTTGCGGTATCCCGGAAGGCAGAATTACATCAAAGCAGGATATGCGGTCGGTTGAAACAATTAAAAGCTTGTCCCCTAAGTCATAAACATCTCTAACCTTGCCTCTGCGGAAAAGCTTAAGATCGCTAAATCCGGTCTTTAATAAAACATTACTTCCCATATTTTTTAAATCTCCCCATTAATGCCTCATACTCACTCCAGAGCTCCTTAGGTAAATCTTTTTTAAAATCACCAAAAAATTTATTAATTCCCTTTAACTCCTCCAGCCATTCGCTACTTTCAACCTTGAGTAGTTTTTCTAATGCCTTTTCCGGAATATTCAGGCCGGTCATATCAATATCAAAAGGATACGGCAGATAACCAATAGGTGTTTCCATAGCATTGACCTTATTATTGCAGCGGTCTAATATCCACTCCAGTATTCTAAGATTTTCGCAAAAGCCCGGCCAAAGGAATTTTCCGTGTTCATCCGTTTTAAACCAATTGACATGAAATATCTTTGGCGGCTTGCTCATAAGCTTGCCCATATTTAACCAGTGCCTGAAATAATCTGCCATATTGTAACCGCAGAAAGGCAGCATTGCCATAGGATCCCTGCGCACCTGGCCTAGCTTACCTACCTGGGCCGCAGTTAACTCTGAGCCCATAGTCGCTCCCACAAATACGCCGTGCTGCCAATTAAATGACTCATACACCAGTGGCGCAACATGCTCGCGCCTGCCTCCAAAGATAATCGCCGAAATCGGCACCCCATGATGCTGCTCCAGCCTAAACGAGGCGGAGGGGCAATTTGCAATAGGAGCGGTAAATCGCGCATTAGCATGCGCTCCCTTTATTATATTTCCTTCAGCATCCTTCGCATTCGGCTTCCAGGGATTTCCTTTCCAGTCTATCCCCTGGCTGGGGATATCTCCATCAGCACCCTCCCACCAAACGGTATTATCCGGTTTAAGAAGCACATTGGTATAAATGGTATTCTTCTTAATTGTCTCTACCATATTAGGATTGGATTTAGAGTTTGTCCCAGGGGCAACCCCAAAGAATCCTGTCTCAGGGTTAATTGCCCAAAGGGAGCCATCTGAATCCACGCGCATCCATGAGATATCATCACCGACAGTCCAGATACGGTATCCTTTTTGCTTAAGCCCTTCAGGCGGAACCAACATTGCTAGATTTGTTTTGCCGCAGGCACTTGGAAAAGCCGCAGCAATATATTCAATATGCCCATTGGGCTCCTCAATGCCCATAATCAACATGTGTTCAGCCATCCACTTTTCTTTCCTGGCAACATAGCTGGCAATACGTAAAGACAAACACTTCTTGCCTAAAAGCACATTACCTCCATACCCGGAACCTACGCTCCAGATAGTATTATCTTCCGGAAAATGCAGAATCAATCTTTTCTTGATATCCAGCTGGGCTTTTGAATGCAGACATTTAGTAAAATCATCTCCTTTTTCCAGATGTCTTAAAACAGTATCTCCGCAGCGGGCCATAATTAACATATTCAGCACGACATAGCGTGAATCCGTTAATTCTACGCCAATTTTGCTGAAAGGCGAACCCACCGGCCCCATGGAAAACGGAATTACGTACATCGTCCTGGCCGCCATTGCATTCTTAAATATTGAACGCGCTTTTTGGTAGGCCTTAGAAGGAAGCATCCAATTGTTATTTGGGCCGGCATCACGTTTTCTTCTCGTGCAGATAAAGGTAAGATGTTCGGTGCGGGAAACGTCATCATGGGCGGTGCGGTGCAGGAAACAACCTGGCAATTTATCTTTATTAAGACGCAGTAACTCTCCGGAAGCAACGCATTCTTTTTCGAGGATTAACTTTTGCTCCTCAGACCCATCCACCCAAACAATACGTTCGGGCCCGCAGAGCTTACTCATTTTCTTTACCCAATCAATCAATTTCTTATTTGAAGTAGGAAAACTTTCCATCTACTTACTCCTATTTGCAATAAATTTGTATGCAGAATCAGCTGCCACTGCGCCATCGCCACAGGCGTTAATCACCTGATATAAACTCTTCTTGCGGCAATCACCGCAAGCAAATACCCCCTGCGCCGAAGTAGCCATGGCATCATCCGAGAGGATAAAACCTGCCTCATCCGTCGCTATTTTACCTTTTAAAAATGCTGTCTCGGGTTCATAGCCAATATAAATAAAAACGCCATCGCATGCAAAATCATCTTCTTTTCCGCTTAATAAATCCTTCACCTTTACTGCCTCGACCTTCTGGTTACCCTTAATCTCAGTAACCAGGCTACTTAAAATAAGATTGATTTTCTTATCCTGTTTAAGCCTCTCCTGCAGTATTGCTGATGCACGCAGATCTTGCCTGCGGTGAATTACGCTTACCGAACTGGCAAAGCGGCTAAGGTAAAGCGCTTCTTCGGCAACCGCATTGCCGCCGCCAACAAGCACCACCTTCTTGCCTTTATAAAAAGGCGCGTCGCAAGTAGCGCAATAGGAAACCCCCCGGCCGGTATATTTATCTTCACCAGGAATATTCAATTTACGCGGCTTAGCTCCGCTAGCAATAATAATCGCTTGAGATTTATAGGTATTACCGGAAGTCTTAACTATCTTATTTACGCAATCTAAATCCAGTACCTCCTCGCTTTCAACCCCTATAGCAAGCTCTTTAATCTGTGCTTGCATGCGGCTGATCAATTCAGAGGTAGAGATACCCCCGGGAAAACCCGGGTAATTCTCAATACTCTCGCTCATTAGAATCCTGCCGCCGGGAGCCATCTTTTCAACTAAAATCGTATCTATCCGGCTGCGTCCGGCATATAAAGCGGCAGTAAGCCCGGCCGGGCCTGCCCCTATAATAATTAAATCATGCGTTATCAAGCTAAACCTCGCTAAAGCTGCAGCTTACAAGTCTTTGACTCTGATTTTAGTGCCGCCAGCTTCCTCTTAATCTTTAGTTTTTCTATGAAAGACGGATAATCAATTATTAGCCTGCCCTCTAAATGATCGACCTCATGCTGCAGAACGCAGGCAAAAAGATCTTTGGCTTCTAATTTTAGCGCACAATTATTTTCATTAAGCGCTTCAACCCAAACCTGTTTTGCGCGCCTGACCTTAACGCATACCCCCGGGACGCTAAGACAACCTTCCTGGATAGCCTGGCTGCCCTGGCGCTTTACAATCTTAGGGTTCACTAATTTATACAAGCCTTCCCCGATATCTACTACGATTAACTGCGCACTTATGCCAACCTGCGGAGCAGCCAAACCAATCCCGGAGTGCGCATACATAGACTCAGCCATTAAATTAAGGATTTTCCGGTGCTCAGCAGTGACCTGCTTGACCGATTTTGCTTTTTTTCTTAATATGGGGTCACCAAAGACATTAACCTTTAATTTGGTTTCTGGCATTTACTTTTACCACCTTTGGCTTAATCTTCCCTGTAAGTTTATCCTCAAGCAAAACATAAGAAACAATAATTACCTGATCACCGGGACAGGCTCCCCGGGCAGCCGGGCCATTTAAACAAATCACTCCACTACCAGCTTTACCTTTAATCACATATGTCTCAATGCGCTGACCGCTGTTAAGATTAAGTACCTCTACTTTTTCATTCTCCAATATATCTGCTGCCTGAATTAAATGCGCATCAATCGTAATACTGCCTTCATAATAAAGGTTGGCTTCGGTCACCGTGGCCCTATGGATTTTGGACTTCAACATTGTTCTTAGCATTTTATCTCCTTATTAATTTATAGGTCTGGCGGGCAATCATTAACTCCTCATTTGTAGGAATTATCATGATCTTCGGCTGCCTGTCTAAATATTTAAACAACCCGCGGCAAATATCCGCCCTAATTCCCGGCTGATTTTCCCCTATGCCTGCGGTAAATATTAAAGCATCCAGACCGCCTAAAACAGAACAGTAGGCCCCGATATATTTTCTAATCCGGTAAACAAATATGTCTATAGCAAGCCTTGCGCGCCTATTTCCCGCTTTGGCCTTTAGTTCCAGGGCGCGCATATCATTGCTAATTCCAGATACTCCTTTTAATCCGCTTTCCTTATTCAAAATACGCTCCATATTATGCGCATCTATTCTTTCCTTGCGCATAATATGCGTAACCAAGGCCGGGTCAACGTCTCCGCAGCGCGTTCCCATAACTAAACCCTCTAATGGCGTAAACCCCATGCTTGTATCTACGGATTTACCTTTATCAATGGCGGTAATGCTACAGCCATTGCCCAGATGACAACTAATCAATTTTAATTTATTAAGCGGCCTCTTAAGTATCCGGCTGGCCTCTGCAGCAACATACTCATGGCTGGTGCCATGAAAACCGTATTTTCTCACCCTTAGCCTCTGATAATAATCATATGGCAGGCCATATATATAAGCGTGCACCGGGATGCTTTGATGAAAAGCCGTATCAAAAACCGCTACCTGCTTTACCCCCGGCAAAAGCTTCTGACACGCAAGTATTCCGGATAGATTAGCCGGATTATGTAAAGGGGCGATAGCGCAGCATTCCTTAATTCCATTTATTACCTTTTGGTTAACCACAGCTGGTTTCTCAAACTTTTCCGCGCCATGCACTACGCGATGCCCCACTGCCCAAACAGCATCAACTTTACCTAAAATAGTCTTTAAGCCGCTGTAATGGTCAGGAACTTTAGAGCCCTTCTCTCCTATATGCTCAAGCGCACCTTTTGAAATCAGGTGCTCCTGAGGCATATCAAAAAGCTTATATTTAATGGAGGAGCTTCCGCTATTAATTACTAATATCTTCATTATTGCGCCCTTATTGCTGAAACTGCCACGCTATCTACAATATCTTCCACAAAACAACCCCGCGATAAATCACTTGCCGGTTTATTTAAACCTAAGAATAATGGGCCAATCGCCCGGCAACCGCTGAGCCGCTGAGAAAGCTTATAACCAATATTCCCCGCCTCCAGATTAGGAAAAATAAGCACGTTAGCCTCTCCCTTAATCGGACTATCCGGGCACTTTATGCTGGCTACCTCCGGAACAATTGCCGCGTCCACCTGCAATTCTCCGTCCGCCAACATGCCGGGTGATTGTGTTTTAAGTAACGCTAAGGCCTCAGCTATCTTTTCCGCTGACTTGGTTTTCGCTGATCCTTTAGTAGAATAGCTTAAGAAAGCAATACGCGGGGTGATGTTTAATACCTTACCTGCTAATTCCGCAGCAGTCAAAGCAATGCAGGATAACTGCCTGGAATTAGGATCGGGGATAATCCCGCAATCTGCAAAAATTAAGGTACCATTATCTCCGCATGACTTATCCGGAAAATCCATTATAAAGCAGCTTGAGGCAATTGTAAAACGCTCATCTAAACCAATACAGCGTATACAGGCGCGGGCTACATCCGCAGTAGTGTGGACCGCTCCGGCAACCAGTCCGTCAGCCTTGCCTTCGCGGGTCATCATCGCAGCATAATAAAGATTATCTGAAAAAAGCCCCTTTACTAACTCCAGGCTAATATCTTTTGACTGATATAATTTGTAATATTCCTGGATATAAATATCCCGCTGATTTTTATCAATCATATCCGGAGTTAAGACTAGCGGCTTAGCTATATTTTCCTGTTGAACAATACGCGCAGCCTCTAATGTTCTCTTGTCATCGTACTCCGGTAAAACAATTGTCATAATTTTCCTTCTAGCTAAGCTTCTAATCCGGGTAATCGCATCCATGCTAAATTCCTTTCAGGATTTTCTTAAAATCTACATTTTCCTTAATTAATTTGATCACAGTATCAACCTTCTCCTTATCGCAAGGCCGTATCTTTACTGTCAAATCATGCACACAGGTAGCCACATCATAAGTATCGGAATTAGCCAACAAAACGGGAATCTGGGCTTTAGACAAAAGGTTCATTATCGGTGGTTCCTGGGTAATCCCCCCGGTCAAAATCATCCCGCTAATCTTTAATTTTGTATTATTGGCATCCCTAAAACTGCTGAGGCCGCAAATGATCATGTCCTCCCGGTCTCCGGGAGTGATCATCAAGCTGTCCTCGCAAATATAACGCACTGCATCGCGCGCCTCCATTGCAGCAACAATAACCTTGGCAACTGAGCGTTCCAGGTATTCTTTTCCGCAAATCACCTGGAAATCCGTTTCTTCCAAAATCTGCTCAAAGGTAGGACGTGCTAACATAGGGTTAAAAGGCAATACCCCTAAAACATCAATACCCTTTCTTTCCAGTCCTTTTCTTATCAAGCGGTTAATCTTATCAAATTTATCGGGTAAAACTTTATTTACAATTACCCCTAAAACCTTAACCCCCTCTTTTTCAAAAAGGGCCTTGTTTAAAACAATCTCGTCAATCGGACGGCCTACGCCGCCGGAAGAAATAATAATTACCTTTGAACCTAAAAGCTTAGCCACTGAGGCGTTGGAATGATCAAACACGGAGCCAACCCCTGCATGCCCTGTCCCCTCAATTACCACTAACTCCTGATTCTTAGAAATCCTGCCAAAAGCCGCCTGGATCTGAGCGGAGATATTCTTCTTATCCGGCTTCATAACATATCGCTCGGTAAAACCCTTCTCTACCGCAATAGGGCTCATATCCTTTAGCCCGGATTTTATCCCGCAGACTTCTTCGATAAGAATTGAATCCTCATCTATCTTTAACCCCTCCTCCTCAAGATAGCGCTGGCCAATAGGCTTAATAAAACCTACCTTGCCGAATTTCTCCTGCAGGTTCTTGATTATACCTAGAGAAACTGTGGTTTTGCCGTCATTCTGCTTAGTGGCGGCGATAAATATCTTACGCATCAAAGATTCTCTTCTATATTACGTTTTAAATCAAGTTTGCTCACTGCGCCAACAATCTGTCCTGAAATCCTGCCATTTTTAAAAAATATAAGCGTAGGTATTGACATTACCCCATACTCCGTAGCAACTTTAGGATTGGCGTCAACATCAATCTTGCCAATCTTCATCTTCCCTGCATATTCTTTGGCCAATTCATCGATATGCGGAGCAATCATCTTGCATGGCCCGCACCAGCCGGCCCAAAAATCTACTAAAGTCGGTTGATTAGATTCTAAAACCTCTTTTTTGAAATTAGCATCCGTAAAATGTAGTGCACTCATTGTTGCATTCCTTTGCATTAAAAGGGTTAATAAAATGGCAGGTTGCTATAAATTATCACAAACGCAGGCAAATTGCAAGAATTTAATAAGCGGATGATTTACGGAGCGATAGCGACGTAAGTTATAGCGCAAGCGTCAGCAAATTAATTCTTTCTATTTCTTAGCCATAATCAATTGCAGCTGCTCTGAATAATACCCATCAGTAAGCGAATCTAAAGACGCGGTCAGCTCTGCAAGTCTTAATTGTTTATCGAATCTTTTGCCCCTATCTTCAATCCCTAAATTATCCAGTTCAGATCTCAGCCGCAAACGTTCATAATAAAGCTTGTTTACCTGATCCAGGATGTCATCGCGCAATTCAACCATAAGCTTTGATCGTACATCAATACTGGTTTGAGCTTCACTCCAGATTAAATCGCTTAAATCCCAACTCAAGGCAATATCCCAATCAAGGCTTTTCTTGCCGCGGCGCAAAGAATCATCATCATTTTTTGTTGTAGAGCCTGTTTCCCAATGCCAAAGGTCTGTAGAGTTGCTATCTAAACCCGCACTTACCTGTGGTAATAACGCTTTTATCGCTGCTTTTTTCCTCCATTGGCTTATTTTTTCCGAACTTACCTCAGCATATCTGATAGCTGCCTTTTGTACTTCTATTATTCTTGGTTCGTATTTAAGATATTCCTTCAACAAAACCTCCTCTGAAATGCCAGAAATGACTTCTGGGCTGGATTTAAAAATACCTCTTTCTCCTGCAATATAAATAGTACTTTTATTATCCAGTGCGAAATAATTCAATCTACCTGCAGTCGGCCTAAAGGCAACCTCCTCCCAGCGCTCTTGCTTGTAATGAAAAACTCCTGACCTGGTAAGTGCGAAAACCTGAGTTTTATCATTAATGCATAACAATTTAACATCGCGAAACAATAATCCGGATTCACTCAACTTGCTCCAGGTTTTACCTTGATCCAGACTTTTATAAACCCCCCTTGT
>Ga0233421_10000202_pt1 | contig 28412 bp, 20 predicted proteins | sample Watercolumn_Mata_3_FD_182725 | JGI IMG/M metagenome (GOLD analysis project Ga0233421, IMG submission 182725) | Freshwater microbial communities from Lake Matano, South Sulawesi, Indonesia - Watercolumn_Matano_2014_107_MG | ecosystem: Environmental > Aquatic > Freshwater > Lake | place... | reverse complement strand
TGCTGGCCAGGAAACCATCATTTCGGGCAAGCTCCTCGGCTTTGAGAGGAAGCCGATGCCGATCGCGCATGCTCACATCCTCAAACTCCAGAATCCAAAACCGATTGCCCAGGCAGCGGCAAAAGAGGACGGATCATTTGAAGTGCGCACGAGGGAGACAGGTACGTTGATTGTCGAATTCACGGGAGTGAACCACAGGGCTCTCGATGTGCCCCTTATCATTGAGAAACCAACGAGCCTTCAGGTTACCGTGACTCTGCAGACGTACGAGTATCTCAACGATTTCAAGGAAGTGACGGTGTTGTCCGACGTGACGGACTTTGCATTCGAAAAGGCAGAACGAATGACAAAGCAACCCGATGGTACATACAGGCTTACCCTTCAAACCCCGCGGGCAAAGGTCGCATACCAGCTTTTTGGCGTTGAAGGGACGAATCGTGCCATCAACGGCACCCAATCTGAATCGTATGAATTTGATGATGCCGGAGACTACCGATCAATTGTTTCTGCCAGGAACGGAAAGGCGAGGATTGTGTTCGATCCGAGGAGACTCGTCCGATCGTCCGTCAAGTACTCCATTGTCTTTCGGGATCAGGACAATCCCGTCGCCAAGGTAGCACTCATACAGCTGGGGATGCTGACACGAGCGGAGCTTCTGGCGTCCGGTCGAACAGATCCCAAGCCCGACTGGTCGGGTCAACTCAAATCAATCGTCGCTCAGTTGAAGGCCGAGAAAGCTGCACTTGTGCGGCAAGCATTACTCCTCGACTATCTCGACATAGCGGCGAGGAGCGGAACGGAGGGTGATCCGGCGATTGGGACGCAGGCGCTGAAAGAAATCCCGCCCGACTCAAAACTCTGGATGGCCCCGACAACTCCGCTCATCAAGGTTGCCGGTGACCTGGCGAGAGACGTGAAGCTCTATGAAGCTTATCTTGGACGTTTTATCGACAAGCACCCAAGTGAATCACTCAAGCAGGGCTTTTTGATGAACGCTCTTGTGAGTGCGAAGATGCAGGGGGATGAGAGGGGGTTGCAGCAACATTACGATCTCGTCATGCAGCACATGGGGGAGACGCCGTTCGGAATATCGGTCAAACAACAATTTTCGCGAACGCTTCGCATCGCGCTCGGAAAAACTGTTCCGGCATTCCGTGTGAAAGCACTGGGAGATCCATCGACCGTATACACAAATTCCACATTCAAGGGCAAGGTGGTCCTGTTCGACTTCTGGGCTGTCTGGTGCGGGCCCTGCGTAGCAGAGATGGAGAATCTTCACAAGGCGTATGAGCGGTTCAAATCGAAGAACTTCCAGATTCTCAGTCTCTCACTCGATCAGAAACCGGAGGACGTGAGGAAATTCCGCGCCGATAAGTGGAACATGCCGTGGCTTCATGCGTTCGTGACGAACGACAAAGAGCTCACAAGGGCGTTTGAAGTTGTGGCCATACCCAGGCCCATCCTCGTTGATGCTGATGGAAAGATCGTGGCGCTCAGCGCCGACCTCGTTGGCGACCAGCTGGAAAAGACTCTGGAAAAATTCGTCAGGTAAACCTGGTGATCCCCTTCTCTTCACGGCGCGCCAGTGACGGGAACACGGGGATCTCACAAACCATGACCCTCCGACCCTTCATTCTCATCCTCTGCTTCCTGCTCGTCAACGGTTTGACCTTGCAGGCGCAGCCGCGCGGTTCCATAAAGGGTCGCGTTCTCGATGACTCCACCCGCTCGCCGCTTCCGCTGGCGAACATCTTCATCTCCAACTCGACGATCGGCGCTGCTTCAAAGGATGATGGGGCGTTCGAGCTGAAAGGAGTTCCGATCGGTTCTCATCAGGTCGTTGCTTCTCTTGTGGGTTATCAACCTGGAATCGTGGCAGTTCGGCTTGTCGACTCGACGCTCATGACGGTTGAGATCAGGCTCAAGCCCCGCGCTGTTCAGTTGCCGGGAGTTGAAGTTGAAGCGAAGGATCCGGCAGAATGGAGGGAGCAACTTGATGATTTCCTCAAGGAATTCATCGGCACGACGTCAAACGCAAAGAAGTGCACGATTCTCAATCCGGAGGTCTTGGACTTCTTTGAAGAGTCGCCCCACATGGTGGCGCGTGCCCGGGAGCAGTTGGAAATAGAGAACAGGGCGCTCGGCTACCACATACGTTGCGTTCTCGTTCACTATGGCTTCTCGCGGACGTCGATGCAGTTCATTGTTCTCACCTCGTATCAGAATCTCGTTCCGAAGGACAAGGCTGAGGAGGCAGAGTGGAATGAAAACCGCACTGCCACCTTTCGGGGATCGCAGCGGCATTTCTTGCTCAGCCTCCTGAGAAAGAATACAAAGGTGGAAGGATTTGAGGTCAACCGCATCAAGAAGAACCAGGCACGCAACGCGTTCGCCCGGCCGATCGGATTTGAAGTCGATGCCGATACACTTCTAAAATCGGGACAACATCCGTTTCAGAGCATCCTTTCTTTTCCCGATATCCTGCAGGTCATCTACTACACAGGCAACATCCCGCAAGTCTCGCTTATCGAAATGAACCGACCGCGTTTGGTGGTGTATCCCAACGGTCACATCGAAGATCCGCTCGGTCTGTGGACATACGGCTACTGGTCGGCCCGGCGCTTTGCCGACATGTTGCCGATTGATTTTGAGCCGAGATAACGTCTTTCGAGGGTTTTCCGAAGGTGCAGTAGTAAACGAAACGGCGTAACCCGTCGGGGCGTATCGCTATACGCCCCGACGGGATGCTCTGATCTCATGACGCCGTTTCGTTTCTGCCGACGCTACTTCTTCTGCCCCTCGAGCTTCTGCAGTTCCTCAAAGTACTTCCGTATCAATTCCTTGTAATCCTTCGAGTAACCGTGCTCGAGTGACTTCAGGAGGTCCTTGAGGAGTTTGTTTCTCCCCTCAAGGGTTTCGCGGTCCAGATCGCCCGGACTGCGGCGGGTAATCTCAGTTCCTGTGGTGGCTTTTCGCCTCTTCTCAAAGTCCCTCTCACGCATTGACTTCGAGGCATCAAGCAGACGTGAAAGAATCCGTTCCTGCTTTTGAATCGTTTCGGGATTCACATTGTTCTGCTGAAGACTTTGCACGACCTCTTTCATGTCCTGGGCAACCTTCTCGAGGTCGCCGAGCAACCTCCTCTGCTCACCGCTTGCCTGCGCTTCTTTGTTCAACTGCTCAAGCGATTTGCGAACAGCTTCCTGCTCCACAGCCAGCCGCGCAGCCTCCGCTGCAGCCTGCATGCTCTGCGTCTGCATGTTGATCGATTGTTGCTGCCCCGCCATCATCTGCAACTGGGCCATCAGGCCGCCCATGCCGCCGCTTCCTTGCTGCTGCAACATATTCTGCATCGCACCCTGGATCTGCATCGCCGATTTGTTCAGTGACTCCATTGCCAGGCCCTCTTCCTGGGAAGCCATGAAACCGTTGCGGGTCTCGAGCGCGCCGATGGCATTCTGCATATGCGCAAGAGCTTCACCGATGGAGCGTGCCATTTCAGGCGTCACTGCAAACGAGCGCTTCGATAATTCGCTGAGGCCGCGAATGACATTCTGCAGGTCCTGCATTACCCGCATTTGATCCTGGGCGTTTTCGCGGAGTTGCGGGGAGTTGAGCGGAGCACTCTGCGCATCCTGCTTCAACGACTCCTGGCGTTTCGACAACTCGAGCATGTTGTTTGCCGCCCGCCGAAGTTCGTTGAGAGTGTATTGCATTTGTTTCTGCAGCATCGTTTGCTGAATCGACTGTAATTGCTTTGACTGGGACTGCAGTTGCCGGGAAAGCCGTTGTTGCGTTTCCTGCGCCCCCTGCATCTGGCCGGCTTGTAGCTGATCACCGGCCTGATCCATCTGCTCATCAAGCTTCTGTTGTTCCAACTGGGAGCTGAGCTGGTTCATCTGGTCAGCGGGCATTTCTGTGAAGAAGTCCTCCATCCGCTTTGCCACGTCGCGTGTCGACTCTTCCAGCTGTTTCTGCTTCCGAGCGAGATCACGTTGCTTGTTGGCCAGTTCGGATTTTGGCTGACTGTTTTCGGATGCCTTCCTGGTTTCGTTGCTCAACTCCTGCTGTGCCTTCTCGATCTCTTCCGCGCGCTTGCGCGCTTCGTCAAGTTTCTGCTCAATCTGAATTCGCTTCAGGAGCTCAATCGTTCGCTCGAGACTCTCGCGAAACCGGTCTTCGGAGAAGGTCAACTTATGGAGAGCCTGCTGGAGTTGCTGCTGGTTGACACTTTGCATCGCCTGCTGCATCTGCCTCAGAGCCTGCTGTAGCTCGGCAGAGTTCAGTTGCTCGAAGAGCTGCTGCAGCTCCATGTACTTCTGCATTGTCTCGCTGGAGAGAACCTGCTGCTGATCCATTTTTTTGACCATCTCATCCAGCCGATTCTTCACTTCATCAAGCTTCTTCTGTACATCCTGATACTTCTTCGCCATCTCCTCAAGTTTCTTCTTCTGCTGCCAATCCATCTCCTTGTTTTTCTTGATGTCCTGGTTGATCGATTCAATCTTCTCTCTCAGCTGTTGTGCGTCCTGTAACGTCTGAGAGAGATCGTCGAGGGAGGACTCATGTGCCTTGTCCATCTCTTCAAACACTTCGTCGAGGGATGGCAGCCGGATGAGATAGATCTGACTGCGTCCGCTTTTTGGACCCCGGACGGCATCGTTGTCAAACACTTCGGCGAAGTACTCGACCACGTCCTCAGGCGCCAACCGGAGCGGCGTCAGATCCCAGGTATATGGCAACTCGAATTCTGTTACCGACGCTGAGGGAAGAGGAATACTGACAAACTTGTTTGCCTCCCATGGTCTCTCGTAGCGGGAATGGCTCAGTCTGTATCCGATGCGGAGAGAGGAGAAGCCAAAATCATCGCTGGCCTGAAGCGCGAGCCGGATTGATTTATCACCAGCGAGATCGACATTTCTGCCTGGCAGAACAACAGAGACGGAAGGAGGCTCATCCGGAATAATCTTGAGTTGATAACGGACAGGATCGGCATTCGTGAGCCGCTCTTCATCTGTAAGCTCTAGGTGGTAGTCAGTGTCCTTCTCAAGCCGAAACGATCCTGTAAACCTCTGATTGTCGATGACGAAGGGAACCGACGAGCCAGCGCTGAAAACGATTTTGCCTTCAGCAAGAGCCTTGCTCGCGGTGCCATTGAGGGTGACCCAAGTACCTGCAAGCGCAGTGACGTCGCCGACAAACTCCGGCTGTGCCCGAGGCGGGAGTTTTGTGTATCCGGGGTATTCGAGACGAACCTGGAAGGTCCTGATAACCGGCCGGTCAACAACTGTCAACATGTAGCGATCGCTCTCGGTGGTACGGATCCTCGCATAGTACTCCGTCGTGTTGGCCAGCCCCTGAAAGGATGTGCGAAATGTTTCCGTGGAATCTGAATGGAGATCGATTGACTCGAACGATTCCGTCCCTTCAGTACGCCAGAACAGAGTGAGTTGTTGTTGCCGCAGGAGAACGGCCGGGCCTGTTGGTTGAACTCGAATCGAGACTTGAACACTCTGACCTTTGACGATTTCTGCATTTCCCGGCGAGACGTCGAACAGGAATTCCGATGGGGCCGCAAATGCAGTTCGAAAATGCATAATGCGCGTGAGCGCTTGTGCAACTTCAGCCGGTGATGCAACAACGAGCAAGAAAGTCCCGACCACTGTTGCGGACAGAAGTCTGAATGAGCGCTTGATGGGACTCGTGTCAATGGAGAGGGAGAAATCGAGACTCTCGATCTCCTTTGCCAGATCGGCAAATGACGCATCGATGAGTTCAGGAGAATAGAGTGATTGCCCCTTGTCGAGATCCTGGTGCAACTGGAGAATATTGAGAAGCCGGTCGTGGATCTGTGGAAAGTGCTTACCGATGATTGAAGCGAGTTCAAAATTGTCCGAAGAACGGAGCAGCCCGAACGATCGTAGGAGAGGTCGGGCGACGTGCCATGCAAAGCTGCCCGTGAGAACGAGCGCCAGAAAAGAGAAAAGGGCGGTTCTGCCACCGGTGTCGAGCCTGAATGCGATCTCTGTGAGCCCCGTCGAGGTGAGCGCCAGGAGGACCACCGCGGCAAAGACCATCGCACCTGAGAGTAAGGTGGTGGAATTTTGCTTCGCGCGTGTAAGCGCGATTCGCTCGAGAATGTCTGTCAGTATGGGAGTCGCAGGGTTGATAGGTTAATTGGTTGAATGGTCAAATGGTTAACTGGTTAATTGGTTGAATGGTTAACTGGTTAATTGGTTGAATGGTTAACTGGTTAATTGGTTGGATGGTTAATTGGATTCTTGGGATTTTCTGTTCCGCAGATAGGCTATGTAGCCATTAAGCCTGTGGAGTAATGTGAATCCTTCACCTTTGAGAGAAATTAGCTCTGGCTCTTCAACGTATCTTTCATCCATACAGATGTTGATGTCATCGAGCAGTTCTTCTAGGGAACCTCGCGATTGGCGAAGGAACTGAATACTCTCTTGGTAATGAAACCGTCCATGTCCCTCTGCGATGTTGTTCGTCAGAGAGGTTGCCGCACGCCTCATCTGTGAGATAAGATTGTACCTTTCTTCGGCGGGGAGTTTCTTGATCAAGACATAAATCTTTTTTCGAAAATCTCTTGCCGCTCGGTATACCTCCAAATCTTCAAAACTATATCCTGGCATGCCCCAAGAAACGAAATTCTGGTCCGCCAGTCAGTCGAAATCGATATGCAGTTTGGTGATTGGCTAAATGGTTAATTCGTTAATTACCACTTACTGATTAACCAATCACAAATTAACCGGTCTCGCAGATCCTCCCGGGCTCAGTGACTCAGGGCCCACACCACAATATTTGTCCCGAACCTCAGTGCCTGCTGCCGTACCGGCTCGGGATCGCCGTGTACTTCGGGATCTGCCCAACCGTCGCTCGGATTTGACTCGAACGTATAATAGACGATCAGGCGTTCTTTATAGAACAGTCCGAATCCCTGTGGAGGTTTCGTGTCGTGTTCGTGCGTTTTTGGGACGCCGTTTGGGAAACTGAAATGACAATTGTACAGTCCGTAGTTGAACGGGAGCTCGACAAGGTTCTGATCCGGAAACACCTTTTTCAATTCCCGACGAAATGCTTTGTCCAACCCATAATCATCGTCGACGTACAGAAATCCACCGTTCGTTAAATACGATCGCAGCCGCTGCACCTCATAATCCGAAAAGACCACATTTCCGTGGCCGGTCATGAAGAGAATCGGATATGAAAACAACTTCTCGCTGGCCAGGTCGACGAATTCATATCGGGGATCCGTATCGATCGTTGTATTTTCTTTGATGAACTTCAGGAGATTGACCTCTGCCGATGGATCATTGTACCAATCGCCCCCGCCGCTGTATTTCAGGCGCGCAATCCGGACCTGACTTTCAATCCGTGACTGTGCGTCCGCAGTCAGGACAACGAGGCAAAGCAACAAAACGACTTGCAGGAGCCGGCTTCTAGCTGATCTTGATCCAAGCATGCCTAATCTCTTTGCCATCGTTCGACGATTTATCCCGATTTCCCTTCGATGATACTGCCGCACTCCAATGAAAAAGTAGCCAAAGGCGATCTGATAAGCAACGATATCGGTTTGAATGTGACGGAGGGGATTTTCGATGAGAGTACTTGACAAACCGTCCTCCCGATAGTATATTGATTGTAGAAGTAGCTTATCAAGAACGGCTGAGGGAACAGGCCCGATGAAGCCGTAGCAACCGTCCTGAGCGATCAGGAGTCAGGTGCTAATTCCTACCTGGTGACACAGTCACCGGGAAAGATGAGCTCGGAGAGTTAACCTACTACCTCTTCTGGCATATACCCGGAAGAGGTTTTTTGCTTTCTAGCCTCTTCAAAAGCCACCCGCTCAATTCACACCTGCTTAAGCTCCTTCTGAAGTACTTTCGGTGTTTCGCCACGAAGTCACAACGTAGAATCACAGACAGGCTCAAAAGGTCTCTTCACTTCGTGTCTTAAAGACTTGGTGGCAGTCGAATTGCTCAAGAAGATCTTAATCACACTACACATTCACAGTTCACAGAAGGAGTTCACATGAGCGCCAATGGAAAGCAGCGGCACTATCGGTTTGAAACTTTGCAGCTGCATGCGGGGCAGAAGCCTGATTCGGCAACGAATGCGCGTGCGGTGCCCATCTATCAAACAACTTCCTACACGTTTGACAATGCGGATCATGCTGCGTCGCTGTTCGAACTGAAACAGTTCGGAAACATCTACACGCGAATCATGAATCCGACGACAGCTGCCTTCGAGGAACGAATTGCTGCGCTTGAAGGCGGCATTGCGGCGCTGGCTGTCTCTTCCGGACAGGCAGCAGAATTCCTGACGATCTCGACGATCGCGCAAGCGGGAGAGAACATCGTTTCAACCAGCCTGCTGTATGGAGGAAGCTACAACCTGTTTAAGGTCACACTTCCGCGACTTGGAATTGAAACGCGCTTCGTGGAAGGAGACACACCTGCCGATTTCCGTACAAAGATCGATTCGAAAACGAAGGCGCTCTACATTGAAACTATCAGCAATCCCAGACTGAGTGTGCCCGATATTGAAGCGATTGCGCAGGTCGCACATGACAACGGTATCCCTCTCATCGTCGATAATACGTTCGGCACCGGCGGTTTCCTCTGCCGGCCGATTGAGCATGGAGCCGACATTGTCCTCCATTCAGCGACAAAATGGATCGGAGGCCATGGCACTTCAATCGGGGGAGTGATTGTCGATTCTGGGAAATTCAACTGGGGGAACGGGAATTTCCCGGTTTTCACAGAACCCAGCCCCGGGTATCATGGGCTCAGATTCTGGGAGACGTTCGGCACGCAGAGTCCCTTCGGGAACATCGCGTTCATCATCAGAGCGCGCGTCGAGCAACTGCGAGACTTCGGTCCCTGCCTCAGTCCGTTCAATGCGTTCTTGCTGCTGCAGGGACTTGAGACGTTGTCGCTGCGCGTGGAACGCCACTGCCAGAATGCGCTCGCACTCGCGGAGTGGCTGAGAGACCAGCCCCAGGTGGAGTTGGTTGCATATCCGGGCCTGCCCGACCATCCGTCCCATGAGCTTGCGGAGAAATATCTCCGCCCGGGACACTACGGAGGAATCGTTGTTTTCGGAATCAAGGGCGGCCGCGAAGCGGGCCGGCGTTTCATTGACAATCTGAAACTTGCGAGTCTCCTCGCGAACGTTGGCGACGCGAAGACCCTCGTCATTCATCCTGCGTCGACAACGCATCAGCAACTGACGGACAAAGAGCAGCTAGAGTCAGGCACAACGCCGGACCTCATCCGTGTGTCGGTAGGCATTGAGCATTTTGAAGACATCAAAGAAGACTTCGATCAGGCTCTTCGGGCTGTTGCGTCCACAATTCCCGTTCAATAAGGACTAATGTGTGAATACCATGCGAGAATCTTCAGTGTCAAGATTGGAAGCAGAACGGACAGACGTTTCTGCAGAGCGGAAAAGGAGTATTCGTTTGTATGACGAATCTCACCCATTTCAGTTCGAGTCGGGAGTGCTCCTTGCCCCCGTCGATGTTGCCTATGAGACGTACGGGACGTTGGACCGCGACGGAACGAACGCAGTGCTCGTCTGCCACGCTCTCACGGGCAATGCTCACGCTGCCGGCGTGTCATCCGACGGACAGCCAGGTTGGTGGGATGGAATCATTGGAGAAGGGAAGGCTCTGGATCCCACAAAGCATTTCATCATCTGCTCCAATTTCCTGGGAAGCTGCTATGGGACCACCGGTCCCACGAGCATCAATCTACGGACAGGAAGGCCCTACGGCGCATCGTTTCCACAGATGACCGTGCGCGATATGGTTCACGTGCAACACGAGCTTTTGAAACGACTCGGAGTGAGGCGTCTACGCGCTGTCATCGGTGGATCGCTGGGCGGCATGCAGGTGCTGGAGTGGCCGTTGTTGTATCCTGACTTCGTCGATGCGATCATTCCGATTGCGACTGCGGCGCGTCATTCTGCGTGGTGCATTGGACTGAACGAAGCCGCGAGGCTCGCGATTCTCACAGATCCGGATTGGAACGATGGACAGTACTCTTCACAGCCTGAACGCGGCCTCGCGCTCGCAAGAATGATCGCGATGATTACCTACCGGAGTCGCGAATCGTTTGAGCGGAAATTCGGTCACGCACTCCAGGGTGAGCAAAAAGGAAGAGGGATGTTTGAGGATCTGTCACCGGTGGGATATCAAATTGAGAGCTATCTCCGCTATCAAGGCGAGAAACTAGTGGAACGGTTCGATGCTGCAACGTACGTCGGAATCACCAGGGCGATGGATTCGCACGATGTATCTCGTGGACGGAGTTCGTTGGCCACGGCGCTGGGCAGTGTGAGAGCGAGGACGCTCTGCATCGGCATCTCGACAGATGTGCTCTACCCGGCTGAAGAACAGCGGGAGATCGCGGCGTTGATTCCCGGGGCGGACTATCAGGAGATCGATTCACCTTACGGACATGATGCGTTTCTCATAGAATTTGAGCAAATGAACAGGCTGGTGAGGCAGTTCCTGGGATGAAGAAGTATGTCCGGCTGAGCAAAGAGGCCGCAACAGTAGCAGACATGCCCCCGGGGTCATTGCGAGCGACGGCGGAAAGCGCCTCGCAATGACGCGGTGGGGTGATGAGACATGTTCAAGCAAATGACAGGAATCTTCGATGAAGGTATTGAAATTCGGTGGCACATCAGTGCAGGATGAACAGGCAATCGGGAACGTTGTGAGGATCATTCAATCTCGATGCACCGAGCCGCTGGTGGTTGTGATATCTGCGTGTGCGGGCGTGACGAACGCGCTTCTGGCTCTTCTGCGAACAGCTTCGGAGGGGAAGCTTCCTAAGGCAATCCGGGATCTTGAAGCGCTGCACGACAGGCACGAATCCATTGCCAGGAAAATTCTTGGAAAGCATCGTGCAAGTGAATTCACGACCCTGCTTCGCACTGACGTCGGTGCGATTGAAAAGACGCTGAAGAAGATTGCCAGGGAAGCGAAGGTAACCGATGGTCAATCCGATGCGGTGGTGTCACACGGAGAGTGCTGGTCTTCGAATATTCTCACTCACGCACTGGCAGAGAATGGAATAGCCTCCGTGCTGGTCAACGCGACGGAATACATGGTGACGACCGAGGATTTCACCAACGCGACGCCTCTCTTTGATATTATCAATGTGCGCGCACCGGAAGTTGTGAAGCCCCATCTCGACGCTGGCACTGTAGTGGTGACTCAGGGGTTTGTCGGAATTTCCCTCCATGGTCGCGTGACCACAATCGGCCGGGGCGGCTCGGACTACTCCGCTTCCATCGTTGGGGCGGCACTTGGTGCGAAGGAGATTGAAATCTGGACGGATACGGATGGAATTCTGAGCGCAGATCCGCGTGTTGTGCCTGCCGCGCTTTCTATCCAGGAAATCTCAGTCGAGGAAGCAACGGAACTGGCGCACTATGGCGCGAAGGTCATTCATCCAAGCACTCTGGCGCCGGCAACCGAGAGCAAGATTCCGGTCCGGATTCTGAACTCCCGCAATGCACACCATCCCGGCACACTTGTCAGCCATGCTCACGACGCGAAGTATCTTGGCGTCAAATCGGTGACAGGGAGGAAGGGCGTTTGCTCGATTGCGCTGAGAAAGAACAAGCAGTTGAATACGGTGCGCTTCATTCATCACATCTTCGATGTGCTGGAGAGGTTCAAGAAGGGAGTTGAATTCGTCTCGAGTTCGGAGAGTGGGGTTCTGCTGGTGACCAGCGATGACAAATACAACGCATCATTGCTGGGCGAACTGCGTCATCATGAAGGAGCAGAGGTGTTCGAGCAAGAGGCGGTGGTGAGCGTGGTTGGAACCTATGCGCAAGGCGAGACACCGATTCAGTCACGGGTGCATGCAATTCTGACGGGTGCGGGGATACCAGTGCACCTCAGTTACGAAGGAATTTCGGTGCACAGTACAGCGTTCATCATCGACGCAGTGGATCTTGAACGTGCACTAGGGTTGCTGCACAGGGAATTGATCGAGTCTCACGCGGCATCGGGGGTCGAAGAATTCAGTGCGTGGAGACTGCATCATGACAGCAGAGCAGCGGCGTCGGCGATGTGAGGGAAGGCAATAAAAATCCCCGCGAGGCCTTAGCATCCCCGCGGGGATGGAGATGTCGGTGAATCCGTGATCGAACATGCCGCAAGGGTGGAAGCCCGCGGCAGACCACAGCTTTTGGTTGACACAGGGTGACCCACCTCTCGACGACGAGAGATGAAGGTCACCTTCTTGTTTTAGTCCATGATTTTGCGCAAGAACGCCGGTTTTTCCGGATCGGCCTTGTCGATTTTCTCGTCGCCTTTCTCCTGCTCCCGCTGTGCCTGAATCGAAATGTCGATCCCGCGTCGCAGGAAGGTTGGCTCATCGAACTTCTGAAGGTCGCCCGGGCCAGAAGGAATCCGGTCGATGAGCTTCGTCGCCGGCTTGGGCGGTTGCTTCGCTGCGACTGCCTTCTTGTTGAAGCCGGTTGCGATGACCGTGACCATGACTTCATCTTTCATGTTGTCATCGATCACGGTGCCAAGAATAACATTTGCGTCGTCGCCGGCTGCATCGTGAATAACGCTCGTCGCTTCGTCGACCTCAACGAGAGACATATTCTTGCCGCCGGTGACGTTGATGAGGATTCCCTGGGCACCGGCGATGGAGACGCCGTCGAGAAGCGGGCTCGAGATCGCAGCATGAGCTGCTTCAACAGCACGATTTTCTCCCGTCGCCGTACCGGAACCCATCAACGCGTCGCCCATCTCGCGCATCACTGTCCGCACGTCTGCAAAATCGACGTTGATAAGGCCGGGAACGGTGATGAGCTCGGAGATTCCGCGCGTTGCATTGTGAAGCACCTGATTTGCCAGCTCGAACGCATCAAGGAGCGGCGTGTGCCGGTCAATGATGTCGAGCAACTTCTGGTTGGGGATGACGATCAGCGTATCGACCTGCTTCTTCAGCTCATCGATTCCTTCTTCTGCCTGACCCATCCTCCGTTTGCCTTCACTGTTGAAGGGCTTTGTGACGATGCCGACGACAAGGGCGCCGAGACTCTTCGCGATGTTCGCGACGATTGGTCCGCCGCCCGTTCCTGTGCCGCCACCCATCCCGGCCGTGACAAAGACCATGTCACTTCCTGAAATAGCGCGTGCGATTTCTTCACGGTCTTCTTCTACAGCCCGGTGGCCGATCGTCGGATCGGCGCCTGCGCCAAGGCCCCGGGTCAGGGTCTTCCCGACCTGGATCTTTTGCGAAGCCTTGTTGCGCTCCAGCGCCTGGACGTCGCAGTTGACGGCGATGAAGTCCACCCCCGTCAATCCTTTGTCGATCATGCTGTTGACAGCGTTTCCACCGCCGCCGCCAACGCCAACGACACGAATCTTTGCCCCGCGGTCCGCTAAGGTGTCAAGTTCAATCACGGTGACATCTCCTTTGGTTAGTTGGTTTGGATTGTTTACCTGTACTTTCAAGTTCACTTTCAGCCAGCAGACTGCAGATTGCAGCAGGCAGACTGATAATGCCAAGAAGACTACTAGCTACTTCAAGAGTGATCGTTGAAAACCGATTAACATCGCGACCATCTCATCGATTTCTCTAAAAAGATCGGAATGAGTCTTTTCCGAGATAAACCCATTTACGAGTGCGATATCTACACAGCCCATGCATTCGTGTCCTGACCTAATTGCGTAGTCGAGAAACTTCGCAAACTCTTTGTCAGAACGATTACCTGCACCCTCTGCAATATTCAGAACAATAGAATCAGCAGCGCGACGAAATTGTGCAGACAATGAAAAAAGTTCATCCTTTGGGAAGTTTTTGGTTGTCGCCCGCACTTTTTTCGTGAAGTCCAAAGTCTCTCATAGACCTTCAACTTCCGAAAATTGTGCATTCATTGGCCATTTGTATCAACAGTTTCCGTCTGTCCACTGTGATCTGCAATCTGTAAACTCTGCGTTTCCTCAAAGCTCATCAAACCACGTCTTCATCCTGTTAAAAATGTTCTTCACGGAACCCTTCCCCTTCTCGGGTGTGACGGAAGCGGTGATCGCTGACCGGTCGCGATGCTTGAATTCATGCATGACAAGCCCGACACCTGTGGCATAAATCGGATTCTCGATTTCTCGAACGAGTCCGGCGCCGAAGCCGGTTGGAATTCCGATTTTCACCGGCATGCCGAGTACTTCGCGAGCAAGATCAGCAGTTCCCTTGATCAGAGATCCGCCGCCTGTGAGTACAACTCCGGCAGAGAGATGCTTGGAATAGCCCGAGCGCTTGATCTCCATCGACGCGATTTCCAGGATCTCCTCCATCCGCGGCTGAATCACCTGACAGAGCAGCTTCTTGTCAATTTCAATGGGCGGCCTTCCGCCGATGCCGGGGAGAATAATCGGTTCGTTGTTCACGATTGCCGGCATGAACGCGTAACCATGTTCCTGCTTGATCTTTTCGGCTTGCTCGGTCAGAATCCCAAGTCCCTTGCGAATGTCGTCGGTCACCTTCTTTCCTGCGATGCCGATGACCGCCGTGTGACGGATGGTGCGTTCCTCAAATACGGCGAGGTCCGTTGTACCGCCGCCGATATCAAGAAGAGCAACACCGACTTCCTTCTCCTCATCGTCGAGGACTGCATAGCTCGACGCGAGCGGCTCGAGAACCATATCATTGACATGCAGTCCGGCCCGCTGCACACACTTGTAGATATTCTGGGCAGCTGTGACAAGACCGGTGATGATGTGGACGATTGCCTCCATACGGACGCCCGACATCCCGACGGGATCATAAATGCCATCCTGTCCATCGACCACAAACTGTTGCGGGATCACGTGAATGATCTTCCGATCCGAAGGAAGGGCTACCTTCTTTGTGTCCTCGATCAGCCTGTCGACGTCTTCCTGCGAGATCTCGTTTTCCGGGCGGCTGATCGCGACGACACCACGGCTCTGAAAACTCTGAATATGATCACCTGCAATGCCAACAGTCACGGAAGAGATCTTTACGCCCGACTGTGCTTGTGCGTCGGCGACGGCGGTCTGAATCGACCGAACGGTTTTCTCGATGTTTGTGACAACGCCGCGCGTCAAGCCGTCTGATGAACTCTTTCCAATCCCAAGAATGCTCAGCTTGCCGGGATGCGTTTCATCCGGTGCGGCTACGATAGCGCAAACTTTTGTTGTGCCAATGTCCAGTCCAACAGCTATTTCATTCGTCATACAGCGTGCTCTTCCTTTCACGGTCGGGAGCCAGCCAGGAACTCCCGAAGATATGTGTCTTAGCTCTTTGCGTGAATCCAGCGAACGACAACCTGATCGTCAAAGCGGAGATCTATGTACTGCAACGTCTCGGGTCCACGTTCTCGTGCGACATGCTCCCAGAAAGACTCAAAGCGTACAAGCTTGTCTGCGATGTTGCCGCGTCCGAATATGATCGGGACGCCCGATTCCGCCGCATACAGTACGATGTCACCGCCGTTCCTCAGCCGAACTTCAGAAATCAGGTGGTACAACTCTTTGCTCACAAGTTTCGAGGATGTAAGAATGCGAAGTGCTTCCTGAATGTCCGGATGCTTGAGCGTTGTGCCCGCTTTCAGCGAAGCGTCCGTCGGCAGTCCGGTGAGAACGGGCAAGTCAAACAAATGCTTCGAGATGGAGTGCGGTAAGACAACGCCCTCCTCGTCGAGGTACAGAATCTCTGTGCTGTTGATGATCGCCAGCGGCACGCGTTCCTGAATCGTCACGCGCAACGTTGCGGGCAGATCGCGCTCCACCACTGCTTCTTTGATGAAGTGATGACTCAGAATGTCGCGCCGGACCGCCATGAGATCGACATCCTCGAGCTGGGAATTCTTCGGAACTTTGATGAGCTGCATGATCTCAGCTGTTTCGACAATCCGGTTTCCCTCGATGGTAACCCGCCTCACCTTCAGATCCGACTTCCACAGATTCGCCAGGACGATCATGCCGATCGTCAGAACAAGAAGACCGAGAAATCCGAATTTCAGTTTCCGACTTGTGCTCATGCAACCTTCTGTGTCATTTCTACCGGAAAACCGATGAGCTTCACTTCGAGTTCAAGCAACACCCCGCTGTTCTGATGAACCGTTCGGCGGACGAGATCGATAAGCGTCACGATATCGGATGCCTTCGCGTCACCGAGGTTGACGATAAAGTTGGCATGCTTCTCAGAGATCTGTGCATTGCCGACCCGTTTCCCCTTTAATCCCGCCTGCTCGATCAGCTTCGCCGCGTACATGCCCGGCGGATTCTTGAACATGCTGCCGGAGTTGGGAAGGGTCAGCGGTTGTGTCGTGTTCCGTTTCAAGATAAATTCCCGCCGTCGCGCTAACAGTTCATCCTTGTCACCCTTTGGGAGCTTGAACGTCGCCCCCAGTACGATGTCGTGCGCGAAACCGGAGGAGCGGTACACAAAGCCCGCGTTCTCCTTCTTGACGATGCAGATTGCGCCGTCGCGGATAACTTCGACCTCAACAAGATGATCTGCCGTTTCTCCGCCATGAGCGCCCGCGTTCATCACAACTGCGCCGCCGACGCTGCCTGGAATTCCGGCAAGCATCTCAACTCCTGCAAGACCGTGTTGTATACAGAAGTCGACAAATTTGGACCAGTGTGCGCCCGCCTCTGCAACAACCAACTCACCTTCGAGCCTCACGTCTGCCAGCGATGTCTCCAGGTTGATTGCAGCGCACCTGATTCCATCGTCGCTGATGATCATGTTGCTGCCCCGGCCCAGCATGAGGAACGGGTAGCTGTTGGCCTGGAAGTACTTCACAATCTCTACCAGGTCCTGCTTATCCGCGGGCTCCACATAGTAGTCTGCCGGTCCTCCAACGCGCATCGATGTATACTTCGACATCGGCTCATTGATGGCGATGTGTCCCCGGAAGAACTTCTTTATGTCGCTCAGCGTGACCATAGTGGAAAAGAGTTAATTGGTGAAGAGTTGATGAGCCAATTAACCATTTAACGAATTGACCGTTAACCATTTATCCAACTAACCAACCTTCATCTTTGTCAAAAACTCCTCCCCAAACTTCCAGATATCTCCCGCTCCCATCGTGATGAGAATGTCTCCGCTCTTCGCGATCGATTTGAGAAAATCAGGGATCTGTTTCTTGTCGGGGATATAATGCACTTCCTTGTGTCCGAACCGCTTCGCCGCGTTCGCGATAAGCTCGCCGGAGACTCCCTGAATGGGCTCCTCCCGTGCCGGATAAACATCTGTCACAACGAGCACATCTGACAGAAGGAACGACTTTCCGAATTCCTCATAGAAGTCGCGTGTTCTTGTGTACAGGTGAGGCTGAAAGACGCACACAACGCGGCGTCGCCACCCCGCCTTGGCCCCGCCAAGCGTTGCCCGGCACTCCGTCGGATGATGCGCATAGTCATCATACAGAGTCATGCCATCGACGTCACCCTTCTTCTCCCAGCGCCGGTACACACCGGTAAATTTTTCAATTCCGGCTCTGACCTTCTCAAATGGCACGCCGAGCTGCAATCCAACTGCGATCGCAGCGAGGGAGTTCTGGACGTTATGATTTCCTGGCACCTGAATCGTGATGTGGCCGAGATCGACTCCGTTTCGCACGACTGTGAAGGTCGAGGTGTTATCCTTATGTCGGATATCGACAGCCTGAACATCAGCCTGAGGATTCAATCCATAGGTAATGATCTTCTTCTTGCTCAACTGTGGCATGATATCGAGCAATGCCGGCTCGTCGAGACAGAGAACCACAAAGCCATAGAACGGGACTTTCGATGCAAACTGAATGAACGCACCCTTGATGTCCTCGAGGTCTCGGTAGCAATCGAGATGATCCGTCTCAAGCGTCGTGAGCACGGCAATTGTTGGCGTGATGGAGAGGAACGATCGGTCGAATTCGTCCGCTTCCACGACAATAAAATCGCCGCGACCGAGGCGCGCATTTGTGCCACCAAGGCCGCTCAACTTGCCGCCGACGATCACTGTCGGGTCGAAGTTTCCCTCCATCAAGACAAGGCTCACCATGGATGTGGTGGTCGTCTTGCCGTGCGTGCCAGCGATGCCGATGCCGTACTTCAGTCTCATCACCTCGGCCAGCATCTCGGCACGTCGAATTACCGGAATCTTGCGGCGCTGCGCTTCCAGAACTTCAGGATTATCAAGCGACACTGCGGACGAATAGACGAGGGCATCAACATCATCTGCGATGTTCGACCCCTTGTGTCCCTCGTATACCTTCGCGCCGAGTTTCTGCAAACGATCCGTAACCTCCGAGAGACCCTTGTCAGATCCGCTCACGTTGAATCCCTGATCGAGCAAAATTTCGGCGATGCCGCTCATGCCGATCCCACCGATGCCTACAAAATGAATTTTCTTGATAGATGAAAACATGGTTGCCCGTTTTTAATGCTTCTTCTGCTTTGCTTTCTGACTTCTGCCTTCTGACTCCTGAATTCTGCTCTTGTTCTTCAGAGACTCTTCCGTCGCTTCATCCCAAATCGTCGTCGCCGTCCCTTGGGAATGTGCTGGGACATGCGTTCAACTTCAGCAATGAGCTCGCGGTCACGCTCGTACCGGCCGACCCGGATTCGGAACAACCGCTTGCGGCCTTTCAGCTTGAAGACGATAAGCTGAAAGTGCCCGGCTGTCTGCACAAGCATTTCCCGTCCGATGTGGATCCACTCAATGTCTGACACGTTGATTTCCCGATCGCGGTGGCGCGAATGGAAGATCATCTTGTTGTCTTCAAGGATAAGCTTGCGATCGCGGAACAGATTGAGTACAAGCGTCGCGAGTGCGATCGCAACAAAAAAGACCATGATGTACACAATCGGATCTCTGAAGACGAGGCGAAACTCGTCTTCAAAAAAGCTCCCCTTGATTCCCGCGTACAGGAAGAACGCCAACAGGTAGAGAAGAGCCTGCTGATAATAGAAATCAAGTTTGTATTTGAAGACTTTCTGCATTGACTATGCTGTCCGGATCATTTCAAGTATCGCCGCTGCAATTTCAGGACCAGCGCCTGGCTTTCCGAGTTTTCGTGATGCGTTCCTCATCTGTTCCAGTCGTGCCGTATCCCCGATGAGGGCCACGACGCGTTGCGAAAATTCCCGGGCAAGGCTCCCATCCGCAACCATGATTGCTGCGCCGGCATCCGCGAGAGAGCGGGCGTTGTGCGTCTGATGATCGCCCGCCGCATGCGGATACGGAACCAGGAGTGCCGGTTTTCCCACCCTTGTGAGCTCAGCGAGTGTCGTCGCACCGGCACGGCAGACAATCAGGTCTGCGGCGCCGTAGGCAAACTCCATTCTCTCAATGAACGGCCCGATCCACCCAACCGACTTCTTCCCAACTGCTGACCGGATTCTCTCATAATCCGCCTGGCCGGTCTGCCAGATGAGCTGAATTCCGTTTTCTGCCAGAGTGTCGATGGATGCGAGAACTGCGTTGTTAATAGAGGCCGCTCCAAGACTGCCGCCGAAAACGAGAAGCGCCGTTTTGCCCCCGGCAAGTCCGAATTCCTTGCGGCCAGACTCTGCACTGATTGTTCCAAGAGCCTCACGCGTCGGAGTCCCGATCAGTACCACATGATCTGTGCGGCGGAGCCATTTTCTGGCGTCGTCGAACGCAATGAACACCCTGGATACACGGCTCGCGAGCAACCGTGTGGTGACCCCGGGATAACTGTTGGATTCGTGGATCACCGTCGGGACGCCAAGGAGCCCTGCCACGAAGAGAATGGGTCCGCAGACGTATCCGCCGGTGCCCACAACAATGTCGGGCTTGAAACGGCGTATGAGAAAGAACGATTGAAACAACGACACCACAACTTTCAGCGGAAAGAGGAGATTGTCGACCGTCAACCTTCTGTGGAATCCGCTGATCCAGATCGTGCTGAACGGGTAGCCGCGTTGTGGAACAACTCGGGCCTCGATCTTTCCTTTCGTGCCAACGAACAAACACGTTGCATGTGGCTCCTTTCGCCGGATCTCGTCTGCAATTGCGAGAGCGGGGAAGAGGTGACCGCCCGTTCCGCCGCCGGCGAGCAAAATGTTCGGAGCGACTTTTTCCACATTGTGTCCTGACAGTTCCCTCTGAAGCGGTGCCACCAAGTCACTAAGCCACAAAGGTGTTTCAACAGAAAAAGGCCGACCGTCTTTGCTTGGTGTCTTTGTGCCTGTGTGGCAAGATTCTGTTTTTGTCTATTACTCTAGAACCCATCTCAAAATAGGAGATAAGAATCACGCCAAGCCGCCAAGTCGCCAAAAATCGGAATTATTGATAGGCTTTGCGTCTTCGCGCCTTTGCGTGAGGATTTCTGAGATGACTTCTAATACACTTTCACTGTCTTATCGTCGACCGTTGGTCCCGCTGGTTCCGGCTGCGGCACTTTTGCCGCGCGCGGATGCATATCCGTCTGCGATGAAATATTCAGGAGAACACCGACTGCAAACGACGTGAAGAGCAATGACGAGCCACCATAACTCACAAAGGGCATCGGGAGTCCGGTTGTCGGCAGAATTCCGAGTGTCACGCCGGCATTCACGAGCGCGTACAGTGTGATGACACTCGTAATGCCGATGGCAAGGAGGCGCCCGAATTCATCGCGGGCGAACTTCGCGATCTTAAATCCTCGCAGCATGATCACAAGGAAGAGCGTCATAAAGAACAGTGTGCCGATCAGTCCGTATTCTTCGCCGACAATTGAGAACACAAAGTCACCATAGGACTCCGGCAGAAAGAAGTCGCGTTGCTTGCTCATGCCGGGTCCAACGCCAAGGATACCGCCGTTGCCAAATCCGATGATGCCCTGGAGCAGCTGATAGTTGAGTTTGCCGCCACCGCTGCCGTCGATAAACGACTGCACACGCTGCATGACGTGAGGGCGCGCAAGTGCGACGGCAATCAGCAATGGAATCGCCGCGGCAATCGTTCCGAAAATATGTGTGAACCGGGCCTGGCTGATGAAGAGCATGACAAGACTCATGAGGATGATCATGGAGCCAGTGCTGAAATTCGGCTGTATCAACACGAGGCCAGCGACGCTGCCGATCCAGATCATCATCGGGAGGAACCCCTTCTTCAGGTCTCTGATCGCGTCTCCCTTCGCAGCAATAAGTGTCGAGAGATGGAAAAGAAGAGCGAACTTGGCAAACTCCGAGGGCTGAAGACTGAGTCCGCCGAAACGGAGCCAGCGTGTGGCGCCCTTGACTTCGCCGCCAAGGACCAGCGTTACCAGAAGAAACACGATTGAGCCGATGACTGCCGGCTTCGTGAATCTCTTGTACTTCTTGTAATCGATCTTCATGCCGACGAAGAGAGCAACAAGACCCAGGAGGACCTTTAGGGCGTGAAGATTGAGAAGACGGTTGCTGGCCCCGAATTTCTCCAGTGCCCACGTCGCTGATGCGCTGTACACGACCGCAATACTGGAGACCATAAGTGTCAGCACGACGAGAAGCGTCCAGATGTCAATATGATTTCGCTGGGACTGGGCCATACAACAAATCAGAGATTCCTCACAAGTTATTTGAACACTCTTCCGCGTTGCTCGTAATTCTCAAACCAATCGAACGACGCACATGCCGGAGACAGAAGCACAACATCGCCCTGCTGTGCGAGCTGTTGCGCAGCAAGAACTGCCTCATCAATAGAGCCCGCACGCCGCAAGGGCTTGATACCCTGGAACGCCTGCTCCACCTTGTCGGCCGATTCGCCCATCGCGACGATGGCGCGAACATGTTTGCGCACGAGGTCAGTGATGCGGGAGTAATCGTTCCCTTTATCCCGTCCGCCAAGCATCAGCACAATTGGCCTGTCAAAGGCCTGAAGTGCATACCACACCGCGTCGACACTTGTGGCTTTTGAATCATTGTAGTACCGGACTCCGTTCAGTTCGCGCACAAACTCCTGACGGTGCTCAACGCCCTTGAAATTTCTGAGCGTTGCGCGAAGGGACGCCGCCGTGACGCCGAGCAGCTGGCCTACCAAGGTTGCGGCCATCGCGTTGTAGAGATTGTGCGGACCGCGAATGCTGATTTCGTCGGTTCTGATGATCTCGCTCCGCTTTCCCTCGAGCGCTGTGACCAGCGACCCGTGCTCGACGAACGCACCTTCCTTCAAAGAGCGATGAATCGAAAACGGGATCTGCCGGCATCGCGCCTGCCCGATGATCCGACCCGTCCACTCATCATCAGCATCGTAGATGACCACGTCGTCGTCCTTCTGGTTCATGAAGATCCGCGCTTTCGAGGCTGCGTAGTTCTCCATGGAATTCTCGTACCGGTCCATGTGGTTCCGTGTGATATTCAGGATCGCGGAAATCCGCGGCCTGAAAGTCTCACAATGGTCAAGCTGAAAGCTGCTTACCTCCAGAACTGCAGCAGCTGCCGGATCCAGCCCCAGAACGACAGATGAGAATGCCGTGCCAATGTTACCCGCAACTGCATGTTTTTTCTTTGCATCGCCAAGGATCCTCCCGATCAATGTGGTTGTCGTTGTCTTCCCATTCGAACCGGTGATGGCGACGATGGGGGAACGGCAGAACCAGCTTGCGACCTCGAGCTCGCTGACGACGGAAATGTTGCGCCTCCGGGCTTCAACTACCACGGGAGCGTTGCTTGGCACTCCCGGGCTGATCACCATCAAAGAACAATTGTACACTCGGTCGGAGTGTCCGCCGAGTTCGACCTCAATGCCAAGATCGGTAAGCAGACGCGCTTCCGATGCCAATTTCTCCGCCGCCGTCTTGTCGCTGACAAACGGACGGGCTCCATGCTGCTGCAGTACTCGCGCAACGGCGACGCCGCTGCGTGCAGCACCGATGACCGTCACATTCTTGCCGCGAACGTCTGAAGCCTGCATGAACTACATTCACCTGTTTGCCGGGCGCTCGCACGCTCAGCGGACCTTGAATGTCGCGAGACTCAGAATCATCATGAGAATCGCGATAATGTAAAATCGAGTCACGATCTTCGGCTCCGGCCACCCGAGGAGCTCGAAGTGATGATGGATCGGAGCCATCTTGAAGACTCTCCGTCCTTCTCCGTATTTCTTTTTCGTGTACTTGAAGTAGCTCCGTTGAATAATGACCGAGAGAGTCTCCATCAGGAACACGCCCCCGAGTGTCGGGAGCAGCAGCTCTTTCTTGATCAGGACACACATGGCGCCGATGACGCCGCCAAGGGCAAGGGATCCTGTGTCGCCCATGAACACCTGGGCGGGGTACGAGTTGAACCAGAGGAATCCAAGCGCCGCTCCCACCAGCGCGGCGCAATAGATGGCAAGCTCGCCATTTCCTCGTAAGAACGGGATCGTCAGATACTTGCTCCACTCGGCATGGCCGGAGACGTACGCGATGATGGCCAGCGTCAAGGCAACGATACCGACCGTTCCGATCGCAAGACCATCCAGTCCATCCGTCAGGTTTACGGCATTCGAAGTTGCCGTGATGATGAAAATGACGATAGGGATGTACATCAGTCCCAGATCGAACTCGAGACTCTTGAAGAACGGAACAGTTGTTTTCGATTTCAGCGCGACGAGATTTGGATCAATCCACTGCGGGTAGAAGTAGATCACTCCGCCGACGACAAGCCCAACGACAACCTGACCGACGATCTTGTATCTGCCGATCAGTCCTTTCGGCTTCTTCTTCACCACTTTGAGATAGTCGTCGAGGAAGCCTACGGCACCAAGCACGACCGTCACAAAGAGGACGAGGAGAATGTACCCGTTCTTGAGGTCTGTCCAGAGCAACGCCGGTATGACGAGAGAAGCCAGAACGATAAGCCCTCCCATCGTTGGTGTGCCCGCCTTGCTCAGATGCGTCTTGGGTGCCTCCACCTTGGCAGCCTCGCCGATCTGATGTTCGCGCAGCATCCTGATGATCTTCGGGCCAAGCCAGAATGCAATGATGAGCGCTGTTACGGCGGCCGCGCCGGCGCGGAACGTGACGTACCGGAACACTCCGAAGCCGGGAATGTGATACAGTTTGTCAAGGTATGTCAGGAGATGATAGAGCATCGTCTGTCGTCCTAGGCTGCCTGACCGGATTTTTCCTGCAGTTGCTTCAGTCGTTCAGTAAGAAACGCAACAACCTCTTCCATTCTCATTCCCCGGGATCCTTTGACAAGAACCACGTCACCGGGAGCGACGAGCTGGGCCAATTGCTCTGAGAGCGTGCTCTTCTGCTCAAAATGCCGCTTCACGGATACCGTTGCTGCATCGACGGTCTTCTGCGTTAGCGGACCGAATCCGAGAAGATGTGTAACACCCGCAGCTTCGAGCGCCTCTCCAATTCGGGCATGTTCTCGTGCCGAATGTGTGCCGAGCTCCAGCATATCTCCGAGAACCGCAATTCTCTTGCCGGTTGATTTCACCCGCTTCAATACCGACAAAGCGGCAAGTGCGGAGTCGGGGTTTGAGTTATAGGTGTCATTCAGAACGGTCACACGGCCGACCTGAACCAGCTGCATCCTCTTGCTCGCGCTCGAAAAGGAAGACAGGGCAGTCTGAATCTTCTTCACTGGCACGGTAAATGACAATCCAACCGTCGCCGCCGCGAGGGCGTTGAGGGCGTTGTGGTCACCCGGAACTGAAAGTTCAATCCGGAAGGCTCTCTTTCCGCGCGGCTTGACCTCGAAGCGCGCAGCTTCCAGCTCATCAAAGCCGATCATCGTTCCTTTGACCGTCGGTGATCCCTTCCCAAATCCATAGCTGACCGTCCGCCTGACCTTTGTTGCCAGCTTTGACAGATGAACGTCATCGCGGTTGATGAAGCCGGTGTATCGCGACCTCCGCTGAGTCCGCATCCACTCAAAGACTTCGGCCTCGGCCTGAGCGACTCCCTCAATGCTCCCGAAAAACTCGAGATGTTCGCGGCCAATGTTCGTGATGAGCGCGTGTGTTGGCTCTGCAACCGCTGCGAGATGCATGATCTCGCCAAAATGATTTGTACCGATTTCAATGACAGCAACCTGATGCCGCTTCTCGAGACGAAGAAGCGTCTGCGGCACCCCGATATGATTATTGAGATTACCTTCGGTATGCAGCACGCGGTATTTCGTCTTCAGAACCGCTGCGATCATCTCCTTTGTTGTCGTTTTTCCGTTGCTGCCGCCCACGACGAGAACGGGGATCCGGAATTTCTTCCGGTGCTGAAGCGCCAATTCCCCCAGCAGCTTGATGGTGTCGGCGACGATGAGGCACGGCACGCTCAGACTTGAGAGGAGAAGTTCGTTCGTCTCTGCCCATCGGGCGTCGGCGACGACAACGCCCGCTGCCGACTCGACTGCCTTTGTGATAAAGTTGTGACCGTCGTACTTCTCTCCGCGGATCGCAATAAACAAATCATCGCGTTGGACGGTCCGGGAGTCCGTCGACATTCCCCTGCAGATCACACCCCTTTTCCCCTCGAACCGGAGCGCGGAGAGATAGGAAAGTGATAGGATATCACGGACTGTGAGCGTCATCCCCGGATGAACTCCTCGACGATTTCGCGATCACTGAAATGGATTTTTTTCGTTCCGATCACCTGGTAGTCTTCATGACCTTTGCCGGCGATGAGGATCACGTCGCCTTTTTTTGCCTCGCGCAACGCCGAAAGGATGGCAGCACGCCGGTCAGGCTCGCACACCACGGCTGCGTCTCGCCCGATCCCGGCGACAATCTCATCGATGATCAGATTCGGGTCTTCGGTTCGGGGATTGTCTGATGTCACGATCACGCGATCGCTCAATCTCGCTGCGACGCTTCCCATGAGCGGACGCTTGGTGCGGTCCCTGTCGCCTCCTGCACCGAAGACGGTGACGATGTTGCCCTGCCTCTGAGGAGGAAGTACATCGTGAATCGTTTGGAGGCATTTTTCGAGCGCATCAGGTGTATGTGCATAATCGATGATTGCACTCCAGCCCGAAGGGGAAGAAACCCTCTCGAAGCGCCCGCGCACGTTTTTCACCCGTCCAATACCGGCAGCGAGGGTTGCATGAGAAAAACCCAAGGCCGTTCCCGCTGAGTACGCCGCCAGCGCGTTGTACACATTGAATCTCCCCACCAGAGGCGTAGAAAGCTGTTCCCGGGATCCTCCGTGTGAGATCGCAAAGGTAGATCCGTCAAGCGAGAGCTTGACATCTGTTGCATGGATGTCTACTCCGTCCCCGGTCCCGTACGAGATTGTTCGTGCCTTCGTGGAAGATGCGATCCTGCGACCCCACTCATCGTTGCCGTTGACCACGGCTGTTGATTCGGCAGAAAGGCCATCGAACAGTATCTTCTTTGCCCGGAAGTACTCTTCCATCGAGCCGTGATAGTCCAGGTGGTCCTGCGTGAGATTGGTGAAGACCGCCACACGGTAGTTAAGTCCGTGCACGCGGGATTGATGCAGCGCGTGCGACGAGACTTCCATTGAAACCGATTGACATCCGGCCGATCGCATACGCGAAAGCAAGTCGTTGAGTTCGAGAGATTCAGGTGTTGTATGCGTCGCAGGAATCACGTCGTGTCCAATTCTGTATTCGATCGTCCCTACGAGTCCGACACGCTGACCGGCTTCCTCGAGAATTCCCTTCACCAGATGCGTAGTGGTTGTTTTGCCATTCGTACCCGTGACGCCAACCATCGTCAGCGAGGATGACGGATTCCCGAAGAAATTCGATGCCATGATGGCAAGCGCCTTGCGACTGTCGGGGACGACGATCTTCACTGTCGCCTGATGAAGACAGTACGCGTCCGGCACCGCCTCATCATCCTCTACAACGATGACCTTTGCTCCTCGTTCGACTGCAGTCATGGCAAAACGATGACCGTCTGTGCCGCTCCCGCGCAGGGCGATGAAGCAATCTCCGCGATCTACCTTGCGGGAGTCGTACTGAAGCCTCGGGATATCAAGATCATGCGTGACGGCAAACTGCCCGTATGCCAGCTCGAACAGTTTCGTCACTCGTACACCTTCGAGGAGCTTTCCGAGATTCATACCTTCTTCACAATGATCCAGCGTTCAGTGCTCCAAGCGCCTCTCAATACAACACGGCAGATGCGAGCGCGCGCGGTTCACAGAGCAGGGTGACCGTCGCTCCCGGCTGAATCTTCTTTCCTGCCGAAGGAATCTGTTCAACGACGACGCCGGAGCCCCGCACCTTGATATCGAAGTCGTCGACAACAAGTCTGTTGATCGCGCGTCGGAGACTCATTCCGCGCACGTCCGGTACGGTGGCATTGCCACCTGCAGGTTCAGATCCTGTATCATTCAGAACAAGCTGAACGACATCGTCTTTCTCGAGTCGTTTTCCAGGCTCCGGGACCTGGCGGACCACAATGTCACCTGTCCCGACAAGCTGGCTCTTTAATCCATGGCTTTCGAGGAGCCGGCTCGCGATCACGGATTGAAGCGTTCGCACATCCGGAACGCTGATCCCGTTCTTGGGCTGTTGCTCTTCGTTCGGCAGCGGCTTTTTCGTGAAGTGGCCGCTCGTGTTGATGATCCGTTCGGCGATCGCGCGGAATATCGGAGCACTTGTCGATCCGCCGTAGTAGAGTCCGGCTCGGGGGTTATCGATCATCACAAGGCAAAGCACTTGTGGATTTTCGGCAGGGAAGTATCCGACAAAGGAGCCGGTATAGGAGCCCATGCCGTACTTCCCTTCAATGACCTTCTTCGAAGTACCGGTCTTGCCGGCAATACGAACGCCTTCGATCCGGACTTCTTTTGCGGTTCCGCGTTCGACGACTCCTTCGAATGCCTGTGTCATGAGGCTGGCAGTTTGTTCGGAGATGACCCGCCGTATCACCTGAGGCTGCCTCTCAAGAATCGTTTCACCGTTCTTGTCCTGGATCTTCGAAATGATGAACGGCCTCATCAGCACGCCCCTGTTCGCAACGGCTGCGTACGAGCAGGCGATCTGAAGAGGAGTGACAGCAACCTCGTAGCCGTACGCCAAAGTTTGGAGCGTGGTTCCTGACCATTCCTGCGGTTTCTTGAGTTTTCCCCGAATTTCGCCAGGTAATTCAATGCCGGTAGGGATCCCGAAACCAAAATTGCGAGCCTGAACATAGAGCCGATCAGGCCCAATTGACGGGCTGATCTTGGCCATGACGATATTGCTCGAAACCTCGACGGCCTCCTGAAATGAGATCCAGTCATACGGATGAGTATCCGTGATTTTCCTGGGTCTCGCCCGGGTGGAGGCTTTCACGACATATGTTCCGTGTTCAGCGTAGAATCTCTTCTCAGGCGTTACGAGGCTGTTCTCGTATGCAGCGGAGGCGGTTACAACTTTGAACACAGAACCTGGTTCGAAGACGTCCGTTACGACCCGGTTACGTGCAGCATTGACATCATACGAATTCACATCATTCGGATTGATGCCAGGT